>SDBT01011853.1_pt1 | contig 14007 bp, 14 predicted proteins | sample 2277101 | NCBI WGS metagenome assembly SDBT01 (sample SAMN10404973, study PRJNA504765) | marine sediment metagenome | isolation source: marine sediment core GS10_PC15, 103 cmbsf | place: Arctic Ocean: Southern Knipovich Ridge | collected 2010 | reverse complement strand
AGCACACTCTGCAATTCTGCCTCTCCTGTCTCCACTTGTTCCTGTTTGACTTGGCAGTCTTCCATTGTCGTCGAACAGTTCTACACTATTCCAGGCCGTGACGTCGCCGTCGTCTGAGTTTGCAACACCAACGATGTATCTTTTTCCTGTCCATGTGTCCGAGTCTGATGGAGGCGTATTCCTTCTTTCATCAACCCATTTCACCGAGACTCTTTCAAACCTGTCGTCTGGAATATTTCTATCAAAATTGAATCGTGTGATGTTCCAGTCTGGCATGAATCCTTCGAAATTGGTATTTGGCGTTTCAATCACCGTAAATGCTGAACCTGCGAGATTCGATCGATACTCTGTTAGATTATTAGTCCAAGGCGTTGGCGTGAAAAATGCTCCTGCTGTCGGCGAACTCGGATCAATGCTAAAGTCTTCCGTCCAGTTTACAGTATCGACGGCACCGAATCGGCCTACTGCTGGCGTGTTTCCAATGTTGCCGTTTGTCTTGCTTGTAAAATATCTCTCGTTAGGAAATCCTGAAATCAGAATCTTTGCCTGGTCGCCTATTTCATACGTTGTTCCTGAATTAAAAAGTGACCTTTCGTTTCCGTGTTGAAAGCCTGATTGAAACCTTTGATGTTCTCCAGGTAAACTTCCACAATTCGGATCACCTTTTAGGATTACTAAGTTTTTGAAAATCAAATTGTCAAGATTAAATGAGTCTCTTGCCTCGGATCCAACTTGCCCTAATGTAAGCGGACTAATTACAACACCACTTGAAGTCTTTCCAAATTCTTCTGCTTTTACCTCCACTACTCGTGTCGCAAAAGGCTCTGCTTGAAAATCAAAATAGAAATCAGTTAACACACCTCCAGCCGAAGGTGCTAATGCGAGTCTCGTGATTACGTCTTCAAACAGTTGGCCGTATCGTGTCGGTGCCAGTGGCAACCAGTTTTGTTTTAGAACGCCTAGGTCTGGGAGATCAACACCTCCTCCAGTAAAAGTAAACACTGTGCCAGGTGATCCAGCCGTTTTATTGTAATCATTGATCAAATTGTCAAATCTTTTCTTTGGCGTAGTAAACAAATCTTGAGCAGAACCGTAACTTTCTTTTGCAACATATTCCATTCCAACAAGCGGAATCTCGATAATTTCCCCTAGGGTTTCATCGCTTCTTGCAGTTGGCTGACCTACTTCACATCGAAATCGATGTCCAATGTTTGCTCCCTGGCTTAATTGAATCTCAATCAGAAAATCGAATTTGACATTTTCAGTCATTAGAATTGGAGCCGTTCTAATGAACGTGCCATCTGGCGGAACGACCAAAGTCAAAAGTGCACTGTTTGTTTTTGCCACTCCTGTATGAGTCGCTTCAACTTTTGCAAAGTTCGGTCTTAAATCTCTAAGGACTGTTCTCGTTATTGCGGTCTTATCCAGTAGGTCACATACAAGAACGTAATCAACGGCACTCAAACTAACTGGCCACCAAACAACAGTGTGAAATCAAATTCGATTGTCTTATCCGTCGAATTGTGCTTCAAACTCCAAGGCCCGAAACTCAAACCTAATGTTGCTGACGGAATTAACGATAGCAGTGATGCGTTTGGATAATCAACACCAAACCTTCCGAATGGTAACGCAGTCGTAATTTGTTGAATTATCGTAAAACTTTTCAGTTTCGTATGATCCGCTTCTGCAATTTTGATGTAACCTTTTAGATCATACTGTCCTCCTTTCAAACCATTTTCTGTGACGTTGATAATTCTCGAACCGTCGTTTGTTGGATTAGGTGTTTGCTTAATGTTATTTTCGAACGGCGTTGTTAATGGCTGGAGGATTTTCGTTGTCGAATTGAAAATAATTTTGTCGCTATTACTAACGGAACCTGGGCCTGTTTCACTTCCAGTGGTTGCGAACCACAACGTTCCATTAACCAACTCCCAGGTCACCTCCTAAATCTAGTTCGTTGAATCGTTGACTTTGATCAGATAACGTTTCTGTGTTTGATGTTTGCACTGCTCTTTGACGAATCCTTGTATCTGCTGAGAAAAACACTGAACCATTTCGAAGTGCAACAAGATTCTTCAAGTCGGGAATTGTGTTTGCCTCGTCTAATGTTAATTTTCTGATGTCGTTAATTCCTCCAGGTCCAAAAGTTGATTTGACTTGTTCAAGGACTGCCTTACCAACTGCAATCACAATCGTTCCAATAATTCCTCCTTTCAGTAACATTGACGGAATTATGCCAGTGATTTTGCTAGTTAGAAATCCTATCGGATTACTTGCAAGTCCTTCAACATCTTTCATTGCAGATGTGAGTGTATCGATAGAGTCCTCGAATTTTTCTGTGTCGGCTTCCAGGTTTGCAACTTTATCTCGAAGTTCTCTGAATGCGTCTTTTCTACCTGCAGGTGTTATTCCTTGTGCCAATGGTCCTTTGGTAATTCCAAGAGTTCCAAGTCTTTTCTGTTCTCGTACTTCTGCCTCCCGTCCCAGAGGGATTTTAGAAATTGCTTGCTGTAAACTCTGCTCGGCTTTTGCAAGATCACCAGGAGCACCTTTAACTTTTGCAACTGCGTCGTCGGCTTCTTTGGCCTCTTTCTGTAATCGCTTCTTGATTTTTTCCATCTCAGCGACGGCTTTTCTTCCTTGTGCGTCGAGTGCTCTAGGATCTAATAATCTAATGTTTACATCTTCCTCGACTGACATTATCCTAATTCTTTAACTGTACTATTTTTGTATTTAACTGCTTAAGATGTCTCTCACAAATTGCTCCGTCTTATCGTTGATTTTCTGTTGAACTATTGGCGTTTTCTCTTTGATCGTGTCTATAACAAATCTTCGTGGTCTGAATCTAGGAATTTTTGCCTTTGATGCAAAAACATCTTCTCCAGTTTGTTTGTCTACCCAGTGCAACACTTGAGCCTTTACTGGAATAATCACGTATGCTTTTCTGCCTTCTTCAATCATAACGGCGACTGGGAAACCATTGAGTGCCGTATAATCTGAAATTATTGTCCAAGAAATTCTTCCAGGTCTTTCACCCCTGGGCGATTGTGCCAGTCTTGTTGATTCTGCAATCTTTGGCGAAAAGTTTTCTATTAACATCTTGTCACGAATTACCTGGACAACTTCTTCCTCGAGAATTTTATGCAGTTCGTTGACAATGAATGCCTGGTATGTTGCACCAACAAAACTTGTTTTGATTACAATATCTCTTTCGTTATTTTCAATGCTATCAGTGATCAGGTCTTGAAAAGCGGTTTTGCTTAGGCTCAAGTCTTCACAAACGTTGGCCTTGGCTCGTCTAAGATTCTACCGTTAATTGGTAACTCGATTGCTCCGCCTACGTTTCTTACTGTTCCGATTCCTTGAACATCCATTGTAAATTCATTTCTCAATGTTGCTGCAGTTCCTTCGGTGAGAAAAGTCTGTCTAACGAATAACTGGACTCTTTCCAAAATGAATTTCTGAAATAGAAACCATGACACCGTTGACTTGTCAGTTGGCGGATCAACTGTGTCGATTTCCTCTGCAGTCAAAATCAGATTAATTGTAACCAGGTGATTTTGTCCTGTTCTAACAAGGCTCAAAATTCCACTGTCATTGTATCTGTCTTCGTCGGTAAAATCGTATTGCACCGTAACTGTTTGAATTGATTTCAGTCTCAAAAAGTCACTGGCATTATCAGGATCCTCAAATTGAACAAACGCTTTGAATGACTGGCCTAAATTGGCCATCAAGTTAGTGTCTGAATCAACCATGAGATTTCTCCTTTCTTCTCCTTAAAATGTATTTTAAGTTCCCTGGATCTCCACTTGAAGCGTCGATGTTCGCAAGCCAGAATATGACGTTTGCGTCCTTTGCATAACTGGCAAAACTGTTAGTGCTCTCGAAAATGTTCCTTGAGCAAAGATTGCTACAATGTACGCTCCTGCGTCAATGAATGCTTGAACTGCGTTGAACTGTGCTTCGTTCCACGCATATTCAAAGAATCTAACACCCATACTTCCGTCGGGAATTGGAAATCGTTTAGCATCATCTTGCCAGGTATTGCTGAAATTTCTGCCATCTTCCAAAGTTGTTACGTCAATCAATTCCAGGATAACACCTCCAGCGTCAAGATTCAAAGTTGATCCTGCTCCAACAATTCCATCGCTAGGCTCTGGCGTAATTTCTCTAAATAGAACCGTTAGCGTTGAGACAATACCATGAACATCCTTCGTCTGCACTCTGTCCCAACTTCTGTTTTCAAAAAAGAACTCTCCATCTTGAAGTGGCTGAGCGTCTAATGTCGCAAGCACTTCTCTCTCGGCTGAATTTAGATCCTCGTATTCAACACTCAGTTGCCTGGTAAATCTAACAAAAATCGAAACGTTGAATCTTTCCTCGTTCGTTGCAACTGTCTGATCTCTTTTTGGCGAAAGTGGTTGCGGAATGCTTACCTCAATGCTTGGATAAAGATGAAAAGCCCTATCTCCTGCACGAACTTGCATGGCTTCCATCTGGCCTGTGAAATCTGCATTTTTTAGAATTGTGATAATTTCGTTAACAGTTAGAACCATTTTACCTCAAAACTGAGTAGTGTATTCCAAGGCTATAGTCTCTCCTATTACGAACACTTGACCTGGCGAAATAATATCGTGATACAAAGCGACGTTACGGAGAGCCGAGCCACTGTCCTCCCAAACTGCAATCAATACTGCCTCATTTACTGTTCCTGATCCGCCTGCAGTTACGTTACCATTGTTTTTGTAATTTGAATTAGGCAGATTGTAAATCGGCTTACTTGACGCAAAAGATGCACTTTCAGGTGCAGTGCTCAAAGCGGTTTCAATGCTAAAGTCTGTTCTCGCTGGAGGCGTAGTGCCACTGCCAACCTGCATGATTATTCTGGCAGAGGCCTGGTCGTTGTACGTCGTGTCCGTATTGTAAGTTAAAAATGACCTTACCGTTCCAGCAGTATCATTAATGTTCACAGACTGCACTCCAGCGACACCTCTAAAGACACCTGCCAAGAAAATTCCCAAATTATTCAAGATTAAGTTTGAATGCAGTTTGCCAGTTTTCACATCTTCCAAAATTGTAGAACCTCCAACACCTTTGATTTGGCCATCATTAACGATGTAACACAGTGCGTTCTTGTCGAATGACCTATGCTGTGTAACCGAATGAATGTCTCTTAGGATTCTTTCAGACTCTAATTTGTTTTTGCTATTGAAACTTGCTCCATACATTTCTTTTAGCGGATCATTCAGTTCCCTTCTTGAAATAAACTGCATGGTCATAATTGAGTCGTGTACTCCAAAAATATTCCGTCACCTGCTATGAATGGCACTCCTGGACTGATTGCGTCTCTGTACATCGTAAAAGTTGCAAATACCGTCGTTGGCTCAATCATTGTATGTTGGAAAATGCTTTCGTTAATTGTTCCTGCTCCTAATGCTGTAAATTGTCCAACGTTTTTCCAATTAAAATTACTCACATTATACACTGGTCGAGTTGACTCGAAGGTTGTACTTTCAGGTCCACCAACAAACGGCGTCTCTATGTTAATGTCTGCTCTCGCTGGAGCAGTAGTTCCTGATCCGACTTGCAATAAAATTCTCGAACTGGTCGAGTTATTGTAACAACTCGAAGTGCTATAAGCCCTAATTAACGTAAGCGTTCCTGCTTCATCTGTCATGTTGACAGTGCGAACAGAGCCAGTTAGCCCATTGAACATTCCTTCCATGAATATTCCAAATTGATCTAAAATTAAATCTGAACGTAGTTCCCCAGTCTTTACATCTTTCATCAACGATGAACCTCCAACGCCTTTCACCATGCCGTCTCTAACATTAAAGCAAAGTGCTTTTTCCATACAACCGTAATCGGCCTTGTCGTGAATCTCACTAAGAATTTTTTCTGCTTCGTGTTTCAATCTGTTGTCGAAAGTTCTGAACTTTAGTTCATTGAGCAAATCATTCTCTTGTCTGAGCAAAACGTATTGTTGAGTCATAACTGCGTAGTGTACTCCAATGCAATGGTTTGGCCAATAGTGAACACCTGGCCTGGTGAAATAAGATCACGATACACAGTGAAAAGATCAGTTACGCCTGTATTGAAAATCCAGAGAGCCTGCATGATTGCTTCGTTAACCGTTCCTGAACCTCCTGCGGTAACTACTCCAGTATTTTTGAAATCTCCATTAGTTAAATTGTAAACTGGAACGGTTGACTCAAATTCCATCATTTCGGGTGCAGTGCTTAATGGGGTTTCGATGTCAATGTCCGCTCTAGTTGGAGGCGTAGTTCCTGATCCAACTTGTAGACGCATTCTGTTTGCAACCGCATCGTTGAAATTAGTGGCTGCTGCATAAATGATCACAGTTCTTGATACGCTTGCATTGTTAATCAACTCCACTGAATTGGTTAACACTCCTCCTTTGTGTATTCCTGTAAGCCATTTTCCAAAATTATTTAGGATTAAGTTGGAAACCAGTTTACCATCTGATCTTTCCATGACGGTAGAACCTCCGACACCTTTTATCTCGTCGTTTTCCAGGATGTAACACAATGCTTTTTTGTCGAGTGTCCTTTGTTGAGCAACTGAATGAATCTCGTTTAGGATTTTCAAGGATTCGTGTTTTGATTTTTCGTTAAAACTTTGACCAATCATTGCATTGAGTGGCTCGTTCAAATCCCTTCTTGCTGTAAAATCTTGCATCATCATAATTGCACCGTGTACTCCACAATAATCCCGTCCCCTGGAATGAATGCAACGCCTGGGCTAATGCTATCCCTAAAACTCGTAAAAATCCCAGAAACACCTGCTCCAGCCTCAGTCCAGTGATGTTGCAGAATACTTTCGTTAATTGTGCCAGAACCGCCTGCTGTGATATTTCCTGTGTTTTTGAAAGTTCCGTTGGCAGAAATCCATACTGGGATATTACAGTCGAAAAACACATTTTCAGGTGCCGTTCCCAAGGCGGTTTCTATGTCAAAGTCATCTCTTGCTGGAGGCGTAATGCCACCTCCTACCTGGAGCACAACTCTACGAGCAACTGCATCGTTGAATTGGTTAGATGTCGTATAGACTCTAAGGGTTCTTGTTGCTCCTACCTCGTCTACCAGGAACATAAGGTTAGCACCACCTACTAGGCCCTTGAATATACCTGCCATGAATTTTCCATAATTATCTAAAATCAAATCTGAATGCAGTTTGCCAGTCTTTGTGTTTTTCATTAACGTTGATCCGCCAACTCCCTTCAATACGTTATCTCTTACAACGTAGCATAGTGTTTTTTCTGGGCAAGTAAAGTCGGCCTTGTCGTGAATCTCATTGAGGATTTTCAAAGCATCATCTTTCAATCTATCGTTAAAAGTTCTACCCTTTAGTTCATTAAGCAAATCATTTTCCTGTCGAAGTAAAACGTATTGTTGTTTCATATCTGAGTCGTGTACTCCAATGCGATTGTCTCTCCTATTGTAAATGCTTGACCTGGTGAAATAATGTCTCTGTAGAGTACAATATCACGAGAAGTGGCAATATTGTCTAGCCAAAGCATTGCCATAATCGCTTCGTTAACCGTTCCTGAACCTCCAGCATTTACGCTACCAACATTTTTGAAATTGAAATTTACTGGATCATAAACTGAGGTAGGAATTGGCGGAAAGAATCCACTTTCGGGTGCCGTACTCAATGGGGTTTCAATGAAAAAATCATCTCTTGCAGGTGCAGTAATTCCAGTTCCTACGTGCAACTTGGCTGTTTGAAACGTGCTATCGTTAAACATTGTCGAAGTTACAATACATCTTATGTTTCGACTTGTTCCTGTTCTATCGATTAGGTTTGCAGTAGTTTCTGCAAAAGTTCCTTTCAGTATTTGCGAAAGCCATAGACCAAAATTATTCAAAATCAAATTCGAGTGAAATTTTCCATCACCGTCTTTCAACAAAGTTGAACCGCCTACGCCTTTGATTTCTCCGTCAGTGTGAATATAGCAAAGTACATTTTTGCCTATCGTTCGACGTCGTGCAATCGAATGAATTTCCTGGAGAATTTTTTCTGCTTCGTGTTTTGATTTTGCATTGAAGGATTGACCTTTCAAAGCGTCCAGTGGCCTGTTCATTTCCCTCATTGCCGTAAAAGGTTGTGCCATCATAATTGCGTCGTGTACTCCAAAAATATACTGTCGCTTGTCACGAATGGCACTCCTGGTGAAATAATATCGTGATATAGCAAATAGTTTGCTAAGACTTGCCCACTGTTGGACCATAATGCGATCATTGCACTCTCGTTAATTGTTCCACTTCCTGCTGTGGCTATTTGTCCTGTCGTTTGGAAAATTCCAGATCCGCTAATCCATGTTGGCACACTGCACTCAAACTGACTGGCTTCGGAGCCACCAACAAACTTGGTTTCAATATCAGTGTCCGTTCTTGCTGGAGCAGTAGTGCCACTGCCAATTTGCAATCTCATTCTGTTTGTGCCACCGTCGTTAAACAACTGAGTTTGAGCCGTGGTATAAATTAGAAGTGTCTGTGCTTGAGGCACAGTATCGGTTAGATTCTGACTCTTTGTGCCAGTACCTCCACTCAATAATCTAGCAAGCCAAAGTCCAAAATTATTCGTAATTAAATCAGAATGAATTTTCCCAGTCCTTGTGTTTTTCATTAGCGAAGATCCGCCTACACCTTTTACCATTCCATCTTTCACATTCCAAGCCAATGATTTCGTAGAACCTCCAACCTCTGCCTTTTGATGAATCTCATCCAGGATTCTCATGGCTTCTGTTTTTGTCCTTTGATTGAAACTCATTGTTTTCAGTTCATTGAGCAAATCGTTTTCGTTTTTTAGGATCACGTATTGTCTAGTCATCTACACTTCCAAGTTTCCCGACTGATTTTTAAATATTTACTCATATCATTTCAATCTCCCAGCCTATTGAACATCCTGTGCAAAGCGTGAAGTCGCCAATGACGGGACTTGAGATTGTAGGATATGGTCCATTACCAATATCTCTCCTCATTATTGTCCCACCTCCTGCTGATAGGAATGATCGAGGTCTGCATGCTGGTATACCTATAACAGAAATATTCAAACTCATTCCTGGTGTGATTAAAATTGGCACATCTAAGGTGTAAAAAGCATCACCTGTTACTGTTCCTGCTCTTGCAAGGACTACACCTGTGGCAGAATCTATAACTGCGTATTGGGCAGTGCCCGATGATTGGCCAACTTTTATCCTTATGATGTTCTTGCCGACAATTAGTCCATTAGATGTTGTGTAAAAAGCATTAGAAAATCCGTTTAGACCAACTTGATTTCCATTGAATGTTGACACTCCTGTTCCAAGACCACCAAGAATTGATATTTGAATTGGGCTTCCCACAAGAATTGCATCAACTAAATAACAAACCGCTGGCGGTGCAATAAGAATTGCATCAACATCAAAGTCAATCGTTGGCGGACCTGTATTTACCACCGTTGCACTTTCGCTGATCGTATTCGTCTTGTCGTTCGGAGTTACTATTGCAGAATCTTCGCTGATTGTAATTGTTTTCTGATTAGGCGTAATTGTCGTTGAACTTTCACTTATTGAGTTTGTTTCCTGGTTAGGTGTAATTAGTTCGGGATTCTCGCTCATGCTGTTCGAAGCCTGATTTGGATCAACAAGCAGAGGCGTTTCCGCTATGGCGTTGGACGCTGTATTTGGATCAATCAATGTCGATGTCTCACTGATAATTTCTTCTAGTTCGTTTCCTTGAGGTAATCCATCAACCGTAAATTCATGCACTCGTTGCAAGAAGTTAAAGTCTACCGTAAATTCGTGAGTCTTTGTTACGATTATAATTATCGCATCAACACCAAACATTATGCTTGGCATTATCTGGAGCAAAGCATCAACATCAAACTTGTTCTCGAAACCAGGACTTACAACGGCATCAACTGAAAAGTCATTCGGCTTTGTTAGTCTAATACACGCATCGTTGAACCATTGTTCTATGTTGCCGAATTTTTTCAACAATCCATCAACGGAAAATTGTAGTTTCAATAATGGTGACGGACCTGCACTGTACGTCGAGTTATACCAAAGACCAGTATCAATTTGTTTTTCCAGGATTCCTAATCTTGTTAATGTGCCAACGTAATGTCGGATTTTTAGATTCGTGTATCGTCTTCCTGTTTGCGGATTGATTACACCAATTCCAATTTCTATTCCAGTTGAATCGGGATTCGCTAAAAGGAAATCAACAATTTGTGCACCAATTCCACTTTCAAAAATTGGCTGTATAGTAAGAAATCCATCTACCTCAAACGGCAATGTTTTGAATACCATATCACTGGATCCTTGCGTCTACACTAAACGTAAACCGCTTTGCTATTAGCACTGAAATAAATGTCGTTGCTCGGTTATCCTGATTCTGATCACCGTCTCGTACTTTGAGTTCGTACGCCTTTGCTTCTGTTAATTTATCGGGGATTTCAAAAGTAACGTCAGAGAATTTTCCAATACTATCAGCAAAAACAATTTTTGGAATTGTGTCGACGGCCTGTCCTGCAAACTCAAACGACAATGTTTTGAATTGATGGAAATTTTCTCCTTCAACTGTAATCGTCTCGTTGAGCACTGCAAGTGTCGGAGTTCCTTGTATCGCAGTTGGATTAACGATTCTTTGTCCTGAGTCTTCTGGCCAACCGAATCTTTCTAAAAGGTAAGATTGAAAATTTTCTTTTGCGTTATCCCATAACATCTCCTCATTGTTTTGTTCCTTACGAAATTTTCCAACTGCGAGATCAGTTGCATTATTTAGCAAGTCTTCGTCAACTTCTATTCCAGTGTCTTCGGTCAACGGTAGAATTACAGGATTACCATGAACATCAATGAAACCAAGCGTGGTCCTTAATTTTCGATTAATGTACGCATCCACATCGGATAAGTACAGTTCCAATTCTTCTGATAGGCTTTGATCTGCGTCTTTCAGTCGCAGTTTTATCTTTACCCTATCGAGCAGGGCATAGTGCGTCATCTACAACAAGTCTTCGACCTACTTGCTTAAAAAAATATAAAAAAAAGAGATTTTGGCTCTGTGTCTAAGCGTGACTCACTCGGCAAGTTCCTTCAACGTTCTTTACGAATCCAGCAATCTTTTGTGTGCCTGTAAGATGTATTGCTTGAATCTCGTTCCTTCTTTGGGCTTCCATTGTCAAGTCTCTCATAGTCACTAATCCGAATGCTACTTGTGGGATGAACAATACAGATCGTCTGCCTGTTGCAACTCCTCCGCCTGCCAATGGGGCAATGGCTGAGGATTTGACCAGGTTAACTCCTGCGATTCTTTCCACAACACCTTCGGTAATGATGTCTGGACGACTAAATCCAATGTATGAATCCAATTCTGGATCGTTGATAAGGTCTTTCACTGCCTTTGGAGACGTGTACATGACTAGGTTGCTAACATCCAAACCTTCGTTTTCAATTACGAGTTTGGCTTCAAGCAATCCTGCAAAAGTCAAAGGATCACCACTTACAAGTGGGGCGTCGTCGGTAATCTGAACACCGTCGTTTCCGTTTACCCACTTACCATCTTTAGTTCCACCACCTTTTGCTTTTCTTGTAGTTGCATCACCACTTGATCCAGTGTCGTCATTGTAAGTATTGTCACCGAGAACCTCCTTAGATTCATCGTTAACAGACTCTAATGCGAATGATCTGTTGTTGGCTGCTACTAGGTCGATTGGACTTTCTTCAATGTCACCATAGTTGATTTGTACTCTGGCACCTCTTGGACTTGTTCCACCGCCTGCACTTCTTGTAACAGTTGTGCTGTCGGCAATCAATGAACCTTCGGTAATATCGCCAAAGTCAATGGATCCATAATCAAAGAAGAATGCTTCCTTAGTTCCAGGGGGCAAAACTTTCACTTCACAGAATTGTCTGATTGGCGTAACGATTTTACCTTCTGGCAAAACCAAAACTTGTTCAGACATTATTCTCATAAAGTCGCCTGTTGGCGGACCTGTGATTGCTTCTGTTCCTTTCTTTTGATTTGTAGTCATTGGCTCTAAATGCTCTAGGCCTTTCTCGTCGAAATATTTGAGATGTCTTCCGTCATAGTTTTCAAAGATGCTCTGCTTGTTGATCAACCATTCCCACGCTACTGGAGGGTTTGTGTGATTCTTAACTGCAGTAAACCATTGAGCAGGTCTAATGATAGAGTTCTCAGTTGCTTTTGATTGCTTATCCTGAGTTACAACAAATTTACCACGTGCAGATTCCTTAGCCTTTTTGATTCGTGCTTCGAGTTCGAGACTCTTTGCATAAACCTCTTTGGCTGCATTTACTCTTTCACGTTTTGAAACTTCTTGTAGTGCTTCTTTTCGTTCGATTGCTCTAAGATGTTCTTCGGTTCTGCGTCTTTCAGATTTCAAGTCTGAGTTAGCATGACCGAATGTTTCTCTTGATTTATTTTCTTTGGTGTGCATTGATTTCAAAATTCTAATGGCTTCTTCCATTTTATCTTTATCGTCTTTGTCATCATCTGCTTCACCGTTTTTCTTTTTGTCATCTTCGTCATCTGTGTCGGCTTCTCCGCTAGAGGTTCCATCTTCATTATCTGAATCTAGTCTGCCTCCATCTTCTTCGAGTTCGCCTTGCATTTCACTTCGCCTTCGTTTGTTTTCACCTGTAGAATCTGGGGGACCATCACCTACAACTTTCTTTGGTGCACCAGTATCTTCGATATTAGTGCTTGTTTCAGTTGTATCGATCTCCGTACAATTTCCAGTTTTAGCGTCCACAACTTGTCCTTCTGGACAGTTACTTCCTCCGCCTGGCAATGTGCCGTCTGCTGGATTATCAATTCCACCGATGCCTTCGTCTTGTTCTTGTGATTTTCTTTTCATAATCGGCTCTTGACTTTCGTCGGATAATACTCGCTTATTAGTATTTAACTTAGACCAGTTAATCAAAAGATTTTCTGCGGACTTGATTGTTGCAATCGGAAATCCTGGGTGATAGACCAAACTTACTTCTTCAAACTCTGCACCTTTGATCACTGTGTAACATTCTTGATCGCAAACTTCTGGAGCGTCTGCGTCATAAAGTACACCGAGGCTAACAGACATTCGGCCTTCGTTTACTTCCTTCTTAAAGAAATCATTCTCGATGACTCCTTCATACGTTAGTGTCAAGTCTTCGGGGAGCCATGTTAATTTCAATTCTCCGACTTCTACGTCTTCACCTCGTCTAAGAGCCTCTTGAATTTCTGTTGGCAGTCTATGAAGTTCTTCCTCCATTCCTAGAATAGACGAATGATTAACTCGAATTGGTAACTGTCTCTCGTGACCGTTGGCCAGATGTTCTGGCAAATACAATCTGTTATTCCTGGAAACTCCTGCGTATGCTAAAATTCCATGAACGGGAAACGCTTCATCATTTCTAACTACAATATTTTCATTGGCAGTTGACTTGCCAAATAGAAAAGTGCCATGCTTACCGCTATTTCCTACGAGATAATCCAGGTGCGTTTTCGCAAAAGTCGAATACTCGTGGGCTTTTATTTGCAACTTGAATAAGAGGCGTCTCTATTTCCTTAAATGTATTTAATCGGCGTCTCTCGTGAATTTCAAGATCGTCTATGGAGCCTACAAAACCTTTGCAATCGCATTCAATTCGGGGATCTTTGCACATAACCTTGAGACATCGCACGTCGATGTGACTTGCGAACAAGTGGCCACAAAGCAGACACTCACGTCTACTTCTTGGTTCTTTTCGTGTTCCTTCCATGTCCCCTTTCTTGTTTTGGTATCTTTCCTCTCTTTGCGTTTTTGCTTGGCTCTTGTTGATTTGGCGTGTCGGGCATGTTGCTCGGATTTTTGGCTGACTGTGTTGGTTTTGTAAATGGTCTTCTTGTCAATCCTCTACTGCCATCGTCGTTGCTTCCTTTGCCATGTGGCGGAATGTCTCCTTTGAAATTTGGCGGTAGATTATCCTTCACTCCTGTCGCAGTTGTTACATCTGTTATCGAG
>SDBT01011851.1_pt1 | contig 14007 bp, 16 predicted proteins | sample 2277101 | NCBI WGS metagenome assembly SDBT01 (sample SAMN10404973, study PRJNA504765) | marine sediment metagenome | isolation source: marine sediment core GS10_PC15, 103 cmbsf | place: Arctic Ocean: Southern Knipovich Ridge | collected 2010 | reverse complement strand
TTCAGGGTGGTTTAGATCAAATGAAATTAATGGAACCGATTACAAAAGCACAAATATCAGTTGAAGAACCTTATGAAATTCCAAGAGCAGTACAAAGAGCTATTAAAGTTGCAATGTCAGGGAGAAGAGGTCCCGTTTTTCTAGAATTTCGAGAAACAGCTCTTGTTAGAAAAGCTTCTGAGGATGATCTTAAAAATATTTTAGAGCCTGAGCAATATAGACCAATTGATAGACCTGTTGGAAACCCAAAATCGATTAAGGCAGCGATAGAAATTTTAAAAACTGCAAAAAATCCGTTGATCGTTGCGGGAGGAGGAATTCACGCCTCAGATGCGTCTACCGAACTTAAAAAATTATCTACAACATACAAAATTCCTTGCGGAACAAGCATAAACGGTGTTGGTGCTATTGATATTCGCAGTGAAACATATGTTGGGTCGTATCTAGTTGCAAACGCATACCGAAAAGCAGTGTCGGAAGCTGATGTAGTTATTTCTTTAGGTGCTAAATGGGATTATTCAATTCTGTTTGGAGCTCCCCCCATTTGGAATCCAAACGCGAAAATTATTCAAAACGATATCGACCCAGAAATGATCGGTCGAAATAGAAAAGTGTCTGTTGCTATTATTGGCGACGCTAAGGTCGTAATAAATCAGTTACTAGCAGAAATGGAAAAATCGCTCCCTAAAGAAAAAATTTCTGAATGGTCCGAATGGAATTCTTATCTTTCAGATCTCAGGAAAAATGACGCTTTAGCAGTTCAAAAATTGTTGAAATACGATAAGCTACCAATGAAACCAGAAAGATTTGCTTACGAAGTCTTAGATTCAATAAAACACGATTCTCAACTGGTAATTGATGGTGGTGATATAGCCGTCTTCACTTTTGGGTTAATTAGTAATTTCCCTCGCGATCCAAGAACGCTATATTTCCCATTAACGATGGGACATCTCGGTACGGGCATCCCATACGCTATAGGTGCCCAAATAGCTAATCCTGATAAACAAGTCGTTTGCATTAACGGAGACGGTAGTTTTATGTTCAATGTTCAAGAACTTGACACGGCTGTTCGACTAAATTTACCTATTATTATTATTATTGCTAATAATTGCGCGTGGGGCATGATTAAAAGCAAGCAAAAAGGGGAATTTAAGAAGAGATATTGCGATGTAGATTTCCCGCCAACTAATTATGCAGAAATAGCAAAGGGGTTCGGTTGTTACGGCGAAAAAATAGAAAAACCAGAAGATATTAGACCTGCTATACAAAGAGCAATAGAATCTAAAAGACCAGCCGTTTTGGATGTAGATATCGCTTTTGAAACTCCCATTGCGATGAAAGTAATCGGAAATCTTAAAAAAAACCGTGGATTGTACGGTTAATTTTCTTATATTATATTTTCTTAACTCCTTTTTTAATTTTTAAAGATTTTTAAATAACATTTAATTCAATGTAGAATAAACCTAATCTAAAAAATTCCTGTAAATTAAATTCCATAATTCTATGAGGTAAAAAATTTTGTCAGATGATATGTTTTTAGAAGGAAAGACGGCTCTAATTACCGGAGCGGGCAGCGGATTTGGTCAAAAAATGGCAATCGCATTTGCTGCTAAAGGGGCAAATTTAGTCTTAAATGATATTAACGATTCAGGTCTAGAAGAAACGCGCGATTTAGTTCTGAAGCAAAATAAAGCCCAGATTCTCTTAGTTAAAGCCGATGTTTCAAAATCTGAAGAAGTAAACGAGATGGCTAAAAAAACTTTTGAGACTTTCGATAATGTCTTTTTACTTGTGAACAACGCAGGTATCGATGGAGGTCTCTACACGTCATTAAAAGCAAAAGAGGCTGTTTATGATAAAGTGTTCGCAATCAATGTAAAAGGCCCATTAAATGTAACCAAGGCGTTTTTTCGAAGAATGAAACGCCAAAAGCAGTTCAAACCCATAACAGCCAAAGTCATAAACATCGCTTCTGTTGCAGGAACACCAAATGGCACAAATCCCATGCTTGGCATTTATAGCGCAAGTAAGGCAGCGTTAATCGCATTTACGCGGCTTTGGGCCCTTGAATTAGGTCCCAGTAACATAACTGTAAACGCTATAAGTCCTGGAGTATTCCTAACGCCTATATATAACAACGATCCCAAATTAATTCGTCAATTTCTCGAAACAAGAAAAATTAAGATACCAATTGACAGGATAGGTGAAGCAAAATGGGTAGCTGACTTGGCATTATTTTTAGCATCTCCTACAGCAGATTATATTACCGGACAAAACCTGGTTGTTGATGGAGGAATGTCAATTTCGATTAGCAAACTGTAAATCAATGATCTCACTAATAATCCAAGAATTTTTATAAAATTTCTATTTTTTATTGTTTTTGATTGATTTATTCATTATAAAAGGATTATAGCACCGAACTTAAACACCGATTAGTGAAAAATTTAAGTTTTTTGAGAATTCCTAGGTTACAGTTTTCATATTCTCAATATTTGAGCAAAGGATAAAAAAAGAAAGAAAAGTAAATAATGCTATTATAAAGAGCGTATAAACAAATTGCTCTTATAATAAACACCAATTTATGGTACGCTACCTACTTCACCAGGCATTTTAATCACTCCTTTAAATATTAAAAAATAATGAACATATTTTTCTCTTTTATAAATCATATACTTTTTCCCGTTTTTTCTTTACTTATTAATGTTGATTCAAATTGATTATTTAAACTACGAAAATGTAGTAGGAGATTTTTAAATAAATAAAGTTGTATAAAAACAATTTAAAAAACTTAGATTTTTATTATTTTAATAAAATTGTATGTTAGTAGGTAGTGGATATGATAGGGAAATTATAATCTTATTTTTGGCTAAAGCGGCTGATCTAGTTTTAGCTGACATTAATATAAATAATAAGATTAAAATTTTGAATTTTAAGTGAGTAATTTTATAACAAGTCAGAAGGTAAGATCGGATTAATCAAAAGATTTCGAAAATCTTTAACTGAAGGGAATTCCCCGTATTTTTTTGTAATGATATTCATTCCGAGGTTATATGTAAAAGCATTTTTTGAGTACACTGGATCATTGAGTCTTTTTATTTGATTTCTTAGGTCATCTTCACCAAAAATCTCAAAATTTTTACCATAGCTAATCAATTCCTCATCAGTGTAATGATCAATAAGAGCGTGATAAGCAAAATTATACCAAAAAAGGTTAAGTTTATTTCTTACTCTATTTTGTGCAATCATAGTTTCTAAGGAATCTTCTTTTGATGCATCTGGATAAAACTCGTTTAACCCAATTTCTGCTTGATCTCGATAAGAAAAAAGCACATTTAGAGCAAGATCTGCTATACCTTCACTAATCAATAGTTTAGGAGAATTCAGTAGTAAAATTGAGTGTTCAAATTGATTTAACTCACGATACAACATACCTTCTTTAACAGAAAATCCCGTATGATGTCCCGGATATCCTTCGTGAGCAGAATACATCAGTAAAACAGTCCAGTACATATCAAATTTCGGATTAACTTCTATTCGACTATTATACTTACCTAAATACCATTCGTAACATGCCCATTTTATATTATTATTATTTTTTTCTTGTGCTAAATCTAATAGAATTTGCTCATTCTCAGGTAAGAGATTTATAAACAACTCCTTTGTTCGTTTCTCCGTGATTTCAAGTGCTCTTTTAAAAAATTTGAAAACTTTTTCATCGGGTACTCTGCGTTTTATCCTTAATTTTTCGATTCGTTCTTCTAAACTTCCAGGACCGCAGTATGCTTCGTCATACTCCTTTTTAAAATTTTTCAGTTCTGATTCATTGGCAGGCTGTAAAGCAACATCATACAGTTTTAAAAATTGATCTTCTATTGAAATTTCGATTCCATTAAGTAATTCTATTAAAGTCCTCATTGCCGTTAACATTTTTTCTAAGTATTGTTCACGTTTAATGTCATAACCTTGTAAGCCCAGTTTGTTTAATAATATGTCAGAATCAATCAATAGTTTGCTTGGCGAGGTTGTATGTTCATTATCGATAATTTGACGAAGTTTTTCTGGACCGTAATAAAAATCAACATACCCCTTGATATGTTTATTGATTCGGAGCGCAAGAAGTAAAAAATCTTCACCAAACTTGGATAATTTTTTCATTTTTTAACCAAATAAGTAAATTTCGTTTTAAAGAAGTTGATCATTTACAAGTATTTCCAATTGTTTTTAATGTTTTTTTATAAAAATTATAATTTTATTAATAACTGAATCAGTTATGGTTCATATTTATAAGAACTAAGCAAAAAACTTAATTTTTAAATCTATAACTATTAAATCTGACTTAGGAGAAAACGGTTTAACAATTTTGGAGTTCAAAATTTCTTCGATGTGCCATCCTCTATCTTTTAAATTAGTATTTAAATTTTCAATTCCTTTTTTGATTGGATTTGGTTTTTCGGAAAATTGATAGAAATGTAGTATTCCGGTTGGCATTTTCATCAAAAAACATGCAACTTCAAGAAAATTAATAGATTGTTCTGGTAAATTCATTATGATTCTGTCAATTTTGTGTTTTAAATTATTTCCTAATTTGTTATCTGGATTTAAAAGCTCATATACATCCATGTTATGAGCGATTACCTCTCCTTTCATTTTGTTCATTTCAATATTTTCAATGATGTATTTGTATGCAGATGGGTTGATGTCGAAGGCATAAATTTTTACTTCATTTTTTTTTGCAATTTGAATCGAGAATGGACCAACTCCCGAAAACATATCAACAACTTTTTCTTGTTTATTGAAACTACTTGAACTTATACGCTTTCTTTCAAATACTAACCGGGGGGTGAAATAAGCTTTTTTTACATCTAATTTAAAGAAGCATTCGTTTTCTTTATGGATCGTTTCTGGGTTATCATCACCAGAGATAACTTTTAACTCTTTTAGTCTATATTTGCCTTTAACTTTGCTCTTTTTCTCGTAAACCGTTTCCACTGATCTATTAACGCTTACCAGTGCTTCAGCTACTTTTTTCTTATAATATGAGACATTTTTATCGTCAATTGTATTTATTTGGTCGAATTCAATAATGGCAATCTTTCCAATAATATCGTAAGATTTTGGAACTAATTCTAAAATATTTTCGGGTAGTTCTTCTTCGAGAGCTTCTTCAATAGAGCGATATTTGTAATTAACCTCAACATTTCCCTTAGCATTAACTATGTCAAAATTTAACTTATTTGAAATCCCCCCAATTAGCTCCTTTACTTTTTCCTTGTCATTGATTAGGGGGAAAAGCACAAATTCGCCCTCATGTTTAACTTTTATTCTTCTATCGAGGAAGGGTTCATTTGATAATTTTGTTTTGAGGAATTTGAGGAATTTTTCAGCAGAATCTTGTTTTATTTTTACAAATTGCGTCTGTTCCTTGTTTCTTTTACCCATTTGCATCATTAACTTCAAAAATAATTGAAAATTGTTCTTTGGAATTGGTTAACATCTTAATTAGATTTCTGTTTAGTTCGCTTGAGGATTTAGAACATTTTATTAAAATCGTTCTGTCGCATACAAAATCACTTTTTCGAAAAACTATGTCTTTTTTGTTTAGCAAAGTTAAATATCTATTGCCATATCCATAAAATGAATCAGCAATATCTCCCGCTTTTATAATCACATTGATTTTTTCTCCGTCTGTGATTTTTTTCTTTAGGAGCGGATTTAGATCGTAACAAGCTTTTGATGCCTCTATTCCTAATATGCACGTTCCATTTTTCGTGAGATGAGTATCCTTAGTCAGTTCAATAGTCGTGGTATGGGTGCATCGAATTAGATTATGGCCTTTTGCGGTAATAGTTTCTAATATAGTCATTTCCTATTTTTCCTTAAAAAAATGTAATATCTCTTTAATTTGGTTAAATGTAGAAAAATTTGAATTAAAAACACTCTTTAAAATAATAATTAATCTATGAAAGGGATGATTTTCTGGAAATTGCCTAGTCTCTCCAAATTGGTTTAGATAGAAATCAGGAATTAGAAGTCCGCATTTTTCATAAGTAGTCGAAAATTTATCTAAAAACTTTTTAGCTGTTTCAATAGAATTTTGATAGTTTAGATTATTTGTACCATAAGTAGAACTTGTTTCGTATTGTCCCATTGGAAAGGAATCAATTAGCTCGTATGGAATAATGCCGTAAATAATAGAGTAAAACGCTAAATGAATCTGTTCTCTTTTGATTAAATCGTTGTTAATTATTTCACTTAACCATTTACTAATCGTAGGGGAATTTTTACCCTTAACATCTAATTCAGGTAAAACGATAAAATATTGAGCGTCTTTAGGCGGACGATAATTATTTAATAATTTCTGTTCGTACCGATAAATTAAAGGCCTATCTACGCTCTCTTTAGATGAGTAAAGTCTTCCATGGTTTTTATAAATTTTCTCATAAACTTCGAAGAGGGGTTTATTTTTTTTAATTAAGCTTGCTGCTTTCACTAAATTAGGATGACTGCGAATTCTTTGTTCTACTAGTTCCCATAAATTCCCTTCTCTAATCGCTTGTCTAATAGTTTTCAATTCTGAGAACGATAAGTATAAATTGTGCTTAGCAATTAATTGGATTCTCAAATCATCTTCAAACTTCATAAGTTCAGAGGGTGTATATTTTACACAGATTGGGCAATGGCAAGGGAATTCTTTAAGTTCCTCAAGTTTCCTAGTGCCTGTGGATAAGGTAAAATAGCGATTTTCCTTAGCAAACAAAATATACGCCGCCGAATCCATTAAATCACAACCGCATGCTACAGCTAATGAAAAATATTGTGGCAATCCTAGCCCAAACATGTGAACTGGCTTGTTAGGAATAATGTATTGCTTTACAGTTAATAATATTTGTGTTGTAAGGTCAAATCTATAATTTAAAAGTGCTTTTACAATTCCTCCTACTGCGTAGATATCAAAATCTAATTTGCTCATTTCAATTGTGCTTTCTTTTAACAAATCAAAATGGGTTCCTCCGTGCAACGGTCCAATCCAATAACATTCTGGCCGAGATCTCCGTGAAATATTATCTTTTGCCCTCTCAATTGTTGTGTTAACTTTTTCCTTTGCGATTTCGTAACTATCTTCTAATTGTACTGGAATATCTAAGATCACAGGGAAGTCCGAACCAATATCTTCTTGAAATCTTTCTATGGTAGTAGGATCAAGATTAAAAGAGTTTTTATTATACATATATTGTTGAAACGCTCCACTATCTGTTGCAATTATCCCATCGTAATTTAGATACTCGTGGAGTCCTTTCTGGAGAACTTGAGCTCTTAATTTTTCATTTTTATAAATAATATATGCGTTGGTAAAAAGGCATTGTGCTCCGAATGTTTTTAGATCTTGTGGTGCGATAATATTTCTGGAGGGATGCACTACTGGAAATAGATTTGGAGTAATCATCTCTTTACCGTTCAAGCTGATTCGTCCTAACCTTGCTAATGCATCAACATTTTCTATTTCAAACTTCATATTATTCCTCTTTTAATCCAGATTTACTAATCAAAAAACTGCTCCAAACGATCCTCTTGAGATAATTTTTCTAACCAATCTATTTTTCCAATTATAAATTCATTCACATCTACTTTCCCTGTAAGAATTTTTGTTATTGTCTTGGTAATTACATCAACATTATTATTTGTAGTATCGATTTCCAGTATAGGTTTGTTCAATTGTTTATTCAAGAAAAAATTTGCAGAGTTTCCTAAAATTTCAGATTGGACATTTTCTCTAATTTTTTCTAATTTATAACCCCTTTCCTTTAACCTGACATATAATTCATCCGGATCACATCTTAAAATTATAATAAAATCGATATATTGCCCGGGTACAATGTCAGAAAAATGGCTCTCGATAATTAGAATTTCTAGATCTAGTTTATTATAACGTTCTATTAACTTAATTATGTAGCGAATCAATTTTTTTTCATTGATCACCGAAGTTTCTCTTTCCACGTCATAATTTATGATTAATTTCTCTGAAATTGCTAATTCGTTTAAGCTAATTACTTTAGCTTTGAAGTTGTTTAATAGATTTTGTGAAACTGTTGTCTTTCCGGTTCCAGGAGTTCCAGAAACGATTAAAATTTTCATATTTAAATAATTAGAATCATCGGTAAAATATAAAAATAGCAATCTAAGAAAGAAAAAAACCTAAGTTGAACATTATTTGAAGAAAATTATATAAGAAAAACTTTAATTTATGATATAATTTAATGGGAAAGGGGGGCTTCGAACCCCCGACCTCACGGTTATCAGCCGTGCGCTATACCAGGCTAAGCCACTCTCCCGGGAAAAAAACTTATAACTTCAACGATTTCCACATATATTTTGAAAATAAGTTTTTAATATCTCATTAAATATTATTTATTTAAAAAATTTTTGTGTTGTTAAGCCTTAAATTTTAATAGAATGAAGAGAATATTTTTTTATAGGATAGTTAAAAAGTGAGCCAATTGCCTAAAATATTAAATTATTCAATTATTGGTTTAGAAGATTATCTTATCAGTTTTGAAAATTATTGTTCTCCATGCGAAATTCAAAAATTTTGTATATTCGGAAGGGCTGAGCCTTTTACGGTAGCGATTAATTGTAGCGATTTAAATAAGGCAAAAGAAAAGATTAAATTTGATCAGCTCCAAAAATTGCAAAAAAAAGAAGATGTCTCTGTGACGTATGAAGAATTAGTTAAAAAAGTTAAAATAAACGTTCAAAATATATTTAGCCAGATATGGAAAGATAAAGTTAAAGCACGAAAAGAAGAAATAAGATGTTTAAATTCTAAAAAAGTAGATTCAATGCTGGTTTCTCAGCAGGGACAAGACTGGTGGCAAAATTTTAACACTACCATAAAAGTTATAAACCGTGAATGCGAAAAAATACTTTGACTCTTATTTACACTTTTAAAAGATCATTATGCGGTAAGGGCGGTTTAAAAGCTAAAAGATGAGTTTAAAAAGGGGTAGTTTTTTATCAATTTTTTTTAATAAAGATTAGACGATTACAACATATACACCATTTATGTTTTAGGAAATCTCGAACGCTCTATAGTTTTGATCAAAAGATTTAAATATCCAAGTTACATATAGTTATTTTGCATTCAAGTACTAAATCGATTTTCAGTCACACGAATAAAGATTTATTGAATAATAATAAGATTTTTAGTTAGTTTTCACGGGAAATAATTTAGTTTGTGATTTTCAAGTTTAAAAAAGAGGTTTTTTAAGTGGTAATAAAATCAGAAGTTAGTAACATATCAAATTCATGTCCAGAATGTAAAGGTAAAACAATCTCAATTCATGAAAAAGGAGAAATTGTATGTCGTCAATGTGGTTTGGTTATAAGTGAAAGGATATTAGATATATCCCATAGTGGTAAACGAGCTTTCACAAAACAAGAGAAAGATAGAAGAGAGAGAACGGGATCTCCTATTTCAATTCTATTACCTGATATGGGGTTAAGTACTATTATTGACAAAAACAGTATAAGAAGTCCTGATTTAAAAAGAGCTGCAAAATGGAATTCTCGTATGACATGGGATAAAAGAAACATGTTAATTGCTACTACTGAACTAAAAAGAATTGCAAGCAATTTAAACTTACCCACTCATATAAAAAAAGCAGCGATTAAATTGTATATTGAAGCATTTAAGAAAAAATTACTCCGCGGTAGATCAATCAACGGTATGGTCGCTGCTTGCTTGTACTTTGCTTGTAGAGAACGCAAAATCCCTAGAACACTTCAAGAAATATTAGACCAAACATCAGTTAATGCAAAAAATGTTAGGAGGTGTTATAGAACTATAATTAGAGAATTAAATTTAAAAGCACCCTCCACTAACCCTATTTCTCTCATACCCAGATTTGTGGCAGAACTAGGATTAGATGCTGAAACTGAACAAATTACGATCAAGATTTTACAATCTTTTATCTCAAAATATTCAACAAGTGGTAAAGATCCAAAGGGATTATGCGCAGGAGCATTATATTTAGTATGTAAAAAGAGAGACAAGAAGATTTCTCAAAAAGATATAGCAAATGTAGTAGGAGTAACAGAAGTTACTTTACGTTCTAGATACAAAGAATTGATTGATAAATTAAATATTGAAATATAAATTTTTTTTTAATTTTCTTTTTGTAAAAGTAGTTTAATAAAGTCAGGAAGCGTTAAGAGATAACTTTGTGCATTGGGGAGTTGTTCTTTAATTTTCATGAAGAGTTGAGAATAATGTTCTGCTCGATCTTTTTGTTTTAATACTTCATTTCTCGATTGCTCCCTTATTGGCTCAACCGGAATTCCCCGCAATACTGATCTAGCGGGAATTGTTAAACCTGGAGGTATTTGACTATTTTTTATAATGATAGAACCTTCCCCAATTGAACTTTCTTCATAAATAAGACTCCCCTCCATAATTTGTATGTAATCTTCCATGAAACACCCTAATATCGTTACGCCCGATTCAATTATGCAATAACGCCCAATATTAATTGAACTTTTTTGAGATCTCGTAAACATCATCACACCGTTAAAAACGGTAGTATACTCCCCGATATTAATTTTTGAGTTTTCAGCTCGAATTATAGAGCCGGGCCAAATAATTGCATTGTCTTTTACAGTAACATCGCCAATTAAAGTTGCTAGTGGAGATACATAACAATTATCACTAATATTAGGGCTTCTTCCATTATATTCAAGTATTACCATTGATCTTCAACTATGTTTTTATTATTTAAACTGAAAAAAAGGTAAAATTCAAACCATTTAAATTTATTTAAATTCTCGAGGTAAATAATCTCTTTTCTTAAATAATGAAATTCTACAACATCATAAATTCTCGATTCGTTAGAATCAAGTTAATTAAAAACATTTATAGGGTTTCTTGACTCGAAGAAATAAAATTCATCATGAGGAAACTCTAAACTCAGAATATTATGCATTTTTTTCAAAGCTATAGTGTTACAGTTATAAAGAGATATTCCTATTAAATTTAAACGAGATTCTTTAGCGTAACTTGCGCTTCGATGATTAAAATAACCAGAAATATAACAATCACAACCATATTTTAATGCCTTTCGAAGATAATTTCTATTTAATTTATCACTCCCTACAATACAAATTTTCTTAACTTCTGAATTTAATTCACCTACGAATAAAACATCTTCAACTTCTAGATTAGACTTAGTTCTTCTAAGTAAATTATCCAAAGTCATAATTTTGTTGTTCTCTGTATAAGAATTTGGGACACAAATTCTACCTAACGGAATAGAATCGCCCCTATTGTTTTTTACATTAAATGTTTGATCCAATTTTAAATAGAGTGATTCCATAATAGTATCCGAAACACCTCCCTCAGCGGCTATAAATGTTGAGTTTAAAATAAAAATCAACAAGGGATATCTAGATAATAAATTTAATTTGTTTATCAATAATTGATTAAAATGAGTGATAGGGTTATTATTAAAGTTGTTGAGAGATAAGATGAGGTTTATTTTATTCTTTATTGCATAATGAATTGATTCCAAGCTTAAATCAACTGTAAACAATATTTTTTTAATATACTTCTTACTGTTGATTTGCCCGTAATATAATCCGTAATATTCAGAATCAATCCTATAATTTTTAGGAGATAATTTGTTTTCAATAATTAATTCAATCTCATCAAAAAACATTCAAATCACAACCCACTTTGTAATCTTTGAGATTAAAATAAACCAAAAAAATTAAAAGGCTGTGAAGGTTTTTTAAAGTTTATAATTTTTAATCATTATTAATATAATTATGGTGTGTGAGGTAAGTTATAGTTGAGTAACGATGATTGCATATTTTGTAAAATAATCGTAAAAGAAATTCCGTCAAAAATTTTGTATGAAAATGATGATACGATCGCATTTCTAGATATTTTCCCAATATCTCAGGGGCATACTATTGTAATTCCTAAGAAGCATTTTACTAATCTAAAAACCATCCCGATAAATGTATTATGTGAAGTTATGGAAACTGTCAAAATTGTATCTAATTTAATTTATAAAAGTTTGGATATTGATGGCTACAACATATTGCAAAATAACTATAAGGCAGCTGGCCAAGTAATTAATCATTTTCATATTCATATAATTCCTAGGAGTGGTGCTGATGGAAAATTCAAATTGTTAATCCCTAGAGAACAAGCAAAAGAAGAAGAACTTAATTTAACATTAAAAATTATTAGCGATTCATAAATTTAGCTTTCTAGTTTAGTTTAAAAGGCTATTTTTGCAATGTAATGTAAATAAGGTTCTTTTTAGTATGAAAAAGAAGAAACTCATTAAACAAAAAAAGAGAATCATCCTAAGTAGAATAAAAGATTTCTTCTCAGACGAATATGGTGGCAATCTAATAGAATATGCTCTATTAATTGGATTAGCTTTATTTATTTTCTTTATAATTGTTGGAGTTATGACATCTTTGCTAGATTGGCCTTTAGATTTGGCAAATAATTTTTGGGAAGACTTTGGTGCGATACTTAAAAACTGATTTCTTTAAATCATAAAATTTATGTTATTAAATTGTGCAAACTAAAGAAGATTAGATAGACTTTATTCCAGATCTTTTATAACAAGGTTTTCTATGATTTTAATATTATATTTTTCCGTCCATATATGAATATTCTCCATAACTAACTTTTTATCAACTTGAAGAAAATTAATAAAATCAGCAAAAGGGATTTTATCAGCACCTTTAAATAAATTCTTTATTCTTTCGTTAATTATTGCGTCATCAGGGGGGAATAATTCTCTTTTTTTTGCTTTCATTTTTTCTATAACATCGTCAAATCTACCGTAATCAAAAAAGTGATCCACAATTCTGCTAATCACCGAGGCAGGAGTACTTCCAAAAACTCCTACTAATTCTTTAACTTCATTCATACTTATTCGACTTAATGTTACTGTTGTTCGTGTAGTTTCAGTCATTTTAAAGTTGGTTTAGCTTTGTTTCATAAATATAAAATATTTTTGTCGTTTTTAAGTTTATGTTAATTGATGATAATAATGCATAAATAAGCATCTTTATATAAAACTCGGTACTATAATATATTATAACAATAGGCACTGTCGTATGTGTTAAAATGTCGAAAAATTGTCGAATAAAGAAAATGAATAAAGTAAAAAAAAATAAAAAGTGGAGGAATAAATTATGGTAAATACCGTTATAAACAACGGCGATTTTAATTCAAAAGAGTATTTAACTCCAATTCAGAGTAATTTGATTAATAAATTACGAAATTTTGGGCCAACTACGCGTAAAGATTTAGTTAAAATACTAAATAATCCCAGAACCACTATTTACGATAATCTTTTAAAACTACAAAAAAGGAAACTTATCGAAAAGTTTACAAGAAACAATGGAATGCGAGGTAGACCCTTAGTTTTTTGGAAAGTAAAGGAGTAAATATCTTTTTGTTTTCTTTTTATAAACGCCATTAATTATTTAATAAAAGGCTATAACTCCTATATTTCCACTGCAAAAATAGTAACTTAACATAAGAAAAAAAAATTATATACTATAACTAAACAAGCCCCAGTTTTAAATTATTTATTAATATTTAAATTCTATTATTAATATTTTAATTTTAATTTAATTTCTCCTGAGTTATTAACAATTTCCAATGGAAAAATAGGAGTAAATAGCTTTAAAAAATATTAAAATTCCAATTTTTTTATTTAGGAATGTAGTAATATTCGTTGATTCTTTTTTGATAAGTATCTTTACTACTTCCTATCTTATTAACTCGAGGTCTTTTAGTTTCTTTTTCTCTCCTAAATGTGATTCCCATCATTTTCAAAAATAAGTTAAACCCATCCCTCAAATTTAAAGGAGCTAGTGCTCTTCCTTCTACGCCTGGAATTCCTTCAAATACTAAGATCGAGTCTGCTATAAAATCTTGAGTGATAATATCGTGCTCTACAACGAACGCTGATTTTTTTAATT
>SDBT01011850.1_pt1 | contig 14008 bp, 14 predicted proteins | sample 2277101 | NCBI WGS metagenome assembly SDBT01 (sample SAMN10404973, study PRJNA504765) | marine sediment metagenome | isolation source: marine sediment core GS10_PC15, 103 cmbsf | place: Arctic Ocean: Southern Knipovich Ridge | collected 2010 | reverse complement strand
ATAGAATTAATAAGAGATTCAATTGAAGATTGTCAGTTTTTGGGTGCCATCGTGGCTTATGACAAGCCTAGACCATCAGGAATTCAAGGGCGATTGCAACATAAAGATGTTGTAGATGGTCAACAAAGACTAATAACTCTGTATATTTTTATTTTAGCTATTGCAGAAAGAGTTTTCCATTATGACGAGGAGGTAGGTGCTGAGATAATTCAAGATTATTTGCTGTTACCAAACAGACGTGGGCTAGAAATTAACACTAGGATTGTTCCTTCTTTAAAGGACAGGAGTCAATTTAGGACACTTTGGGATCGTGTTAATAGCCCAGAATTAATGAAGTCCTCTCTTGAAAAGAATACTCCTAAACCACCACTCCCATCAGGAAGTCCAATTGGCCCACTCACAAAACAGTATTCTCAAATAATCAAATGGCTAAAGTCAAATTCGCCCTCCGAGCCATCAGGTGCAATCGACTTTCATCAAGAAATTTTAGAAATAATAACGAGAAATTTAACCTTTGTTCATTTGAATTTAACAGATGCTTCTGTTGCAACGAAAATATTTGAAAGATTAAATTACAGAGGGGTTAAAGTGGGGATTTTTGGCCTCGTTCGTAATGAAGTGTTTTCAAGAATTAGCCAAAATGCGGAAGAATCTATTAACGTGCATGAAACTTTATGGAGACCATTTGAGGCTAAATTTAAATCAAAAGAAGAAGGCTTTTTCTTCCCATATTGTTTAATACATAACAGCAATATAAAGAAATCAGAACTTTTTTCTGAATTAAGAAAAATTTGGAAAACATCTAATCCAAAGCAAATAATTAAGCGCATGAACCCTTACCAGGTCGCTTATATGGCATTATGCACAGGGGAATCTTCCTATGACAGCAAAAAAATAAATAGTGTAGTAAAGAGATTGTATAACTTGAAAACTCCATCAGCTATATATCCATTTTTAATGAATGTTCTTCATCACGCTGAAAAAGGAAGTCTAAATATTGGCGCTGCAGTTAATATTCTGAATTTTATTGAATCTTTTTTAGTCAGAAGGGCACTTATGGGTTATGAGCCAACTGGTCTTCATGCTCTATTCAAAGGAGTTTGGCATAACATTTCTTCCACGCCAAATGAAAAAGCGGTAAAAGATGAAATATTAAAAAGACCGACTATTCAATATCCAACGAATAGCCAAATAGAAGAAGCCCTAAAAACAAGATCTTTTGCCAAAGCTCGAATTTGTAATTTTGTACTAGCTGAGCTTGATAAATCACTGACAGGTGATACTCCATCAGATGAACTTACTATTGAGCACGTTTTACCACAAACATATGATGAAGGTGGTGATTGGTCAAAAACTTTTTCAAAAGATGAACATAAAATGCTTAAAGATACGTTAGCAAATTTAATCCCTTTATCAAATCCGCTAAATTCGTCAATTCAAGCTTCTTCCTATCAAAATAAACGTAAGCGTTATGCAGAAGAGTCAATGTTCGTTACTGCTCGAAATTTCGCAAAAAAATGGAATACATGGAATCCTGAGAACATGCAAAAAAGAAACAAGGAATTGTATACCTGGATAACGAAAAGGTGGGAAGAATAAAATGACCCACAACAATGTGTATTAGGTTAGTAACGTTGAATATACTGAACGTCGTATTGATAAGTTTTTTAAACACAAGAGGAATGAATTTGTTTTTTGTTTTAGCCAGGTCTGCTAGAATTGCTTTGAAATTTTCTATTGGCTTGGTGAACATTTGTTTACTATACTATGGACGTACACACTAAAGAACAGCGGAGTTATAACATGTCCCAGATTAAGAGCAGGAATACAAAACCTGAAGTACAATTCAGAAAATATGTCTGGGGAAAAGGCTTAAGAGGTTATCGGATTCACAGTAAATTACCTGGTAGGCCTGATTTGTATTTCGGAAGAGCTAAAGTTGCAATATTTATAGATGGCTGCTTCTGGCACAAATGCCCAAAATGCTTTAAGCCGCCCAAAACCAATAAAAAATTCTGGAGGGAAAAGATGGAAAAGAATATTGAGAGAGATGTAAAAAATGATGTTGCATTGCGGGTGATAGGTATTGATATAATTAGGTTCTGGGAGCATGAAATAAAAATGGATATTAATAAGTGTTTTCTTAAAGTCAAAAAACTAATTAACAAAAAATGTTAAAAGTAATAGATCTATTCTCTGGTTGTGGTGGCTTATCCTATGGGCTTATTCAGGCCGGTTTTGACGTTGTTCTTGGTATTGATAATGATGATATGGCGCTTAAAACATTTAAAAAAAATCACAAAAACAGCAAAACCCTGAATGCTGATCTTGCGGATAGAAACATTATTGATTTGATTAATAAAAAGTTAAATGGGCAAAAAATTGATGTCATTGTTGGCGGTCCTCCATGCCAGGGCTTTTCGCTAACTGGCCCACGTAATTTTAATGATCCGAGAAACAAACTATATTTAGCCCTTTTTGATTTGGTTAAAAAGCTTAAGCCAAGGGCTTTTATCATTGAAAATGTATCAGGGATGGCAACTCTTTATAAGGGTGAAATTAAAGGTGAAATTAAAAAACGATTTGAAAAATTAGGCTTCGAAGTTGAGACAAAAGTAGTCTGTGCTGCTGACTATGGCGTTCCTCAGATGAGAAAAAGATTAGTATTTGTTGGTATAAAAAAAGAAATCGGTAAATTTATATTTCCTGAACCAACGCTATCCCCAAATAACTATATAACTTGTTCTGAGGCAGTCAGTGATTTACCTGCAAGAGAAAGCGAATTAGGTTTCGAAATCGATAAATACAAAAGTCGGCCATCTTCTGATTACCAGAAGAATATGAGAGAAAAATCAAGAAAATTGTATAATCATGTAGCCACAAACCATACTGTAAAAGTAAAAAAAGTGATTGCCCTAGTCCCGGAAGGTGGAAATTATAAAAATTTACCACTTGGTATAGGTGAACATAGAAAATTTAATGAAGCATGGACCCGATATCACTCTTCTAAGCCGTCAAGAACAATAGATACCGGGCACAGAAACCATTTTCATTATAAATTCAATAGAGTTCCAACTATCAGAGAAAATGCACGCCTTCAATCCTTTCCGGATCATTTCATTTTTTACGGCAACCGAACGCAACAGAATAGACAGGTTGGGAATGCTGTTCCGCCATTGTTAAGCTATCATATTGGATTAAAGCTAAAAGATTATTTGACTAAATAAGGTTTTGCTAATGTACAGTCCCATCTCAAAACAATTGAATGTAATAGATTTATTTGCCGGTTGCGGCGGATTATCAGACGGTTTTAAAAAAACTGGATATTATAATACTGTTGCGTGCGTGGAGTGGGATAAAGCATGTTGCCAAACGTTAGTCTCCAGATTAAAAAATAAATGGGGCATATCTGACGCTCATGATCGAGTCATAAGATTTGATATGCAAAGAGCTGAAGAGCTGATACATGGTTGGGGTGGTGATGATAACTATGGCAAGGGCAAGGGCTTAGCCCACATAACTAAAAATTACAAAAAAATTGACGTAATTATAGGTGGTCCGCCCTGCCAGGCATATTCAATGGCAGGAAGAGTTAGGGATCAACACGGAATGAAATATGATTACAGAAATTATCTTTTTGAAAGTTACCTTAAAATTGTTGAACATTACAAACCTGATATTTTTGTCTTTGAAAATGTGCCGGGTATTCTTAGCGCAAAACCAGATGGAGTTCCTATAACCGAAAGAATAAAAGAGTCATTTAATAAGGCAGGTTATGATATTATTAATGATATTAAGAAATATGCACTATTTAATGTATCTGACTATGGTGTGCCGCAAGCAAGAAAAAGAATTATATTAATTGGTCTTCGAAAAAATAAATTTAATAATTCACAAGAACTTCTGAAAGATTTTTATACCAATATTCTACCTTCATTCAAATCGAAAAATTCAAAAACAGTTAAAGATGCCCTTGGAGATTTACCAAAATTTTACCCTGAAAAAACGGCTTTAAAAAAGAATGGTAAGCAATATTCCCATAATCCAATCTATTCAAAAATAAGTAATCATCATCCTCGCTTCCATAATAATAGAGACATTTCAATATTTAAAGAATTAGCACTGAGTTTTCATAATGGATCAAAAAAATATGAATCAAAAGAAGAAATTAAGAAATTATATACCGAACGAACTGGTAAAAAATCAAATGTTCATAAATATCATGTCATAAAATGGAATGAGCCAAGCAACACTATTGTCGCCCATTTATACAAAGACGGTCTCAGACATATTCATCCTGATTATAAACAAGCAAGATCAATTACCGTTAGGGAGGCAGCTAGGCTTCAATCATTTGATGATAATTTTGAATTTCTTGGGTCAATGGGTGATCAATATAAAATGATAGGCAATGCTGTGCCTCCTCAATTTGCCAAAATACTTGGTGAAGCATTATACTCATTTTTGATAAAGTATAAAAAACAATCTAATTTTACCAAACTGTATGGAAAGAGCTTATGCACACAAGCTAAATGCACAGGAATTGGGGTATAGACATGGTCAGCCAGGTGGCGCAGGTAGGTATATCTACATATCCAAACATTATGTTGATTTTTTCCCTCCACTCAGCGATTCAATAAAAAATGATCATTTGATCATAGATGTCGTACCACCTGAATCAAATGACATTGTATTAACAAATTTTGTTTATCACAATGATAAAATAGTTGAAAACAAACCAAATGGCAGAGATGAATTTAGACTATATCTTAATGAGGGTAATGATCCAAACCGGGATTATTATAAGCCAGATGATATTGTTTTAATTAAACAAATACCAAAAAATGGTAATTTCTTTTATAAAATTTATAAATTTAAGCCAGAAGAGAATAAACAAGACTATGATAAAATAGATAATTTAATAGAAAAATACGGTGCACTAAATCATGCTTCAATACCAATAAATGAGTTAAGCTTTTTAAGCTTCGAAGATATTAGCAACATAGACTATAGCCAAGAACGAGTGCTACCTGATGAAGTTAGAAAATCTGCATTCGATGAGCCCATTATTGGGCAGGAAAGAGCTGAAATTGAGACTGAAATAACAAGAAGGGTTCGGAATGCCTCTTTCAGAGATTTAGTTTTATTATTCTATGATTATAAATGTGCTATTACTGGCAATAATTTTTTAATTGAATACGGTGTTCTATCTAACTTAGAAGCTGCTCATATAGTTGCATTCGGCTCAAAAGGTGGTGATAATCCTGCAAATGGCCTGCCGCTGATTAGAGATTTACATTGGGCTTTCGACAATGGGTTTTTCACAATTAAATTGGATTATAAGATTTTAGTGCATCCAAAGGTTAAGCATTTGACTTTTTTAAAACAAATAGATGGCAATCAAGTTAATTTACCTGAAGATTCAAGAGCTTGGCCTAATGCAAATGCTTTAGAATGGCATAATGAAAAGGTATTTGGCCAATTTATCAGAAAATAAAATGTCCACCGACTACAACCTCCCCCGCCAGCCAGCCTGGAACTACGGAGGAGATAATTAATAATTAAATAAAAAATACTATTTAAACTATTCACTATGACAAACAACCTAACAATAGGTAAGTTGAAAAAAGTTTCACTACGTGAATTATGGAAAAAAGAAGACAAAGACTTTACAAAATGGCTCGAAGAAAATATCGACTATTTAAATGATGTTATTGGTTTTGAAATTACTATTGAATCGCGAGAGGAAAATGTTGGACCTTTTCGTGTAGATTTATATGGAGAAGATAATGGTAAAAATAAAGTAATAATCGAGAATCAATTGGAAAAAACTGATCATACTCATCTCGGTCAAATTATTACCTATCTCACAAATCTTGAAGCTAAAACTGCCATTTGGATATCAAGTAAACCTATTGAAGAACATGCAAAGGCAATAGATTGGTTAAACGAAACAACGCCAGATGATATATCTTTTTATTTAATAAAACTAGAAGCGATAAAAATTGGAGACAATCCAATGGCGGCACCATTGTTTACTATCATCAAAAGACCAAGCACAAGTATCAAGCAGATAGGCGCAGAAAAGAAAGAATATGCACAACGTCATGTAATAAGAAAGGAATTTTGGGCTCAATTCATTGATGAAATGAACAAAGTTAATTCAATGTGCCAAAATCTCAATCCTAGTACTGACAACTGGTTACAATTAGCACTTGGAATGAGTGGAGTGAGCATTAACATTGTTATGTCAAAAAGGTATGCAAGATCAGAAATCTACATCAATCGCGGCAATCAAGAAAAAAACAAGGAAGTTTTTGACTATCTTTTCGTAAAAAAGGGCGAAATCGAAAAAGATTTTGGTGCAAAACTAGAATGGGAACGAATGGAAGATAATGTAACATCAAGAATCAAATTTCAACTTAATGGAGTCGATGTAAATAATAAAGATGATTGGCCAAAAATGAATGAATTTATGATTGATGGCGCTATCCGAATGTATAAAGCATTTAGAAAACATATAAAAAAATTTAAATAATTAAACCATGACCACCTACTACAAAGTCCCCCGCCAAACATTATGAAATTACCTTTTATCAAATTCTCTCCCTGGTTTCACTGGAGCGAGCGAAATAAAATCGAAAATTCTAATTACCCTGGTGTATATATGCTGGCTAAATTTAATCGTGTTCCAAGTGGAAATGCAGACCCGTTTAATTGGAATATAATTTATTTTGGCGAAACATGCAGATCACTAAATGGAAGGTGGTATCAATTTAATCGGTCGGCTTTTCAGAATAAAGGTGGTCACAGTGGTGGTCATTCTTATCGCAAAACCTATGGAGACAAAGTGAGAGATTTATATGTTGCAGCGCTACCAGTTATAAACGAACTTGAAGATGTGAAAGATTTATTTATCAGATATGCTGAAAGAAAGTTAATTTTGGATTATGCGTTAAAACGTGGCAAACAACCTATATTAAATCATAGATAGCTATAAAAACCCTTGACTAGTGAACATTTGTTTACTAAAATACGAACCTAGTATTTATTTAAATAATTGAAAAACAATGCTAACTGTTAATTATTCAGAATTATGGGATAACCTTATGCTACTCTTGCCATTATCTGATGAGATATTATATATCCTTATTATAATATTTATTGCTAGATACGCTCTAAAGAAATTTAGAATTACTTAAACACCCATGTCCGACTACTACAAAGTCCCCCGCCAGCCAGCCTGGAACTACGGAGGAGATAAATGGAAGCTATCGAGGTCAAAAATTGATCTGTTTATGAATTGCCCCAAGTGTTTTTATCTGGATAATAAATTGGGGATAAAAAGACCACCGGGGTTTCCGTTTAATCTAAATTCCGCTGTGGATGAGTTATTGAAGAAGGAATTTGATGGTTATCGAGCGGAAGGTAAACCGCATCCGATTATGGTGGAGAATGGAATTGATGCCGTTCCGTTTCAGCATGAAGATATTTATAAATGGAGAGACGCGTTACATGCGGGTGTTATGTATTTGCATGAGCCGACGGGGTTTTTGGTTACTGGCGCTGTGGATGATGTGTGGGTACGGCCTGATGGCGAGTTGATTGTGGTGGATTATAAGGCGACCAGTAAGAAGGAGGAGATTATGGCGCTGGATCAGGACTGGCAGGATGGGTATAAACGGCAATCGGAGGTTTATGAGTGGTTATTGAGGCAGAATGGCTTTAAAGTGAGTGATACGGCGTATTTTGTGTACGCAAATGGCGATACGGAGAAAGATGTGTTTGATAACAAACTGGAATTTGTTACAAAACTAATCCCCTACACGGGTAATGCGGATTGGGTGGAGCCGACGCTGATGGAGATGAAGAAGGTTTTAGAGAGCGGCGTTATACCCAGTGCTGACGACGACTGCGATTATTGTAGGTATCGGGAGGCGGTCGCGTCAGTTAAGAGTTAATAAAAAATGCTAAAACAAATAGTGTGAAAATCATTATAGCGGGTGCTATTGGCTTAGCGAAAAAGCCAGGCATACTTTTACTCTCTTGATACTCATTCTTATCATGGTCTTTAAACGTATTTAATCTTTGATAGTTGTATGAATAATGCCTTCTGCTATTAACGTAAGACTTTTTTTCTGGAAAGCTGACACCAAGCACCTCTTGAAAACCTTTTTTCAAAAACCATTTCCATATTTCATTTCTCCAACCACCACTATGATGAAGATATATTACCTTAATGCCATTTTTTTTAAATGTCTCTTTTTTTAAGTGCGTAATATAGTTATATCTCTTATTGCCAAATACACCTAGTACCTCAATATACCCATTATAAGCTGGAAGATAGAAATCTGGCTTTTGTGGCTTAAGCCCTGGCATTATTAGCTCCTTCTCATATACATATTCAATTTGGTTAGCGTGCAAAAAATTTGCAACAGCTTGCTCGTATTTGCTTCTAACCCAATCGCCCTTATTAGTTAAATACAATTTATCAATTGAATAGGTTTGCATAAGTATAAATATGTTAGTAGTATACTATACTACATATTTCTATTTATGTCAATACCCTAATAAGATTTTGTAAGTATCGGGAGGCGGTCGCGGCCGTGAGCTAATAAACAATATATTGACTAAATATGTATAAAGTGTGAAAATGCTTTCCTTTTAGCGTATAAGTATTTGATATGAATTTGAAAAATTTATCTCCGGAAGAAGTTGCCTTTTTGTCAGCTGAACATGATGAAGGGCTTTTGGATCAACTAAGCAAAAAAGGTTTCTCTAGAGAGAGGGTTCAGACATTCATATCAAACTTGCGTGATCAATTTAAATCGGGTGATCTGGATTGCCGTGAAATAAAACCAGTCCTCAAACGCTATTTAAAAAAAGGGCCCAGGGCCCAAAGTTTTGTTCAGGATTATCGAAAACGTATACAAGAGTGGGTCAGGAATCCTGCAGGCAGGCTAGCCCCTCACCAACTTGATTTACATCAACTTCCACCGCTAACTAGTCAGACTTTAAATGAATATTTGGCCTATTTTGAAGAAAAATTAGTCAGTTTTCTTGATCATTTTAATTCAAAATATAAAAACTACGAGAATATGGGCCCTGAAAATGGAGGTGACATATTAGATTTGGAAGATCAGTTTCTTTGCTGCGCCAAGGCTAATTGCGAGATGTTGGTGAAAGAATTTATTGAGGAAAGCGAAGTAAATGCACGTCAATTCTTGCTCTATATCTTTGAACTGGATGATTCAGTGCGTATAGAAGGCTATAAAGATTTGACTGAGACTGCTCTGCAAAAATTGAGTGATAATATTCATTTTTTGCGATCCTTATTTAACTTACTCAATGAAAATATATTTGAACAAAGTACGATTAAAAGAATTGATGCCAATGTTACCTTGGTATTACTGGAAAAATTAATTGAATTAGGGGTATGCGAAACATGGGTCGATGAGCCGCCAAATACTGACTTCACTCGACCAAGAACAACGCATGACTTAAATCATATAACAAGCTTAGGAACTCCAGAAGGTGAAAGAGAAATTGTGACAAATGTACGAATTCCTACTCAACTTGTACCTGCCCATTGGAATGGTCATCGTTTAGTAAATCCTGCCCTTAATCATTCATTTAATGAACTTGGAAATATTTTAAATACGGTCGAAAGAAATGAAGAAATGCAAAATGAAGCTGAAAGACATTTAAATGGCCTTGTTGATGATCGAAGATATGCCTCTAATTTTACTAGAGTAAAAGTTAATGATATCCCAGATACCGAGAACATGGATATTTGGTTTAATTATTTCTGCACTTCGCGTTTACGCCCTGGAGAAATTGGTGTCGAAGTAGTGATTAATGGTGCGAGTACCGTTTTCTTCTTAGATGAAGAAGGTATTTTGACAGTCCGCGAAAATGGAAATTTAAATCCACCACTACCTCCTGATGAACTAGGGGATCCTAACCATATAGACTCATTGGCTGTGAGTCCTCTTGCCTGGCTTACTGAAAATGGTTTAACAAATTTATATATTTATATTCTGAAGTATGCCCATCACTTGTTTGTAGAGCCTCGAACCGAATCAGAAAACAGCAGTCCTGGCGGCGAAGGGCTCAGGGGAAACCAGTTGTTCAATATCAGGCTAACTGAGCATACTTCGACAATCACCATTCCTTCCTCTTCACCAAACAGCGAACCGGGAGACGGACGCAGAAGTAGAATTACCGTTTATCATGATGTAACGGGGCATATAAGAGAGCTGCCGGAAGGATGGAGACCCTCGCAGGAAGCTATTCGGGCAGCGCGTGAGCATAATATCTTTTTGGTACCAGGACAAACATTTGTTAAGCACTACCATAAAGGAAGTGAGCTAGCAGAAGAAACTAGCTCGAAAAAGAAGGTTAACAATTAACAAAGTGGAGCCGACTTTGAAAAAGATTAAGAAGGTTTTGGATTCGGATGTTGTTCCTGATGCTGATGAGGATTGTGATTATTGTAGGTATCGGGATGCAGTAGGCCAAGTAACTGATTAACTTAAAAAGCCCCGAACCAATGGCTCAGGGCTTTTGTTTATAGATGAATAGATTTATTTAGAAAGCAATCTGTTTAACCAGCCAAACAAACTGAAGCCTTTTTCGGCAGTCTCCATTTCTTCCCTAAGTTCATCCCGGGACTGCTCCATGGTTCTGAGTTGTTCAGCTACGGCTTGAGCATCAGCCTTGCTTTCAAGTTTAGCCTGAAGCTGTTCGAGTTCGGCGAAACGCTTATTGTGTTCTTCAAGTTTCTCTTTAACTTTTTCTAACTGTTTATAATTGGGGCCGATAAAAAATTTGGCCACCTTACCTCTTTCACTGGCTTTTTCCAAAGCTTCTTCCGCTTCTTCTTCATCCTGGCTGTGTTCTCTGGCAATTTCTCTGATCTGTTCACCAATGCCGCCACTACGATCCGCTATTTCCAAAAGTTCATGAACCGCGTTGGCAACCGCACTTCGGCGATCCAAACCTTGTCCTCGCTTCTCTTCTGCTTCCGGCTTTCCTCGTCCTTCAGGCGGACCTTCATCCCCTTCTTCATCTTCAGCCTCATCTTCTACCTCGACTTCTTCAGCCTCATCTTCATCTTCCACCTCGACTTCTTCAACAACATCGGTATCGGTGGCTTCCGGCGTGTCTTCCTGGGCGAAGGCACCAAAAGTAACAATCGGTAGAAGTAGGGCAATAGCCGCGACTATTAAAAAACGGCTAATGAATTTAAAGTTATTAAACATGGTACTTTTATTAATAAATAAATGTCGAATTCTGTCTTATTATACGCAAAAAAGCGGTTTTTGTTACCATGAAAGCCAGATTGTGATTTTTGTAAATATCGGGAGGCTGTTGCGTCAATGACCAATGACCAATTTGGGAGTGTTGGATTTTTTGTTGTATTCAAAGAAAAGGAGTAATATGGTTGGGTACTAATTTTTTGTATGAAAAAGTCTCTCAATAATTACGCGTTTATCGATGGGCAAAATCTGAATCTTGGAATCCAAGAGCTTGGGTGGAAGCTTGATTTTCAGCGATTCCGAGTTTATTTGAGAGAAAAATATGGCGTTGAAACTGCTTATTATTTCATTGGTTATATTAAAGAAAACCAAGAACTCTATCAGGCGCTCCAAAAAGCCGATTATATTTTGATCTTTAAAGAAGTCTTGATCTACCCGGATGGCGAAACAAAAGGTAACTGTGATGCCGAACTGGTTTTGCAAGCTATGATCGATTACAAAAAATACAATAAAGCTGTTATTGTGAGTGGTGATGGGGATTTTGCCTGTCTTGTTCGCTATTTGAATAAAAAAGGAAAACTGGAACGCGTAGTAGTTCCCGATATTAATAAATATTCCGCTCTCCTCAAAAAAGCAGCTGCAAAACATCTGGATTCCATGAATGACCTAAAAACTAAACTGGCCTATGTGCAGCGGCCTGCAAAAATTACCATTATCAAAAAACCGACAAAGCACAAAGCTTCCCTTAAGAAAATCTATATTAAAAAAGAACCCCATAAGGACAGAACCTCATGAGGGGCTTTTCGTGATAATGTGGCTGTATTTTACCAAAAATGTTACAAAAGTCAATAACTAATTGTCTATTCGCAGTCTATTCTGTGTCCATTCGAAAATCAGAACCCGATGCTTGGTTGTATGAGTGTTGGTCCGGTAGGAGCAAAGACTGGGCAGTCTTGGGTGCAGACACCTGACTCCCCTTCTTCACAAACCCCATTCCCACATTCCACCTGCTCCTCAGCTTCTTCAACTGTAATATAAGTGTTCTCAGTTGGTTCCATAGGCTCAGTTGGTTCCATCATAGGCTCAGCCGGTTCAATTGTCGGTTGTTCCACAATTGGATCCGTAATTGGATCAGAAATCGATTCCGGTACTACAACTTCTTCTGCTGCGGGTTCAGCAATTACTAAATCTGCTTCATCAATAAGGGGCTTAATGACTCCTTTGCATGAATAACTGTCAAAACAATCCGTATCATTGCAATCCGCCAAGCCATCTTCATCTTCATCCACCCCATCACTGCAATTCGATTCATGCAGAGTTTTTGACATAGGCACAATAGGTATATCTTCGGGATCATCATTGATGGACTCTCCTATGGTGGGAATATCAATAATGGCCTTTTTTATAGTGGGAACATCAATAATAGTCGGGACGTCAATTATGGTGGGGATGTCGATTATGCTTGGAATATCAATGATGGTTGGAATATCAATGATGCTTGGAATATCAATGATGGACTCAGTCACCTTATTTGCCCTTTCCACATAAAGTTCTTTTTGTGTTTCAGGAGGAAGTGTGTTTGTTATCTTACTTAATGAACTTTCAAGCTTTTGGTATTGTGCTTCAGCTTTTTTGACTTCCTCTGGTTTTTTTTCTTTTGCCATTTCTATTATTTCTGCAATCCTTTCCACCTCATAATTAATAAGTTTTTCAGCTTTTTTTTCGGGATTGAATGTAAATACAAGGCTTATCTTTTCCATCCACACATCTAAAAAATAAAACCTGGAATCAGGTGTTATGCCTGCTTTTTTCTCCAGCACTGTATTGCCAGCGGCAAAAACAGATTTTGAGGAAAGCAGGATAAGGAGGAATAACATTAATATAAAAATACTCTTTTTTAAGGTCATGATTCTGCTTTTAAGTAAGTATTTTTTACCTAAAATACGATACTCCGATAACCCTCAATTTTCAATTGCAAAAGCCCTGCCTGAATGGTGTGGTTTTTTGAAGGTATCGGGACGCTATCGCTTCGCTCCAATGACCAATTACCCAATGACCAATGACCAATGACCAATGATCAATTTGGGTTTTTCAATATGACTACAATTCACTTAAATATTTCTTCAGAAACGTCTGAATCGCACGAATCGTGTCATCTTTTACATCCGCTGAACTTTCAGCCAGCCAAACGGCAAATCGATATAACCCATGCGTGTCTACATGCAGCCATTTTTTGTTAAGAGCTAAAAAGGTTAAAAGCGCCGTTACAGCAATTCTTTTATTTCCATTCTGAAAAGGATGATTTTTAATCATTAAATAGAATAAAACTGCCGCTTTTTCAATAAGTCCTTTGTAAAAATCCTTACCTCCAAATGTTGCGAATGGAGTCGCCAAACAACTTTCAAGAATACCCGGGAAACGCGTTTTAAAATCAGGGATTGGCTCATCCCATCTCATGGTCTCTCGCGCTAAGCTATGCGCCAAAAATTCGACTTTTTGTATGGTCAGTTTATTCATTCGCTAAAAGTCTTAATGTTTCCCCGTATTCCCTGACTGTTTTCTTAACTGCCTTGGTAATTTTTTTCTCTTGGTCTTCCGTCAGCTCGGCTTCAATACCTAAAGCGTTTTTTGGTATTAAATAATTCCGCCCCACTTTTTCTGCCTGTAGCCGACCATCTTTGATCATATTAAAAACCGTGATGCGGCTCACTCCTAAAAGCTTGGCTACCTCTGTTGTTGAATAATAG
>SDBT01011849.1_pt1 | contig 14008 bp, 9 predicted proteins | sample 2277101 | NCBI WGS metagenome assembly SDBT01 (sample SAMN10404973, study PRJNA504765) | marine sediment metagenome | isolation source: marine sediment core GS10_PC15, 103 cmbsf | place: Arctic Ocean: Southern Knipovich Ridge | collected 2010 | reverse complement strand
GACGTGGTTCGCCTGGCCACAACACTGGTATTTGCTCCGGACAGGGAAGCGCTGACGGGAAAAGGGGTTATCAGGACGATTTACGACCCATGTGCCGGGACGGGTGGTTTTCTGGCTTCCGGCATCGAGCAGGTCCACGAATGGAACTCCAAGGCTCGCATCGTTCCTTACGGGCAGGAACTGAACCCGGAGTCCTACGCTATTGCCATGGCCGACATGATGGTTAAGGGGTATGACCCGAAGAACATCCGATTCGGCAACACTCTCAGCGACGATCAGCTTTCCCATGAGCGGTTTAACTACTGCCTGGCTAATCCTCCTTTCGGTGTAAAATGGGAGAAAGTCCAGAAGGTCGTAAACGACGAGCACAAGGTCAAGGGATACGATGGACGCTTCGGCCCGGGTCTTCCCAGGGTGTCTGACGGTTCTCTTCTCTTTCTCATGCACCTCATCTCCAAACGACTGAGCAACGGGGGAGGGACCCGAATTGGGATCCTATTGAACGCCTCGCCCTTGTTTACGGGAGGGGCCGGGTCCGGGGAATCGGAGATTCGTCGCTGGATCCTGGAAAACGACTGGCTTGAGGCCATCGTCGCCCTGCCCACCGACATGTTCTACAACACTGGCATCGCCACCTACATCTGGGTTCTGTCCAACCGGAAGGAAAAGAAACGAAAGAGCAAGGTCCAGTTGGTCAACGCCACGAGGATGTGGGCGCCCATGAGAAAGAGCCTGGGTAGCAAGCGAAGGTACATCACAGATAAACAGGTCGAGGAGATCGCCCGTATTGTGGATGCTTTCAAGGAGACCGAGCAGAGCAAAATTTTCGACACCACAAATTTCGGGTATCGGCGCATCACAGTGGAAAGACCCCTCCAACTGGCTTTCTATCCCAAGGACGAACTGAGGCTCGAAGCCATGCAGGCGGATAAGGCGTGGGGAAAAATCGATGAGGAAATCCGGGAAGAGCTTCTCAATGCCCTGAAGGGGATGAAGGAGAGCAAGTATCTCTCCCGCGCCGAGTTCCTGAGTGAAATGGAGGACACTCTTGATGGCGGAATGTGCGCCCCTGAGATCAAACTACTCCATAAACACCTCGGTGAGCACGATCCTGAGGCTGAGTACTGCAAGACCAAAGGAGCCCTCGAGGTAAACACTGATCTTCGGGACAATGAGAACGTCCCGCTGGGGGAGGCTGTCGAGGAGTACTTTGCCCGGGAGGTCACACACCATGTTCCTGACGCCTGGATTGACGAGGGCAAGCGTGATGACAAGGACGGGGAAGTGGGTGTTGTCGGGTACGAGATCAATTTCAACAGATACTTCTACAAGTACGAGCCGCTGAGGTCACTAGAGAAAATTGATACTGAATTAGAGCAGGTGGAACGAGAAATATTGGATCTTCTAAATGAGGTTACTAGGTGAGTCAGTACAAGCCGTATCCTGAATATACGGACTCAGGCGTTGAATGGATGAGAAAAATCCCAGCGCATTGGGAGGTAAAAAAAATAAAGCAAGTTGCTGAGATCCGATATGGCATCGGTGAACCACCCGGATACGTTGACAAAGGAGTCCCGTTAATTCGTGCCACCAATGTTAATGCTGGATCCATCAGTAAAGAAAATCTTGTTTGTGTAAATCCGCAAGATATTCCCTCTACCCGAATTGCGTGGCTGGCTGAAGGGGATATTATTGTCGTTCGGAGCGGCGCTTATACTGGTGATTCAGCTATCATTCCTTCTGAATACCAAGGAGCTATTGCAGGATTTGATATGGTTCTTTCGGCAAAAGCCATATCTCCATTGTTTTTGTCCTTTTCCCTTTTAAGCAGCTACCTAAAGGAAAGTCAGATCGATCTTATGAAAATGAGAGCTGCGCAACCTCATCTAAACGCAGAAGAATTAGGCTCTTGTCTCCTATTCACCCCTCCTTCTGAAGAACAAGAAGGCATCGCTTCTTACATTGCTAAAAATGTAGCCCGCATTGATGCGCTTATCGACAAGAAGCAACGCCTCATCGAACTCCTCCAGGAAAAACGCCAGGCCATCATCACCCAGGCTGTGACCAAGGGCCTGGATCCCGATGTGCCCATGAAGGATTCCGGGGTGGAGTGGCTGGGGGAGGTGCCGGCACATTGGGAGGTGAAGCCTTTTAAGCATGCTGTTAACTTTCAAGAAGGTCCGGGGATTATGGCCGAGGACTTTGAAGATGAAGGCATACCACTTTTAAGAATTGGAAACGTCAGTTCTCGTTTTGTCGATCTAAACGGATGCAATTTCCTGTCTCCTGAGAAAGTGGCAATACGTTGGAAACAGTTTAAGGTAACTACTGGTGACTTGTTAATAAGTGCTAGTGCAAGCATGGGAACAGTAAGTGAAGTTACAGAAGAGTGTGAGGGAGCAATTCCTTATACTGGAATAATTAAATTGGTGGCGCAAAAAGAATCGACGATCAAAGATTTTATACGTCATTTTGTTGTTTCAAAGCCCTATATCGAACAAATAGGACTTTTGAAAGCTGGAGCGACTATCCAACATTATGGTCCGTTTCATCTGCGCCAAATTGTTATGGCTATTCCGCCAAAAAAAGAACAATACCTAATTTGCGAATGGTTAGAGGAAGGCCTTCAAAGGATGGACGGAATCATTAATCTAACTACTAAATCCATTGATCTGTTAAAAGAGCGTCGCTCTACCCTCATCACCGCTGCTGTTACTGGCCAGATCGATGTAAGGGAGGCCGTATGAGTGATCTGAAGCTCTTCAGGATCCGGAATGAGGAAGCGCTAGAACTCGAAGGTAAAGCCTCCAGCCTGGGAAAATCCCTCCAGACCCTGATCGAGAAAAACTTAAAGCCCCTCCTTGGTATAAGTTTCCTTGCATCTGAGCACTCAACCGGAGCGAAACACAGGGGACGGATAGACACTCTTGGATTGGATGAGAACGGGTGCCCCGTCATCATCGAGTATAAAAGATCCCTGAGCGAAAATGTCATCAACCAGGGGCTCTTCTATCTGGATTGGCTACTGGACCATAAGGGGGAGTTTGAGCTTCTCGTTATAAAAACTTTGGGGGCCCAGTGGGCGGAGCGCATTGATTGGACAGGCCCTCGCCTTGTATGCATTGCGAACGATTTTACACGTTACGATGAGCACGCGGTCGTACAGATGAACCGGAATATCGAACTCCTACGGTATAAGCAGTTCGGAGAAGACTTGCTTCTCCTGGAACTGGTCAATGCTGTGACGGTGGATACAGTTAAGGGAGAGAATGCAGGGAAGAAAAGTACTGAGAAAACTGTGACGGAATATCTGAATGAGCTCTCGGGTACCTTGGAAGAGCTGTATGATAATTTTAAAGCCTATCTGATTTCTCTCGGCGATGATGTCCAGGTCAAAACTCTCAAATATTACGTTGCCTTCAAACGGATAAAGAACTTTGCTTGCGTGGAAGTCCATCCGGCCAAAGGATGCCTCACCGTATTCGTTAAGGTCGATCCGGATTCAATTCAACTGGAGGAAGGATATACCAGGGATGTCCGGACAATCGGCCATTATGGGACAGGCGACCTTGAGATCAATATCCGGAATGCCGATGATTTCGAGAAGGCTAAACCGCTTCTCATTCGTAGTTATGAGGCTAGTTGATCCTAAAGATAATAAATCGACATTGGGGACATTGTCTAAGCCAACATCACATTGGGGGATTGAATGGAAGATAACACGGCGAACGAAAATCTGACCCAACCTGTTGAAAATCCTACCGCCTCACCATCACCCAAGGGTAACACCATCACTATTTTTCTTCTGATCCTTTTGGGCTTGGGGCTGGGTTTTTCAGGTTGGTTGCAATGGCAAGCCTTGAATGAGGTACGAAAGTTCCAGGAACTTGCCAGTCAACTTTCAAGTTCCCAGGAAGACCTCTCCGTCCGTATAGAGAACTTAGAGGGAGTGGTGGAGAGGAGCCTTGGCAAGGAAATTCAGATCAGCATCCCGCCAGTATTTGAAGAAAAGATACGAAGGATCGAAACTGATCTTGAGGAAGATCTGACCCTGATTGAGATCAACGCGCTAGAGGATAGCTTCAATGACTTGCTGAGAAGTACACCCAAGTGGGTGCTGGACGAGGGTTACAACAGGTTGGAAACTCTTTCGGCCTTGATCCAGTTAAACCATCTTGTCATCCAGGCACGTGAAACTATGGCAGCAAATGACGTTGGCCTTCTTGAAGAAACCTTCGAAATACAGTGGCCTGTCCTACCAGAATCCCAGAGGGAGCGTATTTCTGGCTTGATGTTGGGGATTCAGGAGGATCGTATTAAATCACTCAATGATCAGGCAACTAATCTTTCGCAGCAATTCGATGAGCTTTTATCGCGGAATGAAACTGCCATGGGAGTGTACGAGGAACTTCTAAGGGATTTAGCGGTGATGGAAGAAGTATCGGTGACAGAGAGCTTATCCGGGAGGATCCAGAAAAGGATCGCTCGATTGCAGATTGGAGCAGAGATTGAATCTCTCAAGTCGATGGCAACAAACATTCCCGCCGAGAGCCCCGAGGAAAAACTTTCCATTGTGATGGAAATTTCTGCTCAATTGGTTTCTCTCTATCCTGCTATAGCAAATATTGATGATGAAGAACTTCAAGGTCTCTTCGAAGAAACAAGTCAATTCCTTGGATCAGAAAGCAAAAACCTCAACAGCAAGATCTCTGTCAATCTCAATCGATCGGTAAACAGATACAATGCCTGGGCACTTGAAAATATCGAGAATTACGACCTTCGTTTCGAAAAGAAGATGGATGAGCTAAGTAAGCTGAACATACTTAAAGAAGGTTATGATCCTGAGAAAACGAAGGATGAGATCTACCAGTTGTCGAAAGACTGGCTTTTCGTCATCGACAAGAATCTGCTCCTCGAACCGGTTGCTGAGATCTACAACCAGACGTACTTGAAAACAGTACAAACCCTTGACAGCAGTGAATATCTTTTGAAACTCGCCAAGGCATCAGCAAGTACCGAGAGAGAAACTCTGGATGAAATCGGAGACAATCTGTGACTTTAAGATCAGTTGTCGCATCGGTAAGCTTTGCCCTGATGGTCCTTGCGGTCTCAGGCTTGTCTGCCCATGCCCGGCCGGATACTCATTTCAGGGGAGCACTTGCGGAAAGATATTCTGATTCTCAATTTCTAAAGAGTTTCGTGTATCAACCGGACAAGTGGGAGAAGATAAACGGACAAATCGGTAGAACTGGGTTCGACGGGCTTTACGTTAGGCGTAAAAATGGTGTTATCCGGAAGGTGTTCATCAACGAGAGTAAATATGGCTATTCGAAGCTTGGAAAGACCCTCGCCGGAAATCAGATGTCCAAACAGTGGAGTATAAAGAAGGTCGATGAATTGCTTTCCAGGGCGAGGGCTGAACATTTAACTGCCGGAACCACTTCCCGCCGCCTGATTGGCACTAGGAGGATAGCGGATCTCGAGCAAATTAAGCGACTACTGATTGCCGATACTGGAATAAGAAGACAAGTCTGGAATTACAAGTTTTCTGGTGGGAGATGGCACATCCAAAAATATGTTGTTGCAGACGAGCTGGCAGAGAATCTTGTTCGGGGGAAATTCGGCGGAGAACTCGGCAAAGGGGTCATCCTTGAAGATCAGAAAATTCATCGATTGAAAAATACTGGTGTGAGGCAATTTCATCGACGAGAAAGAGAGAAGGTCTTTTCGAGTCTGAGACGTGAACTGCAAAAGGACAGCCTTTCCAAAAGGCAGGCAAACAAAGTCATCCAGGAAATAAAAAACGGCAAGTTGCACGACATGCAAGCTCTTTCAAAAACACGTACCTCTTTGATGAGACGAAACATGTGGATCGGTTTGCCCATGGCCACGGTTGTCAACGGACGAAGGCAAACAGCACGGTCTTTAAGTTCACTCAAGAGAAACATTAAATCCATCAGATTGGTTAGCACACTGAGGGTGGTTCCCTGGATGCTTTATGCCTATGAGGGATTGCAAGGGTACAGGAGCACCATGAAATGGGTAACCGGCAAAGTTTCCAACAGAGAATTATTCAGGAAGCTGGCTACTGTTGCGGGGGGGATAACTGGTGCTGCTGTTGGGCAGAAGCTTGGTGCAGTGGGTGGAAGAGCTGTTGGCACCGCTCTCCAATCTACGCAGGGAATGGTTGGAGCCGACAATGCTGGAAATTTAATTGGTAGGGCAGTCGGCGGAGTGGTTGGTTGGGGTGTGGGACGCGCCCTTGCAGGAAGGGCCGCAGAATCTTATCTAGATCTGCTGGATGACAGAGCGAAAGAAGAGTACAGAGGTTTTCTTCAGGACCATTTTCGGGAAGCAGCTGCAAACGGTTCACTGACATGACAGAGAGAGTCTCATGACAATTGTTGCGGGTACGCATAAAGAGATCTACTTCGAAGACTTCATCGTAGACTACCTGTCAAAGAACGGGTGGCTGGTTGGGGATGCCGAGAAATACGACCGTGGGCGCGCACTCTATCCTGAGGACGTTATCGGATATATCCAGGAATCCCAACCCGATGCCTGGGCTAAACTTGAAAAGCTCCACGGGGGGCAGACTGAAAAGATCCTCCTGGATCGTCTCGTGAAGACATTGGAGAGCCAAGGGACACTCGAGGTCATAAGGCGAGGCATCAACGTAGCTGGCGGGGGGAAGCTGACCATTTGCCAGTCCCACCCCGAGGACGACCGCAACGAACAGGTCATCAAGCGTTACAAAGCCAATCGGCTACGGGTTGTCAGGCAGCTCAAGTATTCTCCAGACCAGGAACTGGCTCTCGATCTGGCTTTTTTCGTTAACGGGATCCCGGTGGCCACCGCAGAGCTTAAATCCGACTTCACCCAGTCCGTAGAGGATGCTATCTGGCAATACCGAAAGGACCGGCAGCCCAAGGACAAGCAGGCGGGCCGCAATCATCCTCTCCTTAGCTTCAAGCGGGGCGCCCTGGTCCATTTTGCTGCCTCAACCTCTGAAATCTACATGACTACCAGGCTGGAGGGAGCAAAGTCTTTCTTTCTTCCGTTTAACCTGGGTAACGATGGGGCGGCGGGCAACCCCCCGGCCACAGACGGCAAATATGCCGTCAGCTACTGGTGGGAGCAGATTCTCAAGCCGGACAACTGGCTCAGGATTTTTCACCGTTTCATGCTGGTGGAGAAAAGGGAGAAGCAGCACGCCGACGGCAGGCAATATTTCCAGGAGACTATGATCTTCCCTCGCTATCACCAGTGGGAGTCGGTAACTCAGCTTATCAGCACGGTACGGGAGGAAGGGCCAGGCCATCGGTATCTCATCCAGCACAGCGCCGGTAGTGGGAAGACCAACTCTATCTCCTGGACATGCCACGATCTCATTCGCTTACGGGACCAGGAGGGGAACAAGTACTTCGACTCTGTCATCGTCATTACGGACAGGATGGTGCTCGACGCCCAGCTCCAGGACGCTATCCAGCAGATCGACCACCAGATGGGGGTAGTTAAGGCTATCGACCGTGAATCCAGCTCACTGCCAAAGAGCCAGCAGTTGGCAGAGGCTTTGATCAACAGGACTCCTATCATCGTAGTGACCCTACAGACCTTCCCTCATGCCATGGAAGCCATCCTGTCGGAGACGTCTCTCAAGGACAGAAAGTTTGCCGTTATCATTGACGAGGCACACACATCCCAAACAGGTGCGTCAGCCAGCAAGCTGCGGGCGGTTCTGGCCCTGGATAAAGACGAAGATATGGCCTCCATGACCTCTGATGAGATCCTGCTGCGCCTCCAGGAGGTGAAGAAGTTTCCTCCCAACGTGTCTTACTTTGCCTTTACAGCAACGCCCAAGCATACGACTTTGACTCTATTCGGCAGGCCGGATAATCCTTCAAAACCTATCGATGATGAAAACCCACCTCGACCTTTCCATATTTACTCCATGCAACAAGCTATCGACGAAGAGTTCATCCTGGACGTGCTTCGCTACTACACTTCCTACAGAGTGGCCTTCAAGCTTGGTGAGGAAGTAGAGAAGGACAGGAGAGTTGATAGCAAACAGGCCAAGAGGAAGCTGGCTAGGTGGATGTCACTACACCCGACTAACGTTGCCCAGAAAGTGGAGTTTATCGTTGAGCATTTCCGCAACAACGTGGCTCATCGACTCAATGGACAGGCCAAGGCTATGGTGGTCACTGGGGCCAGGGCCGCGGCAGTAAAATACAAGCTGGAGATGGACCGGTACGTTCTGGAGAAGGGTTATGAGAACGTGTCGGCCATGGTAGCCTTCTCGGGGAATATAGGAGGCGGAGAAGTGGATCCAGCCCTTGTCGGCCAAGAGTTCGACGAGTTCAACATGAACCCGGGGCTCAAGGGGAGGGACCATAGGCGGGCTTTCGACACCAACGATTACAACGTCATGATCGTGGCCCAGAAATTCCAGACCGGATTCGATCAACCCAAACTGATGGCCATGTATCTGGACAAGAGGGTGTCAGGAGTAGAGGCTGTTCAGACCATGAGTCGCCTGAACCGGACCTTCCCGGGTAAAGACAAAACCTACGTCATAGACTTCGCCAATGAGCCGCAGGATATCCTTTCCGACTTTCAGGTGTTCTACAAGGAGGCCAGAATTGAGGAAGTCCAGGACCTCGATGTTATCTACGACATCAAAGTCCAGCTGGATAAGCACTACATCTACACGCCTGAAGAGGTGCGGCAGTTAGGTGAGGAGATCACCCGCCCGGAACCCAGACAACCTCAACTCATGGCCATCACTGACCCGGCAACGCAGCGGTTCAACGTGCGACTCAAGGAACTGAACGAGAACGCTGGAAAATGGGAAGAGGAGTTCCAGCGCTGCCATGAAGCTGGGGATGAAGCTGGTGCCGCCAAGGCTGATATGGAGCGGGGCGAACTTGCCACCGAGCGTGACGGTTTGATGAAGTTCAAGGAGGGGCTTGGGCGGTTTGTCCGGTTCTACGAATATGTTGCCCAGCTCATAGACCTGGGGGATGCAGAACTGGAATCTTTTGCCGCTTACGCCCGGCTTCTCAGGAATCGCCTCAAGGGAATTAACCCGGATGAGATTGACCTCAAAGGGTTAAAACTCACCCACTATGCCATCGTTGATCCTCGTACTCTGGGAGGCGTTGCCGGAGAGGGTAAAGGACTCTATGGCACAAAGGGTGAGCTCGGTGATCCACGGGACCGGGAACGTGCTTTCCTATCGGAGCTTATAGAAAAGCTGAACGAGCTTTTCGGCGAGGGTCTGACAGAAAAGGACAAGGTGATGTTCGCGGTCCACATTAGCGAGAAACTCAGGGCCAATGAGACGGTCATGGCCCAGGTTCAGAATAACCCCAAGGAGCAGGCATTGAAGGCCGATCTTCACGAAGCGGCCACCGATGCCATTGTGGAGGCTCTGGCGTCCCATAAGGATATCGCTGAGAGGCTGCTGTCTGATACCGATGCGAAGAATATTTTTGTTGAGCTGCTGTATGACATTCTGAGCAAAGTTGAATCGAGTGAACTACTGGAGAGGGCTGAATAGAAAGGTTTTAAGTTAATGTCTGAAGAACAGATTCAATCCGATTGGCAAGATTGGTTTGCTGCTGACCGCCCAATTATAGGGCGTGAAGGCGACCGCTTGGGGCGGCGAGATTTTGCTGAGACTGTTGCATCAGCAATAATGGGGTGGAAGGGACAAGATAGCCTTGTTATTGCCCTTTACGGTCCCTGGGGATGTGGAAAGTCTTCCATAAAAAATATGGTAGTCGAGTCCTTAAAGGAAGTGAAAGATGGCCCTCTAATTGCGGAGTTCAACCCGTGGCAATTTGCTAATCAGAGTAATCTTATCGAAGCATTTTTTGACCAATTGGGAATAGTTTTAGGCAAGGGGACGGTTGGTTCCCAGGAACATAAAAGGAGGCTGATCAATAAGTGGAAACGATATGGTGCATATTTTAAATCTGGCAGTGACATAATAACGTTTGTTAAAAAGTCTCTTCCTTGGTTTTTTGTCTTGTTCCTTGCTCTATTTGGATCAACTTTTTTTCATCCAGGCATTGTAAAGGTTTCACTTGCTGTTTTCGGTCTAATAGCATTATTCCTCAGCTGTTTTTCCCGATTAAGTTCCACCTTAACTGGGTATCTTGCGGCCGGGATAGAAGTTGGTAAGAAGACTCTCGGTGAGATTAAGGAAGAGCTGGCTGAGGAACTTAAAGGACTTTCCTCTCCAGTATTGGTCGTTATGGATGACATTGATCGTTTAACACCAGAGGACTCACTGGCGCTATTTCAAATCATTAAGGCAAACGCCGACCTTCCCAGTCTCGTTTACCTCCTCTTGTTTCAACGGGATTCGATTGCCAAATCAATAAAGGACCAGATATCCGCTTCGGGTGATGAGTTTCTGGAGAAGATAGTTCAAGTTGGATTTGACGTCCCTGTTATCGAGCAATCCCGATTGGACAGAATCCTTTTTGAAAATATAGACAGACTTCTTGCTATTGAACAAGTTGGCAAGAAGTTTGATCAACGTAGATGGGGAAACCTCTTCTTGGGCGGGTTACAACCTTTTTTTAAGAATCTTAGAGGTGTGTATCGCTATACATCAACACTGGCGTTTCATGTTGCAGTATTCAGAGGTAAAAGTTTTGAAGTAAATCCTATAGATCTTATTGGCCTCGAGGTCCTTAGAGTATTTGAACCGAGTGTCTATAGTGCGGTCCACTCCAATAAGAACCTTTTAACAGGAGAGGGGAGATCTGGTTCAGGTGAAGAGGAGACAAGACGTCTCGCCATCCAGGGGATAGTTGATAGGGCCTCAGAAAATAATCGTGATCAGGTTAAGGAAATAATTAAGCAACTCTTTCCTCTAGCAGCCTGGGCATTTGGGGGAATGCATTACGCAAGCGGACCCAATGAAGAATGGCATAGGGATCTGAGGGTATGTTCCCCAGGAATGTTTGATAGATATTTTCACTTGGCGATCCCGGAAGGACACCTATCTCAAAGTGAGATTGATGATCTATTAGCTAATATCAGTGATAGGGGTAAATTTCAGACCGCTCTCTCTGATCTAGTAGACAGAAATCTTATTAGTGCCGGTTTAAATGCATTGGAAGCCAACAAAGACCAATTCAAGATTGAAGATGTACATCCATTCACTACGGCACTTTTTGATACTGGTGAGCTAATACAAAGTGATTTGGGCACTCGATTGCTGTTGTCTCCTGCCGATCATTCTGTTCACATTATTTACCATTTCCTGAAAAAAGAACCTGATCAAACAAAACGTGAGACGCTCTTAAAAGAAGCCCTTGAAGCTACATATGGTATTAGCCTGCCTGTGCGTTTGGTATTGCGTGAAATCCAGGATGCGGAAAAACGCCCTGAAGAAGTTAAGGATCATTTGATCACGGCTGAGGAGAGACAAAGAATTAAGGAATTTTGTGTTTTTAGAATCCGTGATTGGGTGGAAAAGGAGAGGTTAACAGATACACCAGAGCTTAGGTTGGTCCTATCATGTTGGTCTGATTGGGAAGGTCCTGAGGGACCAAGAACTTTCTGTGAAGGCCTTGCAAGTTCTTCCGATGGAATAGTCCACCTTGCTCGCGTATTTCTTACTGGGTCTCAATCTCATGGACTTGAGGATTATGTTGGAACTGAGAAACGGTTCATAAGACTCGGGGACATTGAGAAATTCGTGAAATTAGAAACTATGGAATCCGGTCTTTCATCAATTGATGTCAATACTCTACCGCCTGAGGAAAAGCAGGCTGTCGAGGCTTTAATCAAGGCAATTCAAAACCGTCGTGAGGGCAAACCTGATCCGGATATGTTTTACACCGGTGAAGATTAAGGCTGCTATAATGACTCTTGCTGAAGTACATGGAAAGATTAGTGGGTCCGGCAGCAACGTTACGGATCGTCTTGAGGACCTGCTAACATCAGATCTTTTTGGTCCTCTCAGATATCTTCCCTTCGAATCAGGCCTGAAACCCATCCTGGAAAGTTCAATAAACCTTCATACAGAAAACAAACTGGATATTGGTTCGACTTCCGTTGAAGATTTTTACGAGGTCGATTTCTGGCCGCGCTTTAAAACATGCGAACCGGATGTGGTCATTTATACTGAGGACCATATCGTTCTCGTTGAGGCTAAATACCTTTCCGGCAAATCAGGCCACTATCAGGAAGATCAGGAGTACGATGATGGTGAGTCTGAACTGGTCGCCGCTGGATCAGATCAGCTGTATAGGGAGTATCAAGATCTCGTTGCATTGCCTCGGCCACACGGCAAAAGGTCTCTTATATACCTCACAGCACATAGAACTCCTCCAAAGGATGATATCGAAGCTGGAGTCAGAGCTTTAATCAAGCTCGAGAAGGGCCATGCCGAGATCGAACGATACAGGGCTAGCGTCTACTGGCTATCCTGGTTCAAAGTGAGGGAAATTGTCTTAGATTTACTGAAGAAGGCTGACCAATCACGGGAAAAGATTATATATGATGACATCCTTAAACTTCTGCTAAGGAAACGTTTCAGGCATTACGAAGGAGTAATTGGGCTGGGAGTACCACCCCTACCATCGAAACCACTTTTCTATAAGGGGCGTACAAGTGAGTATTTCAGCAATATCCCGACTGTGCAGCCCATTGAAGGGCAGTTTGTTTTCTATCAAAGAGGGAATAGGGATCTGGACAAGCCTGCCCCATAGGGAAACCAGGGCCATTTGCGAAGTATATTTCGGGGGATGTTCGAATGAATGATTCAATCAAAAACGCTTTCGAATGTGTTGGCCAGGTATACGAGGAGGTGTCCATTCTATTACAAGATTTTGACGCTAGCCTTATTGATGATGGTTTTGAATGCCTCCACAAGACAACCATTGCCACGACTGAATTGAGCAGACACATTACTATTCCCCGATATTGGTTTGCTAGATTTGCAGGAAGGTACTATGGACTAAAAGAGCAAGAAGTGAAAAATCCAATCCTGTGTGTCGGTGTGATTTTTTCGGATGCACAACAGAAGGCCATGGAACCGGTATTGTTTGTTGGATGGATGAGAGTTCCCGGAGAATCACCGAATCCTTATGAATCTTGGTGGTTTCGGGCATTATATTTCGACTCAGACGATCGATTTGATATTAGTGAAAGAGATGAGACTCCTACTGAAGTCGATGAGAATTTGCCAGCCGATATCACTTCAACAATGTCTTTTACTTGTAAGGAAGGTTTAAAAAGAAAGGATTTACCCAAGGATGGGGGGTATTTTTCAGTACCACTTACAAGCGTCAAAACCCAAGAACACGTAGAGTCTCTATCCAAAAAGTTGGTTTCGCTGTTGCCTGCAGATTTGTCGAGGTAGAGTAACTCTAGAAGGAAATCAGTTTTCTATGTCAAATCGAAAGGTTCGAACAGCAAGAGGTTGGTAGTTTATGACCTGTGACTACGATGCTATCCGGCGTGAAAACGAACTCCGATACGGAACCGACATCGGCCGGATCGGGCCCATGCTGCTAGCGAACCGCTACGACGACCGCACCCACTTCATCTATGAATTGCTACAGAACGCCGAGGACGCTCTTGCCCGACGCTTGAACTGGCAAGGGTCTAGAACGGTGTCATTTCATTTGAATAAGGAAGTGTTGAGATTCACCCATTCTGGTGAGCCATTTAATGAAAAAGATGTACGTGGGATCTGCGGCATCGATGAAGGTACTAAAAACCTTACGGAAATCGGCCGGTTTGGGATCGGCTTCAAGTCGGTTTACGCTTTCACCGACCGCCCTGAAATTCACTCAGGAATAGAAAACTTTGCTGTCGAAAGTTTCGTATGGCCGATCGCGAGTCAACCCATCCCGCGGGCACCCCCGTGGGGTCAGGGCCTGCCGTCCGACGTTTTCCTAAACCTACCTTTGTTTTTGCCGTAATATCATGCAAAACCGAAAGCAAGCGACGACAGGAGCGGTAATGTACAAAGACGGTC
>SDBT01011848.1_pt1 | contig 14009 bp, 17 predicted proteins | sample 2277101 | NCBI WGS metagenome assembly SDBT01 (sample SAMN10404973, study PRJNA504765) | marine sediment metagenome | isolation source: marine sediment core GS10_PC15, 103 cmbsf | place: Arctic Ocean: Southern Knipovich Ridge | collected 2010 | reverse complement strand
AGCCCCCACCGAGCCCGATGCCCGTGACACCGGTGCCGCCCGCGGGGCCACCGGTGGAGACGAGCCCCGTGAGAGTCCCGCCCGCCGTGACGCGCACAGCCTCACCGCCGACCGAGTCAACGGTGAGCCCGACGCCGTTGCCGTTGTTGGTGATGATAGCCGCGGCGATCGTCGAGGTCGCACCGACTTCGAGGGCATTGCCCGCCGCGTTTGAGTTGAAGATCGTGGCGCTTTGAATCCCCGCGTTTTCGGTGACGACAAGACCGGGGCCCGCGGCAAGTGTGCCGCCGAAGATCCCGGTGGCGATCCGGGTCTCCCCCGATCCGCTAGTCTCGACGAGATGCGCGTCCAGTCCGGCCACCGCAGACCCGAGCGCTAGCCAACTTGTGATCCAATCCCCGGTGATATTGAAAAGTGTGTTGACGTGCTCCGCGTCCGCACCCGTGCCGGGGATGAAGCCTTGCGCCGGGAAGGGCACGGGGAGCTTCGTGTCGAAGGTGTTGGCCGGGCCGCTCGTGAAGGTGAGATCGGTCGCGTGGGTGTACGTGGATCCGGGTTTCGTTGCCATGATTCTACTCGCAAGGTTGGGTGCCAATAGGCACGGAGAAATTCCAGATCATCGGGGGAGCAACGGCGACGCTTGCGGAATTCCAATTGCCCTCGTTGAGAAACGGTCCGACGCTTTCGCTATTCCATAGCGAGTCGTCGGCAAGGATAACTTGCACTTGCCCAAGCACGCCGGCATAAGTCGCGCGGCAAATGAAGTTGATCAAGATCAACAACTCCGCAAGCACGATGCCGGGCACGGTGAGAAAGTACGAGGATGGGCCGGATGCCGTGTAGATAACCGGCGCAAGGATGCCGGTGCCGATGAAGGTGCGGGAGATGGTGAGGAGGTTGGCGATCGTGCCGGTCCACTCCGCGTCGTCACGGTTCGCGGAGATCAACAACTCGATCTGTATCTCAAGAAAAACACGGTACCGATCGTCGTTGAATCCTTGCCGCGGCAAGCCGACCACGCCACCGATCGCGTCGAGTTGTACGCCGACCGCGCTGTCGATATCGAAAGCGACCTTGACCGCGTTGAGAACGTCGACGTATTGCTCAAGACCTTCGACGAGATCGCAGATCAGATCCCGAAACTTTCGGTTGCTCGTCTCATCGTCCATCTGAATGAGCACGCGCTCATCTGCAAGCTCACAAAAGGGGTGCGTGATTCCCCAAAAGGAGCTGAGCCCCCACGTGCCACCGATGCCGAATCTCATGGCGTCACCGTGACGACGATGCGGCCCGAGTCAAACTCGGGACGCTCGCGGATCCCGATCTCTAGCGGGTCAAAGAACGGGCCGATCTGTGCGATGCGCGACAGCGTCACGGCTACCGACACGGCCCCGGTGATCTCGCCGGACGCTTGCAGCCCCGACACGATTGCGACGTACTCGTATGTGAGTTGATTCTTACCGATGCCGTTGAAGTTTGCGTTGGCAGTGGCGAGGACTTGCGCCGCGACTACATCGGCCATGTTAGTCGAGACGACTTGCTCGGTGCCGGCCGTGTCGATGTCGACGTTGATGAAGACGTCGACCTCGTCGATCAAGTCGAAAGCGACGTTTTGCACAATGCCCTCGGAGTCGGTGACGGTCTCGGGAAAGTCGGTGCCGTACGCTTCACCCCCCGCGCCGGTAGCTGAGAAGATTGCATCCGCGATCGACTGTCGAAGCGCAATGCCGGGGGGCGTTGGGTTAGTTTCGACGACGACGTTGAACGCTTTGAACGGGATTCCGTCCGCGTCGACGCCGGGCCCGTTGGGGTTGTGATACGTCCGCACCGATGTCACGCCGTTGACTTTGGATACTACAGCGGTGATCGCCGCAAGCCCGCCGACGTTGCCCGCAAACAACTCGACCGATCGACGTACTCGAAAGTCGGGATCGGATTCTTGATCGCGTCCGATGTCGGCATCGTCGATCGGGTTGGTGACGCCGTTGAGATCGGGGTTAGCTGTGACGAGCGACCAATTGGTATTGGAGTTTGCGATGAGCGGTCCGGTGTCGATGGCAGACAAGACACCGGCAACCGCACCGGGGCCGCCCGCGTACGGGCCGCCCGTCGCTTGCCATAGCGTCGACGTATCGTCGTTGTTGAAGATGTCACCGTTGGCAACAACGCCGGGCGCGTTGAAGTCGAAGACGACCTCGACCACCGACACCGTTGCACCCTTGCGGATGGAGCCGGTGAGCGCGGCAAGCCGGTCGAGCCCGACGCCGACCGACCCGTTGGGATCGAAGCACCGATAAATTGCGAGCGCGACTTGTTGATCAAGCGCTCGAAACTCCGAAACGATGTTGACCAATTGTCCCATGATCGACGAGGTCGAGGTGTTGAGGTTGTTGCCAAAGGTCGCGCGAAGTTTCGCGGACAACTCGTCGACGATCTCCGCTTGTGTTTGGGTCTCAAGACCCGAGCCGGTTAGTTGAAAACTCATGGGGTGGCCTCGATGATTGTTGAGAAGTCGATCTCGCCGTCGATCGTCTGCATGGTGCCGGCGATGTTGAGCACGCGCGTCCCACTGTCCAGATTGAAGGTCGTGAATTGCACCCCCTCAACGCCGGGCGTACGTAGGATATTTTGCTCAAGGATGAATTGGATCGAAGGCAAGTTTGGATTCTTGCCCTTGAAGATAACTTGCAGCCACGGCACCCCCGCGGTGACATCGTAAACCGTCTCCTCAAGCCACGTCCGCAAGCGCATCTCGACATGCTGTCCGATCGCCGTGCGCCCCAACACGAAAGTCAATTCGCCGTTGGTGATGTCCATATCGTAATCGGTGAGTAAAAGATCCATGCGTTACTCCGTGAAAGTCTTGACCGAAAGCCACGAGGCGATCGACGCGAGGAGGGTAGCAGCCGCGGCTGTGACCGTGACAATGTACGCCGCGTTGGCAACCGGGTTCGGTGGTGCCGGTGGCGCGGGGGGGACGGCACCCCCGAGCGCAGCCGTGGCACCCGCGGCGATGAGTGTGTTTGTGTACGTCGTGAAAGCGGCGGCGAGTTCGGTGCCCCTTACGAGGGGCGCGCCCAAGGGGAGGGAAGTGGCGAGCGCACCGAGTGCAATTAGAGGGCCCTCGATCACGTGGTGCGTGAGCGAGGTGGGGGGGACGATCGGGTTGAGGTCGTTGAAGGTCGCGGGGTGAAAGATTGAGTCGGCTAGATTGTGGGTCCACGCGGCGACGGGGTCGGTAGCCGTGCCGAGATCAAGCCACGCATCGAGGCTCCGATCTTGGACGTGCAATTCCCCCTTGTCGCCGGGCACGATCGGGAGCGTCGAGTACCCCGCCGCGGTGCGGGTGAACGCAACCGGGATGTCGATGAGCGTGATCGGCTTTTGTGTCGTCGTCGGGAGCGGGTTGGCACGCGTCGGCGGTACCGCGTTGTTGACCATCACCGATAGGATGTCGACGAGCACCGAGACTTTTTGCGTGGCCGGATTGTACGCGGTCACGGTGCACACGGTGTGCGTCCGCATGGTGAGTTGAAGACCCCGCAACGCGACCCGAAAAAGATCGGGGATCTTTGGATCGTTGGGCATCGTGAAGAGCCCGGCTTGTTGCTCGCGGTTTCCCATTAGATCAGCGCCTTCGATGCCGAGACTTGCATGAGCGACTCGGCGGTTGTGTCTCCGGTGAAAATGACTTTGTCGACGCGGTACGCGGGGGCCCCGAAGGGCACACCGCGATCGTCTTGCACGAGGACTTGCACGCCGGGCTCGACGTCGGGGTTGGCGAGTGCCGAAAGATCGATGCCACCATCGTCGCGTACTTGATATTCAATGAGCCCGGTGCGCGGTGCGAGGATCGGTGGGAGCCTGTCCGAGATGCCGCCGCGCATCACAACGAAGGCGCCGTTGTGAACGCGCCACTCTAGCCCGAGCGTGGCCATTGCGAAGTCGATGAAGGTGCGCGTGTTGTACCCGGCCGGGATGTTGTTGAACGTGCGCACCTTGAGCGCGGCCGCGGCCGCGCTCACGAGCGCCTTCGACTCGGGCGGATATAGTAACCCGAGCCCACCCCCCGCGGTGTCGCCGGGGTTGGGCGGTAGGGTGATAAAAGCGGTGAGCACCGTGCCGAGATCGACCTTGGAAAAAGACGCGCCCGTCGCTTGATCGCGTACGTTCTTGATGCCGTCCCCGATCGAGAAGATCGAAAGTATATCGGTCGGTGTTCGCTTCGCTGGCACGAAGCGCCACACGTCTCCGCGGATCACAGTTTGCGAGAGTCTCTCCCACCCAATTCCGAAGTCGACAAGGTACCCCGACGACTTCGAGAAAGCCGACCACGCTTCGTATATCGCGCCCGACAATGCGGGGGCGAGATTGAAGATCACGACCTCACCAGTGTCCGGCGTCGGCGTGTTGTCGCGGGTGATCGTCCATTGCATCCGAATCCCTTGGCCGTCTGGATTGAAGATGATCCCTTGGGCTGTCATTAGCTTCGTCGACGGGATGAAGAAACGCTGAAAAGCCGCGACCATTACGCCGGCACCTCCTCGTAATACAGCGCCGCACCTTGATCAAAAAAAGTGTCAAGCCCGGGGTCTTCACTCGGGCCCGTTAAGTCATTGACGAAGAGCAGCCCCGCGGGGAGATCGAGGTACCGGTACGGGTACAAGAGATCAAGCCCGGTGACGAGCGCGAGACCTTGCACGAGCGCGACGTTGTCACCATCGTACACGTCGAGATACCAACAACCATCGTACTTGTTTGTGTACGTGTCGAGTCGGAAGCGGACACCGTTGAGGGTGAGCGTCTGCGACGTATGCGTTTCGTCTTCTCGAAACTGTACCGTGATCGCTACGATTGCCATGGCTTAGAAGTCCAACGCGGGGATCACCTCGGGCGAGGCGGGGAAAGATTGCGGGGTGACGGATTGAGTTTGCACGGGCGTTGGTGCCTGTGCACCCGCGCCGGTCGGTGCGTTGTTGCCGGTCGCGGAGCCGGCGACATCGGGCACCGTCGCACCGGTGAGCGGTGAGACGATCCGCGCCTCGACGATCGTGATAGTTACGAGCGTGTTGTCGCCTTGGTCGGGAGTCCACGAAGGGGAGATCGACTCGATGAAAGCCGTGGGGAAAGATCGACGCGGGGTGACGACCATGATCGGCTCGCGTCGGTCCGCGATCTCTTCGAGTTTCGCCAGCCGCAAGAGATCCGCACGAAGACCCCCGCCGAAGCCGGGGATGCCCCCGAGCCCCGTGGCTCCGATGAGCGGGAGATCGATGCCCGAGATGAGTGTGCCCGACAGGGTCATACGCTTGAGCGCTCGGTGCACGTTGCTCGTCGCGGTCGTGAAATCTTGCAACGGATTCTCAGTGACTTGATACGATAGCTCGACATCCTCGGAGTCGACCATATCGAGCACGACGCGGTTGGCTAGTCCACCGAGCCGCACCGGTACAAGATCGGGGAGCGCTTCGATCGGCGTGAGGGTCAACCGGTCGAGTCGAAAGAACGACGCGGTGCGTGCACCGAGGATGCCGCCGAGAGGGGATTCGATGAAGGGAGAAACCATGTTTTTACCTCACGAGATTCGAGTCCATTTGTTGACCGGCAACCGCAAGCCGCGTATCGAATTCTTTTTTGATCGCCTCAACCGAAGCGGCACCCGCCGCCTTGGGATCCATCACCCCCGAGATCGTTTGCGTTACCTTGAAATCGAAGTTGTTGTTTGTGATGTCGATCGCAACCGTTGGCTCGATGTCCTTGACGCTTGGAGTACGTGCGGCGATGGGTCCAAGATCACCGCGCGAAGCCTGTGCAAAGAACTCAGAGATCGACGTTGCCGATGTCACCGCGGGCTTTTTCTTTTTCTTGCCCTTGCCCTTGCCGCCACCGAAGCGCTTGCGCGTGGTCTTGTCCGCGGCGGATAGCGATGAGTCAAGGGACTTGCCCTCGGACAATCCGACCGCGACATCGTCAAGCACCGATTGTTGCCGGTCGGTTAGCTCGGCACCCTCGCGGATGTTGAGACGTTGGCGCGCGGTCGCAAGATCCCGATCGAATTGCGCATCCTCGGCGCTCGCAATTTCCTCGCCTTGCGTGAGCCCGAGAGTATCCCGCGCGGCTCGGACTTGCCCAAGCGAGCCGCCGCCTTGCGCGAGCAACTCGGTGGCCGCGGTGCGTTGTCGTTGCCCCTCGGCTTTCGCGTCGGCGGCCGCCTGTGCCGTGGCGCTCGCCTTGGCTCGCTCATTCTCCCGAATAAGCCCGCGCTTTTGTGCCTGTAACTTTTCGAGATCTTTCGATGCGAGCCCGCCGACATCCGCGCCTCGCTTGCTGAGACGCTTGCGCGCCTTGGAGATCTTCTTGTCGAGAGCGAAGGCGCGGGACTGCAACGATCCGGCACCCTCGAAATCCGCCGCGCCCATCTCCTCCTCGGGCTCGACGGGCGGGGCCTTGCCTTGAGCACCGCCGAAGACTTCGCCCATCGCACGGTTGACGTCCCCGGCGATCGGGATCAACGCCATCATCGCCGTCGCAATAAGACCGATCGGTCCTAGCGCGGTACTAGCCGCGAAGCCCATAGCGCGGAGCCCCGTTGCAAGCGACGCGAACGCTTGAAAGGTTTTCGCCCCCGCGATCAAGCCGATGAAGAGCTTGAAATTGTCGACGACGAATTCGATGGTCTTCGCCGCGGTCTTGAGCGTCTCGATGAAGTCGCCTTTGAGCGCGCCGCGTAGCGTGCGGATCGCCTTGACCAAGACGCGGGCGAGCGTCTTGGCGAGCCCCTCCTTGTCTCCGCTCGCGTCGCGTAGATCCATCACGAGCGCCTTGAATTCTTCGAGCGGTCCTTGCTCCGCAATGGCCAGCATGAATTCAGAGAAAGCGTCTTGGAGATTCGAGATGATCCCGTTGAGCGTCTCCATTTGTTCGGCCATCGCGCCCGCGAAATTGTTTTCGCTAAGCCCGATCAAAAACTCTTCGATCTCCGAAGCGTTTTTGCCGACTGTCGTGGTGACACCTCGGAAGGTGAAGGAGACTTTATCTCCCTCACTTTTCGACTTGATGCCGAATTCTTTTAGCCGCTCAAATTCCCCGGTCGTTGCGTCGGCCACCGCCTCGATGAGTTGATCGAGATCCTTGCCCATCGCGGACGCGGTGTCGCCGTACGCGGTGAGGGCTCGCTCGCTCGGGTTGAGTCCGAGGTTAGTGAGTTTGATGAAGGCGCCGACAACTTGCTCAACTTGAAACGGCGTATTCTTGGCAAACTCTCGGACGAAGCCGAAGGCTTTTTCGGCACCCTCCGCGGAGCCGGTCGCGGTCTTGAGTTGCGCGCGCAGTTTCTCGAAGTTTGCAGCGGTGCCGATCACCCCCTTGCCGAGTCCCGCGAGCACGGTGCCCGTGCCCGCGAGGATCTTTGTGAGCCCCGCCGCGAAGCTACCCGCAAGCTCGCCCGCCTTGCCTAGTCGTTGCCACGCTTGCTCGGTCTTCTCGGTCGCTTTCGTGTTTTCGTCGGCGGCTTTCTTGGCCTTGTTCAAAGCCTTGCCGATATTGTCGGCAGACTTCACCGCCTCCTTCGAGTCGACGCCGATGGCAACAAGCAATTCCGCGATTACGTTTTTACCTGCCATGTTGCTCCGAGTTGTTTCTTAGTGCCGCGTGCGACCACGACTGATGCACCTCTTGCAATTCCAAAAGATCGAAGAGCCCATCGATGTCGATCGACGTATGCAACGCAACGTAGGTTGCGACATCGATGCGATCCCCGGTCGTGCACGCGAGCATGATCTCTCGCGGCACGTTGGGTGCTTCAATTCCTCGGTGGGCTCCACTTGCGCCCATGTACCTCGACCAAGCCGGGATCGGCTTGCGGGTTAGGGCGCGATGAAATTGGAGGTGCCGACCCATAGGGCGACCTCCATCAAGTGTCGATAGCGTCCGGCGAAATGCCCATCGAAATGTGAGTGCACGTTGCCCGGCACTTCGGCATCTCCGATGCTCACGCGGTCGCACTCGGTCGAGACCAAAAGATCCTTGAGCACGAGGAGTGCGTTGTCGGCCGCGGCATTCTCCGCGACTTTTGCGATGATCGCCCCGAGCACTTTGGGGTTGGCAAACACCTCCGCCTTCGACTCGTCGTCGACTGCAAAGAAGAGCCCGATCAAAGCCTCGCCAAAGATCGACATTACCTTCGGCAAGATCGTCAACCCCGCCGAGGCGGGGAGCGTGGTTGTGGTGTACGTGATTCCTTCGATTACTTTGGTATGCGTCTTTGTGATCGCCATGCTTTTTCTCCGTCGCTCTTACGAGCCGACTACGTTGTTGTTGAAGCCGAAAGGTTGCCGGACTTCTTGACCGAAGATCCACACCCAAGTGTAGATCGTGCTTTGCGTCCCCTTTTGCAAATTGGGGAGCGTCTTGATCCTCGCTTTGTTGTAGTACGAGATCTCTTTTGTGTTGACGTCCCACACCATGAGCGGCCCCGCGAGCGAGCGCGAGATGAGGTCCGCGTTGTGGAACGTCACAAGCTCTTGATGGGTGCGGGACTCGCCGTCGATCTGCAACGACATCTCCCCCGACTTGTCGGGGTTGAAGAGGTGCAACACCCCGCCGATCCCGTTGGGTTTCTGCGACCACGCGTCCGCGTTTCTTGTGACTTGGAGAAAGGTTCCCTGTGCAAGTCCCGGCGTAATGTCGAGACCAAAAAAGGACACCTTGATCAAGTCGCTTGCAAACTGTCGCATTCACTTCTCACGTACCAACGAGGTTGGTCAAGTTGTCCGCAAGCGCGACGCTTGATCGACTCTCAAAACCGAAGACCCACGTGAAGGTTGCCGATTCTGTCGCGCGTGACGCGTCGGGCTCGGTGATGATGAAGGCGTTTTTCCACTCGATCACTTCACCCGAAGACGCGTCAGTCATTCGCATCGTCGAGACTTGATCGCGCGTAGCGGGAGCGCGGTCCGACGCGGCGATAGCTTTGAGTTGTTGGTGCGTGGTCGACTCTTGATCGACGACGACCGACACGGTGCCCGTGCGGTCGGGGTTATACACGCGGACAACCTTGCCTTGCCCCGTTGGTTTCATGGTCCACGATGGAGCGTTGCGAGCTTCGGTGATTGAGGAGCCTTGGGCAAGGCCGGGCTTGAGATCAAGTCCGAGCCAACCAAGCTCCACAGTGTCGATTGAGTATTGGCGCATGGTGTTTTTCCTTATCCTAGAAAGTCAAGTTCAGGTTGAAGACAACCTTTTGCACGGCGCCCGCAAGCACGGCTTCCGCTTGTAATGTGAGGAGCCGATCGATCTTGTCTTGCCCCGATACTTCCGAGGCGTCGGGGGCGGTGATGATAGGCGGCACGTCGGGCGAGAAGTGCCCGAAAGTTACGCCGCGGTTGAGCACGTCTTGCAACGCGGCGACGACGAGGTTGATCCCCGCGTTAGTGTACGGGATCTTTGTGGGTGTCCCGACCGCGAGAGCGATCCACGCTTCTTCGCTTCGAGCCGTGACCCAATCGATCGACGTCGTGATGTCGATGAAGCGGCCCGATGCCATCGTGCCCTTCGACGTAAAAGACACGCCTTTGTTTCGACCAAAGAGGTTGGCATCGACGGCGTAAAGGGTCGTCGCAAATGCGCCCGTGACAGCGTCGAAGGGGACGCCTTCAAGTTGTCGGTACGCCCAAATTCCGGCGCCGTCCGGGGCGTCGAGATTGAGCCCGCCGCCACTCGACGACCATGCACCGTCGAGGTACTCGGCGTCGTCGTCGTGGAAGATGCCCGCGCTTCGGTTGTACCCGAGCCCCTGCCATGCCGTGAACGCGACGAGCGTGGCGTCGTCGGACTGTCCGACGAAGATCTTGGCGCGCGTCTCAGTCCATGCGGCAACCGTTGCAAGGTCCGCGTCGAGTCGGCTTTCAATGTTTGTGATGTACCAATCGTTCGGCCCGGCCGCCTCTATGGCGGTGAGTGCAACGCCATAGTCGCCAGCGTCGCCAGCGGCAAGCAAGCCGATGATCAGTTGATCAACCCCGTCGTCTTGCGAGAAGACTGCCGACGCCCATGCGTGAACCTCGGGCTCCGCGCCCGAGTCGAAGCCCGCTAACTCAACTTCGGCAAGTGAAAAATACGGACCATTTTGCCGATCGGTGTTGACGGTGTGCGAGAAGACACCGAGCAACGCCCCGAAGGAAAATTTCTCCACCGAAACCCCGGTGAGTGTGACGTTTACGTCGATGAATTCGATAATTGCGGCGGGCATGTTTCCTCGTTTTACGGGGTGTTGGTGAACGTACTAGATCCCGCGGGTGTACCGGTGGGATTGTTGGCCGTGATGTTGGCGGTGAGAGTGTCGATACGTGCAACGGGTCGGACCCAAAAAGCACGCGCCGCAATGTTGACGTCGAAGGAAACTCGCGTTTCCCAATGCGCCCCGGCGATGGCAGAAAGATCGGTCAAGACTCCCTTCGACCAAACGCCAACGCCAAAGCGTCGAAGGGTCTCGATGTAGTCTTCGGATTGAAGCGCGGCAAGGACTTGTTGCGCGATGGCCCAAGCCCCGTTTCGAGGCTCGCGGCACTTCGAGAAAGTTTGAACATTCACAAGCATCGATTGCGCACCCTCGACGACGAGCACCGACTCGCCGTTGAGCACCTTGCCCGACGACGACAGTGCGCCGATCAAGAAGAGATCACGCATGCCCCCGAGGTAGTCGGCGGTGAGTGTTATGGCGTCGACGCCACTGTCCGACGCGGTCACGCTTTCGAGTGCGTCGTTGTTGATCTCGTCGCGTAGTCGATCGCGGATCGTGGTCGGTGTATCTCCGAGCACGGCGTCGGTGCGATAGTCAAAACAATTCAATCGGACGATGTACCGCTTGCCGACCTCAACCGCGTCCACGGTTACGATGATCGAGTCGGCGGCGTTGAGGATCGTGCCGCGCTTGCCTCCTCGAAGATGCGGAGACGGGCCCCCCAACATCGTCAACGAAACTAGCCCTTCGTCGGGGATATCCTCGAAGACTTGCTCACCGTACGCCCACGCAACGCGCACCGGATCGACCGCGTCTCCGAGGGTATTGAAGAGCGAGCTTTGCACGCGGTCGAGTCGAAGGGGTACGGGGATCACGGTTTTGCCTGTAGATCAACTAGAGTTGCTAGGCCGCACCATACCGCACCTTGCGTGCTGTAGTTTTGCGATGTCGTGAAACGGTAGTCTCGCCCGTTATACGTGATCACGTCGGGGGCGTGCCCTTGATCGGCCACGCGAAAGCCGATGCTTTGACCCGCTGGCCATGAGGCATCCCTCGCGTAGAATTGCACCGTCTCTCGGTTGCGATCCGCCTCGGGGACTTGCTCAAGGTCGCGCCCGGTGGCGACGTGCGCCGCGACGGGAGTGAGTAGAAACAGCACCGACGCCGCGGGGTCGAAACCCCCGTATGAGTTTTGCACCGGCACGGTGCGACGCGTGACGGTAAGCGGTCCGACATCGAAAACGACCGCGACCGAGCCGACATCGATCGGAAGACTCATGGGTCCACCTCGCTATCAGCGGGAAGGATATCCTCCGCGGGTCCGTCTCTCCCGGCCTCGAAGCGGTGGCGGATAACCCCGCCGAGAGTAGCGAGCGCGCCCACTACGATGGCCAAATCATCCCCGGAGATCCCCAAGAATGAGGCCACGTGGAAAACCCCAAGAATTGCAAGGACCGCTCCCGTGGTGGCCGCGCTTTGGTCGATCGTTGGCCGTCTCATTTCTTGCGCTCCGCTGCTAGGTGGACCCCGGACGGGACTCCGGAATCCCTCTGAGATAGGGTGTTCACTGCGTCCCGGAGGTGGTTGACGGCGGACGTGTTAAGGTTAACCGCTTTGAGCAATTCCGTTTGGGTGTTTTCGGATTCGCGCGTTAGGACGATTAACTCTTCAAGCAATTGGGAGTGTCTCCGGGGAGTGTAAACCCGCGGGACTCCATCATCATCTCGGGCCTCAATCACGCGGTGGAGATCTTCCAATTTTCTGGTGGCGGAAGAAAACATAAGAGCGTCGTGTGGCCCGGTATTGGTGGAGTCCACCGCTTTGGGGATTGTCGCGTCTTGGGCCCTCCAATCTTTAACGAATTTCAGAACGCGATCGATTAAGAGAATTGCGAAAATCCCACCGACACCAACTTGAGTCAAAAGATCATTCACTATTCCAGTCTCCAAACGCTATCAACCCCGTCGAATTTCCAAATATACGATCCACGGGAGCCGGGAATTGTGGCCGTCACCACTAGAGACCCACCGGGTTGGACGATATTATTGCCGTTTCCGTCCATCGTATAGGTGGTCACGCTCCCGCTCGTGTCCACCACTCCCACGCGCTCGCCAGCGAGAGGCGCCGCGGGCATGGTGATTGGTGACGCGAGCGCTGCTAACACCCGCACATGCTCCCCTGAGACGGCTGTATAGGCCGCGCCTTTTGCCGCGCCTAGCGTGTACGCGAGCGCGCCCAATTTCTCCCACGCGCTAGCGGCTGCGCCGCGCTTGATCCACAACTCACCGAGCCCCGCGTTATCGCGGAAAAACAGCGAGGCGGTATCGGGGTTAGCGGCAAATCCCGTGGGGTCTGATGTCCCCGTCAACATCTGGACATCTTCGCCGCCACCCGTCCCCACGCCTTGGTTTCTTAGGTGGACGATCGGCTGCTCTTCGGTGAGCGGTCCCGCTGGCGTGTTGAGATATAGGCTCTCGGAAGTTGGTCCGCCGCCCGGCGTGAGCGATATCAGCCCGCCAATCGTCGCAGATCCACCGGCAACAAATGCCATGTTTCCGCCGCTCGAAAAGCCGCTGCCGGTGGTGAAATTCAAGTCACCACCCGCGCCAACGGAAAACGAACTGCCGGTGCGGATGGTGGCCGCGCCAGCGTCCGCGCCCGTGTTATCGGGCGTTTCAATCAGAAGTAGGCCCGGCGTGTTACCTGACGAATTTGGGCCGGTGCGAAACGTAGCGCCGCCACCGGCAGAGCCTGCACCCCCGGACGTGCCAGCCTCGCAAAGTAGATCGCCAGCGTCGCCCCCAAAGCCCGCGCCACCCGTGCCCGCGCGCATGATAATGGGTGAGCCAAGGCCGCTACCGTTGCCAGATCCACCAAGAAAACCTAACGCGCCGGCCGTGGTATTTGCGAACGTGCAATCGGGGACACTGACTGTGAGCCCGGCCGAATTGCCGTCACCGCTTGCGCCCGATCGGATCGACAAAGGGCCGGCAGTGCCAAGCGTGGCGTCTCCGCCTCTAAGAACCGTGGCGCCAGCGATCCCGGTGGCCGCGTCGAAGCCTCGCAGTGTTAGCTCATCGACTCCGGCGATCACTTGGCCGGTGCTTACGTTGATATCGCGCGGGCCCGTGATATCCCCAAGCACGAGCGTGGCGGCTAGGTCCTCACCTCCACCGCCGCCGCCAGGAACTGCGTACTCAAATTTCCATATAAGCACTGGGGCTGCAACTAGCTGCCACGTAAGGACCGCCCCGCCCGGCTGGCTGGCTGCCGGCAGTGCTAGCGGCACGCCAGGCGGTGCAGGCAGGCCGGTTGACGGATCCGAGATTGAGTCCGTTGGCGATGGCGCGATCGAGACCGAAGATGACGGGTTTCCAAAGGGAAGGCGAAGGCTGATTCGCTCGCCATCGGCTAGCGTGGCGATCGATGGAAGTGTAATTGACAGAGTGCCCGGTGGGCCAACGTCCGCAAACGCGATTCTCTCGTTTCCCGAGATCGAATATGTATAAGCCCCCGGTCCACCGCCAAACGCAGGCGATGGAGTCTCAGTCAACCCGCCGCCGCCTCCGCCGCCCGTCGCCACTATCCGCAAAAGCGGATAGGCCGCGAGCACGAAATCGTCGATCGTGTTGCCGTATATCTGACCCGCCGCGATCCTGATCTCCGTCGCCTTGGCCTCTTCGCCTACCTGGTCGATCTTCAGCGCCTCGACGACGTCAGCATAGGTGCCATCGTCGACGATCTTAGCTAAGAAGGTCGCCAGAGTCTC
>SDBT01011847.1_pt1 | contig 14010 bp, 11 predicted proteins | sample 2277101 | NCBI WGS metagenome assembly SDBT01 (sample SAMN10404973, study PRJNA504765) | marine sediment metagenome | isolation source: marine sediment core GS10_PC15, 103 cmbsf | place: Arctic Ocean: Southern Knipovich Ridge | collected 2010 | reverse complement strand
CACTATGCCTGCACGACATATTGTTGGCGCTCTTTCTGAAGCCTGGCAGCAAGTCCGCAAGAATAATCTTGCGTATTTTCTGATGTTGCCCTCTTTGTTATTTGTCCTTGCGGTTACCGTCTATCCGATTATTTTCGCCCTGGATTTCAGCCTTTACTCTGCAGATCTTGTGGATAAAATTGAGTTTATCGGCCTTGATAATTACCGGGAGATGCTGGCGGACAAGACGATCTGGGGCAACCTGCTCAGCTCGTTCTTTTTTGTCTTTGGCTCTATCTTACTCTCCGTATTTTTTGGACTGGTGCTGGCCTTGATTCTCACTGGACGAATCTGGATGCGCCCCTTTTTTCGAGCCATTATCCTGGTACCCTGGGCGACATCTTTCCTTATCACAGCGATGTTGTGGAAGTGGCTGATGAATACGGAATATGGTCCTGTCACCCCATTCTTACTATCAGTTGGGCTTCCCAAGCTCAATTTCCTCGGCAGAGGGTACGGCATGCTCACGTTGATATTTTGTAATGTATGGCGTTCCGTTCCCTTCGCCATGATAATCATGTTGGCTGCTCTCCAGACGATTCCTGAGAACCTATACAAGGCCTCCAACATAGATGGTGCATCGTGGTGGATGACCCTGCGGCGTGTGACCTTGCCGCTAATTCGCCCTAACATCATGGTGTGCGTGATTCTCTTGTCTCTTATGTATTTTAACATCATCACTCTTCCCCTGATCCTGACAGGGGGAGGGCCCAGCCGAAGCACCGAGATCATTAGCCTGCGGCTATATTACGAGGCATTTGAATTTTACAACACGGGATTCGCTTCAGCCATGGCCATCTTCATTTTCGTTATCAACGTGATCCTCACTCTTGCTTACATCTGGGCGTTGAAACGTAAACAAAGGATTTACTGAGAGAGGAGATTTTCCGGGAAATGTCTTTATGGAAAAAAAATAAAAAGGCGCTGACCATAATTGGGATTTACGGGCTGCTTCTCACTGTTTCCTTCTTTTGCTTGATTCCCATTACATGGACTCTTGTCACCTCCTTGAAGCACGACTCAGTCATCATGAGCTATCCGCCGCGGTGGATTCCCAATCCGCCGACCCTTCAACAGTATAAGAAGGTCATTTTTCTCTCCAATATGCCCCACTACTTCATGAATAGTATATTTGTGGCATGTGTCGCTGTGGCGGTCACGTTGTTAATTGCCTGCCACGCAGCATACTCGGTTGCTAGATTCGATTTTTTAGGGAAGAATTTTCTTCTATTTTTCATCTTATCCACAATGATGATTGCCCGTCTGGCTAACTTGGTACCCCTGTACCTATTGGCGAGCAAGCTGGACCTCTTGGATACCTATACAATCCTAATCCTCGTATACAGCGGCTGGCAGATTCCCATGGTGGTTTGGCTGCTCAAGGATTTCTTTGAGACTATCCCAACCAGTTTGGAAAAAGCGGCTTTGCTGGATGGTTATTCTCCCCTGGGCGCCTTTTATCGGGTGATACTGCCGCTGTCCAAACCAGGAATGGCAGCAGCCGCAATTCTGGTGTTCATGTACGTATGGAATGATTTTATCATTGCTATCACATTGACTTCTTCTGAAAAAATGCGTTTGGTGCCACCAGGGCTGTACATGTATATCTCATCATGGGGCATCCAGTGGGGGGAGCTTTGTGCCGCCGTTGTGCTGGCTCTATTTCCTGTTGTTGTGATGTTTCTGATTCTCCAGAGGTTATTCATTATGGGGCTGACTGCCGGAGCTATAAAGGGGTGATTGCTGGGGATAGTTTAAGGGATATGAAGCCATGGCTGAAGTAAAGATCGATAACATCACAAAGCAGTTCGGAGAGGTAATAGCTGTTAAGGATCTGAGCCTTGTGGTCAAGGATAAAGAATTTCTAACTCTCCTGGGACCTTCCGGCTGTGGTAAAACCACTCTGTTGAACTGCATTGCCGGCTTGTTGGAGATTACCAAGGGTTCCATTTACATCGACGGTCAATTTATCAACCCCATCCCACCAAAAGACCGGGGAATCGCTATGGTGTTTCAGGACTATGCTCTATATCCACACATGACGGTGAACGGCAATCTGGCTTTTCCCCTCAAGGCCATGAAGCTTTCTGCCAGCGAAATTGAGCATAAGATCATGGAGGCTGCTGAAATACTAAGCATTTGCGACTTATTGAACCGACTACCTCGAGAGCTCAGTGGTGGTCAAAGGCAGCGGGTGGCCTTAGGGCGAGCCTTTGTCCGCCATCCAGAAGTCTTCCTGATGGACGAGCCCTTGTCCAATTTGGATGCCCGGCTGCGTCTTCAGATGCGCTCTGAACTCAAGAAGTTGCACCAGAAACTGGGAGCCACGATTATCTATGTCACCCATGACCAGGCAGAGGCCATGACCTTGTCGGACCGAATCGCCGTTCTCAAAGATGGCGTCCTGCAACAGGTCGATTCTCCTTTGGGATTGTATGACAAGCCAACCAATAAGTTCATTGCCGATTTCCTTGGTGCACTTTCGATGAACTTTCTTCAGGGGACACTGGAGAGGAAAGAATTTATATATCAGTTCGAGGCCGGCGACCTATGCTACGCATTTCCTCAGAAGTATCTAAATTTGATCCAGCATTTGCAGCCTCATGCCGAGGTAATTCTTGGCATTCGTCCAGAGGATATATCGCTTAGTAAGAACGGGACAGAGAGAAGCCTTCAGGCAAAAGTAGATACTATAGATCAGCTAGGCTCCGACCAGTATGTACATGTACAAACCTATGGTCATCCGATTATTGCTCGAGCTCCCCCTCAGCTGAAGCTTGAGCTCCAGGAGACCGTCTACATTGCTCTGGATGAAAACAAGATCCACCTTTTCGATAATAAAACCGACGAGCGCCTTATATGATATCTTTAATATAGGACAATATCGATGAATAACCCATGCTTGTTAGTAGGTCGTTTCCAATTTAACATTCCCATTCATGCTTCGTAGGGACGCCCCAGGCGCGATACATGAAAGCAGCGCGGCAAGACATCGCTCCTACGGGTATTGCCATTATATCAACGAAACGATCTACTTACCTGCAATATGCACCAATAAAGATCGAGGAGTTAGGAATCTTGGCCTGGGAGGGAGGTGATTTTTCAGAACTAATGGCCATCGGGCAAACTGATGAACCTAAAGCATACCTAAATGATTACAAAAAAGGAGGAGAGTCATGATTAGCTTAAGAAAGATACAGGTTGGTCTGGTGATGGCACTGATCCTGTCTATTTTGCTTACTTGGGGATTCCCTTCGGACACCCTGGGAAAGACGAAGATGGTTTATTGGACCATGCTGAAATACAAGGGGACGTCTGTTCGGGACAAGGCCGAAACCCAAATGATCGGGAACTTCATGAAGAGGTACCCGGATATTGAGGTGGTCGTCGAATCGATCCCGTGGACAGAGATCACTCGGAAGACGATTTTGGCGGTGAAGGCCGGAAGGGGGCCGGATGTTACCCGCGTCTCCTTTAGCCAGATTGGAGAACACTTCGACCACGAGTCGCTTGCAGACTTGGATCCTTTCGTTGAGAAGTATTGGACCCAAGAAAACCGAGATGACATTTTAGGTTGGGATGCCACCACTTACAAGGGCAAAAAGAAATCATTTGTCATCGCCCCACTGGTCAGTTGTCTCTTCTACCGCACAGATCTTTTTGCAAAGACCGGGTTACCAGAGCCTAAGACATGGGATGACCTGGGCCGTGTTGCCCAAGCCATGACCACTAAGGATGCCTGGGGATTTATTGCCGGTCTAAGCCCGGCTAAGGGGATTATCGATATGTTCTTCTATCCCTTTATCTGGGGTGCAGGAGGTCGGCCTTTCGACGAAAATGGCAGGGCCATCTGGAACAACGAATACGGCCAGCAAGCGGTGCAGTTTCTCTATGATATGGTCCATAAGTATAAAGCCATGCCCATAGAGGCCCTTCAGTATACTCACGATGACGCCATGGAGGGTATGAGGGCGGGAAGGTTTGCGATTAAATTCGACGGATCAAACCGGCGCAAGTACATAATTTCTTCCAAAGCCGTAGCCGGCAATATCGGGATGTGGAAGTACCCCTCCGTGGCTGGGAAGAGGCCATCGCCGTCTAATATCATGGGCTGGAGCTTGGGAATTACAAAAACCGCCAAACACAAGGAAGAGGCCTGGAAGTTTGTCGATCACATGATTTCTCCTGAGTCGCTTATGATTTACGCCAAAGTTGCAGGAGAGATTCCTTCTCGGAAATCGGTGCTGAAGGATCCATACTTCCATGGACCTGAGGGGAAGCCTTTTCAGTGGTTCATAAACTACATGTCTGAGTTCGATATCGAGATGCCGCATCCGCACAACGTGGGCAAGCTCCGGCAGACCCTTGTGAATGCCATCGCTGATGTGATTCTGGAGAAAAAGCAGGCCAAAGAAGCCCTGGACCAGGCTGTAGCGGAATACAACAAGCTGTTAAAGAGATAAGAGCAAAGTTTCTGTTGATCGGAGCAAATGAATTTTCTATTTTCGCGAGGCCCAGCTACATAGTGTGGATTTGGCTGAGCCTCGCTATATATTTGAAAAAGTTCAAGATTTAACGCTATTAGTCATGATACCGGAATATAGTCTTGAGGGTAAGGTTGCCCTGATCACTGGAGCCGGTAGAGGAATCGGGACGGGCATTGCCGAGGTCTTGGCCGAAGCAGGAGCCGATCTGGCCCTCAACGCTCTGACACCCCAACATGTGGTGAGGTTCGCAGAGCAATTGGCGGTGAGGAGTGGTCGTAAGGTGATATACGTCATCGCGGACGTCACCAAGTCAGAACGAGTGGAGCATCTGTTCAACAGGGTATTGGAAGAATTGGGCCGATTGGACATCCTGGTCAACAACCTGGGAGATGCAATCATCAAGCCCTTGGTGGCGCTTCCCGGGGAAAAAGGAGAACCTGTGTCGGATGAAGAGATAAAAATGGTGATGGACTTGAATCTGACTTCTGCCATCCTGTGCTCCCGCGCGGCAGGCCCGCACTTTCTCCAGCGCCGCTCGGGAAAGGTAATCATCATTTCATCCTTCGCAGCTATTCGCGGTCGCGCCAATCAAACCGTCTATGCCGCGGCCAAGAGCGCCCTGTGGGGATTTACCCGATCGCTGGCCATGGAGTGGGCTCCTTATGGGATACAGGTTAATGCCATCAGCCCCGGGACCTTCCCCGACCCTGTGACGGTGGGTGCGGAGGGGCATCTCAAGGCCATAGAAAAGGCGCAAACTTCAGTCCCTTTGGGACGGGAGGGCCGTCTTCGGGAGGTAGGTCTTTTGGCGCTTTACTTAGCTTCTTCAGCCTCTGATTATATGACCGGGCAGATGCTTTTCCTTGATGGAGGACTTTCGATATGAAAAGGCATCTTCCTTAAGGCGAAAAGAATAATCAATATGGTTACTGAGTTTACTCAGCAGAATCAACGCCTTATCTAGTCCACAGGCTCTCCATGGGGATCCCTGCAGGCTAACGTCAGAGTCGCCTGAAGCTCCACTCCATCATTTAAGACGCTTTTGCTACAGGAGCTTTTGTGAATAAGCTGGGTAAACTCAATAGTCATTATTACCAGAAGCCTTTCTGTATAATGGAAGTAATATGCGCTTCTTGGAATCATTGGAGGTAGATCATGGTTAAAATCGAGGCAATATTTCGCCACCATCGCCTGTCGGTGGTTCGGACCGCCCTTGCAGAGATAGGTCTTCGCGGCTTTCATTATTACGATGTGATGGGCACGGGACAATCCCTGGGCGGCACGGAGATCTTTGATGGACGCGAGATCAGCAGAGACGCTCTGCCTAAAGTGAAGCTGGTGGCGGTGGTTAATGATGAGGAGGCAGAAAAAGTATTACAGGTCATTGCCAAGGCCGCCCAGATGGGTGATCCCGGCTCCGGTAAGATCTTTGTCTCAGATGTCCGGGAAGCGTTACGTATCCGGACCGGAGAGAGAGGTCGTGCTGCGATCCTGGCCTCCGCTGTGGAGTTATCCGAAAAACCCTCACCTGATGGCCCTCAGTTAGAGCCTCCTCTATACCTTAGTCGATGGATGGATGGCGAGAAGAGTGAGCAGGAGGCCTGCACCCGTTATACAATCCTGCCCGTTGGAATAGTGCATAATCTGAGCGCAGGCCTGGTGGACATTCCTCCCGGGGGAAACAACGACTCCCGGCCGCATTTCAACAAACGTCAGGTTTACTTCGTCCTTGAAGGCGAAGGGACTTTTTTCCTTGAAGACAAGGAGGCAGCAAAAATCGAAGCGGGTATGGTCGTCGAAGTCCCAGTGGGCGTGAGGCACGTGATGAAGGCAGATCGAGGCAGCCGTGTGCGATACATCTATGTAGAGGACAACTCTTTTACATATAAGGATGAAGACATGGGATGATGGTGGAAATCCAAACGCCAAGTTGAACTTAGTTCGCTTCGCTCACAATTGGAATACTGGAATGATGGCCTCCGGCTCATAGAGCCTACGCCTCGGAGAGAATAATGGGTTCTAAGCGGCATAGTGCAGAGGGCAGAGAGTAAAGAATTCTTACGCTATGCGCTCTGCTTATTCTTATTCCAAGTGTGGGGCAAAAAGACCAAGCCTCAAAAATTAGCTTTAATCTCAATAAGTTGTAGAATTTCCGAGATGTTAAATTAGGAGGAAAGGCATGCAGCTTGGTGCGACGAGTGGGATGTATTCGCATGCTGGTGTACCTGCGGAGCAATCCTTAGAGCGCTTTATCAGGCTGGGCCTGAAGTATGTGGACATTGCGACCATCGGGGATTTAAACCTCCGCTATCTAAACGCTAAGAAGGTTGACAGATTGAGGCGGTCTATGGAGCGACTTGACGTAGTCCCCTCCTGCCTTAGCGCGAACGTGGGAGGAAATGGGGCCAGCTCGAATGCAGAGTTACGCAACAGGACCGTCCAGCTGCTTACCAATGCCATGGGGGTGGCTTCGGAGCTCGGCTTTCGAATGGTACTCTTTCATCCTGGGGAAAAAGAGGTCGGCACTACATCCCAGCAACGATGGGATAACATGAAATTATTTATTGAGCAGTGTCTCAAACAGGCTGAAAGGGAGAAAATAGTTCTCACTTTTGAAAGCAATCCTCGCATTTTCCGCATGATCAATAGCATCGATGAAATGATGCAGCTTTTACGCGAGCTTTCTTCTTTCTATCTCAAAGCCACGGTGGATATAGGACATATGACCATTATTCGGGAGGCCCCCTCCGAAATCACTAAGTTACAGGGACAAATAGTCCATGCCCATATCACAGACAACGACGGAACCGCTGACACCAACGAAGCCCTGGGCACGGGCATCACGCCCATTGCCGAGTGCTTGCAGGAGCTGCATGCGGCAGGTATCGAGGAAACAGCTCGCCAGTGCGGATTAGAAGCGGTAGCCGTTATCGAACTCGGCTCCCCGGAGAAGGTTAGCTTGAGAAGTGTAGATAGGGTTCTGGAGCGGAGCCTGGAATACCTGCAAAAATGTGCTTCCCCTTTTCTGCAAGGGCTATAAAGTTTCGGGTGTCGTTCGCAAGAATCGGTTTACATTGAAATCATTATAGCTATCTTGATAGTATAGGAAATCCCATTTTTAGACAGGATAGACAGGCACGCCCTGGCCTCCGGCTCGTAGAGCCTACGCCTCGGAGAGTGCGACGGGATGTGGATATACAACTGTTTTCACTGCTTATGAATGCCTCACTTTGCATCACCGCATTTTGACATGCCAGGTCTGGGCCAGGGGTCTGGGCCAGGGGTCTGGGCCAGATAATGATGGAATGTTGATTTTAAGAAGGAATTCTTTTGTAAAAAATCATTGAATTTAATGCAAGGATAATTTTTACCATTAGACCAAATTCCCATCTTCCCAAAACCTATTATTCCAACATTCCAGTATTCCAATTGTGAGCGAAGCGAACCAAGTTCTGATCCACAATATCTGACCTATTACGGGTAGCGTTGCAGTTTGAACAGAATCCGCATACCTGTCCCGTTGAATAACGGGATCAAGGATTCTGTTTAAAAACCTTTAGTCTCTGTGTGCTCAGCGAGCTCTGTGAGAGACAAAATGAAAGCTATCCAAATATCTTGATTGTAGGGGGAGCCTATGAATACAGAAAAGATGACCGGAGCCCGGTTTATTGCCGAAACGTTTAAGGGATACGGGGTCACCCATGTGTTTTTCGTACCTGCTATTTTAAGGCGTACGTTGGTGGAATTGGAATCAATCGGTATCAAACGCATTCTGGCACATTCCGAAAAGGCTGCAGCCTACATGGCAGACGGCTATGCGCGGGTAACTCGCAAACCGGGTATTTGCATGGCTCAATCGGTGGGTGCCGCCAATCTTGCAGCCGGTTTACAGGACGCTTTCCTGGGGCTTTCACCGGTCATCGCGCTGACCGGACGAAAATCCCCAACAGCCCAGTATCGGCATGCGTATCAGGAGGTTTTTCACTACCCCTTCTTTGATCCGGTTACGAAGTATAATGTCAACGTCGATACGGTCGAGCAGCTTCCTTTGTTGATGCGCCAAGCGTTTCGAGAGGCAACATCCGGTGCACCGGGTCCTGTGCATCTGGACGTTGTGGGGCATGTGGGGGATATCCTTGAAACATCCGAGGCAGATTTAGAGGTGATGATCGAACCGGCGTTTGATCATTATCCACCCAGTCGCCCCATTCCGGACGGCAAGGCGGTTGAGGCGGCCGCCAGGCTTTTATGTGAGGCCAAACGGCCGGTAATCGTTGCCGGGGGGGGTGCCACTGCTTCATCGGCCGGCCCGGGCATTGTAAGACTCGCTGAGATGATGTCGATACCTGTTGCAACCGCTTTAAACGGGAAAGGTGTGATTCCGGAGAATCATCCATTCAGCGTGGGCGTGGTCGGTTCTTATTCCCGATGGTGCGCCAACCGTGTGGTCTCGGAAGCCGACCTTGTTCTCTTTATCGGGAGCCGCGCGGGTGATCAGGTCACAAACGGGTGGACGGTTCCCAAACCCGGCACGCCCGTCATCCAGATCGACATCGATCCTGCAGAGCTGGGAAGAAGCTATTTAAATGCCGTTTCACTCATGGGAGATGCCGGAACAGCGGTCCAAGAGATCATAAAATCTATCCCTTCCGAGCAAAAAAGGGAGCCGTGGATGGCTACTGTAAAAGAAAGGATCACAACATGGCGCGAAGAGATGACGCCATTGTACGAATCGGGCGCCGTTCCCATTCGACCCGAAAGGCTCTGCAAAGCGATAACCGACATGCTCCCTTCCGACGCTGTGCTGGTCTCAGATACCGGATATTCGGGTATTTGGACCGGTGCATTGGTGGAGTTGCATCATTCCAATCAACAGTATCTCCGGGCGGCCGGTTCTTTGGGGTGGGCTTTTCCGGCGGCCCTGGGCGCCAAATGCGGTGTACCGGATAGACCTGTTGTATGTTTTACCGGCGACGGCGGGTTTTGGTACCATCTTAGCGAACTTGAAACAGCCGTTCGGTGTGGAATTCATACGGTGACGATCGTAAACAACAATAGCAGCTTGAGCCAGTGCTTGGGAGGCGTCGATTGGGCTTATGAAAACAGGCCGGGAAACCGGGAAGAAATCTATTGTTTTAACGAAGTCAATTTCGCAGAGCTGGCAGAGCTGATGGGTGCACTCGGGATACGGGTGGATGATCCGGGCAACATTGATGATGCACTGAGAACAGCGTTATCTGCTGGGAAACCATCGGTTGTGGAAGTGTTGACGGATCCCGCAGTCCGGGCGCCGGCACCCTGGGCTCCCGAGTGACATTGGGTCGGCAGTTTTCTGAAGTTTTCTGCAGGGAGATTCATTTGTTATAGATACTCGATGCCGGATAATCCGGAACAAGGCCTTAGCCAATTAAAAGCCCGTATCGAGCATCAAAACAACGTGTATCTGCTCTGTAAAAGAGAATGCATCGACCGTCCCGAAGGGACTACTTCGACGCTAAGACACTAAGAAAAGAATAAAGTATCTGCTGAGGGATCGGGACGGCATCTACGGCACGTTTTCCTTAAGCGTTAAAAAATATGGGCATAAATGAAGTGGTCACGCCACCTCAGTCACCATGGCAAAATCCTTTTGCTGAAAGATTGATCGGCTCAATACGAAGGGAATGTCCTGATCACATCAAGAAAATTTCTCTGGAAACCTCAGGCAAGCTGAAACCAGAATTGGTTCCAGTCAGATATATGAAATCTGACAGCCGAAATGCTTGATTGCCTGGCATAGATGCCGAGAATCCAATTTTTGCGAATTACAGTAAAAGTCTAGACTAGTATTTGCCTTTTCCATAAGGCTCATGCGCCACTGGGGCTGTGAAGTCGATCCTTGAAGCCGATAATATTGTGCGCATCATTTCAACTATCCCGACTTGTATAACCTCGGGCAAGCTATCGACTAGGTAGTCGGGCGTTTGATTGCGGCCGTCCACGCCGCCCTCCATGGAGCAGGCCTGCAGCATACGGCTCTCAAGTGTACCATCATGCATCGCATCTCGATTGCGGAGCATGGCAGAAAGAATTGCCTCGATACCATAGGCTCCCCAGTTTGAGACCATTGCTACCACTGTGACATCGACCTCCGTGGCATCGGCCGCTCCTTCTCCACAGGGGCATCGACATTTTTCTCCATGGGGATGAGTCTTGCGGGCTGCTTCATGAAGCTTGGGAGCGCCAAAGCCAATCTCGTTGCCTCGGTCACCTACACCTATTGTGAGCACCCCCTGGCGCCGGGACTCTTCAAACAGGCGACCTGCCTTAAATAAATATGGAGAAAAGTCCCTTCCATAGTTATGGTATACTCCTTTGCGGTTGGGGCCGGTGACTTCAATGGAGACCACCGCCTTAGGATTAAAGGTCTCTATAAGGTAGGCGGACTGCCGAATGGCCTCGGCATCATCAATCTGAAAAGAATCGATCCCCACGAAACCGCGCATATAATCCTCAACCTCTTTCATCTGCTCCAGCTCAATGTAGTTCAGCCCGGCAGCCCTTGTTGTAGCCCGCATCATGTCCACCATCGAAGGCATTGTGAGGATGAGGGTCCGGGCGTTCATACAGAGGCAAAGGGCTCGGGCAAGAGCCGCAGTCCCAAGAGGGCCATCAGTCTCTCCGGTGCCAAAAGGTGAAACCAAGGCGCCCGTGATCAAAATGACGAAATCTCCGGGACCAACTTTCTCGAGCAGCTTTTCACCAGCCAATAAGGTCGGCGATTTACCGTGGTACTCCTTCGCCGCCTCGTATAATTGATGGATAGGAGATGGCTTCAAATCCATTGTAATCAGGCGGTCGATGTTTTCAGCTACTTTGTTTATCTTTTCTCGTTCTTCATTCATCATCGCTATCCCCCGCTTAAATTTTTAAGTCTCTTGAATCTTTTGTATTAGAAGAAATGGGTAAAGGATTCATCAAACCATTAAAACCTCATTCTCAATTACCACCACATCATCCAATTCGAGCCGGGTGATTCCAGTAAACACGCCATCGAGATGTACCTTGCTGTCAGTATTACCCCCAATGGATGAGTTTTTCCCCAGCCCCACATGGGCGGTGCCAATGATGGCGGCGTCGGTGCGTTTCCCCTGAATATCTGGCGGCACAAGGTGGCTGGTACCGATTCCCAATTCGGCAAGATTGTAGCTATTGGGGTCTGTGTCCAAGGTCTGGGTGAGTCTCTCGACTGCCTCGGCCTCGCCCTGAATATCCGTCACGATGCCACGCTCAACAGTCCACCGAAACGGCTCACGTAAGGGCTTCTGCCAGCCAGGAATACTCCCATCTACCACTACGAGACCTTGGGCAGAACCTTCAACAGGAGCAATGGCAGCCTCGGCATAATAAGGAACACCATATAGGCCCTTACGGCTGATGGGATGCAACGCAATGGCTTCGCGTCCATCCAGGCTCAGATATAGGTCGGTCCCCATAGAGGAGTGGACATGAGCGGTCCTGGAGGAGGTAAGCATATCCGCAAGTTTTAGTGTGCGGGTTTTAATGGCCTGAAGATCCTCTAGGGTTAGGTTTATGTTCAACAGGTGGTCTTCCGTGACGTCTACCATGTGAGCCACCCGTGCACCGGCCCGATTGGCCTCAACCCGGGCCTCGGAGTGACCGGGTCCGAAACCCTGAGTCACATAGATGACCGCTTGAGATCCTTTCATGGCGGCAGCCACCAAATCAGGAGGCTCCTGCCCCGAGACCCGAAAGGGCGGCATGACCATCATGACCGCATCGGCTTCCATCGATAAAGCAATCTCAAACAGGAAATGGGTCAGCCTCATGGAGGCAGCATAAGTATCTGAAAGCAACAGTACCTTCTCTCCCTTTCTGATCCCCACGCAGTGCTGCGCAATAATCTCTAAAGGCTTGATCAGTCTAAACATAGCGCTACCTAAGTACTCGAATTAATGACTGTACCTGAAGATTCACTTGTTATTGAATGCAAGGTCTGGAGAGTTAATCCAGGGCTGCTATTACCTCGATCTCGAGTAGTGCGTCCTTCCGCAAACCCGCCTGAACCGCAGTGGAAGCTGGTTTGTTGTCCTTGAGGAACTCCGAGCGTACTTCGAGAGCCCCCGGAAGATCTTTCAGATCGGCCAGGAACATAGTTATCTTGACGATGTTATCGTATGTGGCACCCGCATCCCGGAGGATCTTGCCGATGTTCTCCATGATCTGCCGGGTTTGTGCATGAATGTCTCCAATACCAACCGTCTTGCCCTGCATGTCCCTTGAGGTTTGACCAGCAACGAAGAGAACCTTTTGGGCCTCAACCTTAACACCCAAAGAGAAAGGGCTATCTGGCCGCTGCTGCATGTCCAGTGGATTAATGTATTCTTTCTTCATTGTTTACCCTCCCAGTGGCGGCCTGCAGCCGCTCTCACAATAGATTAATAGTAAGATGATACTAAGGACTGAAAGTGTGGATACACTTTTACGTCTCGTGGATGCGGGCCCTTGCCCGGATCCTTACCCATATAAGCGAGCACAGTGACAAGCTCATCAACTTTGAATGATTCCGGTCTCAATATGCTACCTCAACCTGTAATGCCTTCAGTCTTCGAGGGTAAGACAGGATTTACGCCAAAGGTTATATTATTTTTCGACAAAAGCATTCATGGGAGGGAATTCTATGAATTGTATATATTCCTGTCAAGCAAATAATCACTCTGTGCAAAAGCATGTGGAAATGCTCCCAAGCTTGCTTTAAAATCCTCTCGCGTTTTATATGCCCATAACCTTCCCGTATGTTTATTGCCTTTTCTTTAGAAGCTCACCTGACTATCCCTTCTTATTCCAAGACCTTATACTTGACAATACCCCATTTTTGAGATAGGACCCAGTTCCTTTATACGCCCTCAGATTCAGATTCGAGATCCAGGTCGAGCAATCCATTGAAGAAAGGTATGTTGACATAATCTAACTTGATAGCATAGGAAATCCCATTTTTTAGACAAGATAGACAGGCCCGCCCTGGCCTCCGGCTCCGCTTCCAGCCCGTAGGGCTACAGGCCGGAGGGTAGAGCCTACGCCTCGGAGAGCGCGAGTTGCATGGAACACTATGTTGTGGCTGGAATACTCCGGAAGCCGTAACCATAGAGCTCAGCCCTTGCAAGTCAGCCTGCCCTGGTGCGACGGGATGTGGATATACAACTGTTTTCACTGCTTATGAATGCCTCACTTTCCATCACCGTATTTTGACATGCCAGACCCCTGGCCCAGACTTGGCTTATAGGCTTAATAGGCTGATTCGAGCACCTAGCGCCAGGGCGGGCTTGTTAATCCTGTCAAAAAAAGCCCCGCGGCAGGCGGCTAAGTTCAAATCATTCGATAAAAGAATTCTCCCCCCTTATTTCGTGGCACCTTCTCAGTCCTCAGAGTGCCCTCTTCTTTCTCCTTGTTTATGAGCTGCTTCTCCATTAATATATGCGGAAGA
>SDBT01011846.1_pt1 | contig 14011 bp, 13 predicted proteins | sample 2277101 | NCBI WGS metagenome assembly SDBT01 (sample SAMN10404973, study PRJNA504765) | marine sediment metagenome | isolation source: marine sediment core GS10_PC15, 103 cmbsf | place: Arctic Ocean: Southern Knipovich Ridge | collected 2010 | reverse complement strand
GGCACATCCCAACGCCGTGGCCCCACATCTCGGTGTACCCGCAGGGGCATGAAACGCTGCGACAGTAGGGAAGATAGCCGCCCCACACATCCTCGGAGTTGCGGGTATGACCGTCACAGTGGCCGAAGTAGTAGGCGTGGATGATGTCGCCCTGGTAGAGCGCGGCTACCTTGTGGGTGGAATCCACCGCCAGGTCGGTCCTCTCGTCCCGGTTCGCCGGGTTGTACGCCTGGCAGTGGGTCGTGGTACAAACGTCCGCGCCCACCTCGGGGTGCCGGTGCGCGCTTGCCGCGAAGCTCCTCGCCGCCACCGCCTGGGCGGCCAGCGAGTCGTACGGCCAGGAGGCGCCCACCTCCGTTGGAACGACCCCCTTCAGATACTCGTCCATGTCCATGGTCTCCACGGTCCCATCGGGCATCAGAACCTTGATGGTCCCCGGCACCACCGCCTGGCCGGTCCTCAGCGCGTAAACCGGTAAAGCCGCCCGGCCCGCGCGGGGGGTCGCCTGGCCCTCCGCGCAGATGAACGCTGACAGGAAGACCAATTGGACTATTACCAGAACCCCCAACACGGCCCTTATTTTCAAACCTTTTGTCTGGTTACCCGGCACTTCTGTTTATCCTTGCCTTTCGATCTTTACTTCCCGATACTCTCCGCCTCGAGATGCGGGCTGAAGCCTGCACTCAAGTTCGTATGGGCTCGGGATGCGGGCTCTGCCCCGTACTTACGCTCGCGGAGACCGCTACAGGCCACGTCTATGTTAGACGCCGGAGGCCCGCCCTCCGTTCCAGGTTCGCCTTCCAGACGGCTTACCCACCAACGCAAGAGGAGCCCCGCAAAGGGACCCCTGCACATCCTTCCAGTACCCAATAGTAGATTTCTTCGGTGAGGGCCTTACTCCTCTATGGCTTCCCCTCCCTTTTGGAACATCGGCGGTCGGTACGTCGCGTACCGGAGCTTGGTGAATACCGTACCCGCGCTGCGGGTAAACACGTTCGGGTTGATGCCCTCGACGAACCGGGGGAGGATGCGCTCGTTGGCGTTGATGACCTCCGCTACCGCCGCCGGGTCGATGTACTTCATCATGTCACCCATGAACGACATGCTCTCGTTCACGGATTCGGCAATCGCCTTGGCGTCCAGGTACTTTATCATCTCACCCATGAAGCCCGCGTTCTCGTTGATCGCCTGGGCAACTGCACTCGGGTCCATTCCTTCCATAACCCCGGAGATGAACTCGCTATTGTTGCCCATTTTACCGCTGAACCTTCCTATCGTCCTCATCAGTGACATTTTACCTACCCCTTTCACCGGTGGTATACCGCTACCGGCGTACTACCTCGTATCTTGTGGCTTTCTTTTTATAACCTATCAGAACTGGCGGGTCAAATCCTTCTTTCCACTTTTTCCTCTCTTTCTGTTAGACTTCAGGGGCCGGCCGGGCCTCACGGCCTTTAGCGGTTCAAGTGGTTATTCTGGCAACGGGAGGTCGTAATGATGCGCAGAGCTACCATTACCGCAGTCATGGTCGTCGTTCTGCTGGTGTTCGCGGGCCTTCCAACGGCCGCGGCGGCTGGTACCGGTAGTCGTGAAGTGACGACCGTACGTAGCTGGTACTTCGCCGAGGGAACCACCGACTACGGGTTCGAGGAGTACATCTGCATCCAGAACCCGGCACTCCAGGACGCGACGGTCACCGCCACTTACATGCTCCCGGAGGACAGCGGCGCCGGGCAGGTAGTCGGAGACCCGATTATCGTTCCCGCGTTCTCCCGCACCACGATCACGGTCAGCAACCAAGTGGGGGCAAGCGACGTTTCGGTGAAGATCGACGCTGATAAGAAGGTCATCTGCGAGCGCTCCATGTACTGGAACGGCCGCATCGACGGACACGACTCCATAGGGGTTACAGAGCCGCGTACGACCTGGTACCTTGCGGAGGGCTGCACCGATTACGGGTTCGAGGAGTACCTTTGCGTCCAGAACCCCGGGGGGGGCGACGCCACCATCAACATAACATACAACACCTCCTCGGGGCCGGTGGAGCGCGACCCGCTGGTGGTCCCCGGCGGCTCGCGGGCAACCATCAAGGTGAACGACGACCTGGAGGTCCCCTGTAACGTGAGCACCATGGTCGAGTCGGACGTGCCGGTGGTTGCCGAGCGGGCGATGTACTGGGATTCGAAAAGGGGAGGTCACTCCAGCATAGGCGTCTCCTCTCCCTCGAGCCAATGGTTCCTGGCCGAGGGAAGCACCGACTGGGGGTTCGATACCTATATACTGCTGCAGAACCCGGGGAGCAACGACGCGACCGTTGACTTGAGGCTTCTTGGCGCAAACGGTGTTGAGGAGGTAAACGACATCGGGTTGCCCGCCGGCTCTCGCTACACGTTCGACGCGCGAGATGCGGTGGGGTCGACCGACTTCTCCACCTGGGTCGAGTCCGATGAGGAAATTATCTGCGAGCGCTCCATGTACTGGAACAACGGCACCGGGAAAGCGGGGCACGACACCGTGGGTGTAACCGGGGCGACTTTTAACTGCTACCTGGCGGAGGGCTGTACCGCGAACGGGTTCGAGACCTACCTGCTTATAAGCAACCCCAATGGGGAGGAGAACGACGTCCAGGTTACCTACATGACCCCCGAGGGACCCGTGCCCCACGGTGGCATTCCCATGGCCCCCTACTCCCGCGAGACGATCCTGGTAAACGAGTTTCTCCCCCCCGGCGACTTTTCCATGCACGTTGCCGGGGAACTGCCGATCGTGGCGGAGCGTGCCATGTACTGGCGCCTCAGGGGAGGGGGCCACGACTCCATTGGTTTGATGGAGAACTGACAGTATGACCATAAAGCAAGAAGAGTACCTCAGACACTGGACCGACCACCCCGATAACCCGCTCATCGGGCCGCCTTCCGGGGAGTTCCTGATAGCCGACCCGTCGGTCATCACCCCGGAGGAGAGCCCCGACCCCGACTGGCACCTCTTCGCCAGCAGCCTGCTTGGCATCCACCACTACACCTCCGCCGACGGCATTCACTGGGGGCGCCGGGGCAAGGTGGGGAGCGGCTTCCGGCCATACGTCCTCAAGGAAGACAACACCTTCTACCTGTTCTTCGAGCGGTTCACCGTCCCCCAGTTCCGATCCCATGTCGCGGTGCGCTCATCGAAGGACCTCTGGGAGTGGGGAGACCCCAGGTGTGTACTCGGGCCGACCCTCGGTTGGGAGGGCGGTATCAGCCGCAACACCGGCAACCCCTGCGTTATAAGGACCAGCGACGGCTACCGGATGTACTATAGCGCCGGGGTGGTGTTCCTGCCTGACCTCGGCTTCTGCGAGCCCCGCTACATCGGCGTCGCCCACGCCGGCGAGATAACCGGCCCCTACCGGAAGGAGCCCGAACCGATTATCGCTCCCTCGGAAAGCGAGCCTTACCGAAACCTCGGCGCCGGCGCCCTCAAGGTCATCGCGGATGAGGAGAGCGGCCTTTACCACTACCTGGGGTTCAACAACGGCATCTACCGCGACTCGGGCGGCCGTACCCGTTCGGCCATCAGGCTCCTGTCCTCCGGGGACGGGCTCCTTTGGAAGCCTCTCTACCCCGAGCCGGTGCTCCGCCCGGAGGGAAACAGCTGGAAGAAGGCGCTGGTCTACCAGCTCGACGTTAAGCGGGTCGCCGGCGAGATGTGGTTGTACTACAACGCGCGGAGCGGCTGGAGGTTCGGCATTGAGAGGATAGGCCTCGCCACCTCGCCGCTGTAAGCCTAGTGTCCCGTCTCATAAGTACAGTGACGCACTGAGAGCGTCGGTGCGCCGCGCCGGCAAGGCGCGCAACTGAGTAGTACTCTTGGAGTACTTCGAGGGAGCGGAACGCAGCCGGAGTGGACGGGAGCGGCGCTCGAATGCCAGCGTACTCATGGAGCGGGGTACCTGGTGGACGGGAGCGGCGTTCGAATGCCATTGTACTTGTGAGATGGGGCACCGGCACCCCCGGGCCGCATGGTGCCTCCAGGCAGACCGCGTTCACCAACCGGGTGGCGTCTCCACCGTCGCCGTTGCCTGTTACCAGCACGAGGACCACAATCAACGCTATCAACAAGACGATACCTATGATGATCAGCAGGATTGCCCTGTTGCTGAAGATCCTGCGCTTCTTGGGCGGGCTCTTCGGCTTCTGCTTGGGGGCGGACACCGTAGGGGTATGCTCGGGTACTCTTATCCAGGAGATGTCCTTGCCGCACTGCTCACATTCGTCCACGTCGCCGTCGTTGCGAAAGCCGCAGTAGGGACAGAACTTGTGTGGACGCTTATGGTGCAAACTGTCACGTGTCGATTCCGTCTTGTCTACACCTTCAACCATGCGGCTCCTACGTTCCCCTGGAGCGTTCCTTCACCTCTTGTACTCTACGCCAACAGTGCTGCGCCCGTCCACGAGCCAACGCGTCGTTTACGAAAAGAGGGCCTCACGTATCATGGACAGCACTGCGACCGGGTCGTCCCCCTCCATCGCCCGGCCGATGGCATCCATCCCGATGCGGTCGAGGAGGGAGTCGAGCCCCTTCACGAAGCTGACGCTCTCACCCACGACCCTGGCGGGGTCCTCCCGGTAAGGGTAAACGTCCACCGACATCCAGTCATCGAAACCGACCTTGCGGAGCGTGTACATCATCTCCAGGAACTCCACCAGGTGCACCGACCCCACCACCATGTCGTCGTCCCAGCCCCGGTAGTTGTCATTCAGGTGAAAGTGGAACAGCCGGCCCGTGTGTGCCAGCAACGCCACCGACTCCGACATGTTCTCCCCCGCCTGCAGCGAGTGGCCGACGTCGATTGTAACCCCCACGTCATCCCTGCCGGTCTCCTGGCACATCAACAGCGCCTTGCCCACGGTGCTTATGAGCGAGCGCACCCGGGGCTCCCGGAGCTTATACTCGATGCAGACCTTCACTCCCGCCCTGTACTCCGCGATCTTCACCAGGCAGTCGCGGAAGTTCTCCCAGCTCTCAAGGTAATCGACCTGGAACGGGTAGTCGTGACCGTCCTCGCCGGGCCAGACGTTTATCCGGTCCACTCCCAGGGCCAGCGCCACGTCAATCGTCTGCCTGGTCAGGTTCACCGCCTCCTCGCGGATTGCCGGGTCCTTGCTGGAGTAGGTACCGAACTTGAACTCGGGGTTCCCGGTGAGGTCGACCCCGACTATCGCGCAGTCAAGCCCCGCCCGGTTTATCGCCTCCCCAATCTCATCTACCCCGGGGCCGAAGTCGGCCGGATATATCATCTCTATCCCGCCGACCCCCTCAATACCGGATATCCGCTTTATGCGCTCCAAGATATCCAGCCCCTGCCGGTAGCCACCCAGGTTGTACCGGTCCCCTACCGTGCCGTATATCCAGGTGCCGGTTCCGAACTTCAGCTTACCCATCGCGCCCTCCTTCGGCGGCATCAACGCTCGGCTTGCAAACAAGCCCCGGTTGATTATATCCCTCTTGGTGCGTTCGCTGGCGGTGAAGCCGCGTTGCTGTTACTATCTTCCCTTGTGGAAATGGTGGAAGTCGCCGGCGGGACGTGAGAACGGGAGCATCCAGTGAACCTGGGAAGGCTGCTAAGAAGGCCCGTAGGAATCGACAAAGGGGACGGGCCGCCCCGTTACCCGGTCAAGGAGGCGCTCGCCCGGATGCGCTGCATTATCTACCGGGGCGACAAAAGGGAGTGCTCCTGCTGCGGCAGGACGTTCTCGCTTTTCCTTTTCTCCCCCTATATGACCGCCCGGTGCCCCAGCTGCCTGTCCATGGAGCGGTACCGGTTGCTCTGCCGTTACCTTCGGGACGAGACGGACTTCGGATCGGAGGAGATAAGTCTCCTGGACGTGGCGCCGACGTGGGCGTTCCAGGAGTTCTGCCGCTCTTACGAGAAGGTGGAGTACGTCTCCATTGATATTGCCTCGCCGCTGGCGATGCTCCACATGGATATCAGGGATCTTGACTTCGACGACTCCCGCTTCGACCGTATTATCTGCTACCACGTGATCGAGCATATAGATGACGACATAAAAGCCCTACGCGAGCTATACAGGGTACTGAAGCCTGACGGCTGGGCTATCATACAGGTCCCCATCCTCATCGAAAAAACAGTGGACCGGTCCGAGTTGACCGAGGAGGAAGCCGAGGAGATCCTCAAGTACGACGACCACCTGCGGGGCTATGGCAAGGACTTCGCCGACCTCCTGGAGACGGCGGGCTTCGACGTGGAGGTACTTCCTTTCGTGAGGCGGTTCACCCCCGAGGAGATCGAGCGCTACGGGCTCGATGAAACCGAGGATCTCTACCTCTGTAGGAAGTAGCCGCCCCTCATCAGGCGCCGTTCCTCAGAATGTGAGAATATGGTGCCTGACCCCTTTTTCGCATGCGGGAGCGGACCCTTGTGGTTTTCCACCGTGTAGATGATAGAATATACGCCGGTTATTTCACTTGGCCGATAGCAAGGAGGATGTACCCATGACAACCGCAGTGATAGTCGACTACTTAAGGACGCCGTTCTCCCGGTCGAGGCCCAACAAGCCGGAGAGAGACGCGTTCAACAACCTGAGAATGGATGAGGCCTTGTCGGTCCTCATCAGGGAGCTCATTTCCCGAAACAACGTCAAGCCCGAGGAGATCAACGACCTCCTGACGGGTTGCGCCATGCAGATGCGCGAGAACTACATGATGGGAGGAAGGACCATCGCCATGCTGGCGGATCTCCCGTTCAACGTGGCGGCGAAAGGCATGGACCGGGTCTGCATCTCGGGCATGAGTGCCATCCACGAGGGTGCCATGGAGATAATGCTCGACTACTCCGACACGGTCATCGCCAGCGGCATGGAACACATGACCCACGTCGCCCTCGACCCCCAGTACAATCCGGACCTCCTGGCCGTCAACCCCAGGTTCTTCAGCGACGAGAAGATGAAGAAGTACGACCTGGCCACCGCGCTCAGCATGGGGCTCACCGCCGAGAAGCTCTACTCGATCTGCGACTTCACCAGGGAGGAGATGGACCAGTGGTCCCTGGGCAGCCACAAGAGGGCGACCAAGGGGGTCGAGGACGGTTTCTTCTCCGGCGAGATACTGCCGTTCGAGGTTACCCTTGACAACGGGGAGCAGGAGATGGTGGCAAACGACCTCTCCATCCGCCCCGACACCACTATGGAGAGCCTTGCCGGTCTCAAGCCGGCGTTCAAGCCGCCGGACGGGCAGATCACCGCCGGGAACTCCTCGCCGCTGAACGCCGGCGCGTCTTCAGTGCTGCTGATGAGCGAGGGGAAGGCGAAGTCCTTGGGCCTGGAGCCGATGGCCAAGATAGTGTCGCTGGGCTGGGCCGGGGTCGATCCCAGCATAATGGGCACCGGGCCGGTACCGGCGAGCAAGATGGCCCTGGAGAAGGCGGGCATGAAAGCCGACGAGGTCGACTACTGGGAGATCAACGAGGCTTTCTCTATCGTGGCCATGTACGGCATCCAGGAGTTCGGCCTGGATCCCGAAACGGTAAACGTCCACGGCGGAGCGGTAGCCATCGGGCACCCGCTGGCGGCCTCGGGCCCCCGCCTTACCGGGACATTGGCAAGGATCCTCAAGGAGAAGGGCGGCAAGTACGGCTCCGCCACCCTGTGTGGCGGTGGAGGCCAGGGAGGCACCATCATCCTAGAGAGCATGTAGCGGGAACGCACGAAACGTCAACGGCGGCCCTCCCGGGCCGCCGTTTTCTTTCCACCGGTCCGGAGGTCCGGCCAGGTTGCGCGATATCGAGAGTCGAAACGCAGAATTTCGAATAACAGGCGGTCGTCCGCTGCTTCTCCTTGCCATGGTCGTCACGTTCGTTGACTCGGTGGGGTACGGCGTTGTGGTGCCGGTGCTCCCTGCCTATGCGGAGAACCTCGGCCTTAGCGACTTCCAGATCGGATTCCTGTTCGCCATGTTCGCGATAGCCCTGGTGATCGGGGCGGTACCTATCGGCATGCTCTCCGACCGGTTCGGCAGGAAACCGTTCATCATCTTTGGCATGTTCGCCATGTCCGGCGCCTTTGTCTTCTACGCCTTTGCGGAGTCATACTCGTTGCTCCTGGTGGCAAGGGCCCTGGACGGGCTTACCGCCGCCGCCACCTGGGTCGCCGCCATGGCGCTTGTCAGTGAAAGCTTCGACAGGGACGAGATGGGCGGGAAGATGGGTTTCCTGATGGCAACGTCGGCGTTAGGAGGCATAGCGGGGCCGGTCCTGGGGGGAGTCCTCTCCGATGCCCTGGGCTACAGGGCCCCTTTCTACGCCATCGCCGGCACCTGCCTCGTCGCCGGAGCGTTCTCCGCCTTGCTGAAGGAGGGGCGCTGGGGGCGAAAGAGGACGCGGCTCTCCTTCAAACGGATGCTGAGGCCGGTGCTTACCAACAGGACCGTCCTTCTCGCGAGCTTTCTGATGGTGGTCTCCACCCTCGGCCTCGGCCTGCTCGAGCCAACGTTTCCCCTGTACCTGGAGGAGAACTTCTCTATGTCGCCCACGGGGATAGGGCTTGTCTTCGGGGTAATGATGCTCTTCTACGGCGCGATGAGCCCGGCTGCCGGAAAGCTCTCCGATAGGTTGGGCCGCAAGAAGCCCATCATGGTAGGACTCCTCGCCACCGCCATTCTCATGCCTTTTCTGGCGGTTGCCCGAAACGTACCGGTTCTGTTCGTTCTCATGGGGTCCGTCGGGGTAACGTTCGCCCTTTTCTCGACCCCGGCGCTCCCCCTGGTGACCGACGCCCTCCCCGAGATCAGCGCCGGTGAGAATGCTCCGGCAGGAACCGTGTTCGGGTTGATGAACCTGTTCTTCAGCCTGGGGTTCGCGTTGGGGCCACTCATCGGAGGCGCCATCATGGGTTGGGCCGGCTTGGCCTGGGCCCTCGTCTTCTGCTCGACCATAATGGCGGTGGCCGGCGTTGTAATCCTGATCCTGCTACCCGACACGGCACAACCGCCCCGGGCTGTTGCATAACAGACACCGTTTGGGTAGAGGTTGCAATGGCAACAGCCGGGGGTGGCGTTCTTGTCTGACCACGGCTTGTTTCACGGGAGGGGTCAGGCCTTCCAGCCGTAACGTTTACTCCCGGCCATCGCATAAAGGCGCTGACCCCACCTGGTGGACATAAAACGCAAGATGGTACCCGGTACCATCTTGCGTTTTCAGTGGAAAAGGATGATGACGACCCGGTGGATAACATTCTCCGCATGAAGATGCGCTGCGGGGCGGGGAGGTAACAGCCCGGGCCCATCCTGTAGAATAGTCCTAATTAAGTCTATAGAAAGGATATCCGGATGCCACAGGTCGGCGATTACCCCGGCGTGTCGAGAGCGCACCTGGCAGTTGCGAGGAACTACTCCAGTCCCCTCCTGCAGGGGCCGCCGCTGTGTGATGAACTGCTGGCGCTTGTGGAGCACATGTTCACCGACGAGGAAGCGGATGTCGTCCAGCACCTCAAGCCCCTCCGGTTCAGGAAAGCTACCGCACTCGCGGCCGCGACCGGCCGCCCCCGCCGAGAGGTTGATGCCGTCCTGCGACGTCTCGCCCACGAGAAACACGTCGTCTTCTGCTTCGGGAAAGAGGGCAGGGAGCGTTACTTCATCATGCCAATCATCCCAGGCACCTTCGAGTTGACGCTTATGCGAACCTCCGCCGACAGCGTGACCCCCTGGGACCGTGGCTTCGCCTCGCTCTTCGAGGCCCTTTTCTCCACCGGGTACTACATGGAGTACATCGATAAGCCGGTTGACTCCGTGCGATACATCCCGGTCGGCGAGTTCATCAAGGCCGAACCGATGGCCCTCCCCTCGGACCGCCTGGAGGAGATACTGGAACGCTACGACAACTTCGCCGTCGGCGTCTGCCAGTGCCGCCTCTCGAAGAATCTCTCCGGCGATGGATGTGGGAAGATGTTGGAGGCCTGTACAGCGGTGGGCGACTGGGCCCCGGCCATGGTCCGCCGGGGACAGATGCGGGAAGTAAGCATGCGAGACGTGCTCGAGATCAAGGCACAGGCGGAGAGCGAGGGGCTGGTTACCTTTGTGATGAACGAGGAGAGCGGCAGGTTCACCAGCGGCTTGTGCTCCTGTTGCGGTTGCTGTTGCGGCGCATTGAGATCGATAACCGAGTTCAACACACCGGGCATGATCGCCCCTCCCCATTTCATGCCCCACATTGAACATAAGGCGTGCACCGGATGCGAGAAATGTATCAAGGCCTGTCCCATGGGCGCCCTCCATATACACGAGGAAGTCGGGCAAAGCCGTCTGGTTAGGAGTCCGGAACGGTGCATCGGCTGCGGGTTGTGCTCGATCGCCTGCCCGGAGGGGGCCGTCGCCATGCGGGAGGTGCCGGATTACCGGAAACCCCCCGGAGGTCACGCTTCGTACTTTGCCAGGTACCTCCCCAACATCGTGCATAACGTATGGAAGGTCCGGTCATCCCGTCGCCGGGGTGAGTAGGGCGGGTTAGCGATTACTTTCTGGTCAGCCTGGTGCCGCACTCGAGGCATTTGCGGGTCATGCACGGTATGCCCCTGGTGTGGGTACCCGTGGCGCCGCATTTCGGGCAGACGCAGTTTCTTCCCAGCCCGCTGCACGGCTTGTTTCCCGAGTTGCGTGGTGGGGAGACGGAGAGCGACTGAGGGCATCCCTCAAGAGAGATGTGGGAAGTTGCCGGTGGTGCCAGGGGCGGGACTCGAACCCGCATGGCCGAAGCCGGGAAATTTTAAGTCTCCTGTGTATACCAGTTCCACCACCCTGGCGTTTTGTTTCCCTGTCTGTAACGCCGATATCGCTCCGCGTTACGGAACAGCAATACCTTCACCATACCTTACACATAAGGCCGACTACCGGCAACCACACTAAGTGATCTCCCGGTACAGGTCGATGATGAGGCCATCCAGTATGTCTTTCTCGCTGACCATGATCTCGTCCAGCCTGGCCAGATCCATGACCGCCCTCAGTACAGCGATGCCCCCGATGATGATATCCGCCCGCCCGGGCTCGAGTCCCATGACTCGCTTCCTTTCCTCCACCGGCACCGAGGCGAGCCGCATGAATACCTCTTCCACGTCCCGGCGCGAGAGATTGGAGTGATGTATCAGTTCGGTCCTGTACTCCCCAAGCCCCTGATTTATTGCCGAAACGGTTGTGACCGTTCCCGCCAGTCCGATGACCAGCGATGGTCGCTCCGGCAGGGCATCACCGATGACCGGCTTCAGGCGGCCCAATATATACGACTCCATCCTGCCTATGCTGATGGGCGACGGTGGATCGCCTTTCAGGAACCGCTCACTCATCCTCACGCAGCCGATATCCATGCTGCGCGCGGTGGTAATCACGGCTCCGCCCCTGGGGAGGAGGGTGCCCATGATTAATTCTGTGCTGCCGCCGCCGATGTCGAAGACGAGTACCGGTCCCCCCCCTTTTTTTTCCTCGAGATCGGAAAGCGCGCCCAGGAAGCTCATCCGCGCCTCCTCGTCCCCGGGAAGGACCCTGGGCCTCTCACCTATAACCTCCGCCGCCCTGTCAAGGAACCCCGGCCCGTTGGCGCAATCGCGCACCGCGCTTGTCGCCGCCGCGCTTATTCGCGACGGACCAAGCGAACGCATGATGTCCCTGTATGCGGCCATCGCCTCCAACGTTCGCTCAACCGCCTCCGGCGAAAGCCTCCCCATTTCATCCACCCGTTCCCCCAGCCTTGTTATTACCATGCGGCGATCAAGGGTCTCAGTCCTCTCGCCGTCGCAATCGGCCACCAGCAGCCGGGTCGAGTTTGTGCCTATGTCAATCGACGCAAGCCGGAGGGATTTCCTCACACCAACTCCCCTCTCTTTCTCGTAGTATCTCCAGGCACCACTGCCCCACTATGCCCCTCCCGCTGGCCAACTGGTACGATAGGTGAGCGTGAAGGCATTTTACCGTTCCCCTGCGGCCCCCCGCCACACCACGCCACCCAAGCTTTTCCGCGAAGCTGTCGCCAAGGGCCGCTCGCGCCAGCGCGCCCTGGACTCGGGCGAACCGCTCGTCTTCCTCCGCGTACCGCCTCGACAGTTCCCGGTCCAACTGTAGCCGGCGGTCAAACTCCTTTGCCGCTCCCTCGCTCTCGAGTCTTCCCATCTCCCTGGCCGCGTGCGGGCAGGAAAGCCAGATGATCGGCGGTAGTTCGTGGCCCTGCTGTCCCCGGGGAACTGTGAGTATTACCGCGGGCCTTCCGCTGGGGCATCGAAGCGCCACCAGGATGCCTCCCCGCGGCGGCCTTCCCAACTGCCGCCTTATCACCCGGTGGTCAGCCCCTGTCGCGCACTCGAGATTGGTGAACTCGCTTCTAACCAGCTCCGGCAACTCCTCGAGCCTGCTGGATTTCCCCTCCGTTACCACACACTCCACCTGCCCTTTAGCACCCCGCTCCATAAATACACTGGCATTCAAACGCCGCTGCATCCACTCCGGCCGCGTTCCGCTCCCTCGACGTACTACAGGAGTACGTCTCAGTCGCGCGCCTTGCCGGAGCGGCGCGGAGGCGCTCTCGGTGCTTAACCGTATCCATGGACCGAGGCACTTGGTACCTCGCGCCGACTCCACCGGTCCGCCGGTACTGTTGAAGGTCTCATTGGTAGACCACGGTCACCAGCGCGATCCTCCAACCGTCCTCCTCCTTTGCGAAAGCCGCCTCCACCAGGCTGCGCCCACCCGCGCCGTACTCCATGTACCCACTGGTGCTGGCGGCAGTCCCGTCCACGCCGTACTGACTGAACCTGTAACGCTCGACATCGCGGAACAGCAAGCTGTTCTTCTCGCTGTTCGCCACGAACTCCTCGAACGACACCTCCTTCTTCAAGCCCTTGCTAAGGTAGTCGTAGGCACGCTCGTACGACCCGCGGCTCGTGAGTTCCAGATACTCCTGGAGGACTATGCACGGGTTAGAGGGGTCCGGAAACGCCTTGGTACCGGCCTTGAACAGGCTGCTGAAGTCGTAGCGCGCCGGGCCGGTTTGCTCCCCCCTGTTGGCAACGAGGCGACAGGTGACAAACCCTGCACACAGGATTATCACGATGAACGCCGCTAGCAGGACGCGCCCGTAGAATCGAAGATCGTAGCTACGCGGTTCTTCCGCTTGGGCTGGGGTTCGCACGTGGTACCTGGTTTCGATGAGTCTCGTTTCCGGGATTGTTTTGTACCTCGGTCCATAAATACGGTTCCGCACCGAGAGCGTCGAAGCGCCGCTCCGGCAAGGCGCGCGACTGAGACGTACTCCTGTAGTACGTCGAGGGAGCGGAACGCGGCCGGAGTGGATGCAGCGGCGTTTGAATGCCAGTGTATTTATCCAGCGAGGTACTTAGTCCCAAAACGAGTCCGGGTCTTCCTTCTTCTCCTGCCCCTTCTTGTCGACGTCTTCCTCGAAGAAGAACGAGTCTGGCTTCTCCTGGGACGTTGACCCTTGCTTCGGCGCTTCTTCCGCGCTTTCCTCCGCCTCTATGGTAACGCCTTCCTCCACCTCCGGCGCAAGCTCACCACCCTCACCCAACGAGGTCGCCGGCATTGGCGGCTCCGCTTCCGGCAAGGGTGGTGCTGCTTTCTGTTCCCCGGTTTCGACTGCCGGTGGTTCATCGAAAGGCCACTCCGTTCCTGCTTCGAGTTCCGGTTCCTCTTGGGGTACAACCATAACGTCCTGGGGGGCTTCGCCCGGCACGACCTCTTCCTCGCCGGTGGTCTCGATGTGAGCGGCAGGCACGTCCGGCATTCCCATTAGTTCCTGGTACTCCTCCGGCAGTTTATAATCCTCTGCGGTCACGTGTTCGGGGCGCACCGGCTCCATCATGCCATCGCCATCAGTGAAACCTTCAGGGAAACCCTTGATACCCTCTGAAGGCTGCCCGGCGGGTGTCGCATCGACCTCCCAGGGTGGCATTTCAACAGCTTCTTTGTCCAGGTCGGTCGTTGCCGTGAAGCCTGCTACCTCCGGCGGACCGTACTCCGG
>SDBT01011845.1_pt1 | contig 14012 bp, 11 predicted proteins | sample 2277101 | NCBI WGS metagenome assembly SDBT01 (sample SAMN10404973, study PRJNA504765) | marine sediment metagenome | isolation source: marine sediment core GS10_PC15, 103 cmbsf | place: Arctic Ocean: Southern Knipovich Ridge | collected 2010 | reverse complement strand
GACGCCGCCGCCCAGCCCCACGATGCACGTCCGCCGCCCGAAGCCCTCGTCCAGCAACCGGTCCTCGATCACTCTCTTTGTATGCCGCGACTTGTTCTCCTCGCCAGGCTCGAAGGGAAACGACCGCACCCGCCCCACCAGCGGTGAGACCAGCTTCTCGATCCGCTCGCCGAACAGGCCGAGCACTGTCGCGTCCCCGATGACCGCGGCCTCCTCCCACCCCGGTGCCCAGACCCTCTGGACGGTCTCCAGCGCGCCGGGCCCCACGAACACCTCGCAGCGCCGCTGCCCGGCCGAGAAGCACAGTTCGATGGATTTAATCCGGACCTCGCCTTTCATTCCAACCCTCATTCCTCACTTTCGAGATCCTGCCATCCCGGCACTGATACTCCTGCTGCCGCCTCGCTGACCTGTGAGGCCCTATCGGATACAGAATCGATGAATGGACTTGTCTCGGGTTGATCATCCAATTCCAGCTTTCGAAGCTCGCGAACCACCACCCGCTTGACCAGGTCGAAAAACTGCTTCGAAAGCCGCTTGACTAACGTTCGTGGAGCCTTGAACCTTGGTGCCACTTCCCGTGCAACATTGGCAGGCGAGTGAAACCTTCGTTCGGTTTCCTCCATCAGGCTCTCCAGTAGCGCCACTGCCGAATGCCAGCTCTCCTCGTTCCTTCTACGCAGCATTCGCCGACCAAACGGCGTGATGGCAAAGAGCCGATCACGCGTGGTACCGCTTCCTTCCAATAGCCCCAACTCAAGAAGCGGTTTATACTGCTCCGACTTGGTGATCCTCTTATCGGTCTTGCCTTTGAGAAGGGCGTTAATATCGCCGGGTGCAATTGGCCCCTGTTCTTCAACCGCCTCGAGGACGCTCCTTCTAAGCTCGTCACTGAGAACGACCTGAACTTCGGGATGTTCGCTCAGGCGCTCGGAGTGGAACACTTCGGCCAGATGCTGGGTCGCCCGAAGCCAGCCCAGCGCTTCTGCCCACTTGGGTAAATCGCTGAATCTCTCTATGATCCTCGCCTCAGGCTCGGTAATCTCGTTGACCACAACGCCCAACTCCCGAGGCGAGCCTCTGAGCGCATTGTCCGCCAGGGTGCGCACCACCTGCATCGCACCTTCGATGAAAGCTTCATGATCCTGAGCACCTATGGCCTCGTTCAGCGCTTCGATACCGAATGTATCCGACATTGTAGCTCCTTTTGCGACCAATTTTGAACCCTCTCAGTTCTAAATTAGTTCAAATTTGCCTGTTTGTCAAGGTTAAATAATTTCTCTTTTGAAATCAATGGAATTAGAGATCGACAGCACCCCCACACAGCATCTGCCGCACGGAGGACTTGAGTCGTCCGGACAACCGTAGAAGAACAAGCCCGACTTTGAGTTGGCACTAAAAGGAAACCGACCAGGGAAGTAAATAAATCCCGCGTGCTTGTGCTTGTCAAACTCCGAGTCCTGCTTGGTCCAGATGCTGCAGGTGTTGGCAAGTGCCACGACGCCTTGGTTCACAGAACCCCTTGCCCAGGAAAGCCCGGCGAAGGTGCCCACGTCGGTGGTCATCGAAGGAACCAGCCATATGTCCACTCCGGATTGCCGGAGCCACTCGATCCCTTCGACCAGGAAATCCTTGCAGATCAGGGTTACAGCCAGGCCGATGCCGAGGTCGAGGACGGGTATCGATTCTGGACGACTCTGGCTCACAGCCTCGATGAGGGACATGCCAGAGAAGCGAAAGATGTATCTTGCAAACTTCCGATGGTTAATGACTTTCCTTCCAAACCCGTCGAACACTGTGGCCTCGTTGACAAACATTGTATCTGGGTCGGTCCAGTCAACATTCTCCTCGTCGGCATTTTCGGGTCTGTGGCGAGAGCCTGCGACTACAAGGTGGGGTGGTTCGTTACGTTTTGTTCTTTTCCTAAGCATATCCTGGATGACGTCCACACATGGCTCGTAGACCGTCAGTTCGGGAAAGACCACGATGGATACCTCGTTGTCCATCATGTACCGCATCGCGTCCTTTACGACGTCGGCCACCTTGTCGGGTCTATGGTAGCCACTGAAACGGAAGTAGTTTGTTGAAAATATCTTCATATCCAGCTCTGAACAAACATAGTCCGAGAGCAATGAGACACAACCGACTTTGAGCGTCCGCTCATCGCCAGCGTATGGCTCGAACAGGTTGAGGAGCTTCTTGTCCCTCACATAGCAGACTGTTTCCGCGAATAGTGGCTCACCTCTGGGTACGATGAAGTGCTTCATGACGGTCAGATCATCCAGGACGCTGGTGGAGTGGGGAGTGAGGTCAGCATCTGTGACCGCAAATGGGAACTCGGACCACCTAGGGACCAGGATCTCGGGGTCGAGTCTCACACCCTTCCAGACATTAGTGGAGCAAGAACCATACATGCCGGCCTTGCTGGCGGCGTACCTGCCGATGTTTTGTTTTCGCTCCCGTTTTTCACCGTATTCCTCGTCAAATTCCTTCAGCAAGGCAAGGCAGCCAAATGGAACATGGTCCGGCGTTGATGTGCCGCTCAGACCGAGTACATCGATCAGTTCGTCCTGCCAGCCTGGTACTGGCTTGAGGCGATCCGGCTTGTCCTTCCAGACCGAGAACAGGTTCTGTAGTTCGCCTTCTTTGTGGTTCTGGTGGATGTAGTACGGCTGCAGGTGGCGATGGGCCCGGATATGTCGGTCGATGGTCTCATTTCTGAGAAAGCGGACCGTCTCTACCACCACGTCGGCCAGGTTGATATCAGGTCGAGATATCTCCTGTGCGTATTCCTGTAGAGCGACATTCATCACCATCCTCCACGGAATCCGTCACCACCATGGCAAATCGGCCTTGCGGCACTCGATACAGGACCGCGAGGCTCGAACAGGACTTGACCACAACTCCAGTAAGTCTTCAAGACCGGGTTGGTCTGCGAGTGCTTGACAGAGATGGGGTCTCACCGTATTTCACATCCACAAGCCCCGAAGGGGCGTCATATGAAAGCCCAGGGCAACGCCCTGGGTCAGATAGCAGGAAAGAAATCAAAGCCCTGAAAGGGCGAAATATCCTGTCGCTGCCTGTGGTTATTTCGCCCCTTCAGGGCTTCCACACAACACTACACCGCTTCCAGGGGCTTCGCCCCTGGCTTTAATATCTCGCCCCGTTGGGGCTTGCTTTTCACGACGCCCTTTTCCGGGTAGCACCCCGAATTCGACCCCTGTTACTGCGTAACGTTGAGGGAGGGAATAGATCCCTCCCCTACAGATGCAGATGCAGATGTCAGGTGAATAGTGCGCGGTTGTTTTTGATCCGCTGATGTTCATCTATCCGCTCTTGGGACCGTCCGGCTGAAGCTGGTACTTCTGCATGCGCCGCAGCAGCTGGAAGCGGCTGATGCCGAGCAGTCTGGCGGCCTCGGCCTTGGCGCCGTTGGTCTGTCTCAGCGCGTGGATGATCAACTTCTCCTCGAGGGTCTCCATGGTATCAACCCCCGGGATGAAGTCAATGGCAGCCGAGGCCGCGCCGGGATTGGGTGAGCCGAAGTCGATCTTGCTTGCCAGGATGCGCTCCGGCAGGTGCTTGAGCTCGATCCGGCTCGAGTCGGTCATGATCGCAGCTCGCTCGATCATGTTCTTCAGCTCCCGCACGTTGCCGGGGTAGTCGTAGGCCAGCAGTCGCTGCTGGACCTCCGGGGAGACCGGCTCTATCTGCAGGTTCATCTTGGAGCCGAAGAAGTCGACGAAATGCCGGGCGGCCAGGAGGATGTCGTCTCCCCGCTCCCGGAGGGGCGGGATGTGGATGGGGAACACCGACAGGCGCTGGTGGAGGTCGAACCGGAAACGACCTTGCTTGACCTGCTCCAGCAGGTCCCGGTTGGTGGCCGCTATGACGCGCGCCTCGACCGGGTACTCGCGCACCGAGCCCACCCGCTGGAACCGGCGGGTCTCCAGGACCCGCAGCAGCTTGCCCTGGAGGTTGAGGTCCATGTCACCGATCTCGTCCAGCAGAATAGTGCCCCGGCCGGCCTCGTGGAACACGCCGTGCCTGGTCAGGTGGGCGCCGGTGAAGGCGCCCTTCTCGTGGCCGAACAGCAGGCTCTCGACCAGGTTGGCGGGGAGCGCCACGCAGTCGACCGAGATGAACGGGCTGCCGGGCGGTGCGGATAGCTTGTGCAGGTAGCGGGCGGCCACCTCCTTGCCGACCCCGGTCTCTCCGGTGAACAGCACAACGGTGTTGGCACGCACCGCGACCTTTTCGATCTGCTCGCGAACCCTGACGATGCAGGGCGACTGGCCGATCAAACCGTCCTTGCGGTGCTCGTCCCAGCCCTGTCCGGACATGCGCACGCTGTTGCGGCGCTGGATCTCGAAGATGCGCCTCACGATGGGCTGGATGCTGGTCTCCTTGACGATGTAGTCCTCGGCGCCCTGGCGAATCGCCTGGATGGCGTTCTGGATGGTCTCGTACGCGGTCATCACGATCAACGAGCACCCGCTCTGGCGGCCCAGCAACACCGGGATGATCCTGATGCCATCGTCATCCGGGAGCTTGTGATCGAGCAGAATGGCCTGGTAGCTCGCGGACTGGGCCAGGGCCAGCGCGTCCGCGGCGGTATGCGCCAGATCGCAGGCTATCCCGTTGCGCTCGAGCTCCCTGCCGATGGCCTGGGCGTACAGTTCGATGTCCTCGACCACCAGCACCCGGAACGGAGCGGATTCCGTCCCGGGTTCCTTCTTCGCCTGGTTCGTCCTGCGAGTCATGGCACCGCCTTCCTCGGGATAACCACGGATACCGTGCAGCCCCCCTGCTCGCGATTCTTCAGAGAAATGCTTCCACCGTGGGTCTGGACGATCCGCTGACAGACGGTCAATCCCATCCCGGTGCCGTTGGCCTTTGTGGTGAAGAACGGCTTGACGCAGTCGTCGGCGCTGCAGACCAGACCGGGGCCCTGGTCCTCGATCCGGATGCAGATGTCCCGCTCCGTGCCGCTCGCCCTGCAGACGATCTGTCCGTCGCGCGGCGAGGCCTCTATGGCGTTGCGGAACAGATTCAACAACACGTGCCTGAGCCCTTCGTAGTCGCCCAGCAGGCTGAGCCCGCGATCCACGTCGGCGGTGATGGTCCGGCCGTTCGGCGACTGGCCGCCGGAGACCAGCCGCCGGGCGTCCTCGACCAACTCCGCCACGTCCACCGTGGCCACCTTCGCGCTCCGGCGCGACGCCAGGGTCAGGTAGTCCCGTAGCAACAGGTCGACCCGGGTGACCTCCCCGGCCAGTTTGGACAGCATCCCGGCGATCTCCGGTCCGGCGTCCTCGCTCCGGCTGAGCATCTCCAGGGTGGCGCCGATGGAGATCAGCGGGTTGCGGATCTCGTGGGCCAGCTGGGCCGCCAGTTCCCCCATGGTCGCCAGACGCTCACGGCGCATCAGCTGGTTGAGGCTGGCGGCCTGATCGTTCGCGTCGGCAACCGACGAATGGTCGTTGATCACGACCAGGAAGCCGATCACCCGGCCGTCCGCGTCGGCCAGCAGCAGTGCCTTGACCTTTCCGGGAAAGACCCGCCCGCTGCGATGCCTGACCACCGCGGTGTCCTCGAAGTAGCCGTCGGACAGGAACAGGAACTGGTGATTGACGATGGTCCGGACGTCGTCTTCGTCCCGGAAGAACAGGCCGATCGGCTGGTTCAACAGCTCGTCGCCGGAGAAGCCGAACATCCGTGTGGTCGCCTCGTTGAACGAGGTTATCCGGTAGTCCGGGTCCACCAGGATGGCCGGCGCGGTTTCCCCCAGGGCCAGGTGCAGCAACTGGCGCTGGACGGTATCGCCCGCGTTTGTTTGCCGGTGGGTGACGAACGAACCGCGGCTGCGCAGATCGTTGTCGATGATCTCGCCGATCCGCTGGGCGTAGCGGAGCAGGATCTCGCGCTGCTGGGGACCGTACGGGTGCTGGTCCTCCTTGGTGAAGATCATCACCCCGAAGATTCGCGGGCCGCAGGTCACCGGAACGCAGATGAAGCTCTGAACGCCGATGTACTCCGAAACCTGCTCGACCATCTCGCGGGGAAAGGCGGTCCCGACCAGCTCCACCAGAGAAGACGTCTCGTAGGAGGTTCGGTCCCGCCAGGCGGCGGCCACCAGGCTGTCGCTGACCTCTTCAATGCTGAAGACCATGCTCTGCATGGTGCCGCCGAGGACCGATTCGATATCCCCCAGGGCGTTGGCCCTCTCGGCGCTGGCGCCCACCCGGATGTATACCTCGCGCGTCTTGCGGTTGAAGATGATCAGGTTAGCGGAGATACAGCCGAGGATCTTGGCGGCGCCCCGCAGGATGGACTCGAGGATGTGTTCGATGTCGGTGGTCAGTTCGTGCATGGTCTTCATCCCGAGGTCCCGAAGAACGTGGCCGGGTGCAGCCGGCGCCTGAGAGCGATGGCGATCTTGACGCGCTTGCCCACGGACACCCGGCCGTCGAACACCGGAAAACCATCCTGCTCCAGGCGTTCGAACAGGCGCAGGTAGGTCTCGCGCAGGGTCTCCGCGAAGAAAAGCCGGTGGCGCATCGCGGGCGGCAGCGCCGCCAGGGCCATGTCGTAGAAATGCCTGGTCCGCCGGGCCTCGAATCGCAGCAGTCTCTCGACCCGGCCGCTCATGATCCCTTGCAGCAGGTCCTGCTCAGCCACGCCGAAGGTCCGCAGGTCCTCAAGCGGCAGGTAGATCCTTCCGCGCCCTGCGTCCTCGCCCACGTCGCGCAGGATGTTGGTCATCTGAACGGCGATGCCGGTCAGCTCAGCGTACAGCTCCACTTCGGGCGCTAGCCGGCCCAGCACGCTCACGCACACCAGCCCGACCGCCGAGGCGACCCGGTAGCAGTACTCGTACAGGTCGGCGAACCGCTCGTAGCGCCGCACGGTGAGGTCCTGCTCCACCCCCTCGAGGATCAGCAGAAGGTGCTCGCGCCGGATCCCGAAGCGCCCGATCGCCTCGGCCAGGGCTGCGCAGACCGGATCCAGGGATCTTCCCGAGAAGAGAGCGTCCAGCCGGTCGGTCCAGGCCGCCAAGGCCCGGACGGCAGCGGCGGTGTCCACGGCCTCGTCCACGGCGTCGTCCACCTGGCGACAGAACGCATAGAAGGCCGTCATGGCGTCGCGCTGGGCGGGCGGCAGCATGTGAAAGGCCAGGGCGAAGCTCGAGCCCGATTGCTTGAGAATTCGCCGACAAGTGGCGATGGGCATCGAAGAACTCATGCGACCATCCTCGGGAGACGCTCCAGGCCGGCGCCCACCAGGGCGCGGGTGAAGGTCCGGGCGTTCAGAATCGGCCGGACGTCCAGGATCCTACCGCCGGCCTTGCCCACCATCCGCAGCACCGACCGGCCGGCCAGCCAGAGACCGGAGAAAAAGACCATTCCCGGAAGCCCGGCGTGGACGACCAGATGCCTCTCGGCGCGGTACAGATCGCGTGTGCGCTCGACCTCGAACTGGACCAGCGCTTCCAATCCGGGCGACATCCGGCCGGCGAACAGGTCCTGCTCCGTAACGCCGAAGCGCCTCATCTCCTCGGCGGGAATGGTTATCCGATCCCGGAACCGGTCGACCGAGATGTTCTGCCAGTGGGTGGTCAATCGCAGGGCGGTGCAGATGCTGTCCGACAGGCGCCTGGGTTGCGGACCATCGATCTTCAGGATCTTCAGCACCAGCCGGCCTACCGGTTCGGCCGCCGGGCGGCAGTGTCGAAGCAGCTCGTCCCAGGTCTCGAATCGCCGCACGGTCGCGTCCCGGCGCAAGGCGTCGAGCACCTCGCACAGCGACTCGACGGGCAAGTCGAAGGTACGCGCGGCCTCGCCCAGGGCGATCAACACCGGGTGAACGGCCAGGCCGTCGCGGCAAAGGCGCAGCTGGCCCTCCCAGACATCCAGCAGCCTTTGGCGCTGTCCCTCGAACTCGACCGCCAGTGCGAAGTCGTCCGCGGTGCGGATAAAGGCGTATACGGCGGCCAGGGCTTCCCGCTGCTCCCGGCCGGAAAGGGTCAGCACCAGCGGAACGTGTTCGACCCGATTGCCGATCAGGTTCAGGCAAAACCGTCGCGAGGCCTGAAGGCTCCAGCGCCGTCCGTGGCGGCAGGTCGGTTCGAGGGCCCAGGGAACCGCGCCCGCCACCCACGTGTCCCCGCTCGTCGACAGGCTCTTGGTCATCGGTATCACCCCAGTTCCCGGCTGCGTCCGTGCAGCCGCATGTGCCCTCTCTGGATTCCCTCGGTGGCCAGCGCCCGCAAGGCGGCCAGGTTGTTGGCCATGCCGGCGGCCGCCGCCACCCGGGCCAGGTCCCGGGCGCTGGTGGCTCCCATGATCCTCAGGGCCAGACGGGCGTTGGGATGGATCTGCGTGGTTCCGCCCACCACCCCGACCGCCATGGGCATCTGAAGCCTGCCGATCAAACGACCGTCATCGCCTTTCTGCCAGGTGCACAACGGGCGATACACGCCGTTCCTAGCGGCCCAGGCATGCGCCCCCGCCTCGACCGCCCGCCAGTCGTTGCCGGTGGCCAGGACGACCGCGTCCACCCCGTTCATGATGCCCTTGTTGTGGGTGGCCGCCCGGTAGGGGTCCCGCTCTGCGAACCGGGAGGCTGCCACGATTCCGTCGCGGACGCGCCGCGCTTCGTAGTCCTCCATGGCCAGGGCCTCGAGCGGGATCCCGGTGGTCGCATCCACCAGCCGGCGGTCGGCCAGGTTGGACAGGATCCGCAGGCCCGCCCTGCCTCCGGTCAACTCCTCGAGCCGGGGCGCCAGGAACTCGCCCATGGTGTTGACCGCGTTGGCGCCCATGGCGTCGAGCACGTTGACGTGCAGGTGTACCACAACGAATGCCGGGTCGTCCCCGTCCGGCGGCACGATCCTGACCTCCAGGTCGACCGGCCCGCCGCCCAGGTCGGCCAGGATCGGATCGGCCGAGGCCGCGCTCGACAGCAACTCCTCCTCGCTTCTGAGGATACGTCCTCGAGCCTCCTCGACGTCGTCTGCGAACAACTGGATCTGGCAGATCATCACCGGGTCATCCACCCGAACCGAAAAACCGCCGCCCGCGCGCGCGATCCGGGCCCCATTGGCCGCCGCGGCCACCACCGAGGGCTCCTCGATCACCATGGGCACCAGGGTCTCGCGGCCGTCGATGATGAAGTTGGGCGCCACGGCGAACGGCAGGGCGTGGATCCCGACGACGTTCTCGGCCAGCCTCTCGGCCGTATCCAGGCTCAGACCGCCCTGCTGAAGGGGACCGAACACGTCAGCGGCGTCAGCCTGCAACCACTCCGCCAGGACCTGGCCGCGCTCCTCCCGCGTCAGCCGGTGGAACCCGGGCATGCGTGAGCTCCTGGTCGTCTGCGTCATGTCGGATCCCTTCGGCCAGACCCATTGAAGGAGACCGCCCAGGCGTCGAACCCGGCCTTGCGCCAGGCGTCCTTCAGCTTTTCTTCGCGGCCCGGCGCCACGGCCACCACCCCGCCGCCGCCGCCGGCGCCGGTCAGCTTGGCCCCGCTGGCACCCTCCCGCCCGGCCAGGGCGATCATCTCGTCGATCTCCGGACAGGACAGGCCGAGCCGGCTCAGCACGTCCTGGTTGCGCGACATGGCGCCGCCCAGGCCCTGGGGGTCTTCTCGCTGAAGGGCCTTCAGCCCGTCTGCCAGGCACGAGTCGACCTCCTCGAACAGGGCCTCGACCCGCCGGGTGTCGTCCTCCCACCGGCGCCGGACACCGGCCACCATGTGGGCCGTGGAGCGCTGTACCTTGGTGTCGCCGACCACCAGCGTCGGCACGCTCCAGGGGATCCGGACCGCCTGGCCGGTGATGGATCGATGCGTCGAATCCCGGAAGCCGTCGCGCCTGAACAGGCACAGGCCGCCATACGTGGCCACCGTGTCGTCCAGGCCCGAGGGCCGGCCGTGGAACACCTTTTCGAGTTTGTGGGCCAGCAGCCGGACCTGCTCGTCTGGAAGCTCCTTCCCGCGGACCCGAGCCAGGCAGCGCACCAGGGCCACCGCCAGGGCGGCGGAGCTCCCCAGGCCGGCGCCCGGCGGGATCCGGGATTCGAGATCCACCTCCATGCCGAGCCGCTCCCCGGGCACCAGCCGGCTCAGGCGCCGCAACACCTCGCCCAGCAGGTCGTCGGACGCCTCGCTGGCCCGAAGGTCCCAGGGCGAGACCCGGATCCGGATCGGACCGTCGCAGGGCGCCAGCCCGGTGACCTTCATGCCCTCGGGTATTCCCACCGCCAGAGCCGGATGCCCGTACACCGCGGAGTGCTCGCCGAACAGGATGATCTTTCCGCAGGCCGCAGCCGGCAGCATGTGACGCTCCTCAATCATCGCTTTTGTCGCGCTGAAGCCAATCGCGCAGCGGCCCGGTCACCATCCGGGGCGCGCGGCGCAGCGCGGCCAGGTCGCGGCAGCCGGTCAGCAGCATGACGCTGCGCAACCCCGAAAGAACCCGGCGAAGCACGCGCTCGGCTCCAGCCTCGCCGTCCGCGAACCAGCCCTGCAGCACCGGCGCCGCCAGGCCGGCCAGGTCCGCGCCCAGGGCGATTGCACCAGCCACGTCCAGCCCGGTGCGGATCCCGCCCGAGGCGATCAGCCCGAGCCCGCAGCCGGCCAGGTCGGAGACGGCGGCGGCCGTGGGAATGCCCCAGTCCCACAACGCGGTCGCCTCCGGGTCGTCCTGCCAGCCCCGGCGAAGTATCTCGACCCCGACCCACGAGGTCCCGCCGCAGCCGGCCACGTCGACCCACTCCACCCCGACCTCGCGCAGCATCAGACCCGCGCGGCGACCGATGCCCGCGCCGGTCTCCTTCACGATCACCGGCCGATCGAGGCGCTCGACCGCCTCGCCGATGGCCGCCAGCACGCCGCGGAAGTCGCGGTCCCCTTCGGGCTGCATCAGCTCCTGGGCCGGATTGAGATGCACGCACAGGGCGTCGGCCCCGATCTGGTCGAGCGCCCCCTGGATCCGCTCGACCTCGGTTGCGATCAGCTGGACGCCACCCAGGTTGAAGGCCAGGAACACGTCCGGAGCCTGCGAGCGGACCTGGTAGGTGGACGCCAGGTCGGGGTCCTCGATCATGGCCCGGCCAGAGCCGAGCCCGAAGCCGATTCCGAGCCTCTCGGAAATCCGGGCCAGGTCCTGGTTGATCCGTGCGGCCTCGGGCGTACCGCCGGTCATCCCGGTGACGAACAGGGGCGCCGCGAACCGCCTTCCGGCAAACTCGGCCGACAGATCGATCTCCTCGAGGCCGAGCTCGGGCAGGGCCTGGTGGATCAGCCGGACGTATTCCAGCCAGGTGGTGACGCTCCTGGCCGACGCCCCCCCTTTGCGGAACGGCTCCAGATGATCCTTCTTCCTCTGCTCGGTGGCTCCGACACTCCCGCTCACGGTCTGCTCCCAGCCAATGGGCTCCTGTACCCCTTCCAATATGAAGCATGAAGCATGCCACCCCCGACACACGCCGAACTCAGCAACAACCGCCCGGAAAGATTGCGCAAACCCGCCAGGTACTCACCACCATTACCCTGAGCCCGGCTCCTGGAGCTGTTCATCGTGCGATTTCGCACATGAACACAATGGCAAGCATCTTGCAAGAGATTTTAAGCGCGATGAAATACCCACCAGAGCTCGAAGAATACCGAGAGCGCGTGGAACAGGCGCTGCACGAACTGTTCGCGCAGAGCGACGGGCCGGACCAGCTCATGGAGGCCATGGCCTATTCGCTGTTCGCCGGTGGCAAACGCCTGCGGCCGGTGCTGCTGCTGGCCGCCCGGGACCTGTTTCCGAACCGGAGCCCCGACCCCCTTCCGGCCGCCTGTGCCCTGGAGTACATCCACACCTATTCGCTGATCCACGACGACCTGCCGGCCATGGACAACGACGACCTTCGACGGGGCAGGCCCACGAGCCACAAACGCTTCGGAGAGGCCATGGCCATCCTGGCGGGCGACGCGTTGCTGACCGAGGCCTTCGGCTTGATGGCGCGCAGCTACGGAGACGGCCGGGCCGTGGCCGAGGTGGCCCTGGCCGCGGGCTCGGCCGGCATGGTCGGCGGGCAGGTGCTGGACGTGCTGGACACCGGAAAACAGCTGCAACAGGCCGAGCTGGAGCGGATCCACAACATGAAGACCGGAGCCCTGCTGAAGGCCGCGGTGCGCTGCGGGGCGATCCTGGGCGGGGCGGACGAGGACGATCTGGAGACCCTGACCCGCTACGGTCGGCTGATCGGGCTGGCCTTCCAGGTGGCCGACGACGTGCTGGACGTGATCGGCGACCGTGGAAGCCTCGGCAAGTCGGTGGGCAAGGACACCCGGCAGGGCAAGAACACCTACGCCGCCATGCTGGGCGTGGACGGCGCGCGGTCCTACGTGGAAGACCTGACCTTCGAGGCGAGCCAGCTGCTCGATCGGTTCGGACCGCGGGCCACGCCGTTGCGCCTCCTGGCGCACTTCATCCGCGACAGCATCGGCCCGGACCGGCTGTGACTATCCGCACCCGAACCGCACGCATGTGCGATTTTGCACGCCGCTGGTCTTCTGACTGGGCTTGAATCCGTTCGATCATACCGGATATACTGGATCTACACCGCATGTCCGGCTGGCCTGGACATTGCTTGCATCCCTCGATCCAGCGGAGGACCGTATGACGGAACAGGGCCTGGACCAACTACGCAAGGAACTGGTGGACATCAACTTCGCCATCCTGAACCTCCTGAACCGCCGCGGGCGCGTGGTGACCGAGGTTATGAAGGTCAAGCAGCGCGGAGACATCCCCGTCTTCGTGCCCGAACGCGAACAGCGCATGCTGGAAGAGATCCTGGCCAACAATCCGGGACCTTTTCCGGACAAGACCATCAGCCACCTGTTCAAGGAGATCTTCCGGGCCTCGGTGGCCCTGATGGAGTCCCAGCAAGAACAGGGCCTGCGCATCAGCCGGACCAATCGCAAAGAAGACCTGCGGATCCGGATCGGGAAGCGGGAGCTGGGCGGCGATCCCGTGGTGATCGCCGGCCCCTGCGCGGTGGAGAGCGAGTCCCAGATGGAGATGGTGGCCGCCGACCTGGCCCGGCTGGGGATCGGATTCCTGCGGGGCGGCACCTTCAAGCCACGCTCCTCGCCTTACGCCTTCCAGGGTATGGGCGAACCAGGCCTGGAAATCCTGCGGAGAGTGGCCCGCAAGCACGACCTGGTCAGCGTGACCGAGGTGATGGACACCCGCACCGTGGACCTGGTCGCCGGGTACGCCGACGTGCTGCAGATCGGCGCGCGCAACATGTACAACTATGCCCTGCTGCGCGAGGTCGGACGCTGCGACAAGCCGGTGCTGCTCAAGCGCGGCCTGTCGGCCACCATAGACGAGTTCCTCTGGGCGGCCGAGTACATCGTCTCCGAGGGCAACGGCAACGTCATCCTTTGCGAGCGCGGCATCCGCACATTCGAGCGCCAGACCCGCAACACCCTGGACATCTCGGCGGTCCCGCTGCTGCGCATGAAAACCTACCTGCCGGTCATCGTGGACGTCAGCCACGCGGCCGGCCGCAAGGACATCCTGGCCCCGCTGGCCAGGGCCGCGCTGGCGGCCGGCGCCAACGGCATCATGGTCGAGGTGCACCCCTTCCCGGCCGTGGCCCGCTCGGACAGCCAGCAGCAGCTCGACATCGAGGAGTTCCGCGAGTTCCTGGAACAGACCGGCCTGTCCGCGCCGTCAGCGGCCGACGGCGCCACCCGCACCCCGTGACCCGATACCGACTGGAGAACGCCATGAAGCTGTCAGTCGCCTGCACCTTCGAAGACGAGCTGCTCGAAGGGCTCGAGCCCTACCCGGTCTACGAGATCTTCGGCAAGCTCACCAGCGATTTCTTCGGCGGTGGCAGGCCCTCGTTCTACCTGCCCGAGGTCGACCGCCCGGCGCTGGAGCGCTACGTGGAAAAGACCCACCAGGCCGGGATCGAGTTCAACTACCTGCTCAACGCCTCGGCCAT
>SDBT01011844.1_pt1 | contig 14012 bp, 11 predicted proteins | sample 2277101 | NCBI WGS metagenome assembly SDBT01 (sample SAMN10404973, study PRJNA504765) | marine sediment metagenome | isolation source: marine sediment core GS10_PC15, 103 cmbsf | place: Arctic Ocean: Southern Knipovich Ridge | collected 2010 | reverse complement strand
TATGCAAGCGGCCAAGCCAAGCTTTAAAGATAATACTTCAGTCAATTACTCGAATTCGATTATTATCCCCAGCAGTCATGAAGCCTTAACCCTGCACCCTTCGGTTGATTATTTAAGTCAGTTACAAACTGCACTCGCTGAAACATCTGTCGTGTTATTATTAGGTGTGACTGGTGTGGGTAAATCCACATTAGTTTGCGAGCAATTAAGCAAACAATACCGCCTCACGCAAGATATTCAAGTGTTGATGACTGAGTTTACCAAATCCAAGCAAGATTGGCTGTTATTTTTTGACGAAGCGAATTTACAAGACGTTAATTATCATTTTCTTGAGGATTTGAAGCATCAACAATTGTGGTATCAAGGCAAGCATATTAATACCAAAAACAGAGTCAAGGCAATTTTGGCGATGAATCCTAAAGATTATGCAGCAGGTCGAGTTCATCATGGTTTTTTTGCTAGCGTTGAACGGCGTGTGGTGATGCAACCTAAAAATGGTTATGAGATTTATCATAATATATTAAAGCCAATATTTACTTCGCAGAAATTACCTGATGGGCAAGCTGATACTATCGCTTTGCAATTACTGAAAGTTTATAAGTATTGCTTAACTCTGTCTTCGACCATAGTGAAGATCACGCCAAGAGATATGGCAATGATGGCTTGGTTAGTGGTGAGCGATCCAAAACATGACTTGGCCACTGCGATTTCACTCGTGGCTTACGGCATATTACAACCTAGTGAGCGCAGGCAATTCGCGAACTTTTGCCAGCAAAGCTTGCAATTAACCGTTTTTGATTTCAAGCCAATTCTAACAAAGTACAAGAAAGCTTTAGCTAAATTCAATTATGTCCCGATTGTAGAGCATCAAGCGCTGCATCATGTGTTATTAAACTTTCTGGATTTAAGACACTTTCAAAGCAAAGCAAAAACGCAGTCATTGTGTACGGGTTTACATGCCTTAATCGTTGAAGGTCCAAGTGATACGGGTAAAACCCGGGCAATTAAATCCTTATTAGCCTTAGAGAATATCGAGTATTTTGAAATATCGCCTGTCATGTCATTTAAAGAAATTGAAGCTATCCTTGGAAGGGCATATCATAAAAATATTTTAGTGTATATTCATAAGATGAATCTGATCCCAGGCCTAGAACGCTTATTAAATAATTTATTAACTGGCCATGCCGGCGATGAACGCGGTCACAATTTATGGTTGATCGCCGATCAATACTCCATAAGCCAAGGCGCAGGTTTTGCAATGAGTCAAGCCTTGCAGCGTCGCTGCTTACGCTACCGAGTGCCGACCTTGAGTCAACAAAGTCAAGCAGAAGTCGATAATACCATGAGGTCAAGTGTCTCCTTGTTAGTTTCAAACTAACAAGGAGACACTTGACCCCGTATCCTAACAGGCTAGTAGGTTATAATCCCTTCTCGCTATTTAATGAACTCAGGCGAAAGACCTTAACTTACAGGCATTAAGTTGTCAAAACCTGTTATAAGACATCTGACAAAAACAACAGTGTCTTGCCTAATGGCATGGCTCCAACCACTTTGCTTCGAGTATAGCCTGAAAATTAATGATCGAACTTTTTCTGGGTATCGTATCGCTAACGCTAATGTGTTTATCGTCTTGTAATACTTTTAACTTATATGAGCGATTTAGGGTTGATGCTTCAAAAGATCTAAAAATTTCACATGATATGAAACAAATCGCTGAGATGTTGAAGTAACAGTGAAGTGGGTATTGAAACTTGGTGTCCAATGTCAAGACTTGACACCATAATCACCATATTCTAGGGTTGTCCCTAGCCAGGGTTACTAAATTGAGTAAATAATTTTGTGTGAAGAAGATCCTCAAAACACGCCTGATAATCAGCCTATTCCAAAAGCGGTACTGTGGGATATGGATGGCACGCTTGTTCGCACTGAAGAATTGATGGTAGCTGCTTTTGAGGAAGCCTTAAAGATCATAGGTCAGTCTTATCAATCATATACAGTCCCTACACGCGAACAGTTGCGGCAATTAATTGTCGGCAGATCCAATCTTGCAGCCTTGAATATACTAATAGCACGGACTCCATTTCTTGGCAGTGAAAGAGGTCGACTAATAGAATTAATTGATGAAAATTTCAATCTCAGTTTCGAGCTGTTGCTGAAATATGATCTAGGTCAGATACTGATAATGCCATCAATTATTCTTTTTAAGCGTTTGTTACATGAAGGCTACCAGGTTGCCATTGTTTCTGGCTCGTCACGCGAAGACATACAACTATACCTAAAGCTATTTAATATCTCCTCTGCAGATATACAAAAAATATTGATAGTCGGCTCGGATTGCTACGTCAAAGGTAAACCTGATCCTGAACCCTACAACACAGCTTTAAAAGCACTAGGGGTCGAACCGTCAGAATGCATAGTGATTGAAGATTCTGAGCATGGGGTAACATCGGCAACGAGAGCCAAACTCCGAGTCTGTGGTTTAGTAGGTACTTGTACTGAGCAACAACTTAGAGCTTGTGGGGCAACGATAGTTGTTGAAACACTAGCTGAAATGGAGCACTACTTTCCCGAAGCTAAAATGAAACACTACTCTCCCAAATCGGCTCAATTGAGCAGAAGAGCAAAACTTTAGTTGTCTGTAAAACAGGGGGATCCTGTCGTGATGTGTCAAGACTTGACACCGGAGCTCACGCTTTTCCAGACGCAATAAACTGCTGGGATCACAATAAGTGTTAGTAGCGTTGCGCTGATCATACCGCCAACCATAGGCGCTGCAATTCGACGCATCACCTCTGAACCGGTTCCACCGCCCAACATAATAGGCAGCAAACCTGCGATGATGGCTGAAACCGTCATGATGATAGGACGAACACGCAGTAGGGCGCCATTGATCACGGATTGTTTTAATGAGTCTAGTGTTAAAGGTTGATTATTATTTTTTGCATTACGCGTTGTCTCGTGCCAGGCCTGATTTAAGAAAACCAACATAATCACTCCAATTTCAATTGCCACACCGGCCAATGCAATAAACCCAACAGCAACCGCGACTGATAGATTATAACCGAGTAAATATAGTAACCAAATTCCACCGGTTAGCGCTAAAGGTAAGGTTAATAAAATAATAAAGACTTCCGCAAAATTCCTGAAATTCAAATACAGCAAGAGGATAATAATCAGTAAGGTCAGGGGGCCGACTAACAATAAACGCTCTTTAGCGCGTTGCATATATTCATATTGTCCTGACCAAACTAAAGTGTAACCTGGCGAGAGCTTGAGATGTTTATCCAGGGCGGTTTTGGCATTACGAATGTAACTACCCACATCAATCTTATCAATGTCCACTAAAACCCAGCCTGTGAGTCTTGCATTTTCACTTTTAATCATAGGGGGGCCATCAGCTACAGTTACTTTGGCTACGTCGATAAGTGGGATATGCGCTCCGGTGGGTGTGACAATCGGTAACATCTTGATTTTTTCTACAGAGTCTCGGTCGGCTTGTGGATAACGCAAATTAACGGGGAATCGTTCTCGCCCTTCAATGGTTTCCGTTACATTCACACCCCCTATGGCTGTGCTTACCACTTCTTGTATGTGCTGTATATTAAGGCCAAAGCGCGCGGCGGCTTTGCGATCGATATCAATATTGATGTATCGCCCCCCCACAGCGCGATCGGCATACACAGATGCTGTTCCAGGTACATTTTTTAAAATTGCCTCTATTCGAGTACCGATTTTTTGGATTTGGGTTAGTGATGCCCCCATGATTTTAATACCAACCGGTGTTTTGATACCGGTGGCTAACATATCAATACGTGTTTTAATCGGCATAACCCAGGCATTGGTTACGCCCGGAAGTTTGACGACGCGATTGAACTCGGACTTGAGCTTTTCTGGCGTCATACCTTTACGCCATTGGCTCTGTGGTTTGAGTTGGATCAGAGTTTCAATCATTGTCAGAGGTGCGGGATCAGTTGCTGTTTCAGCGCGGCCCACTTTACCCAACACACTTTTGACTTCAGGAAATGTTTTAATGAGCTTGTCTGTTTGTTGTAAAATTTGCCGTGCTTTCCCTATTGAAATTCCAGGTAAGGTTGTTGGCATATACATCCAATCGCCTTCATCAAGTGTTGGCATAAATTCAGAGCCAAGATGTGCTAATGGCCAATAACTTATAACCACGATGAGCAGTGTGGCCAATAATACTGTTTTAGGTGCTTTAAGAATTAAATGAATAACGGGTCGATAAGCTGCGATAAGCATTCGATTAATTGGATTTTTATTTTCAGGCAGAATTTTCCCCCGAATAAAATACCCCATGAGTACAGGAACTAATGTAATAGAAAGCCCTGCAGCCGCCGCCATGGCATAGGTTTTTGTAAACGCCAAGGGTGAAAACAAACGTCCTTCCTGGGCTTGTAGGGCAAACACCGGCAAGAAACTGAGTGTGATGATCAGTAATGAGAAAAATAACGGTGGGCCAACTTCTAACGTTGCTTTGCGAATAATTTCCCAACGATTTTGATCTGTTATAGCCGTATTTTCAATATGCCTATGGACGTTTTCAATCATCACTATGGCGGCATCAACCATGGCTCCGATGGCGATAGCTATTCCCCCTAAAGACATAATGTTGGCATTAATACCTTGCCAATACATAATAATAAACGCGCAAAGAATACCAATGGGAAGGCTGATCACGATGACTAATGAAGAACGAAAATGAAATAAAAATAAGAAACACACTAAGATAACGACCAGGGTTTCTTGCACTAACTTTGTTTGCAATGTTTTAATAGCGCGATGAATTAAACTGGAACGATCGTAGGTTTCAATAATCTCAACGCCTTTGGGAAGACTTTTTTGTAACACAGCTAATTTTTCTTTAACAGCGGCGATAGTCGTTAATGCATTCGCTCCCACGCGCATCACAATGATACCGCTGACCACTTCGCCTTCGCCATTTAACTCGCCCACTCCGCGACGCATTTGCGGCCCTAAACTGACTTGCGCCACATTGGATAATAAAATAGGTGTGCCACGTTCACTGACGCCTAAGGGAAGATGTTCAAGCGCTTTAATCGATTGAATATAGCCATTGGCTCTCACCATGTATTCGCCTTCACCCATTTCGATCACAGAGCCACCTACTTCACTATTGCCTTTTTGAATCGCTTTTTTGACTTGCTGCACACTGATCCCATACGCTCGAATGCGATTGGGTTCAAGCGTCACCTGATATTGCTTAACCATGCCGCCTACGGTTGCCACTTCAGCCACGCCGGGTACTGTTTGTAACTCGTATTTGAGTAACCAATTTTGTAATGTCGTCAACTCGGACAAATCATGTTTGCCTGTTCTATCAACCAGCGTATATTCATACACCCAGCCAACACCTGTTGCATCTGGGCCTAATTGCGGCTTTGCACTGGGCGGCAATTTTCCGGTGACTTGACTTAAATATTCCAACACTCTAGAGCGTGCCCAATACAGATCAGTACCGTCTTTAAAAATCACATACACAAACGAATCACCAAAAAATGAATAGGCGCGCACCGTCACTGCGCCGGGTACAGATAGCATGGTAGTGGCTAAGGGATACGTGACTTGATCTTCCACCACTTGCGGTGCTTGACCTGGGTAAGAGGTTTTAATAATCACTTGAACGTCTGACAAGTCAGGGATCGCATCGACCGCAGTGTTTTTGAGTGTATAGATGCCTGTTACAATCAGAAAAAATGCGCCGACAAGGATCAAAAAACGATTTTTCAATGACCAGTCAATGATCCGGGTAATCATTTACTCAACTCCTGGGTTCATTAACATTGGAGTGTTCATGACTCTGCATTCGGTTAAAACCTGCTTTGAGATTGGATTCTGAGTCAATTAGAAATTGAGCTGATGTAACCAGTACATCTCCCGCTTTTAAGCCCGTTAGTATTTGATAATACTCACCTGACTCGATACCCACTTTAACAGGCTGCGCTTTGAATCGCCCTTTGCCTAATGCGAGAATAACGCGATCACCTTGGCCTGTGCGTATCAAAGCAGCGCGCGGGATCGCTAAGGCATTTTTTACCGTTTGACTCAATATTTTAATGTTGGCGTACATTTTTGGCTTGATGACCAAATCAGGATTAGGAAATGTTAAACGAACCCGTAAGGTATGTGTTTTTGGATCCAATTCTGGATAAACATAATCGACTTTACCTTTCCAGGTTTTTCCAGGCACATAGGGTAATGTTGCAATGGCCGGTTGTCCCTGTTTCACCCAGGCAGCTTGACGCTCGAAAACTTCAGCGATAATCCAGATCTGTGTTAGATCTTCAATCGTCATGATGTCTTGATCAGGTTTTACAAACTTACCTTCGCGCACATGAAGTTGAGACACTATACCCTTTTGGGTGGCGTATACTTTCACATTCTCCATGATCCGTTTGGTTTTTTTCAACAAATTAATTTGTGATTGTGCCATTCCCAAGGTCAGTAGTTTTTTCTCACCGGCGTGAATTAAAATGGCGTTTTTATTTTTAAGTGCTATCAGGAGCTCGCCTTGTGCACTGTTTAAAATCGGTGAATACAGTTCTAGAATTAATTGTCCTTCCTTAACCAATTCACCTGTCGTCTTGACCCAAAGCTTTTTAATCCACCCCTTTGTATATGTATGAATATGTTCAATGTTATTTTCATCTGCAGTGATATAACCAACGGTGTCAATGGTGCGAGATAAATCCATCGGTTTAACCGTAAATACTTTGACACCCAAATTGTGTTCTACGGTAGGTGAGATTTTTACGATACCCGGCTCATCGGATTGCAGATCTGCATAAGCTGGAACAAGATCCATGCCCATGGGTGATTTACCGGGCTTGTCTCGCCGATAGTTGGGATCCATAGGCGCAACCCAATATAAAATCTTGCGTTTAGACTGAACGGGGGAGGGCGTTGAGGACTGATTTTGCCAAAAATAATGCGCTAACATACCCGCTATAAACACGATAAAAACAAGAATTAGTCGACTCCATACTCTCATTTTTTCGCCTTTGCAAACACAGTGGGTTTCAGGCCAACAGTGACAGAGTGCCACTCTAAGAATAGATACACGCGAACAACAAACGCCAGTCGAATGACTCCTCTTCTATCCATAGATCGTGTTCCCATGATTTTTCAATAATGATACATCAGAATGATGAGCAATCCTATAGTTATGGTAGTGTAACAACCTCTCCCTCCGCTCTGTCTCATATACTCGAAGATGCAGTTGCCCTAATACTGCCAGCGGCATCGAATAATTTCTGGTGTCCAATGTCAAGATTTGACACCGTCTTTATTGACATGGGACACTGAGAAATCATGGTTGTCTCGTGCTGTTTTACTAACTCTATTCTCTTCACTCAACCAACAGTGCAAACAACTTAAAGCAAGGATACCAGGAAGATGACAAAAACAATTTTCATTACAGGCACCAACCGTGGTATAGGCTTGGAACTCGTTAAACAGTTTTTAGAAAATGGCTGGGAGGTGATAGCTACTTGTCGGCAGTTGAATAAAGCCACGGCATTAAACGCTCTGGCCTGCGACAAGCTTCGCATTTTAGAGCTTGATGTAACTGATTTCACACAAGTTTCAAACTTGAAAAAAATGTTAGAAGGCGTGCCCATCGATGTATTGGTTAATAACGCCGGCACCAGCGGCGCCGCAGGGGTAAAGTTTGGCGACATTGACGTGACTAATCTGTTGCAAGTCATAACCACAAATGCCATTGCACCAATCAAAATTTTTGAAGCACTTTACGAAAACTTGAAGCTAGGAAATGAACGCTGCGTTGTTAATATTGGCAGCTCAATGGGTAGTATTGCAGAAAATACATCGGGTAGTGGATATGCTTATCGTACGAGTAAAACAGCATTACATATGTTGATGCACACTGCCGCTATTGATTTGACTGATGAGAATTTCAATATATTACTCTTACATCCCGGTTGGGTGAAAACAAATATGGGAGGAGAACACGCACCACTGACTACAGCAGAAAGCGTCTCCGGGCTTCGCCAGATCATCGAACATCACCGAGAATACCAAACGGGGCAATTCTACGACTGGCAAGGAAAAGCGCGACCCTGGTAATAAACGGGAGTCATCATTTAAAATCCGTGCAAACCGCATTACCTAGGGATGTGGACAAAGTAAAGGCGTTTGTTCGCTATCATCTGCGTTGCTGGGGTCTTCGAGTACAACCACAACCGCACAAAAATCCTGATGATTTATAGTTTCTTAGAAAACAGTAGACACCGTAACGCCGTGATCGACTAATACCAATGCTTCACCGTCTATCTTTATCACGGCTTGAGACTTTGCAAGACTGTTGCAAGCACTTTCATGTTCCCCGTGTTTGATTTCATAATCGTGCATATCATATTTTAGCCCGGCAGAGTTGAGGGTTGCACAGGTGAAACTTAATACGGCCACGTATTGATTAGGCTGGCCGCGTAAGCAGATTTTTTCATTTCGAATGAAGTGCACACGCTCATGGTTAGTGATTAATGAAAGCTTATTTAAGCGACCGTGAAAGCGTTTTAACAATCGCAAATTATAGAGTGAATGATCTAATCGATAACCTGTAGCATGGCAGATCGTGACTGAGGTGGGTTGCAGGGCCTCTAAATATTTTAACGCTTTTTCAAGATCCGTACTATTTTGACAAGCATCATGCCGTAACTCAATGTTGTTTTTGTTCTTAAGAATCGCAATATCACTTTGCGTTAAGGAATCAAAGTCTCCAATGACTAAGTCAGGTTCAATCTCATAGGCAAGGCATTGCATGGCAGCGCCATCTAACGCTAACACATTTTTACCTTCTGCTAGTTGACGAGCTTTCTCTCGTATTAACGTTTCACCGTTGGCGATGATCAACCAATCTCGTCGAACAGTCATATTGCCACCGCTAAGGTTAATGTGCGACGTCGATAAGAGTAACATTGCCATAATAAAGTGAGTTTTAACACTAAGCCTATGGGTGTACTGAGTTTGCTTGGCCACGCCCAATTTAGTGCATAGGTGGCAACAGTATCGAGTAAGCCGGTTATCACCAGGAGTAACACAAACTTGGTGCTTAACGCCTCGGTGGATTTGTTCTGGGCGTTTGTTAGAATTTGCGGAGCAGTGAAGATCAACCAACAGAATAATGATACGACCCCTGCAATATTGTAAACGCCAGCACTTTCAGTTTTAAAAGCGAGATCCGAAATCACCAAAACCAAACAACTAAATAATACTAAACTCACGGTTATATAGTGATGTTTTTGTCGTAGCGTCATTAAACCAAAACGCGCAAACTGATAATGCTCAATCAATAATGAAATCAAACCTGTGATCGTAACGAGGCGATATTGGATCGGAAAATTCTGTCCAAACCCATAGTGCAAATCAGCAATATATCCCAGCATTAAAATGCTGTGCATCGAAAAACTCAAGCCGCTGGTATCTTTGCGCTTAAAGGTTAAGGTGAGTTGTGGAATAAACCAAACAAAATAAAGTAAAGCTGAAAGGGTCAAACTGATTTGACCAAGGTTATGTATTGTCATCGTCTTCCTACGCTAATGTGAATTAGATCAGGTTCAAAGGGTTAGGTATTTAACCTTCTCAGCGCACTGTGCGCACCCCCGGCGAAGTCAAATTATACCCTAATGAAGAGGTCTGTGTATAGCTTACATAGCGAACGATAATCCCGTTTGTTTATCCCTGAGATGTGTTGTACAATTCGCCGCGCGTCAGTATTTGATTTAACAGGGATGCCTGAATTAATTCTGGATCAGAACGTTTAATTCGCTCAACTGTTTTATGACCCAGGGTATGGATTTTTCACCTAGCTGTGGTGCATTGAAGCGCGGTTAACATACCTCATAAAAATAAAATGAAGGTGCTATGAAACCTCTAAAGCGTCGAACTCTATTCTCTATCTTATGTATTGCGGGTCTGGCAACTTTGATGAGTGGTTGTGAAATGGTCATTTTGCAACCGGTCGGTCGCATTGCTATGCGAGAAAAGCATTTAATTATCGTTGCTACTGTATTGATGTTATTGGTTGTTGTGCCAGTGATTCTGCTAACGCTTGCTTTTGCATACCGATATCGTGCCAGCAACACGCGGGCAAGTTATAAACCGGACTGGGCTGAGAGTCCGCGTCTAGAATTAGTGTTTTGGTCGATCCCCTGTGTTATCGTCATTGCATTGGCGACGATTACTTGGAAGAGCACTCACGAGTTGGATCCCTACAAAGTCATTGACAACAGTAAAACGCCGCTCATTATTCAAGCCGTCGCGCTGGATTGGAAATGGCTGTTTATTTATCCTAAATCTCGTATTGCAACGATCAATTACTTAGAAATACCAGCCAATAAGCCCGTCGAGTTTATGCTAACGGCCGATGCACCGATGAACGCACTCGAAATCCCACGCATTGCCGGCCAAATTTACGCAATGGGCGGCATGCGCACGCGCTTGAATTTAATCGTCGGGAAAACGGGTACGTATCATGGGCTATCAACCAGCTTTAGCGGCGAGGGTTTTTCTGATATGAACTTTATTGTTAAAGTCAGCTCAGCCGATCAGTTCAGGCGGTGGACCCAGCACATAAAAAAACTCGGCAAACCCTTGACGTGGGCAACCTATAATAAACTCACTGCGCCCAGTGAACATAATCATGCTGAATATTTCTCAACAGTTTCACCCAAAATGTTTTACCACGTTATTGCTAAGTATACGAAGCCTAGTGCTCACAACAAGCAAATCGCGAGTCTAGAAAAAGAAAAAAAGAAAGTTTCTTAATTTTATTAAGGTTAAATCAATGTTCGGTAAACTTACGTTAAGCGCCATTCCTTATCACAACCCTCTCATTATGGGCGCTGGGTTCTTTATGGTTGTGATGGCAACCCTGATTATTGGTTCATTGTTTTATTTTAAAAAATGGACTTGGCTGTGGACCGAGTGGTTAACCTCAGTTGATCACAAAAAAATTGGCGTGATGTATATTATCCTTGCGTTCATTATGCTGCTCAGAGGCTTTTCTGATGCGGTCATGATGCGACTGCAGCAAATGTTAGCAGTAGGGCACAGTGTCGGGTATTTGCCGCCGGAGCATTTTGACCAAGTCTTCACGGCGCATGGCGTGATTATGATTTTTTTCATGGCAATGCCGTTTATGTCGGGTTTGATCAATATCGTCGTGCCCTTACAAATTGGTGCTAGAGATGTGGCGTATCCCTATTTAAATTCACTGAGTTTATGGTTAACTATTGTGGGTGCGGCGCTTGTCAATATCTCCTTAGTTGTAGGTAAATTCGCTGCGACCGGTTGGTTGGCGTATCCACCTTTGTCGGAAGTGACTTTCAGCCCAGGTGTTGGAGTTGATTATTATCTTTGGGCGTTGCAAATAGCGGGGGTGGGCACACTGCTATCGGGGATTAACTTTGTCGTCACCATTCTAAAATTACGCTGCCCGGGTATGACGATGATGAAAATGCCCGTGTTTTGTTGGACGGCACTGTGCTCGATGATCTTAGTCATTTTAGCTTTTCCAATTTTAACGGCAACGTTTGCCATGTTATTTTTGGACCGTTTCCTCGGCATGCATATCTTCACGCTAACGGCAGGCGGCAATGCCATGATGTATATCAATTTAATTTGGGCTTGGGGGCATCCTGAAGTTTACATTTTAATATTGCCAGCTTTTGGTATTTTTTCTGAAGTCGTCGCTACGTTTTCTAAGAAAGCGTTGTTTGGTTACACCACGATGGTATGGGCAACCATTGCCATCACGTTTCTGGCTTTCGTGGTTTGGTTACATCACTTTTTTACCATGGGAGCAGGGGCAAATGTGAATGCATTCTTTGGCATTACGACTATGATTATTTCAATCCCAACCGGTGTTAAAATCTTCAATTGGTTGTTTACCATGTTTCGCGGGCGCATTACGTTTGCAACGCCAATGCTCTGGAGTATTGGGTTTATGATTACTTTCGCAATCGCTGGCATGACGGGTGTGTTGATGGCGATCCCCGCAGCAGATTTTCAGTTACACAATAGTTTATTTCTCGTGGCGCATTTTCACAATGCGATTATCGGTGGCGTTGTGTTTGGCTATTTCGCGGGTATGATTTATTGGTTTCCCAAAGTATTTGGTTTTAAACTTGATGAGAAGTGGGGGAAACGCGCCTTTATTTTTTGGAATGTCGGTTTTTATGTGGCCTTCATGCCGCTGTATGTTCTCGGCTTCATGGGTATGACACGTCGAATGGAACACTACCCCGCGTGGACGGGTTGGCATCCTTATCTCATTGTTGCTGCCCTAGGTGCGGGTCTGATTGCTATCGGCATTGCGTGCCAAATCATACAACTTGTCGTGTCCATCAAAAATCGTGATAAGCTGGTGGATACCACTGGAGACCCATGGGATGCGCGCACCTTAGAGTGGTCAACTCAATCACCGCCACCCTTTTATAATTTCGCCATCACGCCAACAGTCAGTGAGCGAGATGCATTTTGGTCTATGAAAACGAATCGTGACCCAGTAGAAGCGGCAACGCCGACTACTTTTCATATGCCACATAACACCGCATCAGGCTTGATCACCGCGGCGTTTTGTGGAGTCTTCGGATTCGCCATGGTGTGGCATATCATGTGGTTGGCAGCACTTGGCATTGCAGGTGCTATTATCACCGCGATAGTCCGCACCTTTGATACCAATACGGAATATGATTTCCATTGCACCGATCTCTCAACACAGCATTAAGTGAAGCCTTATGACATCAACAGCTATAACATCAACGCATTCTAATCATCCAGACACCACACTTGATAAAGGTGTATTTGGTTTTTGGATCTATATAATGAGTGACTGCATCTTATTCGCCACATTGTTTGCAACCTATGTGGTGTTAAAGCCGATGACGTTTGGTGGCCCTGGCATCAAACAAATTGCCGAGCTGCCTTATGTGTTGGGCGAAACCATGGCCTTGCTCGCAAGTAACTTTACATTTGGCTTGGCGATCCTTAATGCTTATAAGAAAAAACAACGTCACTTAACGTTTTGGTTGTTTGCCACAATACTATTAGGCGGCACTTTTGTTGCTATGGAACTCCATGAGTTCGCCGGTTTAGTGGCTGCGGGTCATAGTTGGCAGCAAAGTGCTTTCTTATCGGCATTTTTTACCTTAGTCGGCACGCATGGATTACATGTGACGATTGGTTTAATTTGGATTGCGTTTATGATCATTCAAGTTAACAAATTTGGGCTTAACACGCTTACTTCAAGGCGTTTAGTCTACTTGGGCCTGTTCTGGAATTTTCTCGATATCGTGTGGATATTTGTATTTAGCATCGTGTATTTGATGGGGGCTGTGTAACATGACTGATAGTAACAGTAGCGTAATCAATGAGGGCATGAATAAAAAAACCCTTAGGGCCTATATCACCGGCACCACATTGTGCGTGTTGTTAACGTTGCTGGCATTTTCTGTGGTGAGTATGAAACTGCTGGCGAGTCCGCTGTCGCTTATCGCTATAGCAGTGTTGGCGTTGATCCAGCTATTCGTGCAGACCCATTATTTTCTAGGCTTAAACAGCAGCCCCGAAGGCCGATGGACTTCGATGTCATTCCTATTTAGCATGGTAACTGTATCCGTGCTCGTGGGCGGGTCACTTTGGATCATGTATAACTTGAACTACAACATGATGCATTAACCTCCAGTGCGACCCCACCCTCGGTAGAATACCTACCTCCGACGAGCACGTTGTAAATAAACCTAATTCAGGGTTTATTTACAAAACTTTGTAAAACCTAAGTAAACCGCAGAAAAACCAATGGCTACGTACACCACTTTCATCAGCGTTCCAGAGCCAAATAATGCCGTCACTAGGTTATAATCAAAGACACCGACTAAGCCCCAGTTAAATGCGCCAAGTAGCACAATAAAATAGGCAATCGAGTCTAATGTTCCTATACCTTTCATGACATT
>SDBT01011843.1_pt1 | contig 14013 bp, 12 predicted proteins | sample 2277101 | NCBI WGS metagenome assembly SDBT01 (sample SAMN10404973, study PRJNA504765) | marine sediment metagenome | isolation source: marine sediment core GS10_PC15, 103 cmbsf | place: Arctic Ocean: Southern Knipovich Ridge | collected 2010 | reverse complement strand
CGCGGGGAATGGACGCGGCGATAAAGCTTCGATCAATTCTTTATATTTTAACACTGCTGAAAGCGCTGACTGCCTATAAATTAGGACGCCCCAATTTAATCATGAAGCCTTCTTCTTTTGAATCTTCTAGGTATTCCAATTTTAAACTAATGCTTCCTTATGAAGCACAGAACTCGGGATATATTTACTTTAATTCCGAAGATATATTACGCCGACGAATTAAAAATCGTTATGGATTATTACCCTAACTCGAAAAACCGAGTTAAAAAAAAGAAAAAAATAAAAGGATTAAAAGTTAAAATTTACTCAACTTAATTTTTTTTTTTATTTTTATCAATTAAAGTTGCTATTTCTATAAATTGGTTTTAGTCTTTAAGCTGCATGAATTTCGGTCTAATTTAAAAAATTATATATTTTAACGTATGTTTATCAAATCACTTGAAGTATGTAAAAATCGGAGGTTATTTTTAAGAAAGTGTTTAAGACTTGAATTTTTTCCTGATTAAAGGGAATTCAATCGAATGAGTATTATAGACAAAAAACTAAATTATTAGTTATATGTTCAATTATATTGTCTTAGACATCATTTTAACTCCAAATAAAATCAAAAGTCTACATAGAAAAATTTATAAGATGTGCATAAATTTTAAATTGAATTTTATTAATGAAAATTAAAGATTTATCTTTAGATGACCCTAGGTGGGAAAAATTTTGTCAAGAATCAGATGACTGCTGGTATTGGCATACAACCCCATGGATGGAATATACATTGGAATATACCGGTAGTAACTCTAAGTTATTAGCATTATATGTCGAAGATGGAAGTGGAGATATTATTGCTATTTGTCCATTAATAAGGGAAAAAAATAAACTAACTTTCAGTGGATCCTTTACTCCTAATCCCGCATTTAGAAATGGACTTTCCAGTAAAGTTTTAAAACGGCTCAAAAGAATGTTATTTTCTAGAATTGATTCCATCGCTGAAGAACTAAATTTGGATGAATGCATAATGAGTTTATCAACCTTAGCTAATAATAACCTTAAACAATATAATTATAATTATTTAATGAAATATGGGTATGAAAACATCTCACTAAACACGCAACTACTTGTTTTAGATAAGGATATAAGAAATTTATGGAGTAGCATTAAAAAAAGTCATCGTAATGAGATTGTTAGAGGGAAAAAAGAATTTACGTTCTCAATTGATTTACCATATTCCAAAGATGACACATTGTTTAAGGAGCTTAAACATCTTCATTTTCTAGCGGCAGGTAAGTTGACAAGATCAGAGAAAACTTGGGAATTGCAACTACAATCGAAAGTTAATGGAAAGGCTGTTGTTATTATTGCCTATAAAGATAGGACCCCCATAGGAGGGATACTCACTATTGTGTATAAGAACGGGGCATATTATGGACTCAGTGCGAATCATCCCGAATTTGAAGATTTCCCAGTGACACATTTTATTCAATGGGAAATGATAAAATGGCTAAAACAAAATAGGTACAAATATTATGAATTAGGTTATCAACAATTCTCTGATCAGCCATATGATCACCCAAATCAAAAAGATATTGATATAAGTTTGTTTAAAAGACACTTTGGGGGATATATTATAACTCATTATCGGGGTATCAAAAAATATAAGAAATAATTAATTTAAATGATATAATTTTTCTAAAATTTTTTTTTAACTTATTTAAATAGTTAGATACTTATTGAAAGTAATGGATTTTCAATATCTTTGATTCGATTTTATGAAGAAATATAGCAGATTCTCTTAAGTGCCGTAATATTAATGATTTTTTAAAATATATATTATAAATTATTTAAATTATAATAGATTTGATAAAACATGAAAAAAATAGCCATCATTATTCAAGCAAGAATGGGCTCATCAAGATTACCGGGTAAAGTACTAAAAACAATAGATGGAATACCTATGTTAGGGCTCCAGATCAATCGATTAAAACATTCAAAATATTCTCCTGAAATCATAATTGCGACATCAACATTAAAACAGGATAAGCCTATTCTTAAACTTGCTGAAGAATTAACTATAAAAAGTTATGCAGGAAGTCACGAGGATGTGCTAGATCGATACTATCAAGCTGCTTTAAGATATAATATCGATATTATTGCTAGAATAACAGCTGATAGTCCATTAATTGATCCAGAGATCTTTGATAAAATGCTTGAAGTTTTTTTGGAAAATAATTTTGATTATATTTCTAATGTTCGTCCAGCAACTTTTCCTGATGGATTAGACATTGAAATTTTCTCGCTTGAAACTCTTGAAAGAACTTGGAAAGAAGCTAGAAAATCTTCTGAAAGAGAACACGTGACAGGTTATATAGGAACAAATTTAAATCTATTTAAAACATTTAATTTCGAAAATGAAAAAGACTATTCTGAGATGAGATGGACTGTTGATGAACCAGAAGATTTTGAATTTATTAAAGAAGTTTATAAAAATTTATACCATAAAAAAGAGATTTTCCTAATGAAAGATATATTGGAATTATTAAAAGAAAAACCAGAATTAATGAAAATAAATAGTAAATTCATTAGAGATGAAGGTTATTTAAAATCACTTCAAAATGATAAACTTGTCAAGTAAAAAATTATTTTACTTAAGGAATTCTTGATTTAATGAATATTAATCTTTTTCAAATTTTAAGTAATGAAGATTATTTTTAGAACAAATGCAGGAAGAGAAGGTTTAGGTCATTTAAATAGAGTGTATGCAATTTATACTGCTTTAGCTAAAATTGAAGATTTCGATGGGTTATTTCTTGTTAACGATCTAGCAAGAAAAAGTTTGATTAATTGGAATGTTCCTAATGTTAAAATTATAACCTCAGAAGATTATAATGAGAAAGATATTGGCATCTTCAAGAAATATAATCCAGATATAATAATTATAGATACTTATAAAGCATCTGAGGATTATTTCATATCCATCGGAAAAGAATTATCTTTAATTATTGTTTTATTTGATGATAATATTCAGTACAATAACATTGAAATTGATATATTGATTAATGGAAATATTTTTGCCAATAAATTGAAGTATGATAATAGAATCAAGTTTCAAAAGGCATTATTAGGACCAAAATATCTTGTAATGAATCCGGATTTTTGGAAAAAAGAAAAAAAAAAGGAACTTCCTAGTAATATTTCAAATATATTAATTACATGTGGGGGTTCAGATCCTAAAAACATAATGCTTCGGTTTATTAAATGGTTGAAACATGAAGATTTAATTAAAAAAGTTGTTATTGGGCCTTATTTTGAAGAAGAAAAAATAAAGAATATAAAATGTATAATTGATGATTCATTTGAACTTATAGATAAACCCATCGGATTAAAACAGCATATAGAAAACTCAGATATCATTTTAACTGCTTCTGGTTCTACGGCGTATGAAGTACTTTCTTTGAATAAGATTCCTATTATTTTCTGTATAGGTAATGACCAAATTTTAATTTCTGAAGAGCTGGAGAAATTAGGGGTAATTAATCTTGGCTGGTTTGATAGAATTGATCAGAATATGTTAAAAATAGCAATAAATAAATCAAAGGATGAAAATTATAGATTAACTTTAAAAAAAATATTCTCCCTTTTTGATAGAAGGGGTACATCGAGAGTTGCTAAAGAAATTGTTTCTTATTATAAAACTTTAAATAACCGTGAAAAATAAAAATGAAAGTCTATAAACCACAAATCAAAACAATAAAACAAATTTTTAAAAAAGAAGAATTATCTTCATTGTTGAAATATGAAACAGGGCTCATAACCGATGTTATGGCACGCAAAAATGCGATTTCGGGATTAAAACGATTATCAGGAAAAAAGAGTTTTGTAGGAGAAGCGATCACGGTTGATACTATGCCAGGATGTAATTTATTAGTCCACATGGCACTCGATCTCGCCTTTGAAGGGAGTGTTATTGTGATTGATGGCAAAGGTGATTTGAGTACAAGTATTCTTGGAGGAATTCAAGCATTTTATGCAAAAAAAAAAGGAATTAGCGCAATAATTGTTGATGGTGTCGTTAGAGATTTAAAAGAGATAAGAGAAGTTGGTATTCCTATATATGCAAAAGGTACGTCACCTATAGGACCCCATAAAGGTTGGGGTGATTCAATTAATAATCCCATCTCATGTTCAGGGACTGTTGTGAATCCTGGGGATATATTAGTTGGGGACGATGATGGTATTGCTGTTATCCCTAAAGATCGATTTAAAGAAGTACTTAACGCATGTCAAGAGAAGGAAAAAGAAGAAAAGAATTGGATTGAAAAAATAAATTCGGGACAGAAATTAATTAATATTTTAGGATTAAAAGATATTCTAAGAAAGTTTAAAATAGACTATGATAGCTTTTTTAAATAAGATCATAGTAAATGTTAATTTGATTAATGTTAATTAAATAATATTATAAAGAAGAGTTATTATGAAATTTAAAAATGAAATCAGCATTAACTCAAAAGAAGTTGGTAGTAAAAGAACTTTCATAATAGCAGAAATAGGTTCAAATCATAATCAAGATATTAATCAAGCATTTGAATTAATAGATTTAGCAATTGAATGTGGAGCTGATGCAGTTAAATTTCAATCAATTATTCCTAATAAATTATATAATTTAAAAGATTTAGAGCCGCAGAATATAGATATTTTAGAAAAGATTAAATTTCAAGAAGAATGGTATCCAAAAATAAGTAGATTTTGTAAAATAAAAGGAATTTTATTTTTTAGTGCACCAACTTATCTTGAAGCTGTGGATATTTTAATACAAAATGATGTTAAACTAATGAAGATTGCTTCTCCACAAACATATGGCTTTCCTCAATTAATTAGAAAGATAGGTGAATCAGGTCTTCCCACATTAATGTCAACGGGATATTGTACTTATTTGGAGATTGAACGTGCTGTAAATGTATTCAAGCAAACAGGTAATCAAAATCTAGTTCTTTTACATTGTATTTCTGAATATCCCACTTTACCAAAAAATGTAAATTTAAACTTTATTAATCAATTATCAAGTATATTTCGGGTTATAGTTGGATTTTCAGATCATACTCTTGGATTTCATACAGCTTTAGCAGCAGTTGCAAAAGGTGCGAAAGTTATAGAAAAACATTTAACTATTTCAAGAGAGTTAGAAGGTTTAGATCACCATTTTGCTATTGAACCTCAAGAATTTAAAGAAATGATAAATAATATAAGGGATATAGAAGAAAATTTAGGAGTCGTTAATAAACAAAAATTAACTAAATTCGAATTTGATTTTAGAAAAGAATTAGAAATGAAGATGTGTGCAAAGAAGGATATAGAGATGGGGGAAGAAATAAATATTGATAAAATATATTATTTAAGAAATAAATTAGAATTAGGAATTTCTGCTTGGGAAGAACAGAACATTATTGGTAAGAAGGCTAAAAAAAAGATAATTAAAGATGAGTTTTTAGAGTTCAGTAAAATTAATTAAGATGGTAAGTAGTCAATGGAAAAAAAAATAATGCTCATTGGTATTGGATGGGAACAATTACCTTTATTAAATAAAGCAAGAAAATTGGGGTTAAAAACAGTTGTTACTACTCAGTGGAAAAAAGAGAAAATTAATGCAGATAGTGTAATTGATGTAGATTCAAGAGATTTAGTAAGATTAGAGCAAATTTTTTTAGAAGAGAAACCTGATGCGGTTATTGCGGATGAATGCGATTATTCTATGTACGCAGTTGCATATTTAACAGATAAATATAAATTACCTGGTCCGGGATTGTACTCATTAACTGTTACTAATAATAAATATTTACAAAGGAAGTTAATTGGAGAAACAGAAATAATTCAACCAGATTATCAATTATGTTGGAATTTTGCTACATTAAAGGAATCAAGCAAAAAATTTGGATTTCCTTTGGCAATAAAACCTCTCGATAACAGGGGAAGCATTGGAGTTTCAATTGCAAACAATAAGGAGGAATTAAAAGACGCCTGGTTTACAGCAATATCAAACTCTCATTCAAGAATTTGCCTTGCTGAAGTTTTTATTCATGGTGAAATAATTACTTTTGAGGGTTTTCATGATAGTAAAAATTTTCATTTTCTAAGTATTTCAACAAAAGATACTTATGAGGGGACTAAAATAGTCGCTAAGAAATTATACTATCCAGGGAAAATTTACGATCATGAATTTATTAAGAATTTAGTTGAAATCAGCAATAAAATCATAAAAAAGATAAAATTAAGATTTGGTTTTACTCATATTGAGTTTATTATTGAACAAGATACAAAGTTACCCTATTTTATAGAAATTGCAAATAGAGGTGGGGGTGTGCATATATCGAATAAAATTCTTTCTGAAATAATAGGTATAGATTTAACAGAAAAATTAATTCAGATGGCTCTAGGAGAAAATGTTATTATAGATTGGGATGGAAACTATAAAACAAAAGTTTTAATGTATTTTATTAATCCAACTGGTAAAATACCACCAAATAAAATAGTAGAAAATTATAAAGAGAGAATTTTAGCTTTTTTTATGAAGCCTGAATACTTAATAAATAAAGAAAAAACTAAAGATGCTTTAGGAAGAGCAGGTGTTGTTTTATTAAAAGGCAATAATTTTGAGGAGTTGCATAAAATAGGTGATGAAATTGAAAAAAATGTTGGCTCTTTAAACGAAGAATATTATTGGGGTGGAATCGAGTATTGATTGAAGAAAAGGATTTAATTAAAGTAGAAAAAAATGCAATTGAAAGATATTCTAATCGTTATAAAAAAATGGGGGTTTCTCCAAGGTCATTAGGATGGGGTTGTAAAGAAGACCAATTAGAGAGATTTAGGGTCATTGAAGAGCAATGTAATCTAGAAGGAAAAACAATAATGGATGTAGGTTGTGGTTTTTCAGATTTATTAACATATTTGAATGAAAGAAAAATTAATGTAAATTATATCGGTGTTGATATCGTTCCGGAATTCATCAGCTATTCGAAAAAACAATTTCCTAAACATCAATTCTTTAATCTAAACATTATGACTAGATCTAAAGAACTTCCAAAAGCCGAAGTACTAATTTCATTAGGTGTCATTAATTTTAAATTGGATTTCATCCCAAATTTTGAATATTCGAAATTATATATCACTAAGGCATTTGAGCTCACAAAGAAAATATTAATTGTAGATTTTCTCAGCAAATATAGAAGTTTAAATTATCAGAAAGAAGATTTTGTGTATTACCATTCACCAGAGAAAATTTTTAAATTTGTCATGGCGCTAACTAATAATGTAAGAATAATCCATAATTATAGACAAATCCCTCAAAAAGAATTCATGATAATAATAGAAAAAGAACATGAGGAGAGTAAATAATCAAAATTATTGATTCTCATGTTCATCTTTATCCTAAACCAGATCTAGTAAAAGAATGTAATATTTCAAAAGAGCATGTAAATGTTCTGCTATCTAAATTATCTCAGAAAATAACAGATGAAAATATAACCCAAGCAGTAGTTTATATTTTAGATAAAAAAGTTATATTTATGGATTTTAATATTCCAAGCAATCTTATAATCGCTTGTACCGTTGGTGTTCATGATACATATATGAGGGACTTAGAAGAAGCTATCAAGAAAGGAGTTAAAATAATTAAAGTTCTCCCTTATGATCAAGAAATAACACGTAAAAAGTACCAAAATGTTCTAGAAATTGCGGAATTTTTAGAGGAAAAAAAAATGGTAATGACTATTTGCTCTACTTATGGTTCTAAATTAATATATGATACAAATGGTATTGAATTAGCCGTATTTTTAAAGAAAAAGACGGATATTCCGATTATATTAGCGCATGGAGGAGGACCTAAAGTATTTGATGCGATGAGTATAGCTCTTGATTATGAAGATATTTTTCTTGATTTATCTTTTTCATTAAAATTTTGGTGGGGTAGTTCTGTTATAAAAGATTATGCATTTGTTCTAAAAAAATTAGAATTTAAAAGATGCTTTTATGGGTCGGATTATCCGTATGTAGATTTTGATGAATCTATTAGAGTATTTTTGAAATTTGCTGAAAAATATGTGTTTTCTGAAGATGTTCAAGAAAGCATTCTTTATAGGAATTTTATTGAGTTTAAATCGGTGTATTTATGAAAAATATTGATATTCTCGAATGTACCTTACGTGATGGAAGTTATCCAATAAATTATCAATTCACTGCAAAAGATACCGCTACTATTGCAAAAGCATTAGAAAATCTCGGTTTTAAATATATAGAAATTGGTCATGGTTTGGGCTTAAATGCTTCAAGCTGTAAAGGTCAAGCTGCTGAAACTGATGAAACTTACCTTAGAGTAGCTCATGAAGTATTGTCTAAAGCAAAATTTGGGATGTTTTTTATACCTGGAATCGGTAGAAAGATCGACTTAGATTTAGCTGCAAAATATGAAATGGATTTTGTTAGAATCGGAATAAACGTTTCCGAAGCTGAGCAATCGGAAGATTTTATTAAATATGCTAAGGATTTAGGTATGATAGTATCATCAAATCTAATGAAATCATATGCATTACCTCCTAAAAAATTTGTTGAGAAGGTGAAATTAGTAGAAAAATATGGTGCGGATATAATATGTCTTGTCGATTCAGCAGGGGGAATGTTTCCTAGTGATATAAAGAATTATTTAACTGAAATACAAACAGCAGGTATTCAAGCTAGGATTGGTTTTCACGGGCATAATAATCTTTTAATGGGTGTAGCAAATGCTTTAGAAGCTATTAAAAATGGAGCGACTATGATTGATACTTCCTTGAAAGGAATTGGAAGAAGTGCAGGAAATATCCCAACTGAAATTTTTATTACAGTCCTTAAGAAAATTGGTTATGATTTAAAAATCGATATTTTTAAAACTATGGATATTGCTGAAGAATATGCGCGAGATATTATGAAAGCTAAGGTAATTACTGATCCAATAGCAATCACTGCTGGATATGCTGAATTCCATTCAAGTTTTCTAAATACTATTTATAAGGCCTCAAATAAATATTCAATTGATCCACGTAGATTAATTATATCTGTAAGTGAGGTAGATAAAGTTAATGTCCCAGAAGAAGTCGCGATGAAACTAGCTAAAGATTTACAAAAAGAACGTGCTGCATTGTCAGAAATTACAACGATTGATTTTCCTGAAAAGTTCGAAATTCCTAAAGGTCAATGGTATAATAAATTATCTTTAGATGAAAAAAGCAAATCATTAGCGAATCACATTAAGAATTCAGCTTTAAAATCGGGAAAGCAAACTATATTTGTTGTTAATATCTCTGCGATTTATGATGATTTAAACGTGATTCTACCATATATCTATGAGAGCTCTTCGTATATAATGGGTAGTTGTGAAATGACTGAAAAGGATAAAATATTAGATGTGGTAAAAAATGCCGATGGTATTTTTGATTTTATTGTAATAGACGATGAAAAAAAGAAAAAAGAATTATATAATATCTTAAAATTAGTTAAAGAAATAGTAAAAAATTCAATTGTACTAACTTACAAAGGAAATAGAACATGGATTCAAAGTATTGAAAACATGATCTCTTGTTTGAGGGGAAACCTTTATAAATCTAAGATTGGAATAGTCGGGTTAAATGATGTGAGTATAAAACTAGCGATATCACTATCAGAAAGAGGAGCAAAAGTATTGTTGTATGACACTTCTATAGAAAATGCTATGGTTTTAGGGGCAAATAAAATAAAAATACTTAATTCTCCTTTCGAGATTGAAAAAGTGAGCGAAATTAATAATTTTAGCTTAAATTTAGATTTATTAATTGGATTGAATCGAGAAGAAAAAGTGAATTTACAAATGGTTAAGAAAATGAATAGAAATGGAATTCTTATAGATGCAATTTTTGATTCAATTAGCCCTGATGCCCTTAAATTTGCTCAAGACAAAAAAATAAGAGTTTATAGAGTTGATGAAAAAGCAGCAATGGCTGGAGAGATGACGACCGTATTAAGAACAAATATGATGCTAAAGGATACTGGCATGGATTACATTAATGATATTCGTGTAGTTTCCCCACTCTTTATTGGTGCAAAAGGAGATGTTGTGATTGATTCGATAATAAAACCAACAGAAGTAATTGGTATTGCAGATGGTAAAGGAAGTCTCTTACGTGATACAGATAAGCATTCAGAATTAATTAAAAAAGTAGAATTAGGGATTATTAAAAAAAGAATGGAAAGTAAATAAAATGAGCAATTCTAAAAAATTTATCCCACTCTAACTGATATTTCCCCAATTTTAATATTTATTTGCTTAAATTATATTATGTTTCTCTAAAAATCCTTTTATTTCCTCTTTTGTTAAGAAAGGTCCATCTTTAGAGTTAAACGATTTAGTTTTATTAAAATTTTTTAAGTTTTGATATTTATTTTTATCTATTTGGGTAGATTCCCCTGTTATTTGAGGAAAGATTATATACATATCATTTAATTCATATGTTCTATTAGATTCCTCAATTGAAAGTAATTCTTCATACATTTTTTCTCCAGCAAACATTCCAATTTCTTTTATCTGAATGTCTTCAAATTCCTTATTGTGTAATTTTGCAAAATATTCTATCAAAACCTCAATTAAATCTATAACTTTAACGACATCCATCTTTAACACAAAAACTTCCCCTCCTTGAGCGATGTTAAGAGTTTCTAATATTAATTTGAGAGCTGAGTCTATGTTCATAATATATCGAGTCATATCACTATGTGTTAGAGTGATGGTTTTATTATTTTTGACTTGATTTTTTATTAAAGGAATTAAAGATCCTCTTGACCCAAGAATATTTCCAAACCTAATTGAATAAAAAATTGTTCTAGCTTTTCCTTTGTAATAATTTGCAGCAGTTATTAATTTCTCTCCTAGCAATTTTGTAACTCCCATTGTATTACATGGTGTTGCTGCTTTATCAGTACTAGTAAAGACGACCTTTTCGATGTTGTTATCTATACTTAATTCAATTAGATTTTGAAGCCCAATAATATTAGTCTTTACTGCTTCAAAAGGATTATATTCACACGCTCCAACATGTTTCAAAGCCGCTAAATGGAAAACAATATTTACATTTTGTATTGCCCTACTTAACCGGTCTTTGTCTCTAATATCACCAATAAAAAACCTAAGTTTTTTTTCATAATCATTTAATTCCTTTGCTAATTGAAACTGTTTAGTTTCATCTCGGCTAAAAACTCGTATTATTTCTGGTGAATATTTTTTTAATAAAAATTTTATTAAATTTTTCCCAATAGTACCAGATCCACCTGTTACTAAGATAATTTTATTTTTTAGAACACTCATAATTATATAAAAACAATGTAATAACTTTTAATATTCTCGTAAGGAAATTATTTCATTTTTATAATACTACACTATTTTCTTAAACGAATCTCTAAGTGATGGAACATGTTCCTTAATCATAAGTATTCTGTATTTAGTTAAAATTGAAATTAAATCATTATAATAATGTCTATTTACAATTTCAATTTTTAATTTTTTATCATTATTTTCAACATTATTCACATAATCAAGGTCCTTTAGTTCTAATAACAATTGTTTAACATCTTCTTCAACTTTGACTTCAAATTGAAATCCTGAAAGCTTTAATTTCTTTATATCTTCCGGTGTTCCTACTTTAATAATTTTACCTTTATTAATAAAGGCAATCTTGGTACACAATTGTTCTATGAGATCCATATTATGGCTCGTTATAAGAATTGTTTTATCCATATTTTTAAATACATCAATCATGAGATCCCTAGATTTAACATCTAAACCTCTTGCAGGCTCATCTAATAAGAGTATTGGACGATCTATTAACAACGTCCTCATCAAAGCTAATTTCACTCTCATTCCACTAGAATATCTTAATACATATTGATCGAGCCACTCCTTCATCCCAAAACTTCTCGCAAATTCATCAATTTTTTGTTGATAATTCTTAATCTTATAAATTTTAGCATAAAATTTTAAGTTACTATAACCCGTTAGACCGCTATAATTCATTTGAGAACCAAACATAAGCGATATATAAGATTTTGCTTGAATTCTATTAGTCGATAAATTAAAACCATCAATATATATTTCACCCGATGTAGGTGCTCGAGATGTTGTCAATACTTGGACAAATGTGGTTTTTCCAGCTCCATTGGGTCCTAATAAACCAAAAATCTCTCCTTTGTTAATAGAAATGTTTAAGTTATCTAAAGCTCTTATTTCTTTTTTTTTTCCTTTAAGGTGATAAATTTTTGTTAGATTAACTGCTTCTATAATTGGTGTTATCATATTTATCAATAAATTCTAATTCCATACTTATCATAAACATAATTAAAAAATTTTAATCCAATAATTGGAGATAGGATTGCTAATACAAGTACAATAATAAAAGTTAATATATGAGAACTTATTGAAATGATAATGTTGTTTTCAATCCAAACCAATCTTACAATATTGAAAAGATAATAGAATGGGTTTAGAGAAGCAAAAAATTTATAGGTTTCTGGAAAAAAGTCAAAAGGCAATGTAAGACAACTAAACATCACTGCAATACTTAAAGGTAAACTTAAAAGAATTATTAACTTTTCCTTTGCAATGACAAATGCTCCAAAAACTAATCCAATCCCACTGAAAAATAAAGCCATCATAAAAAAGACAACAAACATGAAGATAATTGTAATTATAGATATTGGATAAAACATATAACACATAACAAAAAAAACTATGAATGGAATTAAAATTAATATTATGTGTGTAAAGAAAATACCAATTAGCAAATTTATCCTCTTAAATGGAGCAATAAACATAGCAGTGAGTGTCATCATCCCCTTTTCTAGTGCAATATTTGACTGAAATCGACTTAATATTTGATAAATTAACATTATCTGATATGTAGTAAATTGATATACAACAAAATTATTTCTATTCCAATCTCCAAAATTATCAGTTAATGTAAAAAGCTGTCCCATTATTACTAAGGGTAATACTATCCCTATTATTGGGAATATCAGACCTAAAAACCAATTTAATTTATGTCTTAATTGTAGTTTAATATTTTTTTCTGTTATTGCATAGATCTGAGACAAATTATCTTTTAGGTTGTCAAGCATTAATCCTAAAGCTCCTCTTACTCATTTCACTATTTTCGCGATAAAAATGAGAATCTGCAAAGAAATAAATAATTTCGTTTTTTGTTTTATCCACTTGTCTGAGCACTTGAAAGGGATTTTTGCAATTTTTATTATCTTTTGGAGGATATATTAAATCATGATAAAAATTATTATTTTATAAGCTTTAAGCACGGTTTATGAAGTGATAGGATGAATTAAATGAACTCCGAAACAAATTCTTTATTTAAAGTGCTAAACTTGCATCAATTCAATTAAATTTCGATTTTAAGACAGATTAATTTTTCTGTCCCACAATATATTTATCTCGTTAGAATAAAATCACAATCATTGAGAAATAAAACACTTTATCTGAAGTTTTTTGAAAAAAATAGAATGGTTTAGAAACACTGATTCTACTTATTTTCAAATCTAAGAAATCTTAAAATTGATGAATTAAATTTAATAATAAAGATTTAGAATTTTTAGAATTAAACGAGTAAAATTAAAATAAGGGTGATCACTATTAAAGGAGTTATTTTAGCGGGAGGAACGGGTTCAAGGTTATCTCCTTTAACGAAGGTAACAAACAAACACCTTTTACCCGTTTACGATGAACCTATGATCTATAAAGTAATTAGAACTCTCACAAAATCGGGAATAGAAGATATTACTATTGTTCTGGGAGGTGAGAGTGTTGGTGATTTTGTAAGATTACTGGGAGATGGCGATGAGTTTAATGCTAATTTTAACTATGTTTATCAACAAAAAGCGGGAGGAATCGCAGAAGCAATATATTTAACCAAAAAAATTGTTAAGGGCCATAAGATTGCCGTTATATTAGGTGATAATATTTAT
>SDBT01011842.1_pt1 | contig 14013 bp, 27 predicted proteins | sample 2277101 | NCBI WGS metagenome assembly SDBT01 (sample SAMN10404973, study PRJNA504765) | marine sediment metagenome | isolation source: marine sediment core GS10_PC15, 103 cmbsf | place: Arctic Ocean: Southern Knipovich Ridge | collected 2010 | reverse complement strand
GAGAAAGTAATCGTGGATAAGAATAAAGACAAAGAACCCCATCATCCACACTAGGGGATTACCAACAATAATAACTAAGATATCTGACTTCGTTAGTGGTCTTGGTTTATGCATATTTTACTCTACTGCTCTGAAGTGCCTAAAGAATATTAGGTGTAGACCTATAGCACAAATAATACACGTAGGTAAAACGTGCTTGACAATTTCGACTTCGGGAAACCCTGGGATCAGAAATGTGAGTGTGGGGAGTAAGAATGCGGAGGGTAGAAAGAGTGCCACGGTTGTTAGAGAGATTATAGCAATCCCACTAAGTATGGAGTTTTGTTTTACTCTTCGAAAGCTTTTGATAGTATTACCTTGGTTACGTCACACTCTGTAAATTTTCTTTCTAATAAGGAAGTGAAGAGGTTCCTTATTATTGGTCTTACTTTTTCAAGGTCTATATCTTCTGGGTTTTCGGTTTTGAAGTAGACTCTTGCTACACCTTGTGCATACTTAATGCCTAGGCCGATCCTATCAGCTTCTGGAGTAGTCATCATCTAACCTCACAACATCGTCTAGGTGATTGGTGCTACACTCTAGTAATATAACTGGACCCCCTATACCGGCTTCTAGTCTGTGTATTTCCATAGGCGCAAAGGTAAAGCTCTCTAACCTTTCGTGAACGCTTATCTCTGTCTCTTTTGAAGGGTTCCTGGTAGGTAATCTATGAAGTATTAATTGTCCGGATACAACGATTATCGTTTCGGTTTTGATCCTATGGTATTGAAGACTAGTTCTTTCACCAGGATTGATTGTAAGGATCTTAGTTGCGTAGTGATGATCTTGATAAGTTAAGAGTTCCGAACCCCAGGGTTTTTCTGTAAGAATGTGTTTGTTCAAAATGGAGATTCTCCGAAGAGTTGTTCGAAACTGAGAATATCCTCTTCTTTCGTGAGTTGTTTATCATGATGGAGTTTTAACAAACGTCTTTTTTCTTTCTGTTTGTCCTGGAAACGTTGTCTGGCTATTTTTCCTTTTTCGGAGTTCTGGTACTTTTCTCTTTGTACTCTACCTGCCGCAGTTTTGGCATATCTGCTTTGCGCTTCTCTGCCTGCAGCTGATTCTTGGTATCTTTTCTGGGACCTTTTAAATGCCTCACTCTGTCTATACTGAAGTATATATTCCCGTTTTTCTGGAGATAGCTCTAGGCCTTCTCCTCTTTGGCGGGTGGGTTTTGTTTCTACAGCTTGGGGTGTCTTTTGTCTTGACTGGCGAATTTCAGCATCAGAAAGTATTCTTACTTGAGGTTCTCTCCCTGCAAATTTGACCTCTTTTAGAACTCTTGATGCTTCTTGGATTTCAAATTCATCTTCAGAGGGAACAGATACTACTATTGCGAATGCGTCTCCTGTTCTCCGAAGTTGGGGTTCAAACCCTAACTCCTCTAATTCGTCAGAGTACTCGCCTGCATCTGTTACCGAACTGAATCTCATAATTGAGACTACTGCGGGCATTTATTGTCTCCTAAATTAATCTGACTATTTAATTATAAAGCAAAATCAAGTTAAAGTCAAATTAGTCTGATTTGAAATTTCGTCGCCCTTGTTGTCTAATCTACCCTTCTGATTACTCGTGTATTTTCCATTGCTCTGAGGGACTCATTTACGTCAGAAGAAGAGATACTTTGACGAACTATTAAACGCCTAAGCTGTTCATCCGATAAAGGAATATCTGATTCTATTAGATGTGTGAGTATCTCAAACTCAATTAAGAAGCTTCCGGTTGGAAAACCTAATCTCTCGTTCTCTTCTTTATTAAAGAACGAGCTTTCCATGGAATCTTGGCTTTCCATACCCTTTTCGGTTATATCGAATAGTGGCATAGAGTTTTCCTAGATAGGGTTATCGTCGACAATGTTCCCGGATCTTACAAATATTAGGTAGTCATTTATCAGTTCACCATGTTGGTCGTCATTGAATTGTCCGGTTCTTTCGAATGCAGATAGTACACTTACAAGGTCACCAACACTTCTTACATTGTAAACGCTTCTTAGTCCGGCTCCCTGTTCGATATCTTCTCTGGTCTCTTCGGCAAATCTTTGAATGCGTTCTTGTACTGCTGGACCTAAGAGCCTGAATTCATTTCTAGATGTCATGATTCTCCTTTAATTTTTATAAGGGGCAGAGTAGTTGTTAAGTACCCTACCCCCTAATGATACGCGCTTCTTTAGTTTTCTGTTAGGAGTTAATTCTTCTTCTTCTTTCTCTTTCCCTTCCTCTTCTTCTTGGCCGGACGACTCATAGTCGTTCCGAAGACCATCTTATCTGAGAATCCGAAGTCACTCCTTTTTTCTTTTGCTACCATGTTCTCTGTTTATCTCCTTTCGACTGATTTTAGGTTTGCCTGTTCTACTTCTTTTTCTTGCCTTTCTTTCTCTTTGAAGAGAACTTTAGTGGTGAGTCTCCCATAACCCCTTTTGTGCTGAACTTTACTGGGGAGTTACCAAAGACCTGTTTATCTGTGAAACCAAAGTCTTCTCTTCTTTCCTTAGCCATCTTAGCCATGTTCTCTGTTTATCTCCTTACTGAGACTTACGTCTCATTATTTTTTTGGTCCCCTCCACACATACCAAGTCCCTGACTCGTCGGTTACTCGAGCAAGGAAGCCACGCTTGCGAAGGTTATCAGCCTTCATTGCAGCGTCCCTCTTTCCTCTACCTCTTGCAACCTGAGTAAAGCGCCTACCACCCATCATCCTCGTGTTTCCCATTTTTGGCATGTATCACCTCCTCTATTTTATTCTAGGGTTTCAACCCAACCCTTTGAAATTGCTTCGTCCATAATGCGTTTAAGCGTCATTGGTTCAACATTGGTATACTCAGCCACAATATCAGTAGAGGTAATAGGTCCTTCTTGCATCATGGCAGTCATGATAGCTTGCATTACCCCATCTGGTACATCTCTCTCGAGTGCAGCAACTCCGAGTTCAGTTAGTGAAAAGGTTCTTCCGTGACGTGATTCGAACAAGCGGCGGTCTGAGAACTCGCTATGTGGCATTGCTATCTCCTATCTTGCTGATCTAGCTCTGTGGGATTCGATAACTCCTCTATCGTGAAGGGACTGAATTGCTTCTCTGGTTTCGGTTATCGAAAGGCCGTCCTGTCTTAGCCTTTGATCGAATCTAAATCTTCTGAGTCCTCTTGGGCCTGTTCGGGATAATATATCTAGAACTGCTAACTCACTATCGTCCTGTGCTTGGTCGAAAAGACGTTCGGGAAAGGACTCAAACTCTGATGATAGGGTTATTGTGACTTTTGGATGATTAGGACCAAAGTTAGATTTGAATGTCCGTCTTCCAAGTATCCTATCTTCATCAGATCGGATGTCATGGAGTAGTTCATCTCGTTCCGTTCGTGCCATAACTAAAAAGGTTTCGGGTTTCTTACCCAGAGTTTAAAAACTTTCCTGTTATCCCCGAAGCCGCCTCTTGCTTCATGAGTGATACGAGTCTCGAGTCCGTTTTTACGAATTCTCTTTGCGTCTTTATTGGCGTCGGACTTTTTTAAAAAGTTGGCACTTAAGCTGTAAAGCTTACCACCAATGGTCTTTTGAATGGTTCCTTCTAGGATGCTCATAGGTCGAACACGTCGTCCTTTTTTGTTGTGCGCTTTCTGTTATTGAAGTTTGAGTCGGTATCACCATTGTGTTTCCAAACGTTAAATTCCTTTTTTCCGCCTTCTTTCTTTTTCATGGTGACTCTTACCATAAATTCATCTTCTCTGAGTTCCTTTGCTTTTTTCTCAGCGGCGCTCTTAGTTCTGTGTGTTGAGTTCAGTTCAAACTTGGTCTTCTTTCCACCAACAGTGAAGTTTCTGAAGATAACTGCAATAGCCCCTAAGATAAGTAAGGTTGGAATTACACTAATTATTGAACTGCCTAGAGTCATCAGATTTTGTTTACCTTTACTTGAGGGGAAAAAGATTCTTCGATTTCATCTATGAATCCTTCTTCTCTTTCGTCTGGTAGACGAATTTCGAGAGTTCTTGTTGGTGGGTGATCTCTTACAAAACCTTTATGAAAAACCGTTCCGTCCCAATCTTCTGCTATATCCTTTAAGTCTCTGTCAAGGTCTCTGTTGGCCATAGGTATCCCGCCGCTTTGAGTGGTTTTGTATGTTAGTTCTACTAATGCCATTTTACAAACCGCTTCTGAGATCTATCCCTTGGAGGTCATCTACGAAGTGTTCACCGGCCAACCCAACTGGTTCTTCCTCTTCCTCTTCGTGGGTATCTTTAGGAGCGTTAGGATCTGGACCTAGGATAAAGTCCATGGATGACATCTGTTTGGGTTCTTTAGGTTCCTGCCGAATCTCTTCCTTACGCTCTTCTGCTTTTCGGAGTAGAGGGTCTCTAGGGTTAGACCTAAACGTTTGTTGAAGACTTACATGACGGTTTCTTAGAAGTTTACTTAAGGCTGCACTACCTTCTGCTTGTAAGGAGTCTGGTAGTACTCTTTCAATAAAACCATCACCGGGTGCCGTAACGTCGTCTTCGAGAGATCGAAGAATAGTTACTTCAGCAAATTGAGATTCGCTGTGTTCGGGTAGGTCCTCTAAAAGGGCCAGTCTTTCTAATCCCTCTGTTGTGATCTCAAGTCTAACTGCCATTGTATGCTCCTTCTAGTTGGGGGATATAACTGTATCCATTCTGAATTTTATGTCTGGTTCTTCAAATATGATGAATTCACTTAGGTCCTGATCTTCTAAACGTTCTTCAGTAGAAAAAGACCCCCTTAATGCTCTTCTTTTAGTATCTTGGAATCCAGTAGTAGGATGGGATTTAAGAGGACCTCTTTCCCTCGATACTATGGGAGCTTTGAAGGACGTAATGAAATCTCTGCTTTCAAGACCGTTTAATGTTTTTTGGACTCTAAAGCTTAAAATGTTAATACTAACTTCTATCTGAAGATTGGAGGTTATTTGACTTAATGAAAGAGGACCTTCATTATCAAGTAGAAACAATATTTCTTGCTCTACGAAGTCTAAGCCGATAGGCTGATCTTCGAGAATATTTTTACCCTCGTTGGTTATTCTAAAAAAGTTTGGCATTATATAGTCTCTACCAATCCTGTTAACCTGAGTGACATTAAAGTCTTACGTGCCTGACGTTGTGGCTCATTTAGTTCTTCGTCTGTTAATGGCCCTTCATTTGCTACCTGTACTAATGTTGGAATAGTACTGGGTCTTTTAAACCTTTGGGCAGCTTCAGGGTTTTTCTCTAGAAAGCTTAAAAGCTGTCTTCCCGTATCCGTTACTATGTATTCGGTCTGTGACACTAACCAATTTGCTCTATCGAGCCGTTGCGGATCATCTGAGCCATTACAGAGGGTCTCATTTTACTACGAGAAAGAGTATCAGCCCCTTGTAGTAAGGTAAATTCTTGAACTCCTCTAACTCTAATTGCAGCTGCTAGAGCTTGATAGGCCCGTTGTTCCTCTTGGTCTTCTTCAGGGAACTCAGGTGTGAGTGCAAAGAGTTCTGGATTAAATTCTGGCATTTAATTTACTCCAAGTCGTGCTATGTCTATTTCCGTGCCTCTGATGTCTTCTGACTCGTCTAGCTCAGTAGGAGATTGGAAAGTTCCTCCCTGACCCACTCTTCTCGATAATCCCTGTTTAGATCTTGTGTCTCTTTGGAGGGATGTTCCTCTTTCCGCTCTTATAGACCCAGAACTAAGTAGTGTGTTAATGAGTCTCTCGGCTTCTTCAATTTCTATCCTAAAGTCTCCCGTTAAAACATCAACGGCATCGTTTAGTTCAAACATCTCGAAATCAGCACTTTGTCTGCTCGAGATGCCAAAAGCGTCTGCTAGCTCATTATAGGCTTGCGACTCTAAACCAATCAGCTTGGGAGTCCTGTTAGTTAGAAAAAATAATTCAGCCACGATGACGATTCCTAAGAGACTGCATAGTACGCTCAATCGCTATGGTCTCATTAAAGGCGGCGTCTTTACGAGTGAGAGTCTTGTGCATATCTTGATATACAGACTCCTCTGGGACGATGTCAATTATTGTTACATTTTTATGTTGACCGCGTCTGTGAAGTCTATCTTCGGCTTGTTCGTTAAGTTTAGGAACCCAAAACCTATCAGTGAATATTGCAACTCTGGCTTCGGTCAAGTCTATACCTACCATTGTTAGAATAGAGCCTAATAGTATTTGAATCTTGCCTTTTTGAAATTCCTGTTGGGTCTCTCTTCTCTCTATTGTATTCCCTGATTCACCAGCTATCAGTCCAACTGAGTAGCCTTTCTTTTTAAGTAAAACCTTCAGATACTGTAGATAGCTGGCAAACCAGGAGAATACAACAACGGGCTCCCCTGCTGATAATATATCTCCTACGAGATCAATAGTGGTCTTGGTTATAACGGACGGAAGTTTATCATTAGGGGCTAAGAGATTAGGATCTAGTGCCCACTGGCGTAGTTTCATACTTAGGGCTAATCCATTTTTTGCGTGAACGTTTTGCCCCGAGTCTAAGTACGCTACCATCTCCTTTTCTAGATCATCGTAATAGCCGCGTTGCTTTGATTCCATTACAACGGGAATTTCTCTATAAGACTTCGGAGGAAGTTCTTTCATAACATCTTTTTTCTCTCTGCGAATAGAGAGGTTGGACATTACTGACCTTAGTTGAGGGAGGGCCTTTTTCTTTGCCCCTACTATCCTAGGTCCCCAATTGCTGGGAATGACATAACAGTATTCCTGAACGAAGTCGTCGTATATGGGGTATTCATCTGGATCGATAAGGTTTAGCATTGTCCAGAGTTCATTAGGATAGTTAAGAAAAGGTGTGCCTGATATCCCATGAAAATGTTCAAGCCCCTTTTGTTGCTGCTCCCTTATTAATAGCTGAGCACCGATACTCTGTTGGGCTGCTGGGTTCTTAATTCGGTGACACTCATCTAACCAGATAGAGTCCCACGGAGGTAGGTTTAGGACATTGAGATAGTTTATTGGGTTATGGGGTCTCTTCTTGGGCCTACCTTTTTTGATTGGAGTTTGTCTGAGCATTTCATAGTTGATTACCAAAAACCTACCTTTGAAGTGCTCTGCCTTTAATCTATATCCTTGGTGTTGTGGTTCGGTATAAGGAATGGGTACTTGTACTTCAGTGTCGATATATTTTTCTATTCTATATTTCCACTCAAGTACCATGGTTGATGGACATACAATTAGATTGCGAGGGGCATTAAGTTCTTCCATTACACGGATAGCAACTTCTGTTTTACCAACACCCATTTCAGAGCAGTTTATAAGGCGAGGATTGTCAAGATGAGCCTGACTATCTTCTGTCTGATATGGATAAAGTATTTCTTTTAGGTTAGTTGTCATCTTTTAGGTATTTCTACTTCTATTGGGAAACCTTTTATATCAGTTCCAACTATAGGGCGGTTAGGATCTATTGTTCCTGGTTGCAATCCCCTTCTTTTAAGTTCTTGGAAGGCCCTAGTACCCGATATCCTTAACCCTAGTAGTCTAGTTACTCCAGGGTATTCTTTAGCTAGAAGGGTAAAAGCACGTCTTATTCTAACTGGCCCTATTGCTCCAACAGCATTTGGTAACGAGGAAGATTTACTATCAACTGCGTCGATATCTAGTATATCGAGTGCGTCTCCCTTTCTGGCTACTAATACTTCTGCGATAATTACATCGTTATCTAAGAAAGCCCAAAGGTCGGTGCCTTCGTCAGGATCAGAACCTAAGAAGTCGAGCTCGATTGTCATCTAGCTAGCGCTATAGAGTCTTGCTCTAGAAGGTCGTTAAATAAAAAAGTGCCCTGATTAGGTAAACCCCCTCTACTCAGGACATCTAAAGCTCTTTCCCTAGTGAATAGTTCATCATCCACACCAAAGGCCCTAACTAGTAAGTTATAGGCTTGCTTTGCTGTTCTGTGCTGGTCAACCATGGGGCGTTTGTTTGCTACAATAAACTCAACATCCCCAAAATCGGGGCTGCCTAAGCCTTCAGTTACAGCAAGGGAAAATAGTGGTGTAGGTTGTCCAAGTACCATTACTTAATATTGTCTTTGGTTCTCGAAATGTATCGTCCTTCACCATTTACATAGCCTTGAAGTCCCCATTGTTTACTCATGACTTCATCAGCTCTCTTTTCACGCTCAGACCATTTCTTGGCCGCTCCTATCAATAAGATAAGAAGTACAAAGGTTGTTGCAAAGAAATGGATAACGCTTAAGTTGACTGTGATTGGAAAGATGTCAAACATTAGTTATGTCCGTTACCCTGGGGCAAGAAAGTCAAAATCATCTAAATTAAGCTTCTCTCGGTCACCGTTTTGGTCCCCATTTTCCTGGGGGAGTTCAGAAAGATCAAAGCGGGTTTCTACTGTTGTTGACAGATCAGGAATAAATTTAGGACTAAGATTTTGGTCTTGACGTGATATAATATTCCTAGTAAGTTGGGCTTCTGCGGTTCTACCAAACCGTCTACCTTTTATTTGTTCTGCAAATTGGGGATTTCTAGATACTAGCTCAGTTAGATTAACTCTAAATATATTTCTGGATTGGTTTCTTATCCACTCTTCTAGGGTGAGTCCGTCTTGTTCTGCTATGTCTTGAGCTGCTTTTAGCCTATCTGGAGGTACTATGTCTAGTACTACTTCAGCTTTTTCGTCAAAAGATAACTGGTCCCATTCTTCAGTACTAAAGCCTACGTCGTCTAGATTCTTGACAAGATTAATTAACATAGTATCCTCAAATTCAGATAGCTCTGCAGTACCACCTACTCTGAATTGTATTGGATTACTTACTTTTACAAGTGCACCTTCCTGATTTTCTAATAAGGTTGGACCACGACCTAAGGTTATAAATGAGCTAGTCATATCTTCTACTACTGCTCTAAGAACTTCTCGTTCCCCATCTGTAAGATCTGTACTACCTCTTCTTAACTTCCTGCCCGCAGATTCTAATTCTTGTTTAGAGCGTTCATCTACTCTATCTCTTGGGGCAGGACCAAAGAACTCTAATTCTAGGGCTTGGTCTACAATTTGTACTAGCTCACTTATTTTTCTCGGATTTGCCATCTTAGGTAAACACTACAGTCCAGCGACCGTCTTCAAGACCTAATACAGGACCATCACTGGTTTCAATTTCAAACTGATCAGGGGATGGTTGATTGTCAGCCCACGCTATTGCTTGTTGTTCGGTTCTAAACTGTCTAGCCCACGGTCTATTCTTGAAGGTAAACCTTGGACTACCAGCTTCTAACCAAGCATCATTTTCTGTTTTATCAACTACGAAGTTAGGCACTGGTTTCTCCTTTAGTATCTCCAGCTAAGGGCACCTGCTGGATAATCCCCTTAAGGTGGGTGCCACCTCTTGTGGTTAGGTCTTCCTAGTGAAGGCCTTGACTCTGATCCTCTTGCCGCCTTTTCCTTTTCGGGTATGTGCCTTTACTCTAACTGTCGCCACGGATTTTCTACCTCCTATAAATGTGGGAAATAACTTGGGTTGGGTTGAGCTCTAGAGTTTGCCGGCCCTAAAATCGGCCCAGGCTCTACGGAGCGCTGGACCTGGTTTACTGCCACTCTTTCTAAGAGCACCAGCTCGAGTCATGATCTTCTTGAGTTGTGCGGGAGTGGCTCCACCGGGAAGTTTTCTTCCTTTGGGTCTAGGCATTCTTTTCTCCTTCTCGAAATCGATGTGAGAGCAAAATCCCTATTACAACAGTAGCTCTTTATGGATTATACTACTAAGTAGTCTGCTGCAGCAATATGGGATACACGTAGATTCCTAGCCCCATCCAGAAATTAAATTGTGCGGTTGCTGTGTTCCAAAGGAGTAAAAGGACTATAGAAACGGTCGATCCATAGAGTAAAGTCTTGGCTCTTGGATACTTCAGCTTCACTTCTTCTAGGGCTTTTGATATACCAATTACTGTTAAGATGACCAAGGTACCAACTAAGTATTTGGAAAACCTATCCGAGTTGAGGTGTAGTGGTGTGAAAGAAAAGAAAATGAAGGTAGGTACTAACCCTAGTAGACCCCAAACAAATCTGTCCTTGGTTAGCCTAAATCTAAACACATTGTAAACCATCAGTATACCAAGAGTTAATAGCATTAAAGTTGATACCCCAAGGTAGTGTTTGAGAAATAGGATAGGGGTCATTTGTTCTGTATAAGTGTAGTTCAGGAACCTGGTGAGGTTTATAGTAGATGCACCAAAGAAGATACCCCAAATTGCTCCAATTACAATTGGTATCAGAAGGGGCAACCAATTCTTTAGAGAGGGTTTCCTTGATGTTAGATAAGCGATGGCTAAAAATATTCCTGTTATAGTGTGAAATAATATTCCAGCACCAAGTATTATAGTTGATACATATGGGTTGTTTGTCTTGAGGGATAGCTTAAAGAGGATTAGAAAGGTGAAGTAGAAACCTACAACTCCAATAAAGGTTCCCGCTTCCATGTCCTGTAGGATTACAGGGGTTAAGAAGAAAAGCATTATCCATGCTAGAGTGGGAGTCCACCACGAGTAATCTTTGAGGGTGTAGTAGAGACCAATAAAGACAAATATTGGAGTGGAGTAATAATAAAGCTTGAGAGATGTAAGTACATCTAATGGAAGATACTTTATTGGAATGACGCCATAGTATCTTATGAAATCCGGAAATTTCCTTAATTGGTTTAAGTAATCTGCGTAATCATCTCCAGGTATCCATGTATAACCTTTTAGTAGTAAAGGGAGGCTAGAGTAGATCGAGACCAAGACGATGGGGATCAAGAACTTTATGCTCAGTGAACCAATTACCGTATGTATATTTATTGGCAGCTTTAATAGCATTTGCTGAAAGCTCATCAAAGTTCTCAAGGCAGTATCTAATCCCCTCTGTTATGGATTCTACAGTCCAATCACAAATATAACCACAATTCTCTTGGATAAGAGTTGTGTGAGTAGGTGCAACGTTGGTAGTTACTACTGGAACTCCAAAGCTGAGAAACCTTCTAACTCTAGAAGCATCGCAGAAGTATTTCGACTGGGTCCTACCCGGAACCTCTTCGGGTTGATATGGTGACAGGCCTACTTTGGCTCTTCCAAGCATAAATGCTAGCTTGTCATCGTCGACTCTATATTGATCGATACTGTAGTCAGCTATGTCAAACTCTAAGAAAGGTGGCTGATTGTTATCTCCGGCAACTACTGCTGCTGCTGCCATACAGAGAGGTCTGGATTCATCTAGATCTGGACCCATCCACATTGCAGCTGTTTTCCTCTCGTCGTTGTTTCCCTCGACTACCTTTGGCAGTAGATAAGGTACGAGAATGGTTTTAAAGTTTGCTTCCCCTAATGACTCTGATATAAGGGGAATCTCTGGATCCGCTATACTCCAGATTTCATCGGGACTACTGAGTGCATGGCGTTCCACAAACTGGTATGCCTGATTGAAGGGCTCTGGGTACTTCTTTGGAAAGTAGTCAAGTCTCCAGTAGATTACTTTTCCTACTTGCCCCTTTCTTTTAAGGTGATCGAGAGCATAGACATATGCTGGGTCTGGAGCTATAGCTATATCGTAATAGCCGGTTGCTTCTTCCATAACTTGTTTCAGATTCTGAAAGTGGCTTATTCCTGGAATAAACCTCCTTTCATGTTTTGCTGGGGCAGAAATTTTTTGAACGTGGTAGTCTTCAGCTCTCAGGTAATCAAAGAGCACATTTGGTGCATATCCAGGGATGTTCCAGGAGCATATAAGGATTCTCATGACATTACCTCCGTCGGAAATTGTTGGCGATTCATACCCCAGTCGTGTATTCTACGGGGTGAGTAACCTCTCATTATGTTTGCTTTTCTTTGCTCTGCTTCAAGGTCTCTGAGTAACGGCTTTCTATCGTGATCCTGATGATATAGCGGCCCTTTGAATGTATGATTGGATTTACCTCTAATTAAAGGTTCTATCTTCTTATTGTTTTGATGTATCAAACACATTGCAATAGAGTCTATGTGGGATCTACTAGAAAATTCTGGGTATCCATCTATTTCCCACCAGGTCTCTTTTGATGCAAGAAGAAAGTCACCAGCTGCATTCTCATGAGGAACACTAAATGTTCTATATATATAGTATCTCTTAATTCGTCTTAGGAAAGCAAGAGAACGATGAGTAGGGTCTATACCCTTGTACGACCCCCATTTACCATGTCTTATAATAACGTTCTCAGATGCAAACTCTTGCATGTTTTGAATGTCATATATAGGGTAAGGGACTGATGTTATATCCACTCTGTTTGCGCGATAGTATACAAAGTGATTTAATTCCTGTTTGAGCTCTAAGGCCAGTTCTTCACTGAAAAGAGTATCTGGGTTAGTACATAGAACAAAATCTCCGTTGGCTCTTCGAATTCCTATATTCTTTGCATAGTATTCAAGAAGGGGGAGTTTCTTAGGATTGTCTATACCTTGGTGTACTTCTCTGGAAACTGTTATTACCTGACCCTTTAAACCACTCGGCCAGGCAAACATCTTAGATAGGGGAGGCCTATCTTCCGGAGGGTTCCAGTCTACGAGGACTAGTTCAGCTTCTGGTAATAGAGTTGAAAGGTTGTGTACAAATTGGCGGATGTTTTTTGTGAAGTTACCACCATAATTGTCATTCCTTCCAACTACTACTATACTGAGGCTCTGTGACATTCTATTATCTCCAACAGACCCTCTTGTAGGGTTATTTGAGGTTCGTACTCCTGTGATACTCTTTGGAGGCGTTTTGAGTCTGCAGATTTGTGCATTCTACCCTCTGGTTTGGTTATATCGTAGACGATTGAAGTCTTTACTTCGGCCAGTCTGATAATCATCTGTATTAAGTTTCTAATGGATATATTCTGTTCATATCCAATATTTACAGGAACTGCGTCGGTTACATTTTCGCAAATCTTTAGCATGAGATTTACGGTATCGATTGCGTGTAAGAAGTTTCTGGTTTGATTTCCAGAACCCCATACTTCTACTGGGTTATCACCTCTAAGGACCTTAGCTACAAGCGCAGGTATAACGTGGGCATTCTGGACTTCACGGGGAATATACTTCGAGCCGTAGGGGTTGAAGGGTCTAACTATGGATATGTTCATTCCATACTGTTCGTGATAAGCTTGAGCTTGGAGCTCTGCAATCCATTTTGCATATCCATAACCATAGTTGTCCGCTTCAGGAGTACCGTTAGTGTCACCCTCTTTAGTTGGCATGGGAGCGTCGTCGGGGTAGACGCAAGAGGAACTCACTTGGAGGTATCTTTCCACTCCTTGAGAGCGGGCAGCTTCTAATAGGTTCAATTGCACCGTAGAATTATGGAATAGCATTTCCCCTTGGTGAGTGCTGCTATAACCTACTCCATGTGTTCTACCTGCAAGGTTGATTACAACGTCTTGTCCCTTTGCAGCTTGGATACACTTGTGTAAATGGATCATGTCTCCTAAAATGGAAGTAGCACCTTCAGGAATGTTACTACGGAGTCCAGTTTCGAAGTTATCCAGAATTGTTACTTTAGCACCTTGTTCAATAAGTCGCTCGGACATATACGAACCTAAGAATCCCGCTCCACCCGCTATTAGTACCTTCTTGCCGGTATAGAAAGTCATTATGCTCTCCTTGCGAAGATTAATAGGTTACGGTCGTGTGGTAAGTGGTTGGTATGGTAGTTATTTATGAAGCGACTGTGCTTTGCCATATGAAAGATTTGTTCTGATATGTGATCGTCGTAAACCCAACCTGGTAAAGCTTTTCCTATAGAGTCTATCCACTCCTGCATACTCTTTAGGTTTACATGATGAGGAGGATCTGGTTGTAGCCCCATTGCTATTATTATAAGACTGGGATTCATCCGTTGAATATTTTTATATAGTCCTTGTAGTTTTTCCTCTGGAATGTGCTCAAGTAGTTCTAGTGCGGATACTACATCAAACTCTACAGGTTTACCCTCTTCTGAAAGAACCTGAATGCATTCTGTTAAATCAGCAACGAGATAATTGCTA
>SDBT01011841.1_pt1 | contig 14013 bp, 10 predicted proteins | sample 2277101 | NCBI WGS metagenome assembly SDBT01 (sample SAMN10404973, study PRJNA504765) | marine sediment metagenome | isolation source: marine sediment core GS10_PC15, 103 cmbsf | place: Arctic Ocean: Southern Knipovich Ridge | collected 2010 | reverse complement strand
GTGCCTTTGGTTAGGATGAGGTCTTTGTCTAAGGAAAGGTTTTCAGCAAATTGGGCTGGTCCTTTGACAAGAAGATTATCTAAGAATTGAGCTGGGGATTTGACAATAAACCTATTACCAATCTCTACGCCTCCCTCGAGATATAAATAATTACCAGTAACATTTCCTTGATTCGTAACAAAATCTAAAGTTATATCGTCTGAAGAAATGCCATCAAGATAATCAGCGCTAAGGTTCGGAACCGTGATCGAGGACTGAACATAAATGGGAGGCACGCCTTCTTTATCAATCAAAGATACTATTTGCCCCCTAGTTTCAATATTGCCATAAATAGAAATATCGCCTTCGCCATCCAAAAGCAGGACTTCATCAGCATGAGTTCCAGGACTGTGTCCTTGAAGAGTAATTGCATCCTTGAGCAAATTTCGGGCTTTATCTAAAAGATAATCTGTGTTTCCAAAACTTACGCCGCCAATTATTAAAAAAATCAGCACTATAGCACTAATCAAAATTATAGCAGAGCGAAGACCAAGTAATGATAAAGCTGGTTTTTTAGGTTTTTTAAAATCTTGAAGACCCTCTTTAAGCCCTTCTTTGATAGAAGTTTTTAATTCTTCCTTGAAATCACTGATTTTTGGTTCTTTCCTGGTTATTTGAGTTGATGGTTTAATGATTGGCCTAATAACTGGTTTAACCATTGACTGAGACTTCTTCTTTGCTAAATACTCTTCTATTGCTTCTTTTCTCACATACCAATTCCGACCGAATTTCTTTGCTTTGATTTTGCCTCGTCTGGCTAATATATTAAAATAATCCTGAGAATAAGAAAAAATCTTGCTGGCTTCAACCAACTTAATATAACCCTGCTCTTTAGCTAAGCGATCCATTTCCTGGTATTTTGTTTCTTTTTGATTAGATTCAACCATATTAGCTTCAATATTTATGACTATCCAATCCGATCATACTATCCGATCTGATCGGATCGGATACACTCTAATCTTATCTTATAGCTAAAGCGGTTGTCAATACTAACTGTGGATAACCTCAGTGGTAGAATTTGGGCTCATCCATCAATATTGCATCAAGAACATATAAGCAAAACTGTACATTGCAATCCTAACTACTACAAAGCAACAAAAACAATTTACCTAATCAAAATTCTACTACAGAATAAGACAGTCCAAATTTCACCACCAGAATAACTAAACAACGTTAATAAAAAACGAATAAGCTAATAAAAAACGAATTACAGTGAATCGGAAGCATAATTACGAAAGATCGAATAGCTTAAAAGAGAAATATTGGAAGAATTTTCGAGCTAAACTATATATCAACATATAAATCCTGCGCCCTTCTTACGATAATCCAGGATTATACTGTAGTTATAGGGTTATTTAGTAATGTTTTATCTATAATGCTATCCGATCACGATTTTAAAGCTAATTTTAGCTATTTTTCTTGCCAAAAAATGAAAAAACAGATGCTATCCGATCATCTGTTTTTAGTACTAATTGAACCTAAAATAACCTATACCCTATCTAAATCCCTGGCAAGCCTGCTCCTCTCTCTCCTCTATAATCCAAAGCGCGATTAACTAATTTATCAGCTTCTTGATTTTCGGAACGGGGAATATGTTTAAAAATAATTTTTCCAAAATCTATTCTCAAATTCCAGGTTTTAAGGAATAATTGCTCAATTTTTCTATCCAAAATTTTATACTGTGCATTTAATTGCTTGGTTACAAATTCGCTATCTGTCCTGACTTCTATTTCCATGTTTTTGACTCTTTTTTTACCAAAAAGCAACTTAGCTTTTTGTAAAGCATAAATAATGGCTTCATATTCAGCCTCGTTATTGGTGGCTCGCCCGATCTTCTGACCATATTCTTTAATTACTTTACCTTTTTCATCAGTCAAAATCACCCCAATTGCCGCTGGGCCAGGATTCCCTCTCGAACCACCATCTGCGTAAATAACAATTTTCATATCTTTTTTATATCTACAATCTTAAGTTGTAATTTTCTCGCTCCATTCCAATCATCAGTAATCATTTCAAAAACAACACTAACTTTATCACCTTGTTTTATTATATCACAAAAATCACCCAAGCCAAAACCTATTGCCTGAAATCCTTTTGAGTCTTTAGTCAAATACATTTTCAAATGGCTGCAATTACTTCCTACTGCTTTAAAATTCGATACCATTAAATCCTTCATTAAAAACAGAGGCCTAGGATTCTCTTCGCCAAAAGGAGCAAATTTCTGAATTTCTTCATAAATTTCAAATTTTATCTCCTCTGACTCTAATTCTAAATCAATACCGAGAACAGGTATAAAATCTTTCTCCTTGATTTGTTTATCTGCAATATTTAGCATTTTTTGCCTAAATTTCTTAAGATTTTTATTAGAAACCGTAAAACCAGCTGCTTGAGGATGACCACCAAAGTCTTTTAATAAATCTTTACATTGAGATATTGCTTCTACTAAATTAAATGCGGGAATACTTCTGGCTGAACCTTTGCTCTCGTTTTTCATTTTCTGAAAAATAATTACTGGACGACAATATTTTTCCCTTAACCGTCCGGCAATCAAACCAACAATCCCAATAGGCCAATCTTCATCTCCTTCAAAAATTAATTTATGCTTCTTGTCTATCTGCTTCTCTACTTCCTTCATAACCCTCTGCGTTAATCTTTGTCTGTCTTGATTTTTGTTATCTAATCTTCTGGCCAAAGTTTCTGCTTCTTCCTTTGATTTAGTAACCAATAATTCATAAGCAGTATTAGCGTGACCCATTCTGCCAGCAGCATTAAGTCGAGGCCCGATTACATAACCCAAAGTATAGGCATCTAATACTGACTTAATTCTTGCTCCTTTCATTAGCTCTTGAAGCCCTAATCGTTTTGTTTTGGCAAGAACTACTAAGCCGTAATTAACCAATGTCCTATTCTCCCTTATTAACGATTCCATATCAGTGACCGTGGCAATTGCGACCAAGTCAAGTAACCATTTTTCCCATCCTTCGTTAACTTTTCCTTTTAACAACGCTTGCGCTACCTTAAATGCTACTCCAGCAGCAGCTAAATCTTTAAAGGGGTATTTGTCTTGTTTTTGCCGAGGATTAACAATTGCAATAGCATCTGGAATTTTTGCAGGAACTTCGTGATGATCAATAATAATAACGTCAACACCCAGTTTATTAGCTAATTTAACTTCCTCAAAATCAGTAATCCCGCAATCAACCGTGATTATTAAGTTAGTTTTCTTGGATGCAATTTCCTCTACAGCATTAGGATTTAAACCATAACCCTCTTTATTTCTATTAGGGATATAAATATTGGGATTATTTCCCAAAGCGTTGAGTGTTTCACTTAAAACTGCTGCTCCGCAAACCCCGTCAGCGTCATAATCACCAAAAACTGTTATTTTTTCTTTGTTTTTTAGGGCTCTCTCAATTCGCGCCACTGCTTTTTTCATCCCCATCATTAAAAAAGGATCGTGAATATCCTGATCATAATCAGGATTAAAAAACTCATCAATTGCCTTTTGAGTTTTCAATCCCCTGTCCCAAAGTAGTTGTAAGGTCAATCTCGAATACTCTGGAAACTTATCTAAAAACGCCCCTGGCGCTTTCTTATTTATCTCCCAAATCTTTTGCATTTATTTCTTTTTCAACGCTTCTATGCCTGGAAGAGTTTCGTTGGCGAGGTATTCCAACATTGCGCCGCCGCCGGTGGAAACGTAATTGAATTTCTGTTCTAAGCCCAATCTTCTAATAAAGGCCACCGTATCCCCACCACCAACGATTGAATAAGCTTTGCTTTGAGCAATTGCTTTAGCTAAAATTTCTGAAGCCATATCAAAGGGTTTTTTTTCTATTAATCCCAAGGGTCCATTCCAAACAATCATCTTGGCTTCTTTTATATATTGGCAAAACAATTCAATTGTTCTTGGACCTATATCAAGAACTGATTCATTTTCTTTGACAGCATTAATACTTTTTATTAAAGTTTCATTATTCTGACAAACAAAATCCACTGGCAATTTAAGTTTCGGATTTTCTAAATCTAACTTCTCTACCACCTTAAACATATCTTTTTCAATAAAAGATTCTCCTAATTCAAGGCCTTTAGCAGCAAAAATTGTATTGGGCAAGGCTCCGCCAATAAGCACTTTATCAGCTTTTTTAAGAAATTTCTCAATAACTTTGATTTTAATCTTAACTTTTGCGCCACCAATAATAACAACTAAAGGGCGCTTGGGATTTTTAAAAATTCTACTTAACTCTTTAACTTCTTTTTCAAAAAGAAACCCCATTGCTGAAGGTAAAAATTTCGGAATACCAATAGTAGAAACATGCCCCTGGAGAGAGGCAAATGCTTCATTAATATAAACATCCCCCAATTTAGCCAACTCTTTGGCAAATTTGAGGGAATTTTTTTCTTCTCCAGGATTGAAACGGACATTTTCTAACATAATGATATCACCTGACTTCATTTCTTCTACTGCTTTCTCAACTTCTTTCCCAATGGTGCTGTCTAATTTCTGGACCTTTTTTCTCAGAAGTTTTTCAAGTTCTTTAACAACCCAATCAAATCGTAACTCTTCTACAACCTTGCTATTCGGCCGACCAAGATGACTCATAAGAATAATTTTTGACTTCTGTTTGATTAAATATTTTATAGTTGGCATAGTCGCCTCAATTTTAGATAACTTTTCTTTTCCTTTTAGCGGTATATTAAAATCAACGCGCATTAAAACGCGTTTGTTTTTAACGTTTATATTTTTTAGAGTCTTTATTTTAGGCATTTTTGATTATTTTTTTAAACTCTTTTGCATTTAAGCTGGCACCACCAACTAATAAACCGTCAAATCCAACTTTTGTATAATCTTTGGCAATCTTACTATTAACGCTGCCTCCGTACAAAACTTTATTGTTAAATTTCTTTTTAATAAATTCTCTAATTTGCTTTGCTTTTTCTGGAGAACAAAAATCTCCAGTTCCGATTGCCCAAACCGGTTCATAGGCAATAATCACGCCTTTTAAATTGCCCCTTAATTGTTTATTAATAACTTTTCTTGCATTTTCTCCTTTTTTCTCGCCAACACAAAAAATTGGAGTTAAACCAGCTTTTAAAGCAGCTTTTAACTTCTTTTCAACAATCTCTTCTGTTTCCCCTAAGGCTCTTCTTTCGGAGTGACCGATAATTACATATTTCACTCCCAAATCTCTAAGCATTTTCGGAGAAACTTCGCCAGTATAAGGCCCTGATTGCTCCCAATGGCAATCTTGAGCGCCAAGAAATTTATATTTAAATACTGACAAATACACAAACGGTGGACAAATTATTGCCTCTGTGTTTTTCACAGCATCAAAAAGCCTCTTGGCTTCTTGCATTGAAGCTGGATTCATTTTCCAGTTTGCGATGATAATTTTTTTCATAATGGGAAATTGATTACTCCGACTGTCACGCTAGTAACAATTATGCCGGCAATTAAAACTCCTAGGACAATTAAGGGAAAGGCGCGTTTTGTGGGAATGCCGAAGACAAAAGCTGCTAAAGCGCCAGTCCAAGCGCCAGTAAATGGCAATGGGATAGCAACTAAAATCACTAGAGCTAAATCGCGCCAACGATCAAATTTATTAGAATGCTTTTGTCGAGTTCTTTCAAAAAGCCAAGTAAAAAAACGATTAAACCAATAAATACGATGACTTAAAAAATTAGATATTGCTTTCAAAAACCAAAGAATAAAAATAACTGGAATTATATTTCCCAAAACTGCCCAGAGAAACGCTGACGATACTGACATATCATAAACTCCAATAGCAACTGGAATAGCGCCACGCAATTCTGAAATCGGCAAAGCCCCAATAATTAAAGTAATTAATTCTGCAGGCATAATTTTACTTAACCTTCCTTAAAAACTTAGCTACTTCTTCTGGTTCAATTGTAGAAATTTCAATTCCAGTCCCAAGCTCAAATCCTGCCCAAATAGAAGTTTTTGGTAAAATTTCAATATGCCAATGATAAAACTTATAATCCTTGCCATCACAAGGGGCAGTATGAATGAAAAAATTATACGGGGGATCTTTTAATCCTCTATAAAGCTTGCCAAGAGTTGTTGAAACCGCCTCGGCCAAATATTTTCTTTCTGTTTTGGTCAATTTCTCAAAATTAGATTTGTGTTTCCGCGGAAAAATCCGAAGTTCAAAAGCGGTCCGAGGAACAAAAGGAGCATAAACTATAAAATATTCATTTTGAAAAATAACTCGTCCTTCCTCACGCTCCCATTTTAACATTAAACAATGCACGCATCTTTTGTGTTTTTTACGAAACTCTTTTGAACCCTTCAGGCTTCGCCTGATATCTGCAGGAATAATAGGAAAAGCTATTAATTGCGAATGAGGATGAGGAACTGAAGCGCCAGCTTCTCTGCCATGATTATGAAAAATAGAAATATAGTTAACACACTCTTGCTTCATTAAAGCCAAATAACGTTCTTGATAAGCTTTGATTATTTCTTCTATTTTCTCGATTGGAAGTAAGTGAATATGCTTATAATGATCCCGCGTAATAATTATTTCATGAAAACCAGCGCCATCCATTAAAGTATAAGGACCTTCTTTATGGGTTATAGAGCAATCCCCGGGTCCAAATGCTGGATACTTATTTTTAATTACCTGCAAACTCCATTCTTTCTTGGATTTTCCTTTCCCATAATAAATCAGCAACGGATCTCCATGACCAGTTGCTTGAGGATCCTCAAAAGGACACTTAGAAATCGGCTGTTCAAGTTTTAGTCTTTTTTCTTTTACAAAAGAATGCGGGCGTTTACCTCGACCAGTAGCAATTAAAACCCAATCACCACTAACTAAATCCTGCCTCAATTCTGAGACATTTTTAAAACCCTTAGTTCTCATAGCTTATATTTATTGGTTATAAAATTCCACTTTATCTTCAATAATTCCTGAAAAGTCCGAACATAAGACTTTAATGTTACCTTGCTTTCGCCAGGATTTCTCCAATCAACTGGCACTTCTTTAATTTTGAATCCCATCTTCTTAGCAAGAATTAAAACTTCAATATCAAATCCAAAGCGCATAATTGTTTGTTTGAAAAAAATCTTTTCGGCTGCCTTCTCAGTAAATAATTTAAACCCTCTTTGACTGTCTTTAATTTCCCAAAGATCAGCTAAAATCCGAATTACATATTTTGACATCTTGCCAAACAACCGCCTGTATCCGCCAGCATCTTCGTGAATCTTGGCCCCCTCTATCTCAATCGATCCAATTACAACATCATAACCTTCTTTAGTATGTGGCCAGAACTTCTCTAAATGATCGATAGTTGTTGAATTGTCAGCGTCTGTGAATAATCTATAATCTCCCTTAGCTTCTAACATTCCTTGCTTAACCACACAACCCTTGCCACAGTTTTTCTTGTTATCAAGTAGTTTAAGATTTAAAATTTGAGATTTGAGATTTTCAACAACACCAGCAGTGTTGTCTGTAGAACCATCACTAACAACAATAATTTCATAATCATATTTCTGTTTTGTTAAATACTTATCAATATCCAAAAGCGTAACGGATATCCGCTTTTCTTCATTATAGGCTGGTATGACAACTGATAAATATGGCTTTTTCATAAAATTAAAAGTTAAGAATTACGAGTTAATTATATCACATTTTATTTAAAAAAATAACCCTGACGTGATGTCGGGGTTATTTCTTGTAATTATAGACACTGTAAGGGAGTGACCTACTCTCACGTAAAAACACTACCATCGGCCTCAGGAGATTTCACTATTGTGTTCGGAATGGGAACAAGTGGAGCACTCCCAGTATAACTCCCTTACAGTACCTATAATTTCTATAACAATCACTAATTGCCAGTCTAATATATAAATATGATGAATGATTTATTAGTACTCCTCGGCTTAATCCGTTACCGGACTTACACCTAGAGCCTATCAAGGTTGTAGTCTTCAACCAATCTAAGATACTTAATCTTGAGGACGGCTTCGCGCTTATATGCTTTCAGCGCTTATCCTAACCGAACTTAGCTACCCAGCAATGCTCTTGGCAGAACAACTGGTAGACCAGAGGTCCGTTCATTCCGGTCCTCTCGTACTAGGAATGAATCCTCTCAAGTATCGATGCCTACGGCAGATAGGGACCAACCTGTCTCGCGACGGTCTGAACCCAGCTCGCGTACCCTTTTAATTGGCGAACAGCCAAACCCTTGGAAGGTGCTCCCCCTCCAGGATAGGATGAGCCGACATCGAGGTGTCAAACAGGTTCGTCGATATGGACTCTTGGAACCTATTAACCTGTTATCCCCGGGGTAACTTTTATCTGTTGATCTTCCCCAATTCTACTAATTAGGGTCGGTTCACTAAGCTCTGCTTTCGCAACTGCGCGGCATATCCGCCTTGCAGTAAAGCCGGCTTGTACCTTTGCGCTACCACTCCGATTTCCATCCGGAGCTAGCCGACCTTAATAGACGCCTCCGCTACTCTTTAGGAGGCAAGCGCCCCACTTAAACTACCCAGCACCCACTGTCCTCCGACGTTACATCAGAGTTAGACTTATTATTTTGAAAGATGGGTATTTCACTGACGACTCCACCCAACCCGAAAGTCAAGCTTCAAAGTCTCCCCACTATTCTACACATCCAAAACAATAAGACAATAGGAACCTATAGTAAAGCTCCCGGGGTCTTTCCGTCTAGCCGCAGGTAACCGGCATCTTCACCGGCACTGCAATTTCATCGGGCACCTCGTTGAGACAGTCCCCCAGTCGTTACGCCTTTCCTGCAGGACAGAACTTACCTGCCAAGGAATTTCGGTACCTTAGGACGATTATAGTTATCGCCGACGTTCACTAGGGCTTCGCTCAGTTAGCATCTCCGATAAATCGAAGACACCGCCGAGGTTAACCTTCTAGCACTGGTCAGGCGTCAGCCCCTATACATCCTCTTACGAGTTAGCAGGGACCTGTGTTTTTGATAAACAGTCGCCAGGGGTCTTTTGCTGAGGCCCAAACCCTTGCGGGTTGGGCGAGCCTTATTGCGAACTTACGGCTGCTGTTTTGCCGAGTTCCTTAACGAGGTTTAACCCGTTCACCTTAGGCTACTCGCCTCGCCTACCTGTGTCGGTTTACGGTACGGAACCCACAAATAATAACTTTTGGAAAACTTTTCTTGGAAGTTTGTTCATTCCGATTGCTTTATCCGTAGATAAAGCTCAATGTGAATCCAATAACACACCGGAACTACTAAACTCCGTCCTTTTCCAAACTTATTTGCGGGTGGGCCGGAATATTAACCGGCTGTCCATCGACTAGCCCTTTCGGGGTTGTCTTAGGTCCGCCTAACCCTTGGATGACAAACATTGCCAAGGAAACCTTAGGCTTACGGTGGTCCGACTTCTCGTCGGACTTGCGATTACTCATGCCAACATTCTCTCTCCTTGCCGCTCCACTCTGCCTTACGACAAAACTTCACTGCGACAAAGATGCTCCCCTACCACATCCCGCTAAGCGGGACATCCATATCTTCGGTATTAAGTTTAGTCTCGATAAATTTTCGGCGCGAATTCTCTAGAATAGTGAGCTGTTACGCACTCTTTAAAGGATGGCTGCTTCTAAGCCAACCTCCTAGTTGTCCAAGAAAATTCACTTCCTTTAAAACACTTAACCTAATTTAGAGACCTTAGATGATGGTCTGGGCTGTTTCCCTTTCGACCATGGAGCTTTGCCCCCACAGTCTAACTGCTGTTCGTTACACTTTAGCATTCGGAGTTTGATTGGAGTAAGTAGGTATAAACCATCCTACCCCATTCAGTGCTCTACCTCTAAAGCTACCAAACAACGCTAGCCCTAAAGCTATTTCGGGGAGAACCAGCTATTACCAGGTTCGATTGGCTTTTCACCCCTAACCACAGCTCATCCCCCAATATTGCACGATTGGTGGGTTCGGACCTTCACCTCGATATTATCAAGGCTTCATCCTGGCCATGGTTAGCTCACCTGGTTTCGGGCCATAAGCATGCTACAAGGACGCGCTATTAACACTCGGTTTCCCTAAGGTTTCACCCATCTGGGCTTAACCAAGCAACATACATATGCTCGTTGGCTCGTTCTGCAAAAAGCACGCGGTCAGTCCGACGTAATGTCGAACCTCCCACTCTTTGTAAGTATACGGTTTCAGGTACTATTTCACCGCCCTCACCGGGCTACTTTTCACCTTTCCCTCACGGTACTTGTTCACTATTGATCATCAGAAGTATTTAGCCTTGGCAGTATAGTTCTGCCAGCTTCTCCCGACGTAATCAGGTCGAGATACTTGAGAATAATAGTTAGGAGCATAAGACCGTTTTCGCTTACAGGACTATTACCTTCTTTGGTGGGGCTTTCCAGCCACCTTCTACTAACGAAGTCCTAATTTAATAAACTCCTCTGGGTCGCCCCAGACACTATTACCTCGCAACCACCAGCATTGCAAAGCAATGCTGATTTTAGGCTTTTCCCGTTTCGCTCGCCGCTACTCAGGGAATAAAAATTTTTCTCTTTTCCTCCGGCTACTGAGATGTTTCACTTCGCCGAGTTCCCATCCCGATATTAAATCGGGATAATTCTGCTCAACGCAAAATTAGGTTTCCCTATTCGGAAATCCCCGGATCAAAGGTTGCTAAGCACCTACCCGAGGCTTATCGCAGCCACGCCACGTCCTTCATCGGCTTCTGATGTCGAGGCATCCACCGTATACCCTTAGTAATCACATTTATATATAGACTAGCAATTAGTAATTGCTAAATGATATTTGTTTATTCACTTGTTAAAAAACAAAGATACCGCTTTCCAGCGGTATTTTATAAACCGACTACCTAAAATAGCTCGGATTTTAACCGCTTTCTATGTAATAATATTGTAATTTTTTTCTCATATACTATATAAAATTCACTATCACTTATAATGATAGCATACTGAAAAATCTTGTCAAGTCCTTGTACAAGATGTCCTTTTATTTTTCTTCAATATCTTTCTTTAACTTCTCTAAAAACATTGCTGCCTGATCTCTTCCTCCTAAGCCGAAAGCCAGACCACCAGCCAAAGCTAACATTGCAACTAAACCAATTATAAGGGTCTGAATTAAAGTTACAGCAATACCTAGCTGAAGCAAAGCAGCAACAAAACCAAAAATCAAAACTGCCCACTTAGTTATTCCGCTCAAAAATCCTGCTGCCTGCAACCCCGCTGCATCTACGCTGACTCTGACTAATTTCTGCAAGAAACTAGATACTATCACTGCGGCTAACAACACTATAACTGCTACTACGATATTTGGAATGTAGAAAAGAATTCCTTTTAAGAAGTCTGTTACCTGATAAAGCCCCAGTATATCAGCTGCAGTCATCAGAAAAACGATTATAAAAAACCATTTTACAAGCTCTTCAAAGAAATGTCCAGAATTAAGCTTTACTTTTGCTTTTGCTAACGCCTTCCTAAACCCTATCTTAGTTAAAAGTAAATCAAGCTTTATAACCCTTATTACTCGATTAGCCAACTTCCCTAAAGCAATGGCAATTAACCATCCGATAATAAAGATTATTAAAGCCGCTAAAAGAGTAGGTAGAAATCCAACAAAACTAAACCAAAGTGTTTCTAGTGAAGACAATAAAACATCTAGCATATATTTGTTATTTGTTAATTATTATTTGTTAATCGTCGACCTTTTTCTGCCCTTTATTATAACACAAAAATGTCAAATATTCCTGTGGATAATTAAAAAAGGAATTACAACTTTGGCATTCCTTAATAGAGTTAGAATTTATTTTCAACAGCAGTAATAATTTTTTTAGCTGCACTGATGGCTAGCTCTGGATTTTGACTATGGGCAGTTACGCGACACATCATAATATAATCAGCTCCATCTAAGACAATATTGGCCAAATCACAAATATCAGCTCTTGAGGGGATGATGCGTTGATTCATACTATCTAGAATCTCGGTTGCCACTATCACTTCCTTATTATTTTTATGTGTCTTTAGACACAATTCCTTTTGCACTAATGGTAATTGCTCAAAAGGAATATCTAGCGTCAAGTCGCCGCGAGCAATCATAATAATATCGGCTTCTTTTGCAATCTCTTCTATGTTTTCGATTCCTTTACGGGATTCAATTTTGGCAATAATCTTCGGTCGCCACGAATAAGAATTTTCCAATAAATTTTTTGCTCGTCTAAGCATCTCTCGAGAATTTATAAATGAAAAAGCAACATATTCTGGCTGAACTTCGGCTAAACGACTGCATAACTCTTTTACGGTTTCTGTTAAATGATCTAACTGATCCACATAAGAGAAAAAAATGCCGGATTTTCTGATTATAGGACAAGTATTGAGCGCCTTGATAAGAATTTCATTATCATTAATAATTTTTTTTACTTCGCAAACTAGTTCTCCGTCGCCAAAAATTAATTTTTCTCCTAAATTTACGCATTGACCAATATTATTTAATTCAACTGGAATAAATTTTTTAATTGATTCTGATTCTTTAGCAAATTTAAGATGATAAAATTGCCCTTCTTGAGCAATTTCACTATTTTGCAAAATATTCCCTAATCTTATTTTTGCCTCCGGCAAATCGGCAAGCAAAGAAATCGGTTTATTTAATTCACTGATAAGCGTCTTCGCCTGATGAAAGACATTAATAATATTATCAGTTGAGTCGTGCGAACACTTAATACGCAAAATATCTGCTCCAGCTTCAATCATCTTAAGAATTTTATCTCTTGGAAAAGGCTTTTTCCAGATAGTTGCTATAATTTTTGTTGACATAGAATTGATTTAAATTCAATATGGTGGACCTCGTGATTACGAATTGGAACCAGTTAATTAAGGAATTACAACTCTGGGATTCCCTACAACTGGCTTTTTCAAATAGAGATTAACGATTATCTCTACCAAAATTATACTGTATTAGAAGACAATTTACAAACAAAATCCGAGAAAACAATTCTCGGACTTCCTGTTTGTTTTTACTCGAACACTCTACGCCGGGGATTTGATCGGCACTGGATCTCACTACCCCCTACTCTCTCCAATTTTGAGACTATTTTTAACCTTTTTCTTTTTCTTCTTTTTTTAGTTCTTCTTCTTCGCCAAACATTCTTAGTACCTTTTTTATTTCTCTTATTTTTCTCTTCGCTAAAAGATCCTCTATTTGCTTATTTGAAAACTTAAGTGATTGAGGAAGTTTTTCAATATTTATTTTAAATAGACTGTCATGTCCTTCTCCTATATTGACAGCAACTTTTTTCCTTTTTGGATTTTGTTTTAGGTAATAATCTAAAATTTGACGGCTTACGATATTGGAAATGGCCATTAATCCACCTCGAATTCTTACCTGATAATCCTGGTAAGCATTTGCATCCCTTAACTCTTCAAATGCGGCCACTGCTATACAGGTTAATAAATCTTTTTCAGACCTGCCCACATCTAAAGCCTGGGCAATTTCCTTTAAATCTGTTGTCCCTCTGGCTAACATAAGATTTGCAGCAAGTTGGCCAGCAACAATTTCTTTCGGTATCTTTTTTCCTTTCTCTGAAGACAAGAAAAGCTCAATAATCTCTGCTTGATAGGGATCGAAAATTGGGTTGTGTATAGGAATCTTTTTTTGTTCGGCAATCTTCTTGGCGATTTCTATTTCATACACACCAGAATTAGGCGCTTCAATTAGAAAAAGCCATTCAGATGGATTTTGAATTTCAGATGCAATATCTTTCTCAAAATATTCCCCAGCCTTCTTAGAAAAGTGTTCTCCTGAAACTAACCAGACATTTCTTCCCATATGCGGAAATTTTGTCAACTTCGCCTCGCCGTCTAATTTTTCAGCCCAAGTCTTTATGTTTTCCTCTTTTTTAGTAATTTCAGGAATTTTTTCTGTTACTTCTTTTTTATTAAAATATTCTGGTGATTTTGACATATGATAGATATTTATAGAGAATGGACC
>SDBT01011840.1_pt1 | contig 14013 bp, 12 predicted proteins | sample 2277101 | NCBI WGS metagenome assembly SDBT01 (sample SAMN10404973, study PRJNA504765) | marine sediment metagenome | isolation source: marine sediment core GS10_PC15, 103 cmbsf | place: Arctic Ocean: Southern Knipovich Ridge | collected 2010 | reverse complement strand
AGCCCGCCCTGGCGAGAGGCGAGCTGCAGTGCATCGGGGCGACGACGCTGAACGAATACCGCAAGCACGTGGAGAAAGACCCCGCGCTCGAGCGTCGTTTCCAGCCCGTCCAGGTGGAAGAGCCGACGCTGGAGGAGACCATCGAGATCCTGAAGGGTCTCCGCTCCCGGTACGAATCGCACCACCGGGTCCAGATCAGCGACGAGGCCCTCCTTTCCTCTTCCCGTCTGGCGGCGCGGTACATCTCGGATCGGTTCCTGCCGGACAAAGCGATCGACGTGATGGACGAGGCCGCTTCCCGCGTTCGGCTCCGCATCAGCGAGCCGCCGGACGAAATCAAGCGAGCCCGTCAGTCCCTCGAAGAGGTGTCTAGAGAGCTCCAGAAGGTCGTCAGCATCAGCCCCCTCGAGCGGGAGGAGGCGGACTACCAGCGCGGCGTCCAACTGCGCGACGAGCGGCACCGACTGCGCGAGGCGCTGACGGCGCTGGAAGAGGACTGGCGCAAGACGCGTGCCGAGCAGCGAGACGTCGTCGGCGTGGAAGACATCGCCCATGTCGTCTCGGTGTGGACGGGGGTGCCTGTCTCCCGCCTCGCCGAAGGAGAGACGGAGAAGCTCCTCCATATGGAAGATCGGGTTCACCGTCGGATCGTGGGACAGGACGAGGCCGTTCGCGCCGTCTCGCGGGCGGTTCGCCGCGGGCGCGCAGGGATGAAGGACCCGCGACGGCCGGTTGGGTCTTTTCTCTTCCTCGGGCCCACGGGCGTGGGCAAGACCGAGCTGGCGCGGGCGCTGGCGGAGTTCCTCTTCGATCACGAAGAGGCGATGATCCGCATCGATATGTCCGAGTATCGGGAGCGCCACACGGTGTCCCGGCTCATCGGAGCCCCGCCTGGATACGTCGGCTACGAGGAGGGCGGGCAGCTCACCGAAGCCGTCCGGCGCAAGCCCTACTCGGTCGTCCTGCTCGACGAGGTGGAGAAGGCCCACCACGAGGTGTTCAATATTCTCCTGCAGGTCATGGAGGACGGTCGGCTGACCGACGCGCAGGGGCGCGTCGTGGACTTCCGCAACACCGTGTTGATCATGACGAGCAATGTGGGCACGAGTTCCGTCGATATTGGTGTGGGAATGGGATTCCGGGTGGATGGCGAGGATGCGGAGCTCGATTCCTACAAGCGCATGAAGGACGTCGTCCTCGATAGGCTGAAGCAGACGTTCCGGCCCGAGTTCCTAAACCGGGTGGACGAGGTGATCGTGTTCCATGCGCTAACCCAAGGGCAGGTCAAGCTCATCGTGGACCTGCTGCTCGGCGATGTGGCGAAGAGGGTCGAGGGCCAGGGCATGAAAATCGTGATCTCCGAGGACGTGAAGGAACTGCTTGCGAAGGAGGGGTTCGACAAGAACCTGGGCGCCCGACCGTTGCGCCGCGCCATCCAGCGGCTGGTAGAGGACCCGCTTTCGGATGCGCTGCTGCACGGCGAGTTCAGCGAGGGGGTCTCGATCGAGGCCGTGGTGCAGGATGGAGTCATCGCCTTCCGGCGAGCGGAAGAGTTCGCTTCGCTCACTGGCTGATTCCGGCTGCACCGCCGGATTCGGCAGCACAGACTGCAACCAGGCCCCCGGCAGTGCGCGGGGGCCTCTAAGTGTTCTTGGACGACCTATGGCGAAATTGCGGACCAGGTTCATGTGCGAGCAGTGCGGCGCGGAGTCGGCCCAGTGGCACGGCAAGTGCCCGTCCTGCGCCGAATGGAACACGCTCGTCGAGTGCCGCCTTCCCCGGACCTCCGCCGTCGGAGGCCGGCGCGCGGCTGCGGCTGCGCCGGTGTCTGCACGGGAGGCGGCTCGCCCGCCGGAGGCGCGCCGAGAGACGGGCGTGGGCGAGTTCGACCGCGTGGTGGGCGGAGGGCTCGTGCCCGGTGTTCTGGTCCTGCTCGCCGGCGATCCCGGGATCGGCAAGTCCACGCTCCTGCTGCAGGCGAGCAACGGCTTTGCGGCGGCTCACGGCACCTGTCTCTACGTCTCGGGCGAGGAGTCTATATCACAGATTGGGCTGCGGACCCGTCGGCTTCAAGCGGTGTGCGATGACCTCTTGCTCCTGGCCGAGAACGACGTGGAGGCGGTCGCGCTGGAGGTGGGGAAGACTGCGCCCCGTCTGCTGGTCGTCGATTCCATCCAGGCGATGTCCTCGCCCGAGGTCGCGGCGCCGCCGGGGAGCGTGAGCCAGGTCCGCGAATGCGCCGCGAGGCTGCTGCGCCTGGCAAAGGACCAGGGCGTCCCGACGATCCTGGTGGGGCACGTGACCAAGGAAGGCGTCCTGGCAGGCCCCCGGCTGCTCGAGCATATGGTCGACGCCGTTCTCTCCCTGGAGGGGGATCGACACGGCGAGTATCGCATACTGCGATCGACGAAGAACCGGTACGGCGCGATCGACGAGTTGGGCCTCTTTCAGATGACGGCTGAAGGCCTGGTTGGCGTCCCGGATGCGAGCGCCGCTCTCCTCGCGGGTCGGCGCAGCGGCACTCCCGGCTCCGTCATCGTGCCGACGCTCGAGGGAAGCCGCCCGCTCCTGCTGGAGATCCAGGCGCTGGCGACGGGGGCGGCGGCGGGCGGCAGCCCGCGGCGGAGCGTGACCGGATGCGACTATGCCCGTGCTTGTCTCATCATGGCGGTGCTGGAGAAGCGGGCTGGGATTCCACTGGCCTCCGCGGACGTCTTCGTGAATGTGCCCGGCGGCGTCCGGGTGAACGAACCGGCGGCCGACTTGGGGATGGCCCTGGCTCTGGCAAGCAGCCACAGGGAGATGCCCATCGCCTCCGACATGGCCTGCGTCGGCGAGGTGGGCCTGACCGGCGAGATCAGATCGGTCCCCCAGCTCGAGCGCCGGCTGGGGGAGCTGGCGAGGCAGGGATTCCGGCGCTGTTTGGCGCCCCGACAGGCGGCGTCGAGAACGTCGGCGAAGATACAGCTGATTCCAGTCGATAGCCTACTCGAGGCGTTCGAGGCTGCCTTTGCGAGGTGACCGGGGCAGGTCAGGCCGGTTATCCGTCTAAAGTGTAGATGACCGTGGGACGACAGTCCGCAGAGGCGTCGTTTCCCACGACTTCGATGGAAAGGAGGTGAGATCATTGATCACACGACTAGTCGGACTCCTGTTCAGCCTTACAGTCGCGATCACGGCGGCCTATGTTGCCGTGCAGTGGTCGAGCCTATACGTGCAGGAGTTCAAGGACTGGACACCGTTCCAGTACTTCGAGCAGGTGTACACGGTTCTCTTTGCCGCTCTGGGGTTGGTGCTTGGGTTCACTCTCGCAAGCCTCATCTATCGTCAAGGACTTGAATTATCCGGCGGGTTGCTATCGGACCTGCGCCGCGTACCAGCCAGGGACAAGGCTGCCGTGGTCCTTGGGGTGTTCATCGGCCTCGGAATGACCGCTCTGCTCGGCATGATGCTCATCCGAATCGAGAAGTTCGGCCCGCAGCTCGTGCTGCTGGTGGGGATACTGAGCATCTACTTCGGCGTCGCCATCACGCTGAGCATGAAGGAGGAGTTGTACTTCTTCTTCCCCGGGCTGGCGAGCACACCGCAGATTGCGGGCGACGAGGCTGGAGTCGGGTCCCAGCCCAAGCTGCTGGACACGAACGTCATCATCGACGGCCGCATCGCCGACATCGCCACCGCCGGCTTCATCGAGGGCCCCATCCTTCTGCCCGATTTCGTGCTGGAAGAGCTCCATCTGATCGCCGATTCATCCGATACCCTCAGGCGAAACCGGGGCCGGCGCGGACTCGATATTCTGAACGGCATGCAGCAAGAGTCCGGGCTCAACATCCGTGTCTTCGACGACTACGAGATATCGTTCCGCGACAGCGAGCCGGTCGATGCCAAGCTGGTGCAGTTGGCGAAGGACATCTCCGGAGCAATCGTCACGAACGACTTCAACTTGAACAAGGTGGCGCAGCTCCAGGGGGTCAAGGTGCTGAACGTCAACGAGCTGGCGAACGCGGTCAAGCCGGTCGTGCTGCCGGGTGAGGAAATGACGGTGACCGTCGTCCGGGAAGGAAAGGAACCGGAGCAGGGCGTCGCCTATCTGGATGACGGCACCATGGTGGTCGTCGAGCGTGGGAAGAGTCGCATCGGTGAGACGCTGACCGTCGTTGTGACCAGCGTGCTTCAGACGGTGGCGGGTAAGATGATCTTCGGGCACCCGCAGGACGACGCCGGGAGCCGGTATCAGGAGCAGTCCAATAGACGTAACCGCAGTGGTAGCGGCGGCGGGGCGCGGAGAAAGACTCCGTAGCCCCGACAACAAGGCCTTTTCCGCGCTCGCTGGGAGGCCGCTGAGCTCCTACGCGCTCGACGTTTTTCGCGCCTGCCGCGAGGTGGGGGAGATACTGCTCGTCGTCGCTCCGGAAGACGTAGAGCGCGCGCGAGGGGAGCTGCTTCGGCCCGGCGGCCCGAAGAGCGAGCGAGTCGTTGCGGGGGGAGAAGAGCGGCAGGCATCGGTGGCGGCCGCGCTCGACGAAATCGGCCCGGCGTGTGACCTCGTTGTCGTTCACGACGGCGCCAGGCCCTTCCTGCGGCCGGAGTTGATCCACAGATGCATCGAGGCCGCCGCCGAGCACGGGGCCGCGATCGCCGCCATGCCAGCCACCGACACCGTGAAGGAAGCCGGCCCCGATAGGCTGGTGACGTCCACTCTGGATCGCTCGCGGATCTGGCTGGTCCAAACACCGCAGGCTTTCCGACGGGACCTCCTGGCACGCGCCCACGACGTCGCCTCTCGGTCGGGCTTCCGCGGCACCGACGATGCGGCTCTCGTCGAGAACTTGGGCCACAAGGTGCAGCTCGTGATGGGCGACCCAGACAACATTAAGATAACCTGGCCGGAGGATGTGCGCCGAAGCGAACAGATGATGAGGTGGAAGCCGGAGGGGATGTCTGGCCGGGATGCAATTAGGATAGGGATAGGGTATGATGCACATAGGTTCGCGGAGGACCGACCGCTGGTGCTCGCTGGGGTGCGACTTCGACAGAAACGCGGATTGCTTGGGCATTCAGACGCGGATGTCGTGTGTCACGCGATCTGCGATGCTCTCCTGGGCGCCATCGGGGCAGGGGATATCGGGGAGCACTTCCCGGACTCCGATCCGAGCTATGCAGGAGTCAGCAGCCTGTCGCTCTTGCGCCGGGTCTCCGAGATGATGCGGGCAGAGGGGTGGGAGATCGAGAATGTGGACGCCGTGGTCATTGCCGAGGAACCGCGCATCGCCCCCTACGTTTCGGATATGCGACGAGCTCTGGCGCAGGCCATGGGAACCGACGCAGCCCGCGTCAACCTGAAGGGCAAGACCACCGAAGAGATGGGTTTCACCGGCCGGCGCGAAGGGATTGCCAGCCAGGCAATCGCTGCGCTTCGGCCCCGAGATACCTCGCGCGCTGGCGCAAGTTCCGAGGAGTAGCTATGCAGATCAACATCACCGCAAAGGGCGTTGTCGTACCACCCGACCTCAAGGAGGTTGCAGAGAAGAGGATCGAGAAGCTAGGAAAGCTGCTTCGCAGCATCGACACGGTCGACATCGTCTGCTCCCGCGAGCGGCAGTGGCGGGTCGTGGAGATTATGATCAACGCCAATGGCGTGCTCGTACGGGGCGAGGACCGGGCCATCGACATTCGGTCCGCCATCGACAGCCTTCTGGATAAGCTCGAGCGTCGCATCAAGAAGTCCCGGAGCAAGATGGTGGAGCACTACCGCAATCTCCCCGAGACCCGGGATGCCTGGGAGGCGGAGGAGGCGAGCGACGAGTTCGAGCCGACGCTGGTGCGCAGCAAGCGTTTCACCGTAAAACCGATGGACCCGGAAGAGGCCGCTGCTCAGATGGACCTAGTCGGGCACGACTTCTTCGTCTTCCGCAATGCCGAGACGGAACAGGTGAACGTGATCTACCGACGCAGGGACGGCAACTACGGCCTCATCGAGCCCGAGTTCTGAGTTTCTGCGGTGACAGGGAGCAGGCGATGCTGACGCTGGCCGAGCTGCGGGAGATGGTGCGAAAGGAGTTCGGCGAGCGCCTCGAGCGCGCGACGCCGGCCACCGTTCGCGACTTCCTCGACCGGATCCAAGTGCAGATACATGAGGATTCCGGCGAGGGTCAGCCCTACGTGATCGAGGAGGAGCAGCGCGCTCGCAGCTATGAGGAGATCATTGCCGACTTCTTCTCCCGCGTGCTCGACTACGCACCCGAGAAGGCCGTCATTCTTCTGTGGCTCCTGGCCTTCGAGCAGCACTTCACCACGATAGAGGAAGACTACGTCCAGCGAGCGTTCACACTTTTCGGAGAGGGCGAGGGCGATTAGGCTGCTCTCCACTCGACTCCTGCCATCGGGATGGGAGAGCGGCTTTCGGTCTCCGTCAGGCAGGAGGCAACCCCGCGCCCACAGAAGTGCTCTCCAGAGGACCGAGGATGACCGGCGCCAACGACTGCGATGCCTTCCCATGTACGTGCCGTTCATCTCGAGCCGGGTCGCTCCACTCCCACAGCCCAACCGCCATGGACGGCTTTTCCCGAGTCCCGCCTCGGCGGACGCGCTGAAAGCGGCTCCCACCGGGCTGGCTTGATGCACATCGCGGAGCTGGACTACGATCTTCCACCCGAACTGATCGCCCAGGAGCCCGCTCGCCCCCGCGACTGTTCCAGAATGCTCGTGCTCCACAGGGACACCGGCCAGCTGGAGCACCGCCACTTCAGAGACTTCCCGGAGGCCCTCTCCCGCAACGACGTCGTCGTGCTCAACGACACGAGGGTCATCCGCGGGCGGCTGAAGGGGCGCCGGGAGCCTGGGGGCGGAAGAGCCGAGGTCCTGCTGCTTTCTGAGCTGGAAGAGGGGCTCTGGGAAGCGCTCGTCACCCCTGGCAGACGGCTTCAGCCCGGGCGCGAGATGGTCTTCGGTGAAGGCGAGCTACGGGCCGAAGTCGTGGAGCGCACGCCCTCGGGGGGAAGGGTGCTGCGCTTCTTCGGAGGGCAGGACGTCTCCGCGGCACTCTCGCGCCTCGCCGAGATGCCGATCCCGCCGTATGTCCATCGCCCCCTCCGCGACGAGAGCGACTACCAGACAGTGTATGCCCGCGTCCCGGGGGCGAGCGCGGCCCCCACCGCGGGGCTGCACTTCACCCCCGAGATCGTCGAAGCCGTGCGGCGGAGAGCGCACGCCGTGGCCCACGTTACGCTCCACGTGGGGCTGGGCACGTTCCGGCCGATCCGCACGGAGACGGTCGAAGACCACACCATGCACGCCGAGCGGTACGCCATCTCCAAGGAGACTGCTGAAATCGTGACGCGGGCGGCACACGAAGGGAGGCGAGTCGTCGTCGTGGGAACCAGCACCGCCCGCGCCCTGGAGTCGGCCGCCGATGAGAGCGGCGCCCTGCGCGCGGGCGCCGGCGAGACGAATCTGTTCATCGTACCGGGCTATCGCTTCCGCGCGGTCGGCGCGCTGCTCACGAACTTCCACATGCCCCGTTCCACCCTGCTGGCGTTGGTGTCCGCCTTCGCCACAAGGGAGCATGTCATGCGAGCCTACCGCCAGGCCGTGGAAATGAAGTATCGCTTCCTGAGCTTCGGCGACGCCACGTTGATCCTGTGAGACTTGAGGAAAGAGCATGAGGCCGGCCGAGCTGACGAAGATGTTCGAGCTGGAGGACACCTACTGGTGGTTTGTCGCCCGCCGCGAGTTGGTGCGTGAGCTCCTCCTTCGGTACCGGCCGGCGCGCGACGAGATCGCCGTTCTCGATGTGGGCTGCGGCACCGGCGCCACGCTGAAGGCCATCGGCGACCTCGGCACGGTGGTGGGCATCGACCGCTCCCCGGAGGCGCTCCAGTTCTGTCAGACCAGAGGGCTTTCGAAACTTGCCCGGGCGAAGGCTGAAGAGCTTCCCGTGGCCTCGGGATCGGTCGACGTCGTGCTCGCGCTCGACCTCCTGGAGCACATTCAAGACGACGCGGCCGCCGCCCGAGAGCTGGCGCGCGTTCTCCGTTCCGGGGGCGTCCTACTCGCTACAGTGCCGGCAGGCCCCGAACTCTGGAGCGAACACGACGAGGCACTGGCCCACCTCCGCCGGTACCGCGCCGCGCGCCTCCGCCGCATACTCGTCGACGCCGGATTCGACATCCAGAAGCTCTCGCCGGTGATAACCACGCTCTTGCTGCCGATCGCCGCTCTCCGCCTTGCCCAGCGGATCTTTCCGAGGAAGAAAGGCACTCCTGAGACTGCCTTCATCATCCCGCCAAGACCTATCAACTGGCTGCTGAGGAAGATATTGAGGCTGGAGCGCCTATGGCTCCGGCGCTTCAATTTCCCCGTGGGAGTTTCCCTCGTGGCCGTAGCGCGCAAGTCCTGACCGAGAGAGCGGATGGCATCCCTCCTTTCCGGCTTAAGGGGCGCCCCCGGCGAATGGGGCGGCCTTCGGCCGGCAATACTTCCGATGTGGTTCACAGTTCGTTAACCCCCCTGTCGTTGTATCAGCTTGCAGGCGGTGCTATAATCAGGCTGGATTCTACACAATGAGCCTTGAGATTCGGATCATCGGCAAAGGATGCTACTTCTGCAACGAGCTGCGGAAAATCGTTGACGGTCTCGTGGCCGCCATGGGCATCTCCGACGCCAAGGTCGAGCAGGTTCACGACGTGGACGAGCTCCTCGATTACGGTGTCGTCAACCCGCCCGCCCTCATCGTGAACGGGAAACTGAAGATGATGGGGCGGGTGCTCGTGCGGAGTCGCGTTCGCCGGGCCATCGAAGAGGAACTTACTGCTGCAGGCAGTGGCGGGAACGAGAGAGACACGGGGGGACACCAGTGACGACAGAGACCGGACAGACCGGCGGACACGGACGCAAGGTGCTCGTGGTAGACGATGAGGACGCGGTCCGAGAGCTTATCGAGCTGTACCTGAAGAAAGAGGGATTCGAGGTCATCCACGCCAGGGATGGCAAGGAGGCCCTCCGGCTGAACGGCGAGCACCACCCCGACCTGGTCATCCTCGACCTGATGCTGCCGGGGCTCGACGGCTGGGATGTCTGCCGCCAGATACGCGTGGCCTCAAAGGTGCCGATCATCATGCTCACGGCGCGCGCTGAAGAAGTCGACCGCATCGTCGGGCTGGAGCTGGGGGCCGACGACTACGTGGTCAAGCCGTTCAGCCCTCGCGAGCTCGTTGCGAGGGCGAAGGCGATCCTGCGGCGCGGCGCATCGGCCTCCGAGGAGTCGGAGGTGCTCACCTTCCCCGGGCTGCGTATCGACCGAGTTCAGCACCGGGTCGAGGTGAACCGTCAGGAGGTCCATCTCACGCCCACAGAGTTCCGACTGCTGTGGTGCCTCGCCAGCCGGCCGGCGCGAGTCTTCAGCCGGGCGGAGCTCCTGGATCGGATTTGGGGCTATGACTCTGAGTCCGACGCGCGCACCGTCGACGTCCACATCAAGCGGCTGCGGCAGAAGACAAAGGCGGCTGAATCGGGATCGTTCTCGATTACCACGGTCTGGGGTCTCGGCTACAAGTTCGAAACTCTGCCCCCTTCGAGCTCGGAGTCGGCTGAAGGGGCCACCGGCGCCTGAGGCCCATGCGCAGCCTTTTCTGGAAGGTCTTCCTCGCCAACCTGCTTACCCTGCTCGTCGCTCTGGGAACGGTAAGCCTTCTTCTCACGGCTGCCTTCAAGAGCCTGTATACGGAGCGCGCGAAGCGCAATCTCCTTACTCTGGCGACGACGACGGCGACCGAACTCCAGCCCATCCTGGGACTCCCCGGTTACGAGAGAGATCTCCAAACACGCCTCCACCTGCTGGAGTCCATCACCCAGACCCAGATCTGTGTGGTCAAGCGCGGCGGACCCCAGGACCCAGTCTACGGAAAGGGACCACTTGCCGAACCGGGCGAGAAGACCGGCCCGGGCGTGGGCAAGGTGGAGGCGGGAGATACCGCCGTCATGTCTGGCGGGGTGGCTCCGTGCGGTCCCGAAGTGCTCCTCGCCCAGTGGAACTTCCCCGACTCGCGCGGCAGCATGTGGTCGCTCTACGTTCGCGCCAGCCTTCGCGGCGCTGTGGATGAGACAGTCTACGAGTTGCGTCGGCTCGTGCTGCTGGCAGTGCTGGCGGCGATAGGAGTCTCTCTGCTGACAGCCTATGCGCTCTCGGGGCGCATCGCCGGCCCACTCAGGGGCATCAAGGGATTGGTCTCCAGGATGGCCGAGGGCGATTTCAGCCGTCGGCTGGAGATCGCAGAGCCCACCGAAGTGGCCGAGCTGGCGACATCCTTCAACTCGCTCGCGGATAGCCTGGAGAGAACCCTCGGGGAGCTCGAGCGCGAGCAGGCGCGCCTGCGGGGCATTCTGGCCTCCGTCGCCGAAGGGATCGTGGCGGTGGACGACACTGGGCGCGTCGCCCTGCTCAACCCACAGGGCGGCGAGCTGCTGGGACTCGTGCAGGGAGACGTTGTGGGGTCGCTTGTTGATGAACTCCCGCTGCCGGGGAAAGTGATCGAGCTCTTCACCAAATGTCTCAAGATGAATGAGCTATGCAGCACGGAGTTCGAAATGGACGACCCGCGCCGCCAACTCGTGCTTCACGTTGCTCCCGTGCAAACCGGGGAAGGGCAGGGCTGGGGGGCAGTCGGCGTCATACGGGACGTTACGGCAGAGCGCCGAATCGAGCAAATGCGCCGCCAGTTCATCAGCGATGCCTCGCATGAGATCAGGACGCCGCTTACCTCCATCGGAGGCTTCGCCGCCGCCATCGCGGACGGGACGGCGGCTACGCCGGAGGAGCGTCTCCACGGCGCTACTCTGATCGTGCGGGAGGTGGAGCGGCTCACCCGCCTGGTGAACGACCTTCTCAGCCTGTCGAAGATGGAATCGGGTGCCGTCACGCTCAACCGCGAGGCCGTCGACCTCTCCGAACTCGTTCACGCCGCCGTCGAATCATTCGATCAGCAGGCGCGGGAAGGAGACTCCCGCGTTGAAATCGGCCTTCCCGGCGATCTCCCGGCCGTCTCCGCCGACCCAGACAGAATCTACCAGGTTGTGGTCAACCTCCTCTCGAACGCGCTTCGCTTCAACAGGCCGGGCGGCGAGGTCGTCATTTCGGCTCGGCCCGAGAACTCCTTCGTCAGGGTGGCGATCGAGGACTCGGGGCCGGGTATTCCCCCGGAGCAGCTCTCTCGCATCTGGGAGAGATTCCACAGGGCCGACTCCTCCCGCGCCCGGCTGGACGGTGGCACCGGGCTGGGCTTGGCTATCGTCCGCTCGATTGTCGAAGCACACGGAGGGACGGTGTCCGTGGAGAGCGAACTGGGAAAGGGATCTACCTTCAGCTTTACACTGCCAATTGCATGACAGATAACAACCGGTCTGACGTTACAGAAGAGCAGGCTCTGCGCCGCCCCTCTGCGCACTCTTGGGTGGAGGTGGACCTCGCCGCAGTCCGCCACAACGTCCGCACTCTCAAGCAGTTCCTCGGCCCGAAGCGCTACCTTTGGGCCGTCGTCAAGGCCAACGCCTACGGCCACGGAGCTGTCGAGACCGCCTCCGCCGCCCTGGAGGCCGGCGCCGACGGGCTCGCCGTGTCCTGTCTCAACGAGGCTGCCGAGCTGCGCGTGGACGCCGGCATCAGAGCCCCCTTGCTCGTCCTCGCCCCCGGCGAGCCCCGGGCGGCCGCCTGGATGGTGCGCCTCGACATCGTGCAGACGGCATGCTACAAGCCCATGGTGGCGGCCCTGTCGCAGGCTGCCCAGCGTCTAGACAAGCCGGCCAAAGTCCATCTCAAGGTCGACACCGGCATGGGCCGGCTCGGGGTGGGCCCCCAGCGTGCGACCGAGTTCGCCCGTTCCATCGCAGACGCACCCGGCGTCCGGTTGGCGGGCGTCTTCTCCCACCTGGGCACGGCCGAGTCCGAAGACCCGTCGTATGCCCGGGTTCAGCTCGAACGCTTCAACACAGCACTTCGCGACCTGAGCACCGCCGGCATCGCGCCGGGTATGCGGCACCTGGCCAACAGCACCGCCACCCTCCGCTTCCCCGAGATGCTGTTCGACGGTGTCCGCGCGGGACTGCTGCTATACGGAATCTCTCCGGACGGGCCCGACCTCGCTCCACTCGACCTCCGTCCGGCGATGGCCTGGAAAACTCGGCTTTCTTTCCTGCATCGCGTGCCGGCCGGCTGGTCCGTCTCCTACGGACGCACGTACGTCACTGAGCGGGAAAGCACGGTCGGGGTGCTCCCTCTGGGGTACGCCGACGGCTATCCCCGGCACACCTCGAATCACTCCTACGTCCTGCTTCGCGGCACGATGTGCCCTGTCATCGGTGTCGTCTGCATGGATCACCTGATGATCGACGCAACAGGCGTTCCGGGGGCGGAGATCGACGACGAGGTGATATTGCTCGGCCGACAGGGAAACTCGGCCATCACAGCGAACCAGCTAGCCCGATGGGCCGCTACGGTTGTCCACGAGGTGCCGACGGTGATCGGCCGGCGCGTGAAGCGCGTCTATCTCGATGGCGAGCAGCCCCGCGATCCGGGCATCGGCCCTGGAGGGTGAGCCGACATGACTCGTCTGCAGGTGTTGGGCCTGACGCTCCTTCTTCTCATCGCCCCATCCGTATGTCTCGCCCAGGCCGACCCGGCGGGCAGGGGCGCAAGCCCATCGGACGTCGATCTGCCCGATTTTGCGGGGCGCACCGTGCCGGGCGAAGCCGTCGTCGACCTGGCGGGCTTCGTCGCCGAGTACTTGGGCGAGACCGGCACCGTGCCGGACTTCGTGCAGGTGGAGACCGCGGCCGGCTCCCTACGCACGATCTCGGCCGTTGAGGCGTTTGTCTTGCTGGCGCGCACCACCTACCTCTGGCAGTTCAACGGGAATCTGCCCGAGACGGTCCCGATTGCGCCCGACGAGGTCAGCCTGCCCGTGCTCGACGCCGAAGACGTCGTCGCGCCGCACCGCAATCCCGAGGCAGGCAGGGAGATTCCCACGGAGGCATTCCTGGCGCAGTGCCCCGCCGTCGTCCGGTGGGTCGATCGGCTCCAGGTTGTTCCCACCGCCGTCTGGGTCGACGGACAGCGGCTCTCCGCCGCGGAGTACTTGGCGGGCCTTGCCATCTGCGTGAGCTACGCCTACTGGGAGGGCCGGCTCTACGACTCGATCTTCCTGCCCCGCTACGCGCCTCCTCAGTCCTGGGTGGGAGAGGCCGCGCCGATCGACTACGCCGCCTCCGCGTGGGAGGAAGAGGATCGGTTGGCGGAAGAAGCCGAGGAAGAGTCGGCGGAAGCGTATTGGGAAGAGGAGTATCTCTCTGAAGAAGAGGCCTACGCTCCCCGCACGCCGCTCTACGGACCCGTTCAGGAGCCGGTGTACCAGGCAGAGCCGACGCTCATAGTCTACCCGGAGCCGGGGACGACAGTGAGCGGGGTCGTCGATGTCGTCGCCAGCTACTCCGGTCCTCAGGAGCGATTCGTCATATTCGTTTTCGACACGAAGACCGAAGTCATGATGAACTTCCCACCTTACGGCTATCGGTGGGATACCACGACCCTCGAGCCTGGTGTGCATACGGTGAGGGTGCAGGTCCTGGGGGACGAAGACGCCGTCCTCGCCGACCAGACGAGCGTCTTCATGGTCGATCCGACGGGATCCGAACCATCCCCCATCGACTCGAGCGACGATCTGTGAGGGGCAGCGCAGCATCCGCCCGCGCTCCAATCGGAACTCGCACACGGTAGAAGCTGTTTCATAGCCTCCATCTGAGGCTATGAAACAGCAGCCCAAGCCGCCAGGCTCCAGCAGGCGCATTTCATGCCAGCGTCTCCAGCGGACAGCCAGGCGGGCGAGGGCTATGAAATGCGCTCTAAGGACCTGCCGGCATGGAGGCGATCCGCCCGGACACAGTCGTCCTGAACTGGCTCATAGCGCTCCCCTTCTTCGCCGGCGCGGGCGCCGCGCTTTTCCCTCGCCTCAGCCTCCCGCTCCA
>SDBT01011839.1_pt1 | contig 14013 bp, 11 predicted proteins | sample 2277101 | NCBI WGS metagenome assembly SDBT01 (sample SAMN10404973, study PRJNA504765) | marine sediment metagenome | isolation source: marine sediment core GS10_PC15, 103 cmbsf | place: Arctic Ocean: Southern Knipovich Ridge | collected 2010 | reverse complement strand
TTGATAATAACCAGCTATAGTACGTACTGTAATTCTTGTTCCCACAATTAAGGGCTCTCCATTTGAAATTTTTGGATCGCGAATAATATATGGATAAGTCATTTTTTTTGCTGCGAGACTCATTGGAATATGCCTTATTTTTTTTAATATTATAAATTTACCTAAAAATTACACAAAAAATGTTTTATGAGCAATGTTTATTTTATTCATTTAATCGAAAGGTATTATCTTGGGAGATTACATTAGGATCGGATCTTATTTTTTATTGTATGGAAATAGGAGTTGTACTACGCTAATTAGTAAACAATCAATAAGTTAAGGGCGATCTGAGTCCTTTCAAAAAGGGCTTTAGAGTCGTTTTTTGAGCCTAAAAATCAACTATAAGAAACAACACTTTCACGTATTACCCATCCGGATGAACCGGCAGTTCAATCGAAAGATTAACTCGGTTTTTTGTTTTTTCTTCTATTTGTTTAACAAAAGATTGGCTCCCTACAGCTACTACAATAACTCAGCTAGTCCGGCCCCAATGTCCAAAAAATCAAAGTCCAAAATGTGTCGTCCAAATAAAACCAATTATTTTTGTGGCTATGCCTTTAAAACTCATTGGTACTCAGTAGGTTTGACCCTCCTATGGTCATATGATACTTATTTTATAAACAACATCTTCCGTGTCTGTACAAAATCCCCTGCTCGAATCTGATAAAGATATATCCCGGCACTGACAGGTTTACCATATTCATTATTACCGTCCCAGATTACTGTCTTATAGCCTGCTTCTTGACTACTATTAACCAAATTTTTAACTTTTCTACCCAGGATGTCGTAAACTGTGATGGATACGAAACTTCCCTTGGGCAAGCCATATTTTATCTTAGTGACAGGGTTGAAGGGATTCGGATAATTCTGCTCGAGTAAAAACTGTTGCGGTAGCCGACCGGTTTGATCCTCATTGACCGAAACGGCGGGTGGCTTACATTTACCCAGACTGTCGGCAGCCCATATCAATTGCACCTCTGCGGGGGTAAGAACGCGATTAAAGAGTTCCAGTTCGTCAACAATTCCCTCAAACATGAAGTTAGGGTCCTGATCATAGGAATGACTTGCTATTCTGAAAACAGCGGTATTGGTAAGAGATGAATTATAGGGTGTTGGGTCACGTGTAGCCACCAGATTACCATCAACGTAGAACTTGAGTCCACTGGAATCATTTCTGGCAACAGTGACAGCGATATGATGCCACTCTCCATCTGCTACAAAAGCTGAAGAGTTAAAGTTCTGGTAGTTTCCGAGCGGAGCTGCCAACTGAAAACCTAAACCACCATTCCATATATATAACTCATACCCCAGGGGAACAGAGTTTGTGCCGGTTCTCTTGTCAACGATTGTCCCGACATCCATAGAATCGTTGGTAAGGATCCAGGCGTCGATAGAAAAATCACCGCTACCGAAATTCAACTCCGGATGGTCTGCAACTTGAACGTAATCATCGGCGCCATCAAAACTTAATGCGCCGGCGACCTTCCCGGGAACCGGAACCGGTCCTCCAAAATAAGTGCCGGTATTGGGAACTCCGGCAATGTCCTCAGCCGTGGCGCCGGATGTTTCATCCAAATGCCACCAAGCCACCATGTCAGATGGGGCAGGTATACACGACGTGTCCGGGTTCGCGATAGTAAACGTTCCGCTGTATTTCCAATCCAGTTGGTTTACCTCCTGGATATAGATCTGGTATGGCCCGGTAGGGATCGTCAAAGGAATGTTCCATCCCTCACTGCCATCGTTTAATGTGTTGGAATTTAATACTGTATACACGGTCCATGCGTTCCAATCTATAAGGGAGATTAACACATTCCATCCGCCGTCACCGCCGGACCACATAATTGTTTGTGAAGAGCCCGTGTACCATATATCACCGGAACTCGGTGAAATAATGTTGAACTGCGACGATGCAGCTTTGAAAAGAGCACCGCCACTTCCACCGGCATATCGATTTACACCTGTTGCTTTTACCGCCACCTCCACAGCTCGAAGCTGGGCATTGGTCCGGCTGGTTTCTTTCTGCCAGCTTTCGCCGAAGTCGGATGATACAAGGACGGTGCCATTATCGCCAACTGCGGTAACAGAACTGTTCTTTGCTGCCAAACCCCATAACGATACACTGGTGCCACTGTAGACCGGTGACCATGTCAAGCCAAAGTCACTGGTACGCAGAATTGTGCCCGCTTCCCCGACAACGATCCCTGAGCCGGAAGTTACGGCCCCACGTTTGAGGGTTATGTTGGAATATTTCACTCTACCTGCATTAGATCCTCGGTTGGTATTGTAGTCCTTCGAAGTTTTTAACTTTGCCGGCGCCCCCCCGGCGGTTGAATCTATAGAGATTATTATCCATGACACTCCGCCATTAATTGTTCTCAAGATTATGCCATTATTTCCGACTGCAAGGCCTGTATCGGCGTTGAAGAAGGCTACCGAGTTCAGGTTCTCCGCTGTTTCGCTTGCCTGTTTTGTCCACGTAAGTCCATCATCGGTTGATTTTAATATTAAACCGCTATCACCCACGGCATAAACAATATCAAAAAAAGAAGGGATATCATACTTAGTAAGTCCATTAATATTCAGAGATGTATTACTTGGAATAGTTGTCCAGCTAAATCCCATATTCACAGAACGATAAATCGTTCCTTCATCTCCACAGAGGATTGCACTCATGCTAGTCGTGTTACTCTTTGATGAGTTGTAATTTTTACCCAGAAAAACATTTGGACTGAACCGATTCGAGGTTGTGAAGGTATCAACCTCTATCAGCGTCCAGTCTTTACCGCCGTTGATAGTTGTCAAAATGATTCCGAAATCCCCAACCACAAAACCCGTATCCGGATTAAAAAACGTAATAGAGTTTATCTGTACTGCTGTGCCGCTGTTCAACGGTGTCCAGTTGTCCTGTGCATAAATTTGGCTTATGAGTAAAAACAAAATTATTACAATCAATTTAATTGATTTCATAGTACTGCTCTCCCTTCATTTAATAAAAGACTTACGTCCAAAATCTGATGCTAACCGGATACTCTTAAACTGTTTTATTAATTCAAGCTAATCTTAATATATTCGATAACATTTACTATTTATCGTTGTAATTTTCGATCCGGTGGCAGGGGAATCATCGGATCTCACGTTGTAGTGTTTGGTAAGAATAAATTGACGAAATTGATCCGGTAAGTTTGGTTTTGGGTTACTTGAATTCTTTAGATATAAGTACTTCATCAATTACCCCTAAAACAATTTAATTTAAACCTTCTCATTTAATCGAATAGATTTGACATTTCCTAAATATAGAAGATGATTTATGTTTTGTCAAGTTAATATTCACTTGAGGACAATTATTTAAAAATTGTGCTGAATCTATAGGTTATTTGCCATCATAATCATAGTCAAATTCATTCAGGCGATATTTTTTCGGGTGTTTAAAAATTTCTAAAATCAGGCTGTCATCAAAACTTTTTCGCACTTGTTCCCAATTGGCGCTAACCGGTACTTTGCCTAATGCCCGGAGAAATATATATTCTGAGTGTAGGGCAGCATTGACCCGAACCTCTTCTTTTTTGATCACTATTGAATTGTACAGTGATTGATATTGGAAAAGATCCTTCAGCGCTAACTCAGCAATTTCTTCTGCAGTTAAAATACTTTTCTCTCCGGTCAATCTTTCTATCTCCATGATATTCCATAAACAGGCAAATTCCAGAGCTTCCCGATCACTTTTCAACCACCTGATTGCCCGAATAACCGCGGCAAGAATATGAGAAACCATTTCCCGATTCCTTGTAGTAAAATCGTGTAAAAAATACAAATAACCTGTTGTGATTCTTCGATAGGGGATAAAAAACTCAGGATATTGTTTCATGGCTGAAGCCACTATGGGTTCCCATGCTGAGAAGAGATCAATTTTATTATCATAAAGGGCTTCCGCCATTGATGAGACTTCCATAGGAATTAATTTCACATCGGTTTCAGCTATTCCGGCAGATTGTAACAGTTCCAGAATAAAATAATGTGAAATTGATCCGAACGGATATGCTATTCGCTTGCCCTCCATATCATTTGTCAACATCGGCTTGGCCGAGACAATTGAGACATTACCTTTTTGTAACCTCACCGGGATCAATACTTTAACCATGGATGAGGCAGATAATGCCGGCATATCCCCGCCAACTCCTCCATTTAACTGCCCTTGTTGTAAAAAAAAGTTCACATCCGCCCCTTTTAAAAACGAATAATACCTGATTTCCCTGTTTAACTGTAAAAGTGTTCTAGTGAGAATGGAATCGCGTTTAATCGCCTCAAAGATGATTCCGGTCGGCAGATAGAGAGGCTGAATCCCGATATTAATGATGGCATCATCTTGATTGTAGGTATATTGAGAATATATTGGATGGTTCTGTAAATTTGTCGATGATGATTGAGAATTCATGCTCTTATCGGATTGCTTATGGATAATGTAAAAAACGACGATAAGCACACTTATGGTGAATAATACCAGACAAATTTTGGTTGTCTTATTAAGGTTATGGAATCTCTTTTCTTTACGATTCATCGGGCTAACCTTTCGATTAATAATAGCGGTCAGCAATCAGCTTTCAGCATTCAGCAAAAGCCCGCCTGCCCGCTCGTTCGCTGACTGGCCATTCCAACATTTGTAGGGGCGAAGGGCCTTCAAAAGTTTTTGCATTAAGAATAGATTATACTGTGGTTTAAAATAGTAGCTGTATAAATTTTCGTCTTCCGGATATTTTCCTCATTCTCAACTCGTTTTTCCGCTCAGATTGCGTTTTTATTATTGTGTCATCAGGCGCCGGAGTTTACTTAGAATTCCCCCCAGCTTGTGCTGATCAATCGTCTGACCATATGTTTTATGAACCAGGGCCCCGTTACGGTCAAAAATCAAAATATTGCTCATTTCAGGCTGGAAATGATACGCTTTTGCCAATAACGGTAAAAATAAAAAATCAGGGCGCAAACAAAAAAGTTGGTGGCTTCAATTGTCGTTTTTCCTCTCCATTCAGGAATTCGATTGCTTAAATGTTTTATCATTCATGTTAATGTAAAAAACCGACAAAATGAATTTAATTAAAATACTATTTCATCAACAACAAACGTTTATTCTGAACCTGGTCTCCGGCTTGCAAGCGGTAAATGTAGAGTCCGGAACTTACAATCCGTCCTGCTTCATCCCGTCCGTTCCATTGGACAATATGATTTCCGGCAGGCTGCTGCCCCCGCACCAACGTCCGCACTAATTGACCATAAATATTAAAAATGGCCAGGTTAACGTCACTAACTGCTGAAAGTTGATACCGAATAGTAGTTGATGGATTAAACGGATTGGGATAATTTCCATAGAGCTTAAATCTGTTTGCAACACCTGGCATACTATTTTCTTCAACAGAAACAGCTCCCGGTTCCCAAATGTAAAATGGCGTTGCATCAACCGACGTGATATATTTGCCGGCATCAGCGTGTATTCTAATAGTTAAGGTCGCGGGAGGTTCCAGCAGGTCTGCAAAAATACCTTCCCTGGAGTAGATGCCGTCATTCGCAGCAGTATCACCTAACGTTCCATCATCTACTAAGTTTTCAGATGTTCCGAATGTTCGCAAGCCTCTAAACACAAAACCGCCTTCTTTAAAAGTATCCCAGTTTACAAAAAGTAAACTACTACTACCTTGCGCTACGGTAGCCCGGAAGGTTGAGCTGTTTGAATGATCAAACAGGGCATAATTGGGATTAAAATATATATCCGAGATGCCTGGATGATCGATCAATGTATCAGGATTTATATCTAATTTCCAAATCTGCTCTAAACTATCCTCACGAACAATATAATTTATAAAATAAACTGTTTTAGCATCATAGGTGCAAACAGGAGATCGGGCTCCGCGAAAAGTTATTTCGAGATTTCCCTCTAATACAGTTAAATCCAAAATCCTGAGACTATCGATATCAATGTATGAAACCGGAAATGGTTCTGATCCGCCATGTTCCGGAAAATGATAAATAACGATCGCATTGGATCCGGTAGAATCAAGTTGAATCCGGCTACCAGCGCTAAATACAAATGGAAGTTCAATTTGATTATCTCCATCAGAGTCCATGACATAAGTTGTATTCAGCCAGCCGCTTTGGTCGGGAATCTGCATGGCAACCCTATTCCCGTCCCGACTCATTGATAACTGGCCAATTCCGGTTACCGGATTTTCTCTGGCAGGTGCATAGTTTCGTAGAAGACTCAATGAAGAATTATTGAATACAAGAGTGTGCCCTGTGCTAATATCAATATTATGCGTAACAAAAACACCTTTTGAACCATCATCGGAAATGTCCAGATAATCAGTGAATGCGGTATTCCGATTAAATTCACTTGCATTCAAGCCGAAAATATTTATTGACATATCTGTATAACTAAATAATTTAGTCAAGCCCGAACCATTTGATGCAATTGTATAAAGACCTGCAATATTGGGATTTCTGCTTATATGAATGAAAAAAACTTTGCTGCCGTCATAGGTTATTCGGGGAGAAAGACGAATATCGGGTTCATCAGGGCCAAATGGAGGTTCATTAGGTATTAATGTTGCGATGGCCTGAGCATTGCCGCCGTTAAAGTTAGCGGTAAAAATCTCGTTTGCACCGTCTGTCCATAAAATAGTTGAACCATCACCGCTAATATCAACAAACGGATCTGCATAGGGGGGAGTTCCGGGCCTGAAGGTTTCGTAATCAAATACCTGTATTAAATTAGAACCATCAGAATTCATAGTAAAAATCTGTTTATAATTACCGGTGAAAATAAGTTTGGAGCCATCGGCGTTTGTTCTGATTCTGGTCGCCGGGTGAACATCAGTGAAATTGGAGATCTGAGTATAAGCTAACGTATCAAGTATTACCACCGGTTGGGCAGAAAGATAATCTGATGAACAAAACTCAATAAGAACTAGAACTAAAATCGAGGCTATAACTCCAGGTATCGTTTTCATTTATTCATTCTCCTTTAGATTAATTATTATAATTCCAATTACTGCGCAGAAAAATTCCCATCCTTTACCTATATAAAAGTTTGAATTAAATCAGTAAAATTGAAAAGACTCATTAACTTTTCAATAGTCCGGTTTAAAAGAGTCAATTATTTTTGAGCTTCCCCAATAAATATCACCATTACTATTAACATTTTTTGTAAAAAACAGGTATTGACCGTCGTGGGTAATAAGCATATCGACCTCACTAAAATTGCCTGAAAAAGCTGCAATCTGGGATTTGCTCCAGCCATCTTTAGTTTCCTTTGTGACCATAATTGTATAACCGTTCTGTGGATTAAAAAGTGAACGTGCAGGATTTTTTGATAGAGTTAACCACTCTTTTTCCTTTTTTAAATAAGGTTCATTGTACTCTAATTTTAGATTTGAGTTCAGTAATTAATGAAAACAATTATATGAAAATTCCAAACAATTTTTTTTACTTTATTTGCTATATCTTGCGATAACCGCATAAAATCAGCATTTGCCTGAAACAGCTCGATTAAATACCATATACCATAAGAATAATTCCTGATCACAAAACATACAAATACGATTATGATAGTTAAACAGCGGGCTGATACTTGTCATTTTTATGGGGATTTTTTACAAGTTATTAGAAATAAAATATCATATCTTTAACAGGCATGAAATTTTCTCTTTTCCAGTAGTATACCCTGACCTTTTCAAATTCATAAAATTTATCCGGTGGATATGAGAAATTTTTTATCAGCAAAGATTCCGGCGTAACCAATTTAAATTCGGCGTAATTTAACGGTTTACCCCAGGCTTGGGTTGATTTCAAAATGTATACCGCGCTATCTGCATTTAATTTCTGCCGGTATTTTATCTGAAACAATACCGTATCAAATGCAGCAATATGAAGAATAAAGGATATTCCATATTTGCCTTCATTTTTGAATCCGGTTTTTTGACCGGCTGATATATTAAAAATTTGGATTGAGTCAATCTGTTCACCGGAATTGTAATGAAACGGATAAAACAGATCACTATTAACCGGCTTGTCCGAGTAATTCGAAAACCAATAATATCCTTCCACATTCAAATTTGCACCATCAAGGCGGAAAGTAATATTTTCCTGAAAGAAATCGGCTCTCTGGCCGAAAACAGATGAATTCAGGACAAAAAATAATAAAATTATTTTTTTCATATTACTTCAACAATATCATGGTACCGCTTCTCATCTTCTGATTATCTAAAATGAGCTGATAGTAATATCTTCCTGATGGCACGATAATGCCGTTTTTATCCGTGCCATCCCATTTTGTATTACTATCAATTTTGAGCAGAATATTTTTAACAATCCGGCCGTTTGTATTATAAATATTAATATTACCAGGTTTTCCCTTCAAACGTTCGGGGATTTTAACAAAAAAATTGGTCGACAGGTTAAATGGATTTGGATAGTTTATCACTGTTAGCTTTTCGCTTTGTGGCGGAACATTGTCTGCCACGGCAGAAATAATATAATCATTATTTTTCAGGTGAATGTCCTGAATTACAACGGTATCGGGATGTAAATCGTTCAGTTCAAAAGGTTCTATAGCCAGGGTATCCTGCCACATATCAAAATCCACTAACTTTACCAGGAGATGATCTTTTACATTTGTTACAAATTTGCGAAATATCTGAGTTGTATAAGTTCCATCCGTATTAATGGTAAGAGGTGTATCCATTTCGAAATAGCAGGGAGATGCCGGAAATATCTTGAGCTTTGTTACCGGATTATTATCCATATCGTAAATATTTCCTTTCATTAATCCGCTTAATCCCAGAGTATCATTTACAACTCCGAGAGATGGATTTTTGGTCAGACAATCTATAGTTAGAGGATTTGACATAGCTTCCACAATGTTTCTGATTATTGAATAACCTGATACCGGTTGTCCTACTGTGGCGCCGGTTATATCTCCGAAAATCAGTGAATCTTGCCTGATTATTTGTATAGAATTCTGATTCGAGTAGGTATAAATATTGATTTTATCGCCACTTCGGTTAATCGAAAGAGGATGGGTCAAACTATCGGAAGTAATAATACCTATCCGGCTCGTTTCCTGGTATTCAACTATTACTTTCGCTGTGCCGCCGGAAACTTTAATAATAATACTATCGGCATTAAAGGGTTCATATTCAAATGGGAAAAATAAAAGCTCCATTGTCCAGATATCGCTATCATCAAAAACCAATTCTGAAAATTGGGTGTGTGGAGTAGTATCGATAGGATTTGACCACATTACAGGCTGAATCAAAAATAATAAAATGATAAATAAGACTTTTTTTTTCATCATATCACCTTTTTTGTTTGAAAGTTAAAATACATTTAACTTAGCCTGACAACTTTTCAATCTGAATCGTTATACTTGATTTAACAGACCTGACAAAATGTAGTCGCTTATCGGCACAGTTGTGCATTTAGGTCATTTCATAAGCCTGATTGTTATTAATGATTTAGCATATTCTATATCCATTTTGTTTCTAAATACAATACTTAAACCGCGTATTTTATTATACCGTTTCCCATTTTTAAATTGTTGCTTCAACTCATCTAATATTTCACTTTTATTTATAGCTTCTTCAGCCTTATCTGTAAAATAGAAAGATATTCTAAAAGTATCTTTAAGCACCGAAACCCAGAATACCGTCTTTGACTTTTTTGCATCTCATTAGCACCTGGTTTAAACCAGGTGTTAATGGCATAAAAAACAAACAGATAACCGTTTCAACGATTTTTTTAGATTTCACAGTACAATTATTTAAAGATGTTTAAAATCCATTCTGCAACACCCTGCATTTGCTGACGGGCCCGCCTTTTTGGGGGGGGGCGTGCCCGCCGTCTGGCGGGATTTTTTATCATTTGAGTAATTCTTCTGATTTCTACGGTGCTGTTTTTAAATCCGGTTTTGCTGCACTTGCACCACCCAACCGTACTCCATTATAGACCCACCATGCTCTTATTATCGACATGCCGGATTCTCTGCATATCTCTCTTAATATTTCATCCGCTCGTTTTCTCTGGTTCTGATTAATTTTCTGTTCTCGCATGAGTTGATACAGTGCGTCATGTACTAACGATCCTCTCATGAAGTTTGCAGTATCAATCGTTGGGCCACTGGGTCCGTCCCAGGCATATCTTTTCCTCAAGGTAAGATGACCATCACTTGTTATCTTAATCAGGCCTAAATCACACTCAGCATCAACAACAATATCTGCTTTAAAATCGTAATCTTTATGGAGATTGTACTTATACTTACTGCGTTTCTTATAATAAATCATATTCTCTACTCCTTTAAGGGTCAAACCTAAAAATAAAAAATAGGAGTGTGAATCTATGGCGGTGAGGGAAATGGGATCAGACTTGACTCTTGACTTTAGTCCTTTTTCTTATCAATTTTATTAATTACTCCTAAGACCTCTTCATCAAAGAGAGCCCGCTCTTTCAAATGTTTTGTCAGCTGGATGGATCTTTCCACAGAAATGCTGCGATCTCTCTTCCTTTGTAGCCGCATTCATTAGAGATAATGCAAAAAACTTCTTCAAGTTTTTACATAAAATTACTTATAGACTTAGAATCTTCCACTTTAATAAGCAAATGTGTATGATTTGAAGTTATTCTCTCTTAAATCAAGTTGTGTTATGTGCCAAACCCCACTCAAAACAGTTGTTCAATGTCAATTATTATTTCGGTCAGGAAATATAAATGTCGTCAATCTACAATATTTGCTCAAGAGGCATAATTCATACTAACTAATCTTAAATGCGTCATTTTGTGCCTAAAAAGGGCTTCTAAGCCCGCTAATTAAACAATTCCCAACTTTAAATTCAATAATAAGCTGAAAAGTTAAGGTCCGACCCTAATCAACCAATCAACCTTAAAATTTTTCCTTTTCAAAACTCAAAATTTATTCTTCTTTTCTCTTTTCAATTTACGTTTTTCCTTTGGAGTAAGCTTTGCCTTCTTCTGCTGTTCTTTTTTGCCCTTATCTTTACTTCCTTTGTCACCCATTTCTATTTCTCCTTTTTGAAAATGAATTATCCTGAATTGATGCGCCGAAAACCTTTGTTCAGGTATATTGAAACATGCCTGCCCGTCCAGCGCAATTAGTGGTTGGGTCAGGCTGTCTTTTTGTATCCGGAGTTCATTTTGCCATAAATTTTATGATAACAAAAACAACCACTCCGAGCAACATAAAACCGACAGAAAACAAGATGGATTGTTTTTTTAACATTTTTTCTTCGTCTGTCATAGGACGAACTTCATCTTTATGTTTTTTCTCTAAGCCTGAACCAATGGCTGTTCCTATGGCCACACCAATGGCAACACCGATTGCGAGATTTCCCATAGCTACGCCCATTCCCGCGCCAATGGCGACTCCAATGGCAATTCCTTGACTCATCCAATGTCCTTTAGGATAGCCCGGATGTTTTTTTCGTAACGCCCTTTGTTTTTGGGCTTGAATTACCGCCAATCCGCCCAACACCACTACCAAAACAGCAATCAACCCCACAGTAGAGATCGTTTCATTCATAATTCGCTCTCCTTCGTAAGAAGTCTCAAATGGAATAAATCAGATGCCAGCCCCTAAAAGTCAAGACTATTGAAGCATTGAGTTTTAATCACACCAAAAACAATCCCAAAATTTTTCATCTTTATTCCGTTCATTTCTTATATTTGTCATTTAAGCCGATTCCATGTAAAATCACGGGTGCAATTTTATCTAAGCGTTTTAGTCTGGTTTCTTGCCTTTTTGCTTCAGTAATATATTCTGAATAATCCCGCTGCTTCGATTTCGAAAGCGAGCCAAAACATTCTTTTAATTTTTTGTCCCTTGATAAAAATGATCCCAATTCCTTCAGAATAAATAACGGTTTATGCCGGTCGGGTTTAATCGCTTTGCCCTGATTTTGATTCGATATTGCTTCATTAATGTATGCTCTGATGGTCTCGGTTTCGGCAATTATTTGTTCAAAAGAACTGAATCGCCACTGACGGAGCGCTTTTGTTTTGTTTTCCTGGGCATTTATCAATTTCTTTTTGGCGTCCTTTAACAAAACTCCCTGAAAAAACCAAATAGCGAGATATGATTTGAATCCAGCCATTCCAACTAAGTTTTTTCCGTATATAGTATAGACCGGTCCCCCCCATTTTATGGTTTCCTGAAGTGGAGTAGAAAGAAATATCTGACGAAGTGCTGTGAACCCCTGTTCCCAGCGATCGTGTTTTTTTATATAATCTTCAACTGTGTTATTGCTTTTCATGAAAAATCTCTATTTTTCATTTTTAGCGTTCAACTTTTCCAAAGTATCATATTATAGTATCAATTTTGAAAAATCAAGTAAAATTTGATAATTCTTAATTCTCCTGATAAATATAATCATCGTATTCTATTTCGAAACGGAGTTTGTGTTTTGCCTCTTCCTGGGCCAAGGTTAGGAATACATTTTTTATTTTCTCATCCTCAGTCATTTCGGCAAGGTCCGTATAAAGTTTAAACGATGCTTTTTCTGCCTTCATTGCAACAATAAGCGCTTTCTGATAATCTAATTCGGAATTGAGATCAATATCGATAACAACTTCGGCGATTTTAAGGTTGGTTATTTCCTCCGGAGCGGGGAATTCAAGTTTTCCTGCTTTTACTAATTCAAGTTTTACTTTGTGGTTTTTTTCTTCGAGGGCAAAATCAACAAAAACTTTTTTCATGTGGAGACGGTCCATTTTGCTAGCCATTTGCGTATAAAAATCAGCGGCTTTTTCTTCCTTTTCGATGGCAAAATCTAAAATTTTATCAATTGAATCTAATTTCATTTTTTTCTCCTTATTTTCTTTTGCCCGAATTTCGCGAATTTTTCGAATATGTATTTAAAACAAATCAGTAAAGATTTCATTTTGTGTGATTACCATATTTTTTTTTATCAAATACTGATTTTATTTATTCTCCCGAAGAGAGATTTTTACCTTCTAATACAGAAGAAATCAGGTGTTTTAACTCTTCTGGTTTTTTTTCTTTCAGTTGCGCGGCCCAGTCAATTTCCAGGAACCGGGCGAAACATGCAGCGCGTTTTTCTTTTTCTTTTAGCGAATAACGGGTTAAAACCTGTTTTCTAAAATCAGCGGCTATTTCTACAACTTCGCCCCATTCCGGAGGAAACATTCGATTCATCCAACGGCGAATTTCTTTGGTTAAAAACGGAGATTTCCCCTGGGTTCCGACTGAGACGGTGAGAGCACCTCTTTTAACAGTAGCCGGTAATATAAAATCACAGTATTGGTGATCATCAAAGGTATTTATCTTTATTTTTCGCTCTTTGCAGTCCTGCCAGATTTGTTTACTTAGGTCCTTTTTGCCGGTGGCGGCAATAACCAGCTCAAATCCGTTAAGGTCACTGGCCTGATATTGTTTTTTTAAAATTTTATAGTTGTTTTCCCCGGCGATTTCCGCTAGTTTTTCGTCGACGTCGGGCGCAATTATGGTGATGTCAGGGGAAAATTTAAGCAGGCTTTCAACTTTATGCCTGGCAATCGGGCCGCCGCCGATAATTAAACAGGGCCGGTTGGAAATGGAGATTAATATGGGGAAATAAGTTTTTGGGATTGTCGATTTGAGCATTTAATTACCGTTTGTATATTTTTTTGTAATACCTCAGTCAGTTGGGTTATGTCACAGAGACCGCGGCGGAAATCGTTATAATGATTACCGCTTACGCAGCATCACCGCGACCTAATCTCTGTGACGATCGTAAACCTCTGAACCCGGAACCGGAACCAAATAAGTTAAATACCTTGTATAATAAATATTATGCAATCAAAGGCGCAATTACCAAAGCAATTACCGACATTAACTTGATTAAAATATTCAAAGACGGTCCTGAAGTATCCTTAAAAGGATCACCAACTGTGTCACCCACAACCGCCGCTTTATGG
>SDBT01011838.1_pt1 | contig 14014 bp, 10 predicted proteins | sample 2277101 | NCBI WGS metagenome assembly SDBT01 (sample SAMN10404973, study PRJNA504765) | marine sediment metagenome | isolation source: marine sediment core GS10_PC15, 103 cmbsf | place: Arctic Ocean: Southern Knipovich Ridge | collected 2010 | reverse complement strand
CGCAGAGTCGCAGAGAAATAATTATTTATAATCTTTGAAAATAAAGATTTAATTTTAAATCCAATTTCTCATCATTGACATTAACCAATTAAAAATTTATCTATGGATCGCTGCGACTCTGCGTCTCTGCGAGAAAATTTCTTCTCAGTTTGTAAAAACTTTGTTAATCTCCCAAGGCGATCCGCCAGGCGGAAATAACAAAGTTTTCGGCTAACAATAGCATAACGCAGCCAAAAGGCTGCCCCAAAGGAATCCTTCGGACAAACAAATGGTATTTTCTATTCTGTCATTCCGTAGGAATCTTCCTGCTTATCCAACCAGGGAATGGGCAGCTTCAAATTTCTAAGTTTATCTTCAAACTCAGCCCGTTCGATATTATCTTTTAATTTGCCATCTTCGTATTTAATCCATTCCAAATCTGTGGCCACGGCAACCGCTTCCTCGGGACTGCCTCCAACCAGGACGGAAATAACCTTCTGCTCCAATAAGGAGAATTCAATTAAATTGACACGATAATCTATAAAAGCTTCCCAGGTTACCGGGCACCATCGTTTGACAATTTCATGGCCAATCGTATTGGCATAGCAGCGTATCTCATACTGGGCATTTTCTTCCATGCGCAACTGGAGGAAATGTAATAGATTATGGAGATTAATCTTCCAGTAGGCTTCAGTATACGTGGAAAGGAGCAGATCTTTTCTTGCCTGTTCGCGGGCCACACCCATATCCAGTCTTTCACTATAAATTTTGCGGGTCAGATCCTGTAATTCTCGTTCCTGTTTGGTAAGTTCTTCTCCCTTTTCCATATCCAGACTACCTTCACTTCCCTGACGGTTTCGAACCGCCTGCATGCGCCATTCACCGGGATCTGTTGTCTGGGTTGCATCGATGGCGATAGAATAACGTGTAGAGTATTCATTTATACTCGCCGTGCGATGACGGATCCACTGGCGCCAGCAATCCATCGGAACGCGGACATGGAGTTTAATTTCGCACATTTCAAAAGGAGTTGTATGGCGATGGCGAAGCAGATAACGTAGTAATCCCCTGTCCTGCTGCATTTTTTTAGTTCCCTTACCATATGAAACTCTGGCTGCCTGAACGATCGAAGAATCGGTTCCTAGATAATCGACAACCCTGACGAATCCGTCATCCAAGACCTTAAAAGGTTTACCAAGAATTTTATCCATCGATTCTACCCGAGGTCGCTCCAAACGCTCTGCTTTTTGTTCCATTATTTCCTCTTGATAATCTCTTTTTACAATAACCTATATTTTACAAAAATTTTCACCAAACTTATAATTTAATTTTTGGGATAGGTGAAGGAGGAAGTGGGGGATAAGTCAAAATGGGAAAAGGAAAGGTCAAGCAATAGCACCGCCGCAACTGGAACCGGCACCAGCCGTACAGCCATAACAATGCTGCCCGGTGATAATTCTCCTCTGCGAGAGTTGGGAAAAGTCAAAATCCGTGATGTGATAAGGGGCGCCATGATTTACGGTAAGGTTCAACATCTGGTTAAAATCACAATCATAAAGGTAGCCATCCCAGCTAACAGACAGGATGGTGCGGCACATTACATTTGCCGCAGCCCCCGGATTGTAAGAAGTATGCAGTTTTTTCATGTAACGGTCATAATTACCAGAATGGATCAGGTAAACCAAAAATCTGCTGATGGGCATATTGGTAATCGTAAAAAGATTGTTAAATTTGATGCCATGCCGGGATAGCAGTTCCCTCTTGTACTCTTCTTCGATGGAAGCCTGGGAAGGCGGAAGGAAAGCACCTGTGGGATTGTAGACCAGATTTAAAACCAACCCGCTATCAGGCTGTCCATAACCCAGTTCATTTAATGTTTCGAGAGCCTCAATAGATTTTTTAAACACTCCGGCACCACGCTGTCCATCCGTCCGTTCTTCCAGAAAATAAGGGAGAGAAGAGACTACTTCGATCCGGTTTTCTTTAAAAAATTCCGGATATTTAATAAACGGTTTTGCGACCAGGATTGTGAGATTGGAACGAACAATGATGTGTCTGTTGCGGTTCTTGATGGCAGATACAAACCATTTAAAATCCGGATTCATTTCCGGTGCCCCGCCGGTTAAATCCACAACAGGTATTTCTGTTCCATCCAATGCTCTCAGACAATGCTCCATAATCTCCCTGGTCATTATCTCCTTGCGATGCGGCCCGGCATCCACATGACAGTGCTTGCAGGTTTGATTACACATTTTACCAAGGTTTACCTGCAAAACCTCAATGCTTTGTGCTGTCAGTGGATGTAATCCTGATTTATTCAGTTCGACATCAAACAGCTCAATCTTGCTGTTATCATTGATGATTTTTAACTGGTGATCAATATCACGGGATAAATCATCTTTTATAATGAGACTCTTTTCCAAACGATACCCCTCTTACATTGACAATTTTTCTATCACATTTCGCATTTGCACACCGTGGACGAGCGATGCGCCGCCACGAATAGCAGCTGCGACATGGACGGCCTCGGTCATCTGATCGGGATTACTCCCCTTCTCCAGACAATCCTGTGAATATGCATCGATGCAATAGGGGCATTGGATCGCATGTGAAACAGCTAAAGCAATCAGAGATTTCTCACGCTCCGTCAAAGCCCCGGCTTTAAAGACATGGCCATACCATTCGCTGAATTTTTTCCAAAGATCTGGTACATTCTTTCCGATGTCAGAAAATTTATCCAGATCCATCGGGTCGTAATAGGTTTCCATAATTTCCTCTTTCATTATTATCCGGCTATCATTTGTTCAGGTTATCTTCTTCTATTATTCACGAGGGACATAAGGTCCATCCGTATTATTCATCGCTAAGGCAGTTTCAATTTTTTTCAGGCCGGTTAGAAGATATTTTATTGAATTATTAAAGCCAAATTTTTGATTAATTATTCCATAGTTTTTTAAAATTAGATAAAAGGGTTGTGTGAGTCAAGTGTATAAAAGCTTATTGTAAGCGATTTTACACTGGTTCTTGTGAGTTTTAAAGGATGAAGTGATTAGAATGGCAACAGTAATCATAATAATTACGTCGGGGTGAAATAATTTTCACTTCAATAATGACAGACTGCTCAAAATTAAGAGTAAGTCCGGCAACCTTGATTTCTTCTGCATAGAATTCTGACATATCGACGAGATTTGCCTCCTGTGCCAGGAGAGAAGTGCAGAGAATAAAGAAGAGAGATTCTATAAATATTCATTGCGACCCCGAATAGATTAATGCATAGGTTCACTTATGCTACATAAGCAAAGACGAAAGAAGGTGGGAAATGTTTCAGTGAGGAGGTATTTGAGATGTCGAAATTTCTCGATATATTATAGATGTTTGATGAGGAATTGGGAATTGGGAATTAGGAACTGGGAATTGGATACATGATTCTTGATGCCGGATATGTGGTTTGGGATTAGAAATCCGTAATTTGTAATTTGGAACCTGAAATTGGTAGATTTTAAGAAAATCAGATAAAACCGAGGTTACTATGAAAAATATTAAAAAATATCATGTATATGTGAGTGTTATTTTGCTAATTGGGATGATGGTTATTAGTACAATTGCTCAGGATTCATCCAAGATCATACAATCGCTAAAAGAGGATAATGAAAATATCAGACACCGGCTGGACAAAATTGGAAAAGCAGTGGATGACATTTTATGGTATCAGAAAGTGGGCAATGTGGCATTTATCGATAAAGTCTATATCTATGGCCCACCCTTATGGAATATTAAAAATGAAACAGCCATGGGAGCAGAAAATCCGGTCAAGTTCTGGACCTATGTCTTTATTCCAAAGGGAATTGATACAGGTAAAAAATATCCCCTTATCGTTCTGCCCCATGGCGGGGTTCACAGCAATTTCTCCACCTATTATACCCATATCATTAAGGAACTGATCGCTCAGCAATATATCGTGGTAGCTGCTGAATATCGTGGCAGCACGGGATATGGCAAAGGTCATTATGAAAAAATCGACTACGGCGGACTTGAAGTGGAAGATGTTTATGCCAGCCGCAATTTTGTGATCGAAAATTATGATTTTGTTGATAAAACCCGGGTGGGCATCATAGGTTGGAGTCATGGGGGATTAATCACCTTGTTCAACATCTTTGACCATCCTGACGATTACAAGGTGGCTTTTGCCGGAGTACCAGTCAGTGATCTGATCGCACGGATGGGATATATGACCCAGGACTACCGGGAGTTATATTCAGCCGATTATCACATTGGTAAAACGGCTTACGATAATGTGGAAGAATATAAAAAAAGATCTCCGGCCTGGCAGGCCCATAAATTACAGACGCCTCTGCTGATCCACACGAACACCAATGATGATGATGTCAATGTTCTTGAGGTTGAGCATCTGATCAAATCGCTAAAAGCAGAAGGTAAAAAGTTTGAGTATGAAATTTATCAGGATGTGCCCGGTGGTCATTCATTTGACAGGATGGATACGAAAAAGGCCAAAGAGATAAGACTCAAGGTACATAAATTTCTTACCCGTTATCTGAATCCCCCCCGCCCGATTAAAACGGTGGGTGATATGGATAAGGCGGCGTATCGTTAAGTAATTTTTATTCTTTGTATCAGGGCAATCACACAACCTGCTAATAATACGATAGTCCCGAACCAGAGCATGGACATAAAGGGTTTTGTACTGAATTCAATCATCAACTGTTCACCGGACGCCTCTGTTGTCACAGCTTCCTCACCCATTCCAAGTATTTCAATATCGATCAATTTTTTATCGGCGTCCAGGCCTTTCATTACCACCTGTACATTTTTTGCATATTTGCCGTGGGTCGGAATAACAACCGGCTGACTTGTTTTACCCTGAGATCCCATGGTCAGAACCGGCACTACCGTATGGGCATGATCACCATCCTTTATATGTAAAACCGCACCTACATTAAAGGAACTTCCATCTTCATGTGGTTTCATTTCAAATCCATTAAAAGTTATCTGCATTCCTTTAAAGTCCTTTGTCTGGCCCTTTGTAAGAGTAAGTCTGGAACCATGGGAATGATTACCAGCAGGACGGCGCTCCAGGGGAGAGATATAGATATCATGGATAATCCCGGATTTCACGTCAGGTTCCCGCATGACTTCACTCTTCCCTGTTTTATACAAGCGTGGTTTAGCAAGATAGGAATCATTTTTACTATCAACCTGAATCTCGAGTACATTCTTACCATCAGCCATAGGTTTTATTCCCTTATAAGTAACCTGATGTCCGAGCACCTCTTTAGCTATCCCCTGTTCAAGGAGAACGCGTTCATTCGCGGCATAGTTTCCGGAAATTATAATCGAGACGAACATGATCGCCACACCAAAATGAGAAACGGGACCGGCAATATTGCGCCAGCTGATCTTCCACTGACGATAAAGGACAATAAGATTGGCAAAGAGCGCAAAATAGGCAGCCAGAACGAATATAATTTCTCCAATGCCCAGATCCCCGACTATTGACGTGGCCGCAGTAGATATTATAGCCAGGATGGCCGGTACGGTCAGCCTTTTTGGTAAGGATTTCAGATCTTTCTCAATCCAGAGTAGAAAAGGTGTTACACCAAGCAATAGGGCCATTATGATACCCACCGGCAGATTAACCTTATTATAGAAAGAAACATCAACCTGGGATGGGCTTCCCATAAAACCTGTAATAATCGGAGATGAAGTACCAAGAAAGGTTAGAAAAGCCGAGGCGGCAAAAACGATCATACTACCGAACAAACCATTTTCACGGTTTAAGGCATTCAGATCCATCGGTTTGTGGGGAATATCTTTGAGTCGTTTGAAGAAAAATCCCAGACCAACCCCCAACATGGCGACCATGAAGACAATCAGGTAGTTACTGATTCCTAGATTTTGGAAAGAATGAACAGAAAAATCTTCCAGCACACCACTACGGGTTAGAAAAGTGGCATATAAAACCAGAACAAATGAACCAATAGCAAATATAAAATTGGTTTTTGGCAATGATTCATTTCTACGCTGCACCAGAATACCATGCATCAGGGCGAGAATCGTCAACCAGGGTATCAGAGAGGAGTTCTCAACAGGATCCCAACCCCAGTAGCCGCCCCAACCAAGTGTTTCATAGGCCCAGAATGCTCCTATAATAATTCCCGCCCCCAGGGTAAACCCGGTAAAAATAGTCCAGGGCAAAGCCTGGTTTAACCAGCCATGATAGTCTTTCTTCCATAATGCCGCGAGAGCGAGACTAAAGGGAAAAGTAATGGCAGCATACCCGACAAAAAGAATTGGCGGATGTATGATCATCCAGAAATTCTGCAGAAGTGGATTGAGCCCGGCCCCCTCCGTCGGTACATTCGACATGGTTTGAAACGGACTTGCTTTTAGAAGAATTGCCAGGAAGAAGGCCAGGATAAGATTATGAAAGACCATTGATTTCGTTTCATATTCGCCGGATTTCTTTAAAAAGAATAATCCGAAAACGGCGATGAGTAACGTCCAGAAAAGAAATGATCCTTCCTGTCCTGCCCAGAAAGTTGAAAGCAATAAGCCAAACGATAGATCGCTCGAGGTATACTGATAGACATATTTTATCTGAAACTGATGCGTAAAAATGAGATAATATAAGTAGATAGCAGCAATGACAACCGAGATGGTTAGCACATAATAACTAAGTCTGCCCAGATCGAGAAAAAAAGACGGCTTTACCTCCTTTTTACTCTTCTTATCAATGTTATCTTCATTACGGGCTGTAGCCAGATACCCCAATAGTGAAACCAACGTTGCAATAAATGCCGTTACAATAGCAAAAGAACCGATATCCATTCATTCCCCCAATTTATTCATTTAGATGATCTTATTTTTTAAAAGTGTGCAATTTAATAAATCTTTACGCTCTTGACAAAAAAGTGTTCAAAATAATTCTGGTTGCTGGGTTCTCGGTACTGGGTACGAGATGTGAGATATGAGATATGGCGTGTGGGATTCGCAATTTGAAATTTGGAATTGGTTAAAGATAATCAATTTCCATCTGGCGGATCTGGCTGATGATTTCTTCTACGGTCTGGCGTAATTCCTCACCCATCCGTTTGTATTCATCGGGATGAGAATCCTGCATGAAATACATCAGAGCATAATAAATGGGTTTGTATACGTCCTTAATATTATAATGGTTTTCGTGAAACAGATTATAAAGGTAGCTGTATTGTTTCTTTGCCGCCAACAGCATAAGGTATGGTTCTATCCCCATGCTAAATCTGGTGATCATATCTTCATTTTCCATAAAATCTTTTGCCCGGGTAATACCTTCCTCCATCTGCTCATTCCAGATAAATACCATAGCACAAACATAGGCATTGGTAATCGTCATGCTCTTTTGATATGCCTTATTGAGCAGATCGATTGCCTCTTTTTTATTTGTTTTGGTAACAAAATAAAGCCAGGCAAGGTTATTCATCGCTTCAACATTACCTGTATCGATGGCCAGTTTAAAATATTTCATGGCCTTATCATATTCTTTCAAATCCGTTTGATACAACAAAGCCAGACTATTCATAGCATCGACATTTCCCTTGTCGATGGCCAGTTTAAAATACTGAATGGCTTTGGTAACATTATTAAGTTTGAGCTGATACATAGTTGCCAGTCGAAATATCGCAGTCTTATTTTTTTTATTAAAGGCCAGTATATAGTATTTTTCTGCTTTTTTAAAATCATGGAATTCCATTTCATAGAGACTGGCCAGATTTGAGATCATGCCATCATATCCCTTCTCTATGGCTTCCAGATAGTACTTTTCTGCCTTGGTAAATTCTCTCAGATGTAATTCATAGAGGAATCCGGTCATGGCCAGGACAAAGCCCGTTTTATTCCTGATTTCGAGAAGGTTTTTCAGGGCCTGGCTGTAGTTCTTTTCTGTGTAAAACAGAGCAAAGGTGTTATAGAGTTCTTTATCCGATTTAGAAAGCTCATTAAGAAGATCTTTATTTTTTTCACTTAGCAGTCGACGGGTTTCTTTTATCATTATATATTGAAGATCTTCAGGGATATCCGTATGTGAAAGTGCCTGAGTCATGTAGAGGGCATGTTTTTCGTACATATCCCCCCTTTTCAGCGCTCTTACATGGCGTTCTGCACGCATAATTAATTCATCCCTGTTGCACCAGTTTTGCAGAAAGCGAACCAGCCAGAGGACTTTGTTGCGTTCACGCCTGCGGCCATAACGCATCAGATACCATATATTGAAAAACCGTTCATTGATTTGATAAAAATGATTTTTAATATTGGTGCGGATTTTTAAGACAATATGGTTGAATTCAAGTTGTTTTAATTGTGCGGATACTGCTTTGCTTTCCATTCTGGTGATTCGGGCAATTTCTTTTACACCTACAGCATCCCAATTCATAGCAATCGCATGAACGATTTCCTGTTGTTGAGGCGACAAATCATCCATGCGATGTTTATATAAGGGTGTAACCCGGTCGAGGATAGTTTCCAGATCGCGAAAGGAGTCTCCTGATTCGTTGTCAATAAATATTTCAAAAAGGAGGACAATCGTTCTGGGCACGCCGCTTGTCAGACGGCGCAAGGCTTCAATTCGTCCGGATTCATGAACAACGATATCTTTTATAGAGAATGTATCATAGTTTTCACCCAGATTCAGAAGCAGATTGATGGTCTCCGCCTGGCTCAGGCCTTCCAGTTGAATAATCTTGAAAAGTTCATAAATAGGCTGCGTATATTCCTGTTTATAATCCAGAACAACGGATGAACCGCCTACGATACGAAAATCGGTTTCGTGCGTAACCAGGTATTCGAGCCTTTGATGTTCCCTGGGTTGAAATTTACCCAGCATATCGCCAAAATTATCGATAAAGAGAATCAGTTTTTTCTGATGTTTTCTCAGACTCTTCTTAAGAAGATTATAACAGATTTTTTCATAATCTTTCTCTTCGATAGATCGCTGCATCTCATCATGGAGGCCTTCAAATCCCTGCTCTATCTCCTCTTCGAGATAGATGGCGATATTTTCCCACAACTTATATAAAGTCCGTATATTGTATTGTTCCTCATCGAAGCGGATTGTCAGCAGCCAGTTTTTATGCTCCTCGGATCTACTGATCTCATAATAGAGCCTCAACAACAGGGTTGTTTTACCACTTCCCCGCTGGCCCTGGATGATAAAATGCCGGGGTGGCTCTTTCATGGTATCATGAATAACTGTATTAAAAATATCTTCGAATTCTTTTAGCCGAACGACGAAGTTTTTTATCAGTTCATCTCTGCTTTGATTAGCAGGATTGTATATATTGAGAAAATGGTGGCGGTTGGACGGTGTGGTTGATGGTTTACGGACAGATGACGATTGGATATCCCGATCAGTTTCTATATCCTTATGATTTGTTAAATCAGTGTGGTTATGAAAAGCTAAATAATTCATGCTATCAAACCTTCTCATCATGTATCAGTTAAACCGGTCCAGGTGTTAAGCATCATTTGCACCATAAAGATAACAAATTAGACTGTGAGAAGGTAGAATTTATTTAAAAGAGTCGTCAAATACTTTTTTTAATCCAATGATTGTAAGCACAGCCTTTTATTATGGTATGAACCCGGCCAGGGGTGAATAATCTGCTAATAGAAGGAAGCCCTGAAATTCTCGTAATCACTAATGACAAGACGGTTCCCCTGTTTTTGTAAATATCCCTGTTCAGTTAGCCAATTAATGGCCCTCGAGATCGTCTCGCGACTCGTACCGACCATGTTGGCAAGATCGCGATGCGGGGGCAAACGTGTTATTTCTACCTTACCCATATTAATCGTCCCCACATCATCTGCAAATCGAAGTATGGTGCTGGCTACTTTACCAGTCGCCGACTGTAAGGACATGCTTTTAATCTGAGCATCTCTTTCCCTGATACGCTGGGTCATGCCACGCAGAAGATTCAGCGTTAATTTAGGACATTGCTTAAAAATTCGAAGATAATCAGGGCGATTGATATAGAGAAGCGATGTTTCTTCTACAGCAACCGCATTGTTATTCCGAACCTCATCCTCGAATATAGATAATTCGCCAAAGACCTCACCTTCTCCGAGAAATGAAAAAATGAATTCCCTTCCCTCTTCGCTAATTCTGGTAAGTTTAACCATGCCTTTCAGAACTATATAGAGCCGTGTATCCGGCTCATCTTCAAATAGAACCATCTGATTCTTTTTGAAGTCCTGTCTTACCGCTACTGAAAGAATATTTTCCAGGTGATCCTCTGCAAGACCATCAAAGAGACTGACATACCTAATTTCCAACAGATCCATGAAACCCCCATAATTTCCTCCCCAAACTTGCCGAAGCAAGGCCCCTCAATGTTTATAGTTTCGATCATTTAAAAATAGTACCAGGATGTGGAGCAAGATCCCTAAATCCAACTTGATAATTTAAGATAGATCCGTTGTAACACCTTCAGAGACTCCCAACTGACACGAATATACTTGACAAAATTATTTTTGTCAAGTATATGACAAATTTATTTTTGTCATCGTTGAGAAATTGAACGGCAGGCAAAAATAATTGTTCCCCGGATGTATCTTTTTATGAGATGTACCATCAAAGAGAGAAAGAAATGAAAATCAATTGATAGTTGGAGGAAAAATGCCAGAAGAATTAACCAAAGCCGCTTTTTTAGAAAAAGTATTTAATTTTGAAGATAACAAAGAATGGAAATATGAAGGTGAATTACCGGCGATAATTGATTTTTGGGCTGAGTGGTGCGGACCCTGCCGTATGGTAGCACCAGTCCTAAAAGAATTAGCTGAAGATTATGAAGGCAAAATCAATATCTATAAAGTGAATACAGAAAACGAGCAGGAATTAGCAGGTGCTTTTGGTATACGCAGCATCCCTTCCCTGCTATTTATTCCCATGGGAGAGCAACCTCAGATGTCAGCCGGTGCACTTCCAAAAGATGCCTTAGTCAAAATTATCGATGAAGTGTTAAAAGTTCCGCCTCCCGAGAAAAACTAATTTCTTTCATATTATCTGAATAGGAATCAGGGGCAGATAGTTTATCTATCTGCCTCTTTTTGTCCAACAGTATTTAATTTTCAATTACACATTTTTACTATTGCATTAAATTCCAATTTACAATATTATAGGCATACTTATGATTGTCTTGGAATTAGATCCTGCTTATGTCTAAAATTATTATCGCCATTCATGGATTGGGAAATAAACCTCCATTTGCTGTTATGGAGCAGTGGTGGCTGCAATCCATTCTGGATGGTTTCAGGGCATGCCGTTTTCCATCCTCCTGGCTGAATTTTGAACTGGTATACTGGGCCCATTTTATTCACGATCAACCTCTCGATCCTGCTGAGCAGGACAAGAAACATCCACTCTTTTTAGAAGATCCCTATTCTCAAACAGGTAATATTCAAAGGGGACAGGGAGAACCCTTACAAAAAAAAATCAGCGATTATCTTGAAAAACAACTGGATAAATTATTATTAAATGAGGATCTGACAATAAATTTTTCAACCATCAGTGATTTTCTTATCCATCACTTTTTTCATGATCTGGAAATTTATTATGGATCAACGACAGAGGACAAGGAAAACCCTGACTATTTCGCCCGTGAGACCATACGAAACAGCCTGGTAGAGAGATTACGCCGGCATCAAAATAAAGAAATTTTGCTTATTGGCCATTCTATGGGCTCGATTATCGCTTATGACGTCCTGATACAAAATGAGCCCGATATCAATATTCATACCTTTGTTACCTGCGGTTCACCCCTTGGCATTCCGGTGATTATGAACAAAATACGTATTGAACAAAACATACCCGATTCGCAAAAGCAGCTTTCAGTTCCGGAAAACATATCCAATTGCTGGTATAATCTATCCGATCTTCATGATCGCGTCGCGATCAATTACAATCTGGCTGATGATTATGCGCCCAGCTCCCGTGGGATTGGAATAAAAGATATTCAGGTTACAAACACCTATGAGATCAATGGTAAAAAGAATCCACATAAATCCTATGGGTATCTCAGGACCCCGGAGATGGCTGATCTTCTTTATGGTTTTCTCTGTCAGGGTCGTTCGCGCTTTAGGATTTGGCTAATGCAGCAGATTGAGACTATATTTGGAAGGCGAAGATAGTAGGAAAATTTATTTTGCTTTCGTCAACATTTATTTCACGCAGCGCCGCAGCGAGTGCGGTGATTATTATCCACGAATTTCTCGAATGATTACGAATTTCACTAATTATAATTAATAATCTAAAAAAATAAGTATCTATAATTCTGCGAGACTCTGCAAACTCTGCGTTTGCGTTAGAAAATATTTGTATATAGGGAACACATTTTATATTTGTTGATATTTTAATTGAATTATTTTTATCATTACCTAATATCATACAGGATAAAACATGAATCGAGATGAAATGGTTGCCAAGATGTCTGAGCCGGGGATATACTGGGATTTTATTATCATTGGCGGTGGCGCGACCGGGGTCGGTACGGCCATTGAGGGTGCATCGAGAGGATATAAAGTCCTCCTTATTGAACAAAATGATTTTGGCAAAGGCACATCAAGCCGCAGTACCAAGTTGATACACGGCGGGGTCCGGTATCTTCAACAGGGAAATATCTCTCTGGTTCTGGAGGCTCTGAAAGAGCGTGGGTTGCTGGGGCGCAATGCTCCGCATCTGGTAAAAAACTTGCCTTTTGTGGTTCCCAGTTATGACTGGTGGGAAGGACCTTTTTACGGCATCGGATTAAAACTATACGATTTGCTTGCGGGTAAGGAAGGCTTCGGCGAATCGAAACTCCTGTCCAAAGAAAAAACAGTAGAACTGATTCCTACCATTGAAACAGAGGGCCTGAGGGGTGGTGTCATCTATCATGATGGTCAATTTGATGATTCCCGCCTGGTGATTAATATGGCACAGACGGCTGTAGAACAGGGAGCGACGGTGGTTAATTACGTTAAAGCGGTTGAATTAATTAAAAAAGAAGGATTTATCAGGGGCGTTGCCGTTCACGATGTTGAAAATGACAAAGAATTTACACTTAATTCCCGGGTTGTGATCAATGCGACAGGTGTTTATGCTGACCAGGTACGTCAGCTTGCCGACCGTGATATTAAACCGATGATTGCACCAAGCCAGGGCGTACATATTGTCCTTGACAAGTCCTTTCTACCCGGACCTAGTGCGATCATGATTCCACAAACTGATGATGGACGGGTCTTATTTGCCATTCCCTGGCATAACCGTGTTGTGGTTGGAACAACTGAGACGCCCATATTGGATATCGCTCTTGAACCGATTCCACTCAAAGAAGAAATTGATTTTTTAATCTCACATGCAGCCCGTTATCTCTCCAAAGATCCAACCCACTCTGATATTCTCAGTGCTTTTGCCGGATTAAGACCTCTGGTTAAACAGGGAAACGTGGAAAGTACGGCGGAGCTTTCGCGAGATCACACCGTGCATATTTCACCGTCGGGCCTGTTGACAATCGCCGGTGGTAAATGGACAACTTACCGCAGAATGTCGGAGGATACGATTGACCATGCCATTGTACTGGCGGATGTGGATTTTCATCCTTCAGCAACGGCTAATCTTAATATTCACGGATATCATCAGAATTCTGAAATATTTAAGGAGTTAGCTGATTATGGCTCTGACGCTCTTGAGATTAAGCAGATCCTGAAGGAGAAGGATATCTACCAGAAAAAAGTTCATCCTGACAGCCGGACTCTGATTGGAGAAATTATCTGGGCTGTGCGTCATGAGATGGCCAGAACCGTTGAAGATTTTTTATCCCGGAGAACCAGAAATATCCTCCTGGATGCCAAAACCAGTATTGAAATGGCGCCAGTTATTGCCAAATATCTATCCAAAGAATTAAAAAAGAGCACTTCCTGGGCAAAATCCCAGGTTAAGGACTATACGAAGGTAGCGGAAGGATATCTTCCTAGGCGATGAGGGTACTGGGTACTGGGTACTGGGTAC
>SDBT01011837.1_pt1 | contig 14014 bp, 12 predicted proteins | sample 2277101 | NCBI WGS metagenome assembly SDBT01 (sample SAMN10404973, study PRJNA504765) | marine sediment metagenome | isolation source: marine sediment core GS10_PC15, 103 cmbsf | place: Arctic Ocean: Southern Knipovich Ridge | collected 2010 | reverse complement strand
CAAGCTGGTGAAAAGGCTAGTATACCCGGCTCCTGAGCTGAAGGCAACCGGCTTGGGAATCCATGTCACCCCCGGGCTTGACGGGAGGATACTCCTCGGACCCAATGCCCGTTATGTGGACAGCATAGATTATTCAGTAGATGAGCAGCAGAAAGAGGCTTTCTGCGAGTCAGTAGCCAGGTTCTTGCCTATTATAAGATATGAAGACCTGGAGCCAGAAATGGCAGGCATCAGACCAATGCTCCGGGAGCCTGATGGTGAGTTCAGGGACTTTGTAATCAGGGATGAGCATGATAAAGGTCTGCCCGGATTTATTAATCTCATCGGTATAGAATCACCCGGGTTAACCAGCTGCCCAGCCATAGCCAAATATGTGGGACACATGGTAGACGAGGCACTAAAGAATTAGGAGAATAACCTTGCCAAGAAATACTGAGCCAACCGTTACACGAGCAGCCATAGATATTCCCTCAGCGACCCTGCGACAGTTGATAAAAGGGATTTAATAAGATGAGTGATATACAGAAATATGTCGTAATTGGCAGCAACTGTTTTTCCGGAAGCGCCCTGGTGGATGCACTGCTGGAAGACCCATCCAACTTGGTAGTGGGCATCAGTCGGTCTCCGGAGAAGAGTGCCCTTTATCTACCATACCAGGCACGCCAGACAAAAAATTTTAAGTTTTACCAGCTCGACCTCGTTCGCCAGCCCGGTGAATTAATTTCACTGCTTGATGAAATTGAGCCAGCCTATATTATTAATTATGCCGCCCTCAGCGAGGTCTACATCAGTAACCAGAGTCCAGTTGACTACTTTAACATCAATACCTCAGCCGTGGTCAATCTATGTAATCAGCTCAGGGAGAGAAAATATCTGAAATTTTATGTCCATATCTCTTCGGCTGAGATATATGGTCCTTGCCAAAAGCCGGTTACCGAGTCAGCGCCACTCAATCCAACTACAGCTTATGCTGTCTCAAAAGCGGCGGCAGACTTTTATCTCCTTACTGCATTCAAGCATTTTAGCTTCCCTGTTATAATCATCCGCTCGACCAATGTCTATGGAAAACATCAACAACTATATAAAATCATTCCAAGAACTGCCATCAATTTAACCGAGGGGAAGAAAATAGAGTTACACGGCGGAGGTAAGGTAGCAAGGATATTCATTCATATTCGAGATGTCAGTCGAGGTATAATCAAGGCGATGCAATACGGCAAGCCGGGGAATATCTATCACTTTTCAACTGATAATAGGTATTCAATAGCTGAGGTCATTGAGAGGATGTGTCAGCTAATGGGTTATGATTTCAAGGCATCCACAGTAATAGTTGAAGGAAGACCAGGACAGGACTCCCAATACTTATTGGACTATTCCAAGTCAAAAATTGAGCTGGGCTGGTCTCCCCAGGTGCTATTTGATGATGGGTTGAGAGAGGTTATCTCGTGGGTAAGGGACAATTGGCAGGATATCTCAGGTGAACCCCACACTTATATCCACAAGGTATAAAAAGAGTTGGGGTGGTTAAAGCAACTCCTAACCACCCCGGGCAACTTTATTTCCTACCTTTACAGTTTCACCGAGCTGTGGCTTGACATTGAGAGCGGCAAAAGTTTAGTATAAGCGATACGATTAAAAGCATAGTTACACTAACTAGTAAGGCTGGGCTGATGAGATATTATAAGCCTGGGGTTTGAGAACCATCATTGAAATTACCTAACCTTCATCTCTTTGAGACGCTCACCGAGGCCGTAAATGTAATCACCTCCAGACAGCGGTTAAAGCAGTTTCTAACCACCCCCCTTTATACTAATGCCGTTTACCTCATGGTTAACGCTGTTGTCGTCAGCCTCCTTAGCTTCTTCTTCTGGGTGGTGGTTGCCAGATTTTATACTCAGTCCGAGGTAGGTTATAGTTCAGCCATAATATCTGCTGCCAGCCTCCTTGCCGTATTAAGCTTGCTTGGCTTGGATGTCTCCCTTATCCGCTTCTTACCCCGGGCTGAGAAGCCCCAGGAGTTAATAAACGCCTGCTTTACCTTGACCGGTCTCATCAGCCTGGCAGTAGCTGGCATTTTCCTTGCCAGCGTGGACTTCTGGTCTCCGTCTTTGGCTTTCATTAAGGGAAATGCTATCTTTTCGGCAACCTTCATCATCCTCATACTAATATTGGCATTATCACCTCTAGTAAGCACCACTTTCATTGCCAGGCGAAGAGCTGGCTTCGTGCTTCTTCAATGTTCAATTCGCTCCCTTATCAAAATTCCCCTGCCTCTTCTCTTTGTCCTATTTTTTCATGCCTTTGGCATAGTCGCTTCCTGGGGCATAGCTTTTGGGGTTTCCCTAGCTGTTTCCCTCTTCCTGTTTCTACCCAAGGTTCAGAACCACTACAAGCCGATACCTACATTAAAGCTAAACCTGATTAAAGGTATGTGGCGATACTCAGGTGGCAACTACCTGGCTAACCTATTATTAGGAGCCCCGATGTTAATCTTGCCAATAATAGTAGTTAACCTTCTTGGTCCACAGCAAAATGCCTACTTCTATATAGCCTGGATGATAGCTGCTTTACTCCTTGCCATCCCTGGGGCTATTTCGACATCTCTATTTGCTGAAGGCTCCCACTTTGAGGACAAATTAAGGGAGAATGTCATAAAATCCGTCAAATTCACCTTCCTGTTACTAGTCCCGGCTGTTATCCTCCTCGTCTTAGTCGGCAAATGGCTGCTGCTTGCCTTTGGGCAGAGCTACTTGGCAAATGGCTTAAAGCTACTATGGATTTTAGCTATCTCCAGCCTGCCCCTAGGCATCACCTCCATCTACACCAGCATCCTGCTGGTGACCGGCAGAATAAAAGAACTGGTGATAATCTCGGGATTTATAGCCATAGCCGTGCTTGTGGTTAGCTATCTAGTTATGCCAGCAACGGGTATAATTGGTATTGGCTATGCCTGGCTCGGAGCCCAAGGTGCAGTGGCTATCTATATCCTTGCCTCAACAAGGCGGCTACGACGAATGTAGATATTGCCTTACTCATCTTAGCCATATATGGTGGATTTCGCCAGACAACTTGGCAGGGCAAGAATTGATTGATTCGAGAGCTTTGTAGTAAATTAACTCTAGCATCCAAATCTGCATATGAAAGGAGAGTGAACATGGTACAAACTGAAAAGGCTACGGCAAGGTGGTTTCTAAGGCAGATTGGGAGGCAGCCTTATTCTCTGAATCAATATCCATTGGCATTATCAGAGGTTGAATAATGAATTTTCTATTTGTTAGTCCAAAATATGCCAGTCGTGGACTAGCTTACGAGTTTAATCTCGGATTAGCTTATGTTTCTTCTTACCTGAAACATAGAGGTTTTAATGTGTTTTGTCTAAATACTTGTCATTATGATGATCCGATTGAGCAACAATTGTCTGAATACATTAGCAGCAAACAGATTGATGTTATCTGTACTGGTGGGTTGTCTTACTATTTTTACAAAATTAACACATTATTAGAAGCTGCTAAGAAGATAAAACCAGAAATTATCACTGTAGTAGGCGGTGCAATTATTACGTCAGATCCAAGGCTGGCCTTAGAAAATATGCAAATCGATTTTGGAATCATTGGCGAAGGCGAAGAAACAATGGCAGACCTTGCCGATGCATTGTGCAATGAAAGAGATGTTAATAAAGTTAAAGGTTTAGCATTTTTTGATAAAAAAAACAATTTAATCACTACCGAACATAGGGGTCCCATATCTGATTTAGATGCACTTCCAATTCCTGACTATGAAGGGTTTGAGTATGGCTACTGTGTGGACATGTTCCTACCTACTGATCAAACCTACTATACTTTATTTGATGAAGTGAGACCGGCAAGTATTATTACATCAAGATCATGTCCATTCAGTTGCACTTTTTGTTATCATCCACTGGGGAAAAAATATAGACAAAGATCGCTTGATAATGTTTTTAGAGAAATTGATTATTTGGTAGAAAGATACAACATTACCGCATTGGCGTTATTGGATGAATTGTTTTCCGTCAACAAAGAAAGAATGTATGAGTTTGCGGAGCGAATCAAAAAATATAATATTAAATGGACACCACTACTGAGAGTAAGTAATGTAGATGAAAAAGTACTTAAAGCACTCAAAGATTCAGGTGCATATTTGATTAATTATGGCATAGAAAGCTTGAGTGACAAAATCTTGAAGAGCATGCAAAAGAAAACTACAAAGGCTCAAAACGAGAAGGCTCTCAAATTAACACGAGATGCCAAAATTGCTATTCAAGGCTCCATACTCCTTGGTGATCCGGAAGAAACGGAGGAGACCATTAAAGAGTCAATAGAGTGGTGGATAAATCACCCCGAATATGGATTGAACTTGGCCATGCTATTGCCATTACCAGATGCACCTTTATACAGGTATGCTATAGCTAATGGCTTAATTAAAGATAAGTTCAAATACATGAAATATTGTTTTCCGCCTATCAATCTATCCAAACTTAGCGACAGAAGATTTAAAGAAATAGTTAATTTTGTAAATAAATACGGATCAAGTAATTTACAAGATGCAAGGTATGTCACAAAGGGAAGGGTAATATATTCAAAAAAAGAGCCTGGAAAGCATAATGGTAAAAATGTTTTTTCTATTAAGATAGAGTGTCCAGAGTGCCACAATGTGTCTGAATATAGAAATATGCACCAATATTCATTTGACAAATATTCTGTTGTTTTCTGTAGGGATTGTCACGTGCGTTTGCGAGTGGGAACAAAAAAATGTTTTTCTGAAAATTACACCCTTTATAACATCATTATTTTTAACATGATTGGAATTGCCAAGTTTTTTTTAAATAAATACCCGGTTATTAAACTCATGTATCATAAATATATAGAGACGAAGTATGCCACCTTTTTTAAATAGAGACGAAGTATGCCACAATCATAAAATCAATCTTTTCTGATATCCGTTAATCCGTAAGTCCCGATTCAAAACCCATAGGAACAGAGAGTTAGTTGACCAGGGCTTCTGAAGTGCTGAAGACAGAATTGTCCTGCTCGTGCGCAGGTGGGGTACCCATCAACATAACGAGAGTAGAATGAAGCAACCTAAGGTCTCCATCATAATCTTAAACTGGAATGGGCTTGAGGATACTATAGAGTGTCTGGAGTCTCTGAAAAAGATTAACTATCCCAATTACGAGGTTATCGTATTTGATAATGCCTCTGACGGGAATGACGTTCAGGTGTTAGAAGAGAGGTTTGGCGATTACATACATTTAGTTAAGAACGATAGGAACTACGGCACCTGTGGTGGACGTAACATTGGTATGAAGTATGCCTTGAATAATTCCAATCCTGATTATCTATTAATGCTGGATAACGATACTGTAGTTGACCCGGAGTTTCTCACCGAGATGGTTAAGGTAGCTGAGGCTGCCCCAGCTATCGGCATAGCTGGGGCTAAGATTTATTATTATGATGAGCCTGACCGATTGCAGTATCTCGGGGGTAAAATAGATCTCTGGAGAGGGCAATTAGTTGTCACTTCATCAATAATGGAAAGAATTAAGGCATTTTGTGGCAGCTTTCTTTCACAACACCCGCTTGGAAGAAAAGAGATTGATAGAGGGCAACACAATTCAATCAAAGAAATAGAGCATGTTGCATTCTGGTGTGCTTTGTTCAAGAGAAAGAGTCTGGAAAGCATTGGCTTTTTTGATGAGAGATACTTTTTTTATGCTTGGGAAGACGCTGATTATTGCCTTAGAGCTAGGCAAGCTGGCTATAAAATTATCTACGTCCCCAAGGCAAAGGTCTGGCATAAGTATCGCTCAGGGAGTAAGCTGGACGGGTTTCCTCAATACTATGCCGTCAAAAGCCACTTCCAGCTCATGAAAAAGCACGCCACCAGGTGGCAATATCGCTGTTTTCTGATCTACTTCTTTGGTTTCCATCTTTGGCTTTTAGTTGTATCTTTCTTAATACGCCTTCGCCGCCCAAGGATACTCCTCAGCTTCTATAAAGGGGTTAGAGACGGGCTATTTCATTCTGGGGGATAAATTATTAATAGCTTTGTGGCTTAATGCTTGGTGGTGCCGATTTATCCGAGAACGACTAAAGCATTACGGAGGGTGATATGCTATATTCATTCTTTGTAAAGGTCGTCAGATTTTTAGCAGAGACAAGGCTAGGATTGGGGCGATTCCCTCTAGTTATGAAGTTGTATAAATTTTTATATCAAGCTTTACTACCTCAAGAAAGAATCATTTTAGTTCCAGTTCAGGAGCACAAGATGTATGTTGATATCGGGGATATGGGAGACCTTGCTCCAGCTTTAGTCTCCACAGGTATTTACCACAAACAGATGACTAAGGTAGTCAAGAGCATCATTACCAAAGGGATGGTCTGTTTGGATATTGGAGCTAATATAGGCTATTTCACGCTGATTATGGCAAGGCTTGTAGGTGGGGGAAAAATATTCGCCTTTGAACCTGAACCGTATAATTTTGATTTACTAGTAAAGAATATAACTATAAATGGATATCACAATATTACCCCTATACAAAAAGCCATTTCAAATAAAAATGGGAGGGCAAAGTTATTTTTAGATAGAGTTAATCCTGGCAGCCATTCACTGGCAAGACAAGGACAGAATACACACACCTTTGGGAGAGATATTGTTGAGGTCGAAGTGCAAACTCTGGATAGCTTCTTCAGGGATTACAATGGTAAAATTGACTTTGTTAAGATGGACGTTGAAGGAGCCGAATTGACGGTTCTTGAGGGGATGGAAAATATAATCAACAAAAATAAAGACCTAGTAATTATCACCGAATTTTTGCCGCGTGGATTAAGGAGGTCAGGTTCGGCGCCAGAGCAATTTTTAAACAGACTCTTACAATATGGTTTTGAACTTTACGATATAGATGAAAAAAAGCAGTCACTACACTCCATAGATGTTGCTTCTCTTCTCGAAGAATATCCACCGGGGAAAGCTACCAATCTACTAGCTAAACGGTAGGATAGCGTCCCATTTTGAGAAGTTTAACTGGGGCATTGACCTCTATAACCATTAAAGGATAATATAGGTCTAACCCAAACTAGCGAAGAACTGGAGTAACTAGGCTTAAAGCATTTGATTGGCTTTATAGAGGGGGGAGCGGTGTGAAGTGTTTAGTCACTGGAGGAGCAGGATTTATCGGAAGTCATCTGGTTGACCGTCTATTGAAAGATAGTCATGAGGTCATTGTTCTAAGTCATTTTTCTCCAGAGAGAGCCAAGAATCTGGCTCAGCACTATGGTTCACCACATCTTCATCTACATGAAGCAGATATTACTGATTGGGAAGCTATCCGACCACACTTTTATGGTGTTGATTGGGTATTCCATGCAGCAGCATCGGTTGTGACACGAGATTCTGTAAAAGACCCGAGGAAATATTTTCGTGTGAATGTTGATGGGACGGTCAATGTGTTCGAAGCATCGCGAATCAGTGGAGTGCGGAAATTTATTTATTTGGCATCTGGTTCTTGTTATGGACGCCCGGATGTTCTCTCGACACCAGAAACAACTGAAATTAGATTAGATCATCCTTATGCACTAACAAAGTATTTGGGAGAACAGGCTGCGTTGTTCTTGGGGAAAATATATGGTCTTCCAGTTATCTCACTGCGTATGTTCTATGTCTACGGACCGAGAACGAGACCGTGGAATGTTCTCAGTGTGTTTATGAGACAAAAAATTGCTGGCAAGCCACTTACTATTGTTGGTGATGGAGAGCAAAGAACGGATTTTGTTTTTGTGTCTGATGCCGTAGAAGCGATGATTATGGCTGCTGAGTCTGATTTAAGTGATGAGGTGATGAATGTTGGCAGCGGGGAATCGTATAGTATGAACCAATTTGTAGAAGCTCTGGGAGGTCCTGTTATACACATTCCAAAAAGACCATATGAGTCAGATTATATCCAAGCAGATATATCGAAGATTAAGAGACTGCTTGGTTGGGAGCCGAAGATTTCCTTTGAAGAAGGGATGAAGATAGTTCTTGATAATATTGATGAGTGGCGATGGTGATAATCGCATGAAGCAGTGGTGTGGTTAGGAATAGGTAAGTGAAACATCCAAAGGTTTCCATAGTGACCCTAAACTGGAACGGATTTGAGGACACTGCCGAGTGCATTAAATCAGTGCACAAATCAACATACAGTAATTATGATATTATCGTAGTTGATAATGGTTCAAAAGGAAATGATGTGCAACTACTGAGAAAGGAATTTGGGGATAAAATCAAAATAATTGAAAATGAGAAGAATTACGGATTTGGTGGTGTAAATATCGGAATAAACTACATTATTAATAGCGATAAAAAAACAAAGCTAATACTAGTCATCGATAATGACACAACTGTCGATAAGGATTTTCTCAGAGAGCTGGTAAAATGCATGTACGAACGCGATGCAGATATAGTCAGCTCCCTGGTTTATTATTATGATAATCCAGATAGATTGCAGTATGCCGGTGACAAGGTCGACTTTTGGAGAGGTATAATTCTTCCAGTTAAGATATTATTCAGGGACAGAGTATATGGAGTTGGGCATTATGACTCGGCAAAATATGTGGAGCATATAGCATTTTGGTGTGTATTATTCAGAAAAGAAGTTTTTGAGACAATTGGATTGTTTGATGACAGTTTGTTTTGGGGTTGGGAAGATATAGATTTTTGCTCAAGAGTTGTCAGAGCTGGAAAGAAGATGGTCTATGCTCCGAAATCGAAAGTATGGCATAAGGGGAGGTCAACCAGCAGGAGCGATAGCTCTATTCATTATTATAGCACCAGAAATAAGTTTTGGATTGTGAAGAGATTTCTCCCAACTTGGCAATATTGGTGTTTTATTGTCTATATGTTTACAGCTCATTTTATATTTGCTTTTATGTATCACTTAATACTGAAACGACGGTTGAGAGCATTTCTAAATTTTTGTGGTGGAATTATTGATGGATTGCTTGGTAAAAACAAAACAGACAGTAAGAACTTTCGTTGGCACATCTCTTCATAGCAATGTCGGATATTTAATTGTCAACACTGCTGTAACTGCTCTCTTCAGTTTTCTATTTTGGGTGTCTGATAGATGTGACGGCATCTAAAAGTAAGTAAGTGTAGAGGAAGTATGGGAAAAGTTATTCTAATTAATCCTAAATTTACCGAGGAAGTAACGATATTCAATCTTCCGATAAGTATATTGCACCTTGGTTCTTGGCTTATGTATAATGGATATGATGTTAGAGTGATGGATGCATTGCCATTTTTCTGGAGAAATAAAGGAGATAAATAATGAGAGAAGTTAATCTTTTGGATTCATATCCGAGAGTAAAAAGACCAATCGAGGATCTTGCAAGGTCGACAGAAGAGAATAAAGCCATTTCCAGGAAGTTTGGTTTCGAATATTTTGATGGGGATAGGAAGTATGGATATGGTGGGTATTATTATGATGGAAGATGGAAAGCTGTTGCTGAGAGAATGCGAGATTATTATGGGTTAATTGCTGGGGGTGCTGTACTTGACATAGGATGTGCAAAGGGATTTCTTTTGTATGATTTGAAAGAATTGATTCCAGGAATACGGGTTGCTGGGGTAGACATTTCCGAATATGCAATAGAGAATGCGATGGAAGATATAAAGCCATTCTGCCAGGTGGCTAATGCTGCGAGTTTGCCATTCCCAGATAAGTCTTTTGATCTTGTTATTTCAATAAATACCGTTCACAATCTTGATCGCGATGGCTGTAGGAAGGCTATCCAAGAGATGGAGAGAGTCAGCAGAAAATATAAGTATCTCCAAGTTGATTCTTGGTTCAATGAAGAGCAAAGAGAAAAGTTAATGAAATGGTATTTGACAGGATTAACTTTTATGGGTGTAGAGGATTGGAGAAAGTTCTTTGAAGAGTGTGGCTACACCGGAGACTACTACTGGACGATAACGGAATGATGACAATGAACCAGCCAAAGGTATCAATAATAATTCTCAATTGGAACGGTCTGAAGGATACATTAGAGTGTTTGGACTCTCTAAAAAGAATATCCTATCCAAACTTCGAGACTATTGTTTTTGATAATGGGTCCGATAATGCTGATGAGAAAGTAGCTATTCTTGACAGGTTTGGCAGCTTGGTGCATGTTATGGGTAGTGATAGAAATCTGGGATACTCCGGAGTTAATGTGGCTATAGGATATGCATTGAAAAAATCTTCCCCGGACTATTTCTTGCTATTGGATAATGATACAGTTGTTGACAAGAATTTTCTCGACGAATTGGTTCAGGTAATGACTACCGATAGCCAAATTGGTGCCGTCACCGCGGTGGTATACAGTTATGATAAACCTGACCAGATACAGCAATCACTCTCCGCAAGAGTAAATTTCTGGATAGGGGATGTTATTGGCATGGATTGGGTGACAAGGTTCTTTAAGATTCGTCCAACAATCAAAGATAATTTGCCGAGAGAGGTTAAACAGACTGGATTTTGGTGTATATTGTTCAAAAGAGAATGTATTGAAAAAGTAGGATTAATAGATAGAACATATTTCTTTACTTGGGACGGCCCTGATTATTGTGAGAGATTGAGAAGAGCGGGATATAAGATCGTTTATGCGCCAAAGGCAAAAATTTGGCACAAATGGAGAACCGCTAACAAAATTGATGGAAGGACAGAGTATTATCATCCCAGAAATCGCTTTAAGTTTATGAAGCAGTATGCAACAAGGTTGCAGAACCTATCTTTTTTACTCTTCTTCTTTGGCATCCATTTCTGGCTTGCGGTCATATATTACCTAGTATGGTGTCGTCGTCCCGACGTGTCTCGCAGTTTTGTTAGAGGTGCAATGGACGGATTACTTGGGAGATACGAATGAAACACGATTTTATTTATTTGCTCCTATTTGCGATTGTAGCATTCCTTTTGCTTATTGTTGTACCGATTTTACATCCAATCGGTGTAATCAAGGCTGAATTAGAAAGGAGGAAAAGGCAATTATGAAAATAATGTTTGCCTTCAAAAGTGAAAATTTTCTTGTTCCAATTGGTATATGTGTAATATCATCAATAGCTCGTCGTGACGGACACGAAGTCTATCTCAGTGAAATGCATACCGAGGATCCGGTTGAGAGAATACGAACACTAAGACCTGATATTGTTGCATATAGTTCTTTGAGCGGCGAGGCAAAGCATTATCTCAGACTAAATAAAGAGATAAAAGAGAAATATCCAGACATTGTTACAATTATGGGTGGTCCGCATCCTACATTTTATCCAGAGATTGTTAATAAGTCAACACTTGACGCTGCATGTGTCGGAGAGGGAGAAGAAGCTTTTTCTGATGTGCTCAGCGCGCTGTCTTCTGGAGGCAGTCTTAGTGGGATTAAGAATATTCCTACGAAGGACGGCGCGGAATTTGTAGTTCGTGATTTGATACAGGACCTAGATTTATTGCCTTTTCCAGATTATAGTCTATTCTATGACAATACTGAGATGGGCAAATATCCTTTAAAGAGTTTTATTGCAGCAAGAGGATGTCCATACAAATGTACATACTGTTTTAACGCAGCATGGAGACAGATTTACAGTGGCTGCCATGGTAAAATAATTAGAAGACATTCTGTTGATTATGTTATCGAGGATATTAAGAGAGTGAAAGAGAGATATCCTCTGAGCTGTGTAAAGTTTCAGGATGATATATTTTCACTTAGAGTAGATGAGTGGCTGGAGCAATTTTCCAAAAAGTACAAAAAAGAAATAGATTTGCCATTTTTTATTCTTAATCGATGTGATCTACTTACTGAAGATATGGTGAAGCTGTTGAAATTTGCCGGGTGTCGGACAATAAGCATGTCAGTTGAGGCTGGGAGTCCGGAGATAAGATACAATGTGTTAAAGAGGAAGATGACCGATAAACAAATTATTGATGCTCATTTATTATGTGAAAAGTATGGCATTGCTACATTTACCAATGGTATATTTGGACTACCAGACACTACCCAAAGGGACGATGCTATGACTCTGGATTTGTCTCTTAAATCTAGAGTAACTTGGGGAGAATTCGCCATATTTTATCCATATCCAGGAACAGAACTTGGGGATTATGTTATTGAGAAAGGGTATTATGTTCCAGACTATGATAGTATGCATACATCATATCAAAATATATCAATGCTGAGTTGTTTTACTGACAGACAGAAAGAAATTCAAATGAACTTTGCTATCTTGGCTTCCGTAATAGTTACCTTTCCATGGTTGCGAAATCTTATTGTCAATCATCTGATATATTGGCCATCGAATCGTTTATTTATCGTGGCTTTTTGGATAGCGAAAAATCTTGCCTTTAGAAGGTACATCTACAGTACGAAGACAAGTCTCTGGAGATCGATGCGTATTTACTGGAGAAGTCTCAGGCAAGAAATATTTAGACACTCAACTGAGGAAAAGGAGATAAAATGAAACTATCGGATTATGTAATTAGTTTTTTAGTAGAACAAGGAATCAAGCACGTATTCGTTATAACTGGGAGTGCTGCAGTTCATTTAGTAGATTCTATAGGAAAAAATCCCAATATAGATTATATTTGTACTCAGCACGAGCAGGCGGCAGCTATGGCTGCTGAGGCATACTCAAGAGTAACTGGAAATTTAGGAGTGGCTTTATCAACCAGTGGTCCTGGGGCAACAAATTTAGTAACTGGTGTTTGTTGTGCTTATTTTGATTCTATTCCAACAATCTTTATTACTGGGCAGGTTCCTAGATCCCAATTGAAAAGAGGCTATGCAGTAAGGCAGTTGGGATTTCAAGAAACAGATGTTGTTAGTGTGTTCAAGACCATTACTAAATATTCTACCTTGGTTGATGACCCCCAGAGCATAAAATACGAGCTGGAGAAGGCAACCTATCTAGCCAAGTCTGGAAGGCCAGGACCAGTTTTATTAGACATTCCGGATGATGTTCAGAGAGCTGAGATTAATCCTGGTGAATTGGAATCTTTTGCTCCGGAGAAACCTAAATTGGATGAGGTGGACTTGTTGGATTTGCATATGGATGATGTTATCGAACTGATTAAAAAGAGCAAGAGACCAATAGTCATATTTGGTGGGGGAATCAGATTAGCCAAAGCACAAGATAGAGCTAAGGAATTTGTTGAGAAGTTGAGATTTCCGGTGGTGTTAACTTGGGCGGCAATGGATATGTTTCCGCATAATCATTCACACATTGCTGGTGGGTTTGGAGTGAGCTCTCCCAGGTGGGGAAACTTCGCTGTCCAGAATTCAGATCTTGTGTTAGCTATTGGAACTCGTTTGGATACTCATGAGACAGGAGACAAGTTATCCACTTTTGCTAGGGGAGCCAAAAGGGTTGTTGTAGATATTGATAGGGGTGAGCTGGATAAATACAAGAGCCGGGGAATGGATGTGGATATACTTATTGAATCTGATGCTGGGGACTTTTTTGATGCGATTAACAGCAAGCTGGATGGTATTGAGAGACAAGATATAGTAGAGTGGGTTGAGAGAATTAGGGAGTGGAAGTACAAATATCCTATTTGCCCACCAGAATATTTTGACCAAAGGGGGAAAGTGAATCCTTATGTTTTTATGGATCGTCTTTCTGACTCATCTTCAGAGGGAGACATAATAATCACTGATGCTGGGGCTACCTTAGTCTGGACGATGCAAGGATACAAAGTTAAGGAGAACCAGAGATTATTTTCTGCGTTCAATCATTCTCCTATGGGTTATGCATTACCGGCAAGTATTGGAGCTTCCTTTGCCAACAGAAATAATACTATAATTTGTATTATTGGAGATGGTGGGATGCAAATGAACATTCAGGAATTGGCTACCATTGCCAGACATAAATTGCCAGTCAAAATATTTCTTATAGATAATCGTGGATATGGGATTGTAAGACAAACTCAAGACACATGGTTAGATTCGAGATATGAAGCAACATCCATAGAGGGAGGGCTCGCTTTGCCAGA
>SDBT01011835.1_pt1 | contig 14015 bp, 19 predicted proteins | sample 2277101 | NCBI WGS metagenome assembly SDBT01 (sample SAMN10404973, study PRJNA504765) | marine sediment metagenome | isolation source: marine sediment core GS10_PC15, 103 cmbsf | place: Arctic Ocean: Southern Knipovich Ridge | collected 2010 | reverse complement strand
CAACACGTATCCCAGCGGCACAACGACTGGCAACATCGAACAGATCAACTCCGGAACGTCCGGAGCGGTCACTGCTGATGGTCTGTTCGACCTGGTCTACTCAATCAAGAGTCCATACCTCAGAAACGCGAGGTTCTTGGCCGCTCGGTTGACGATCAGGGACGTTCGCAAGCTCAAGGATGGCCAGGGCAACTATCTCTGGGAGCGCAACTTCCAGGTTGGTCAGCCACTCAACATCCTCGGCTTCCCAATGCACCAAGCTGACGATGTGGCCGCGGTGTCTGCGGGCTCCCTGTCGATTCTCTTCGGCGACTTCAAGATGGGCTACACCATCGTCGAGCGTTTCGGCACACGAGTGCTTCGTGATCCGTTCACAGCGAAACCCTTCATCAAGCTCTACACGACTCGTAGAGTGGGCGGCGACGTTGTGAACTTCGAAGCTCTCAAAATCCAAGTTCTGACGTAAGGAGGGATGTCATGAGAGACCTTTATAACAACATCGAGGTCCGTCGTGGCTTTAGCCCTGCTGCGGCTGTCGCGGACAACACTGCGTATGTCAGTCAGATCATTGACATGAGGGGCTTCAAGTCGCTGGTCTGGTGCATTCTCTTGGGTATCAACACTGACGCCGACATGACGACTACTTTCCTGATGGAGCACGGTGACGACAGTGGCCTTTCCGATGCTGCTGCTGTTCCGGACTCTCAGATGGACCCGACAGAAGTCATCGCTTCTTTCGACTTTGCTGATGATGACTCTGTACGGAAGTTCGGCTACGTTGGCGAGAAGCGATTCGTTCGCTTGACGATCACTCCTGCAGACAACGCAGCAGGCAACATCTTCTGTGCCTTCTGCGCGATCATGGGTGATCCAGACGAGCGGATCACGACTGCTCAGGCGACCTAAGCAAAGTGGGGAGGTTAGTCCCTCCCCACTCCTGCCTTTGGAGGTACGAATGAAAAAGTTTATCTTAGGCATTGCCGTGGGCGCTATGGCGCTATCGGCTTTGCTTTTCTCTCAAGAAATCGTGCGTGTTACTACGGCCTGGGCCGCGAACGCAGCGTGCAACGTCGATAACTGCCAAGAGCAAGGTGGCGGTCGTTGGTCAGTTGGTGGCTCCATCGACGTGCTCACTGGTGGCGATCTGGACATGGAGACTGGCTCCACATTCAAGATCGCTGGCGTTACCATGTCTTCTACCGCGGCTGAACTCAATTTGATGGACGGTGTTACGGCTACGACAGCAGAAATCAATCAGGCTGCGGACGAGTCAGCTAATGTCGAGGTTGTTGCCGCTACGAACGCTATCACAGCAGCAGAAAGCGGTGCGACCTTCTTCCTTAACGATGCAACGGAGTTTGTCTCGACGCTTCCTGCCGTAGCGGCAGGGCTGAGATATAAGTTCATCGTTACCGCCGCTCCTGCCAGCGCGTCGTACACCATCGTTACGCCAGCCGGAGCGGACCTAATGGCCGTCATCCTTACCGCCGGCGGCATTGACGATGCTTCCGACGTTGCTGTTGACCGAGACGTTATTACCTTCGTTGATGCTCAGGCCGTGGTCGGTGACTGGGTTGAGTGCATAAGCGACGGCACCAAATGGTTCTGTCAAGGTTCTGCGGCAGTGGCAGCTGGGATCACGACTGGACAGTCCTAACCGGGAGTTGCGGTAATGTTATCACGACGAACGCTTATCAGCGAAACGATAACTACCGCGCTCGCTGCGGTACTTCGTGGATCAACTTCTGGCCTCTATGGTATGAACGCTCTGACCGTAGAGGCCAACTTTGTTTATGGCTCTGCCGGAACTACAGTGGATGTGTGGTTACAGACCTCACTCGATGGTGGAAGCAACTGGATTGATATTGCACAGTTCGCTTTCCTTACTACGAGTTTGCGAAAGATACATACAGTAGTTATACCAGCGGTGGTTGCTACTCGTACCAATGTTACTCCCTTGGATGGAACACTCGGCGACAATCTCATCCAGGATGGTATCCTCGGCGACATGATCCGGGCAAAGCTGACCACGACTGGCACTTACGCCGGAGACACCACGCTCGATGTCAACTTCATACCGATAAGTTAGGAGGGAGAGGCAATGGTAGATTTGGTAAAATACAAGGTTCGTTACGACGCTGATGTAACGGCGACGAACCTCAATGCTGGCGACACCGACCAAGTGGTAACGGATTACTACAACGACTCGGACGTGTCGCCAGACGCCGATATTCGAGTGAGTCAAGAGGAAGTCGTGGAAGCAATCGACATTGACGAGTTCAAGGCCCTGGATGCTCCGAACCGCGAGTCCGTCACCCTCGCACTATTGCCTGTGAGCATTGTGATACGCGGGTCGAACGCGAGGACGATTCTCTTAGCCGCCTTCACGGCAGTAACTGGTCCTAACACGCGGACCAACTTGCTGGCGCTCCAAACGACGGTAGAAGCCAAGGCCGAGCGTACACGCGCGCAGCGTGGAGGAATTTTGGGCAACTCGTTGTTGGTCAATTTGATCGACACCACGATGATGCGAGCCCTTTAATCGAGGAGATGAAAAATGCCGACAGAAGTCCTGGTTAAAACCGGCTCGGCCGCGCTCACGCAAATCGTCTTCGGCGACCACGCGGGAGATCATGCTCCAGCCGCGAAGACCTCCTATGAGTCGGATGGCGGAACCTCGAAAGATGTGCAGCTTACGTTTGCCTCGGTGGCTGACACGGCTGCGCGGGAGTCGGCCAAGGTCGATCTCGGGGCCGTTCGGGCCGCACGCTACGACGTGAACATTAGCATTGAGTTTGCCGCAACGCCCACGACGGGAGCCCTCTTTGAGCTTTATTGGGCGCCCTCGCCGATCAGCACTCCGGCAAATGGCAATCCCATGAACATCGACGGCGTGGATGCGGCTGCGCCCTCTGGCATCGGGACGCTCGCTGAACTTGTCGCGGTGTGTCAGTTCGTCGGCGTCTTCGTCGTCACGAACGATCCGACAACTGCGGTCATGGGCGGCCACATCGGTGTGTTCTCACCCAGCCAGCGCCACGGCATCCTCATTATCAAGAACGAGACCGGCGCTGCGGTACACTCCGACGATGTCGAGTGCCATGTCACGTTTGACGCTATCATCGACGAGGCGCAGTAAGCGCCATGGCGGCTATTGCTGGCAGGCGCTACAGCCCGGTCTACGACAAGCTCAAGAAGCCTGAGAAGTGGAGCTTCGGCAAAACCAAAATTGATCCAAACTGGCAATGGGTTTACGACAAAGCCGCTATTGTTTGGCCGCTTTGGGCGCGGGGTGGTTCTGCTGGTAATGCTCCAACTGCTGTGGAAGACCTTAGCGGCAATAAGTTTAATGGATCACTGATTTCTGAAGGAGGTGGGGGACCTGATTGGGTCGTAGGATCACGAGGCATAGAGTTAGGTTTCATTATTAATAATAAAGATCGAATTGAGGGAGGAGTGGTTACTACGGCGGTTTGTGATGCAGAGTGTACTTGTGTCGTAGCGCATACAATTGGATCTGATGTTACTTCTACCCAGACTCTTGCTTTCTGTGGCTCGGTGGGAACTAACTCTACATTTGGTTTAGAGTTTGGCCGCACTGATAACAAATATACTGGATTGCGAAACAACGAAGCGGTCAATATCACTTCCAACGCAAGTTTTAACGCGGGTGCTGAAAACGTCGTATGTTTAAGGCAGTCCGGTTCCACTGGAGATTGGACCTCGGATTTATTTATTAATGGTTTGCTAGACAATACGGTGGCTTCAATTACAAATAATCCTAACACATCGGCTACTGCTGAGTGTTGGAATGGTGCTGTCAAAAGCCCGACTCCTCTTAACCCTTTGACTGGACGCATATCAATTATCTACTGGTTCCCTGTTGCTCTGACAGACGAGCAATGTCGGCAACTAACTCTCGATCCCTACGGCCCTATTCGCGAATCCCAGACCCTCTTCTCCTTCCCCGACCCTGCGACAGTCAGCGCGCCGAGTATCGTGGGGCGGAGTTCGTTTCGTCCGTATGATGGTCTGCAAGCTCCGAAGTGGCCTTTCACAATTAACATGGAAAGCCCCCAGGCAAAGGGCTTGGCAGCATGGTGGCCTTTAACTGACGGGGCTGTAGCAAAGCCTATTGAACTGGCAGGCAACTCAGTATTTGAGGCAACAATCGGTTCGGGCCTCACCTCTACCCACAACACTTTCGGTTTGGGTTTGGCGTTTACGGGCAGTCAAGGGTTACGATACACCCAATCTCCTCAACTCAAGAATATAGAGAATAATACAGGCTTGGGACAAGGCGTGTCGATGACCGCTTGGGTTAAGACTAACAGTTCACATCAAGGTTCGATTGTGGGCCGCAATGCCGGGGCGGGGCAAAAAGATGGCCCTTGGTTTATAATACAAGTTGCTCAGTCCTTGCAGGTTTTTAACGGTGCCTCTGGTGTTCAAAGTGACACTGATATTTATGCAGTAAATACTTGGAACCTTGTCGGGTTTACACACGAGCAGAAAGCAACTGATCTTGTCACATGGTATGTGAATGGAGCCATCGCCGGGGCCACTGACGAACTCGTTCTTGTACTCACTGCATCGACTGATCCTTGGTATATAGGAGTAGACCCGCGTGATGGGGCTGGAATTAATTTAGACGCAGACATATTTGATATCCGTGTTTACAATCGCGTGCTTACTCCACAGGAAATGTTGGCAGCTTATGTTCCCGACACCCGCTGGGATTTATATGAAGAACTCGGCCAAAGGATTTTCTCCTTCCCCGCCACCCCGCCAACCTCTCCCTCCGTAGGCACCCGCCCGAGCGATCTGGTCGAGGACAAGCTCAAGAAGCCGGAGGGCTGGGGGTGATGGGGCAGCGTCTTTATAGGCCGGAATGGGGTTGGTTTCACGACAAGCTGGTCCTTGGTTCGCTGTTTGATAATGTTCCAAATCCGCAGACGTTTGGTTCGGCTAAAACAGCGTTGACGGTTACGGGTTCACCGGCGTCTCTTGCTGGCACAGCGGGTCGTGGGGTAGAATTTAATTCTTCCACTGATGGCTACGATCTACCAGATACATATTTAGAAGATAATTTTGGTACCAGCTTTACTCATTTGTTTGTGGTGGATTGGGATGGATCGGCTCCTACAACACCTAAGCAAGATTTGATGGAGAGTCGAGGAAGCGCACAGGGAATCACATTGGAATTTTCAGGCGGTAATTTGCAGGGGGTTGTAGAGGTTAGTGGGGGTGCTAATGGGGTTCCACAATATACACCCACTATCCCGGCTGGGTTGGTAGTTCTTTGTCATCGCTGGGATGGAACGACTGAAGAGGTGCGCGTTTCTACCGATAGGTTTAATCCCGCTACGGCTAGTATTAGCGGGACGATCACCGATGCTGAGGAGACGCCCGTAATAGGTAATGAGGTTAGCGGTAGCAAACAACTTGGAATTGGTATTGCTTTACAAGGAATATATTTCTTTTCGGAACATCTGTCGCTAGGCGCAATCTTCCAGATTTTTGATGACCCCTTCGGCCCCTTCCGCCGCCCCATGCGACTGGTTGGGTTTGAGGCAGTTGCGGAGCCAGTGGTCACTAACGACCCAGACACGGACGCGGGACTTTTCATTGCTGGACAGCAACAGCCAGTTATCGAACGAGCAGGTATGATACCGTACTAAACCACCTTAACGGAGGACGAAATGGGTGACTATCATGTTGAGGGGGCGCAGACGGTTGCTTCCCCAGACGACACCACACTGAGCCTCGAACGCGGCGCATCAAAACGCTTCAAAGTGTTCGAGTTCATCAGCGGCTTCACGCTTGCGAGCCCAAGTGACAATCTCTTGAGCGTGAGAATGCACCGCTTTGTCACGGCAGACGGAGCCGGAACCGCGAGGACGCCAAACCCTCTCGATCCGGCGGAAGGTGCCTCCGTGGCAACGTGCCTCCATAACCACACCACCGAACCGACGACCTACACGACCGACGAAGAAGTGGTCGGTCCCTTCGGCCAGCACATGCGAGTGACTTACCGCTGGGTCGCGGCGCCGGGTAAGGAGATCATCGTTCCTGATACCGCTTCGGTCGGCGTTGGCTTCGTCGCAAGTCACGCTTCGGTAACGCCCGAGCATCTGATCAGCGCCTTCTTCTCGGAATGAGGCGTCTTTGTCGAGTTGAGGTTTTGGGATTTCTTGAGCCCTTACCTCTTCTCGACTAGAGGGTGGAGTAATGAGAAACCCCCACGGATATGCGACTGCTGTAGGAGACCTTCCGGCTGGTGCGCCAACGCTCGTTGAAGATGGCGTTCAGCATACTGAGGGCGAGATTGACACGTACACTTGTAACCACTGCAACGCTGTGAAGCATGTTCCAGTGCGTGTCAATCCGTCCGACATTGGAGGTCTCTGCAAACAGTGCATGGGTTTGATTTGTCCCAGATGTGTAGCGAAGCAGACCTGCACTCCCTGGGAACAAGAGATGCTGCGTAGAGAAGCTCAGGGCGCCTTTCGTCGAAACTTTGAGGAAGTGCGATAAATGTCGCGCGACACGCTATACCCACAACAAGGCTTCATCGACCTAGAAACGCTCGGTGCTGCTGAAGCTGTCAAGGTAGAGGAGTTCGTACAACCGTTCTCTGAGCCTTTGCGGTTGTTGCAAGGTGTTGCCTTTGCTACGGTGCTGGCTGTTTCCTCTGGCATGGCACCGATCGATCCTGAGACGCTCGGTGATCCTGGCGGTGTCGTAGACGAAAGCACTGAGTGGGTCCAGCCTTTCTCACAGCCTATCTTTGAGGCCCCAGGCAATAGGTTCGCTGCTGCGCTGGCAGCGGGCTTTGCTCCGATTGACCCCGAAACACTAAACGACCCGGAGACCGATCGACTTGAGTGGTTTACGGCGTTCTCCCAGCCAGTTCTTGTCCCCCGGGGCGATGCCTACACCGCTGCTCTGGCTTCTGGAGCTGTACCTACCGATCCTGAAACTCTAAATGACCAAGAAACAGATCGTTTGGAGTGGTACGCGCCGTTCTCGGAGCGAGTTCCTGAGCGTCTGGGTAATGCCTATGCTGCGACTCTCGCAGCTGGAATGGCTCCGATTGATCCAGAGACATTGAACGATGGTCTTCCGGCAGATACGGGCACTGCATGGTACGCACCATTCTCAGAACCAATCTTACAGCCTGCTGGTATCAATTACGCTGCAACGCTCTCGGCAGGTCCTGCTCCTATTGATCCTGAGACGTTAAACGATCCGCTTGAAGATAAGCTTGAGTGGTACGCAGCATTCGCTGAGCCAGTACGCCCGAAGGTAATATACCAGCATCCAGCCGCGTTCGACGATCACGGAACTCTCGGCGACGCTGGAGTGCCAGCTGATACGAGCGTCGAAGACTGGTGGGCTGGTTTCTCAGAGCCAATTCTACAACTTCCGGGGCTCGCTTACTTCGCGACTTTAGCAGCCTCTGGCATGGCTCCGATCGACCCCGAAGGGCTTGGTGCAGCAGCCACTGTGTTTGTTGCTGACTCTAGGATTTTCACTCCTGGCACTTCAGATAGAACGTTCGATGTTGCGTCAGGGAATAGAACCTTCACTCCAGCGGACAACTGATCATGTCGTTTAGACTCATAGACCCTGATGAAAAGCTGGACTTCACGCTAGACTTTAGCAGTTGGCTAGACGCTGGAGTTCTCATCACTGGCACACCGGCTTGGTCTATCAGCCCAACTGGACCGACTCTAAGTGACCAAGTCAACACGACTACAACTGCCACGACTTTTGTCAATGGAGCCACTCTTGGAGTTGTTTACCTTCTAAGCTGTAAGATCGCGACCGATGCTGCGACGCCTCAGACCTCGGAACGTTCAATCACTCTTAGATGTGAGACAAGGTGATGCCTAGAAATATGTATAGCACTCAATTGAAGACAGCTCCTGTTAACCTTCCGTTGTCTCTTGGTGAGGTTAAGGCTAGTCTCGGGCTTCCAGACAGCGATGACACGCAGGATGCCAACGTGATGGGCACGCTTCGTGCCTGTACCATAGCCTGCGAGCGATATACAAGAAGGACCTTCATTACTACTACATGGACAATGTTTAAGGATAGGTTCCCTGGCCGGGCACTGCCGTGGTGGGACGGCGTCAGAGAAGGCGCCAACACTGAGATCAGTGATTTAACGGAGGCTATCATCGTGCCTAGGCCTCCGCTCTTGACAGTTACCCACATCAAGGCTCACAAGCAGGATGGCACCTCAACCACTGTTCTCGCCGCCGACTATATCGTAGACACAGCCAGTGAGCCTGCGCGCATCGCGCTGAAGCTAACGAAGACCTGGCCCACGGACGCGCTCAGGGTCATCAATGGCGTGGAGGTTGAGTTCACCGCTGGTTATGGCCTGACAGGCTCCGATGTTCCCGCGCCCATACGAGAGGCAATACTCGTGTGCGTTGCAGACGCTCACAGCAACAGAGAGGGTGGCCTTGCTAAGTTTGAAAAGGTTGGAGAGTCCTCGATCAGCAGATTCAGCCCGGAAGAGATTCCTGTCCCCGCAAGGAATCTTCTAGGTACTTACAAGGTTTGGGGATTATAGTTTAGGACCATATCTACCGTGACGGTAGATATGGTCCATACGAAAGTCTCGAAATGAGCTTTTTAGACAAACACAGAAAACAGTTAGTTACATTCTGGTCAGCTACAGGAGCAGATGCCTCTGGTGATCCAACCTTTGCCACGCCCAAGGCTATAACGGCGCGCTGGGAGGAAAGACAAGCCGTATTTACCAATGCTGCCGGAGAGGAAGCCAGCGCAGGGGCCGTGATATTTGTTAAAGAGGACATGAAGGCTGGAGACTTCCTCTTCCTTGGAACCTCTGCCGTGGCCGACCCCACTACCGTTGGCGACGCCAGGAAAATTCAAGGCTGGTCAAAGTTACCACAGTTAACCGGAAGCGATTTCGAGAGAAAAGCTTTCCTAAGCGGGAGATCAAGGTGATGAGACTCTCAATCAGAGAAGAGGACCCTGGGTATAACTATGAAGTCACCATGCACTGCAGCGTTCTTCTGGACGGGGTGGATGTCACTAAGCAGTGTTTCACCGCTGACGAAGAGGAAGGAAAGGTGTGGTGCTACAAATGGGATGCTGAGGGAAGGCCCTTTATTGATCCTGAGAATCCACAGGACGGAGCCGTGGAAGAAGTACGCACCGGGAACGTTCTGATCTTGCTCAATGCTAGGGCGAATAACCATGACGCACATCCCTGCAACTGATCTAGCGACAGAGATCGCGGCGCAGGTAGCGAGCCTCACTCTGGCTACTAATCTGTTCGCTAGTACGATCCGAGCGCACGACAGCAACATCCCAAGAGACAGTGTCTTTGTTTGGGGTAGTGGTGGATTGCCGCCTCTGAGGACCATGGGAGACCCGGACGAAATACGTGTCGCGTTAGTGCATGTGAGGGTCAGGAGCGCAAAGTATGCCTCTGGTAGGGACTTGGCTCATTCGATCATGAACTTGTTACGGGGCGATGACATCTCTACTTACTTAGAGGTGATCTCAGCAACGAGTGAGCCGGCCGACTTGGGAAAGGACGCTGACGGGAATGAATACTTTGGTTTTGAGTATCTAATGACCTATCAGGAGCCGTAAGATGGTAGCGCAGCTCTCCGTTATTATTAGCAAGCAGATGAACGACATCATTGAAGATGCTGTTGGCAAGACGGAGGAGAACGTTAAGAGCTTCATGAAAGAGACGTATGATGATCTCGTTGCGAGGTCTCCTGCTATCACGAACTATTACAAGAGCAACCATAGAATAGGCATCTTAAACTCGAGCTTTCAATTCAAGACTCAAGGAGGGGCTAAGTTGTTTCCTCCGATCAAGGATAGCGAGGAGCCCGGGGTTTATGCTGGAAACGTGGCTGCGACCAGGGCCGAAGAGTTAGCAAAGTTAGACGGGTTTGAACTCGGTGACATTGTGCGAATCTCCACAGCCGTTCCCTACGCGGACTCTGTGGAGCAGAAGCACGGGACCTATCGGGGTGCGAATGCAATTGCAGGCGCACTACTCAAGAGATTGGAGACCTAGAAATGGGCAAGTTCCTATTCAAAGACGCGGTAGTGATGTTCGATGGCAGAGATATCTCTGGCGATCTGAACTCTCTATCGCTTGAGTACTCTGCTGAGCTTCCAGACGCAACTGCGTTTGGTGACACTTCAAGGGTTCGCCTCCCTGGGGTTCTCGATGTGACTGTTAATCAACAAGGGTGGTGGGATTCTGTCAGCGCGGCTAACTCCCTTGACAAAGACTTGTTCGATGATGTTGGCGCAGTCAGCAGCCACATGTCGTTCTCCCCTGATGGTGGACAGCTAGGAGAGACGGCGTTCTCCTTCCCGACCCTGACCGCAGAGTATAGCCCAGGCGCAAGTCATGGCGAGGTCTTTGCTTTTAGCCTGACCATGAACGGCACTGGCCCGCTGGTACGCGGCGTGGTGATGGAGAAGAGCGTCTTTGGGGCTGGAGCCAACAACGGCACAACTCGCCTAGTCGGCGCCGTTGCCGCAGGAGAAACAGTCTACAGCATCATTCACGCCACGGCGGTGAGCGGCACAAACCCAACTCTTGACGTAATTGTTGAGAGTGCTGTTACTGATTTTGCGACCATAACCACTCGACTGACTCATCCACAGCTAACTGCTGTCGGGTCAAACCGACAGAGTTTGGTCGGCGCGGTTACGGATACTTGGTGGCGATTGGTGCTGACCGTTGGAGGCACTGATACACCATCCTTCACAGTCTTTGGTGTGATTGGAATACAGGCTACAACCCTACCGTAAGGAGAAAGTGATGGCGAAGTTCGTCTACAAGAATGCTCACCTCACTGTCAACGCAGTTGATCTGAGCGCACGCGTCGAGAGTCTGACTCTCACTGTATCTGCTGAAACGCCGGAGACCACTGCTATGAGCGATGGTACTCGGCAACGAGTAGCCAGCTTCATTGACTGGAACTTTGAAGTGAATTTCCGACAGGACTTCATCGCGCCGGCGACGAACGCGGTTGACTCCACGCTGTTCGCTCTTGTCGGAGCGGCAGAGTTCGCAATCATAATTCGACCTGATGCTGGTGCGAAGGCCGCTACCAATCCTGAGTTCACTGGCAACGCCTTGCTAGCAAGTTACTCTCCGATGGGAGGTTCTGTTGGTGACGTTGCAGGGGCGCCAGCTTCGTTCCAGGGTAGCGGTGTGCTTGCTAGAGGCGTCTAACAAAAAGGGAGAAGGCTATGGCACTTGATCTAGAAGAAGAATTCGGCAGCAACGAGACTGCTGAGAAGGACGGTGTTTGGGTTTCTCTGGGCGAGGATGCTGGAGTAAAAGTAGCTCGCCTAGGGAACCCAGTGGCGCAAAAAGCATATAAAAAGATTCCCCGCGCCATTCGCATCGCTATCGAGGGAGGAAATATGGGGAACAAGCAAGCGGTACAGTTCCTCTCAAGCTTTCTAGCAGAGCACGTTCTCAAGGATTGGAAGGGGCTTGTCGACAAAGGAAAGCCACTTCCTGCGTACACCCCTGAGCACGGCGCAAGCTACATGAAGAAGCTTCGTCGCTTCCGGGATAAAGTCTGGGAGATTTCCAATGATGACGAACTCTTTAACGTGGAGTTGGAAGACGACGCAAAAAACTCACCAGCGCGCTCCTCTGGTTCCTAAAGCACGGGGACGCCGAAGAAGCTCTGGAGCGCTGGGAAGAGAGTCATGAAGAAGCCTCAGAGGTACTGAATGAAAGACCGATCATTACTATTAGCCAAACGTGGCTCTGGAAAGCTTTTTGGGAGCTTTCAGCCACACGATCTCGGGGCCTCGGAGCCCAACCAATATCGCATTCCGAGGTCGTGGCATACTGTCATCTGCAAGAGTTTGGTGGCTATGAAAGCAGAACTCTTAGTTATACCATGTCCATGATGGATAGCACTTGGATGGAACAGGCGAGTAAGAAGGCGGACAATGACAGCTCAAGTTGAGATAAGCACGGTCAAGGCCAGGAAAGAGTTCGAGGACCTTATAGCCCAAACGAAAAATCTCGTTGGGCAATTAAAGGTGCTTGAGTCCCGTTCGAAAATTATCAACAGGAGCATGGGGCAGGTCGGACGACAGATGCAGCTCATTGCCAAGACCAATAGAGACGCCGCGGCTGCTGTTGATAGGCAGGCTAGGTCCGAGGACAGGCGAATCAAGACTGTTAACAAAGCTCGAAACGCCATGCTTGATCTTCGGGCCAAGATACGATTGGTCGGAGGAAGCGAGAAAGATGTTCAAAAGATAGAAACGGCTTTCCGCAGATATTCCGCTGGCGTTATTAAAGCGAAGGGAGATACTACTCGACTGAGGAACGTGACTCTTGATTATGATAATGTCTTGCGAAGGGTGAGGAGGGACCTGACCACCACAACGGCTCGTGTTCGTCAATTAGGCAGGGCACAGAATAGGACAGCTGCTTCTGGTAGGAGATTGCGTGCTTCTACGAGAGGATCGAACATAGCCCTACGAAATCTTGGTTCCTCTGCTATCTTTGCTGTTGGCCCCTTGTCTGGAGTCGGCGCTCGCATCACTGCTTTAGGGGCGATTAGTTCTAGAACTGGTGTGCTAGTGGCAGTGTTTGCTGCTGCTATAGCTGGCGCACTTTTAGCCGTTTTCAAGTTCGGCAAGCTTATGGTTGAAACTGGTATCATTGTGCAAAGAATGCAGGCTGCTTTGAGAGTAGCAACTGAATCAGCTGAAGCAGCCGATGCTGAGTTTATTTTCTTGACTAAAACAGTCCAGACCCTAGGTCTGGACTTCGAGAAAGCCGGCATACAGTTCTCTCAATTAGCCGCCGCTGCCCAAGGCACTACCTTAGCCGGTAAGGGTGTTAGAGATATTTTCAGGGCCGTGAGTAAGGCTTCTATTGCTTTAAGCCTGTCCGGTGAGCAAACTGAAGGTGCTCTTAGAGCCATTCAACAGATTATGTCTAAGGGTACTGTGCAGGCAGAGGAACTTCGTGGTCAGCTTGGTGAACGAATTCCTGGTGCATTCCAGATAGCGGCAAGAGCTATAGGAGTGACGACCAGAGAACTTGGCAAGATGCTGGAACAGGGGCAGATCATATCGGACGAGTTCTTGCCGAAGTTCGCTAAAGAGCTTGAGAAAACCTTTGCTGAACAGGCCGTGCGGTCTGCAGATAAGTTAGCAGCTTCTGTTCAAAGACTGAAGACTGAGTTCCGGTTGTTAGCTCTTCGGGTTGAAGAGAATATCGGGCTACTTGATAAGTTTGCTACCGCCGCGAATGTGATATCAGAGGCCCTTGAATTTGATCTTGAGCTAAATGTAAAAGAGGCTGAGGAAAAACTTAGACGCTTTGAAAAGGATTTTGAAGAGAGGGGCGTAGGCAAATTAGGCCCAGAGAACATAGTTAGAAAACAATTTGAGTCAGCAATTTTTGCTGCGGGGCTTGAATTACAAGCCGCGAGGCAAGCCTTACGAGACGAGATTGCCGCAGTCGCCGGTAAGAAAGGTGGCGAGGGCACAGGTCCTCCAGCGATACCAGAAGATCTTAGTGATTTCCCACTCAAGAAGATCGACGACATTAACGACCGTATTGCACGGCTCAGAACAATAATAATCCAGCTTGGGGATACTAGCCTCTCATTCGCTATGCGTACTGATCTTGTTGACGCTTTTGAGAGGACGGAGAAGGCAGCGAAGTCAGCAGCAAAGATTGTCAAGGGCTTTGAGAGTAAAGAATTAAACGCTGCCTTTGCTCGGTTTAACATCGCACAAGGTCTTGGTAAGGATAGAACAGACGACTTGAGAAAGGCCGTAGCGGCTCTAATCGTTGTAGAGCTTGAACTCAAGGATGTGGCTGACGCTCGACTAAAGATAGTAAAGGACCTCAACAAGGCCGAGGCTGCTATTGAGAATAAGATAAAGATCGCTGAGCAAGCGTTGGCCGTCGAAAGAGACGCTAATTTAACCGCCCAGGAGAAACT
>SDBT01011834.1_pt1 | contig 14015 bp, 10 predicted proteins | sample 2277101 | NCBI WGS metagenome assembly SDBT01 (sample SAMN10404973, study PRJNA504765) | marine sediment metagenome | isolation source: marine sediment core GS10_PC15, 103 cmbsf | place: Arctic Ocean: Southern Knipovich Ridge | collected 2010 | reverse complement strand
TCCATGTTTTCTATTGTTATCGGTATTGGCTTTTCTTCTGCAGTAGGACTTGTCTTTGGTATTTATCCAGCAATGAAAGCAGCCAAGTTAAACCCGGTAGAAGCATTAAGGTATGAGTAAGAAGCGTATTTCGTATATGATATATCGTAAGAAACTCCATTTAGGGAGACTCGCTTTGCTCCCATGTCCAAAAAGAGAGCTATCCAGTGACTATTTTTTTTAGAAACTTACCATTTTTGTAGACTAGTCTGTTGTCTGCGTAGATTTCTGCCTCTTTTTTCATGTCCTTTACGATGTCCCAGTGAATGGCTGCCTTATTCAGCCCTCCTGACTCCGGGTAAGACGATCCCAGAGCCATATGTATTGTCCCACCCATCTTTTCGTCAAAGAGCATGTTCTTAGTAAATTGTGTTATGCCATAGTTTGTTCCGATAGCAATTTCCCCAATGCGATCTGCTCCCTTAATCTTCAACATTTTCTGCAGCAGTTCATCTCCTTTGACAGCCGTTGCTTTTACAACTTTGCCATCTTCAAAGGTAAGGGTTATATCTTCAACTTCTCTTCCAGCAACGATTCCTGGATAGGTAAACCTTATGGTACCGTTTGCTGAATTTTCAAGGGGTCCTGTGAAGACCTCGCCGTCCGGCATGTTCAATTTCCCGCTACAATTTATCCACTTTCTATTCTTTACCTTTAAGAGTAAATCTGTGCTTTCGCCCACTATGCGGATGTTATTCACCTGGTTTAAGAATTCACAGATTTTCTCTTGCTGCTTGTCTATTTTTTTCCATTTAGTAACCGGGTCTTTCTTATCAACCAGGCAGCTACTGAAAACGAAGTCTTCGTATTCCTCTAATGACATGGCCGCTTCCTGCGCCTGATTATTTATGGGATAGGGTAACAGTACCCACTTTAGTTTTCCCTCTGCGGAGCGCTTAAGAAAAGTCTCCATAATTTCTTTTTTGGAAGATCGGACAATGGCGATTTTTTCTGGATTGATGTTTGTCAATCTCTTGGGGTTAGGCTCGCATGATACATTTATTGCGACATCTGCTTCTTTAACCAGAAACTTCTGTAAAGGTGGAACAAATTTTAGCTGATCTTTTTTTGCGTATTTGAGGAAAACATACTCAACGTCAAGACTTGGCATTATTGTCGGGTATGCACCCGCTAATAAGCATTGTCTATAAAGCTCTTTAATTAATGGGAAAGCCAATGCATCTCCCTGGATAAACACCTTTTCTTTCGGTTTAACATCGACGCTATACTGAACACAGAGTTTTGCAAGATTCTCTATTCTTGAGTCAACCATTCAATTACCTCCCTTTCGAGGACTTCCATTTACTGCCATAATCATCATTTCTTCTCGATCTTCTCTCTTTTGTTGGCTCTTCTGGCAATACCTTCCCTTTAGTAACAGGCATGGGCAAAGGAATGGCCTTGCTCATAACTATTACGCTAAATTTTTGCCAAGAAAATATGTTGCAGGTTATGATTACGCTTCCTATCAAAGTAGTTATGATTTTTGCTATCATGCCCCTCAGATTCATCTTGTCAATTCCCATAATGATGCTATCGAGAGTTCTTTTTATTTAGGATCTTGGTTATCGCTTTTGTTAGAGAGTCCGTTTTAGCCGGCACGTACTCAGTCGGGGGACAGCCGGCTACATAAATACCTTTATCCTTGTATTTTTTGAGGCAGTTGCCAAAAAGGATCAGATGCCTACAAGAGACGCGTGGTTTCGCTTTAGGTCCTACCAGAATAATGAGATCTTGAAAATACTCTAATTGGTTTTCACATAATGCAAGGCCTTCCCCGAGCTCATGTAAACAGGCACTGCAGGGGTTTCCTTGGATTATTTCTATCTTCCCTCTTGTTCTTTTTGCTAATTCAAAAGGATTCTTAGGAGACGAAAAACAAAACTTACCGGTCCAATTCTCAATCCTTTCTCCAACAACATCTATGTTTTCCAGATCAAGCGTTCCCAATCCCGCTTCCTGGGCAAACCTGATATGCTCGATTTTGTCAGGATCAAAGCCCATAATCCGGGCGCATACAGCATCTGCAGCTACAGGGTCACGACTTGCCATCAGCAAGCCAACCGGATAACAGACTCGTGCCGATGTATCTTTACCAAAGGTTGCGTCAATGATTGTAAGAGGATTTTTTATTATTTTGTTTAGATCTACAACACCTTGATTCAGATTTTCAGAGTGAAATTTTCGCTTCCAGGAAGGTCTTACCAGTCCTTTCATGTTTTTCAGGCCCAGAGTGACAGTAGTAAGATTTGCCGATTTCATTACTGCCATACTCACCACGAGGTCAGCTTCTATAGCAAAACTGGAAAGTTCAATTTCTGAGAAAAAACCACCTCCCGGAACTTTTACTTTTGAGTGAGGTCCATAGCGGAGACTGACTACTCTTGCCTTTGCCTGCTCAGCTAATTCGTACAAACCGTATTCGGTGTAAGCGATTTCCTCTTTCAGGTGGATAGATGGGTCCTCACCCACAAGAACCTTGCACCCATATTCGGAGAATGTCTTTGCCACAGCCCAGGTTACTGAGGGATTTGTGCAATAAAGAGCACCTGTGTCAGAAATATTGGGTTTCAGTAAAATTGTGCTATCCTTACGGCAAAAATTTTCCACCCCACCAAGCAGATTGATCATCTCTCTTACCTTATTGAGGATAGTTGATGCCACTGCTTGAGGATGTACTTTGATCAGAGCTACTCGTGACTTAGCCATACTTGCCTCCTATTTTATCATGTAAGTTTTGACACTACCGATATTGCTTTTTTCCGGGGAAACCTTGCAAAAAAAACGCTCTTTCAACGGCTTCTTCTCTTCTGTTTCAATCCTTTTTTTCTTTGACCGGGTAAACGTTTCCGCTTTTTCCTTAACTTTTCCCTTTTCGCTCTCCAATCACTTCTCATTTACTATAAGGTCCTGAACGCTTGAATAGAGTCAGCTGTTCTTACAGAAAGAGTTCTATTCTTCTCTTGACCAGTTCGACATGTTTTCCTGGATTGTCATAGCCAACATAATATCTGTTGGTCTTCAGTACAACGATACATGTAGTATCGCTTCCAATAAAGGGGTCAATCCTAGATGTTCCCCTACCCTACTGCAATTCTGTGGACGTTTCTTAAGACTCGCTTCTGTGGTAAGTCATCGAACAACTCCTGATGGTCAATATCGGCTGTTATATATCTGTACTATAGGTTACAGGATTCTGAAGCGTAAACACTATCCATTGGGTTGATTAGTGGTGATAAGGTGTAGCAATAGAAGGACGGTACTAGGCCGAGCAGCGTGATTGATGGGGATTGGGTTATTTCCGTATTTGGTTCGAATCCTTTTTGAGGGATTTCTCTGCTTAGCGACTTTTTTCTGAATAATCCTCAATTAAGCTTTGACCAACCCTTCGCGGTAAGATCCTCAAGAAATTTTCTGTGGCTACAAGCCGGGCCGTTTTTGGAGAGAGTGCATCGAGAAAAATATAATATTTACTGATGGCCTCATCGTAGTCTTCATAATGTCCGACCTTATCTGTACCAAGCATAAACCTGTCAGGAAATTCCTCTACTATGGCTACCCATTCCTCATTGGGAATCCCGCTGGGGGCTACATCCATGGAATACACCACCCATGAGAGATCAATCCAGAGATTAGGATAAGTCTTGAGCATGCGCCGAAGTTCTTTTAAAATGGTGGGTATCACAATACGCCGACTGATTCCTGCCTGAGCCCAGTTAAAGCGGGTTTGGGGGTGATTCTTCACCGCTTCTTCCATTTCATATAGATAAAGAGGTTCCTGAACCCATACTGAGCTAACGTCACTGTGTATCCAAACCGGAAGATCATGTTCGGCAGCGAAAACATAAACAGCATCCAAGGCGATATGATTTGCGCGAGCCTGCTCTCCGTAGGTCAGTGCCGTCAGGTCGTCATGCCGGGTAAGAATTTCTCCTATTCCCTGCCAAAGATCGGGATACCATTCGAACATTCGCTTGACGTGATCGATAGCATTTCTATCGGTAGGGTTGAAACCACAGATGAAGGGATGAAATCTCACCTGATCCTTTTCAGGCAAACTCTTCACTGCTCGGGCTACCAGAACATCGGTAGCACTGTACCAATAGGTTCGTGAATCATCGGCGAGATAGTAAAGAGGCTTACGCGGATCGACGGCATCCCATTTCTTGACCACGGCGAGGCCATTGAGCATCGCATGCTCGACACCAGCCTGATCCATCGCTTTGAGAAGCAACTCAATCCCATCAGTATTTTGGAGAAAGTCTACATAATGTAAATGGGCGTCATTTATGCGATATTGTATTGAGGCTTCTTGATCCGAGACAACAGGATCATTGTCTTTCGCTCCTCCCATGCCGGATATGTTTAGAATCGCTGCCAAAATCAGTGTCGCAGCTATCGCAACTGCCATCTTATATCTCTTATTCATAATTCAACCTCCGCTTATTTTACGAAATGTAACCTATAGCGCCTACAGAATCCCCGTACCATAAATCTGCCGTGTTTAACTTTGCTAGGTTACTAATAGCCACTTGTTCAGGTGATACCCTATTATACAGAAAAGTCAAGCAAAAAATTTAGACTCTTGCCACTATATCCGAAAGATGATATGCTACCTGAGGTCGCCACAGCTGACCATTACCAAATTTTGAAAAAAGATGGTCGAACATGAATCTTACCGTAAATATAGGGCCAGAGAAAGGAGCGAGCCATGAAGAGTTCTGAAGAAGAAAGACGCTATGAAGCCCTGAGTCCTTTTGAACTTAAGAATAAACTGATTAAGATGGCCGAGACACATCACGAGAGGATGATGCTGAATGCCGGGCGTGGGAACCCTAACTGGATCACAGTCACACCGCGGCAGGGGTTTTTTCAGTTGGGGCTTTTCGCCGTTGAAGAATCGCAGAGAGAGCCTCATCGTCCTCGTCTGGGAAGTACGCCTGAGAAAGAGGGCATAGCAGGGAGATTCGGGAAGTTCGCCGCAAAGCATTCAGATACCCCCGCTGTCGGATTTTTGCGTGAAGCCTTTGCTTATGTGCAGGACGAACTTAATATGGACCCTGATGAATTTATGCGTGAAATGGTAGACGGCATACTTGGCGACCATTATCCGGTACCGGACCGGATGCTTACTTGCAGCGAAACGATAGTTCATAAATATCTGGAACAGGAACTGTGTGGGGGAAACCTATCTCCAGGAAAGTTCGAACTTTTTGCGACCGAAGGCGGTACCGCCGCCATGGACTACATCTTCACCAGCCTTATGGAGAATAAGCTCCTTCACAAAGGAGACAAGATTGCGCTGGGAACCCCGATCTTCACACCTTATATCGAGATCCCACATTTAAATGACTACCAATTCGTCGAGATTGAAATACAGCAGGATGAGAATTCGAACTGGCAATATCCCGATTCGGAAATCGAGAAGCTGGCCGACCCTAAAGTGAAGGCTTTCTTCCTTGTCAATCCTTCGAATCCTACCTCGGTCAGCATACAAGAGAGTACCCTCAAGAAAATAGGTGATTTAGTCCGGGGCAGAAGAAAAGACCTAATAATCATTACCGATGACGTCTACGCAACTTTCGTGAACAGCTTTACATCTCTGGCAGCTGTTGCCCCGCTGAACACAATACTTGTCTATTCTTATTCGAAATACTTCGGCGCAACCGGCTGGCGCTTGGGTGTGATTGGGATTCACCAGGACAATATCTTTGACAAGATGATTGCCGCCCTACCGGAGAAAGAGAGGAAAGCACTATATGAGCGCTACAGCACGGTAACACTCGATCCGAACAAAATGAAATTTATAGACAGGATGGTTGCCGACAGCCGCTCGGTGGCACTTCATCATACTGCTGGCCTTTCCACACCGCAACAGGTCCTTATGGTTCTTTTTTCACTCTACTGCCTTATCGATAAAGATGGAGAGTGCAAGAAAGAAGCGCAGTCTATAGTAAAGCAGAGATTCAAGAGGCTGTACGCGGCTCTGGGGATCGCGCAGCCGCAGAACAAATACGGCACGCGCTACTACGCAACCATTGATATTCTTGCTCTTGCCAGAACAAGGTACGGCCAGGAATTTGCTGTTCATATGGCCAAAAACTACGAACCGATAGACTTTGTTTGGCGCCTGGCAGATGAAAAGTCCGTCGTTTTAATGGATGGAGGCGGATTTGAAGCGCCGAGCATGTCGGTGCGTGTTTCACTGGCCAATCTTCCGGATAGTGCTTACCAAGTTATCGGTAAAGGCATAAGTGATCTCTTGACGGATTATTATGAGAGTTGGAAGTCGTGCAAGAGTTGATACAGATGATTGACATCAAATCATCCAGGAGGGTAATTTATGCTACATGATATTGTTGAGATATGCCGCACTTATCCGCAGATCGTGGTCTTTCTGGCCATTGCCATAGGTTATTTTGTGGGTAAAATGAAGTTCCGCGGTTTCAGTATCGGTTCAACCGCAGGTGTCCTTATTGTCGCCCTTGCGCTAGGCCAAATGAATATCAAAGTATCGCCCCTGATAAAGGCGGTCAGTTTTGCCTTGTTTATTTTCTGCATGGGTTACAAGGTGGGCCCACAGTTTTTTGGCGCGCTTAAAAAGGAGGGCCTTAACTATATCTGGTTATCTCTTTTGGTCGCTCTGTCGGGACTAGGAATCGCCATTCTATTAGGGAAAATGTTTGGTTTTGATAAAGGTATCACGGCAGGGCTGCTGGCGGGAGCAATGACACAATCCTCGGTGATAGGTACTGCTGAGGGCGCCATAAAACACTTGGCTATTTCGGCGACTGAACAAACTGTACTGGAGGGTAATGTTGCCGTAGCCTACGCCATAACTTACCTATTTGGGACGGCGGGACTAATCTTCTTTTTTAAAATACTGCCCCGGCTGATGAAAATAGACCTCAAGAACGAGGCCAGGAAACTGGAAGAGGAAATGTCTGGTGGTTCCGGGGAAATTGACAAAAAACCGGAACTTTTCTCATGGTACAAGCAACTCAGTCTTCGTGCCTATCGCGTTAGCAATGAAAAGATTTTGGGGAGAACAGTGAGCGAACTGGAGGCGCTGTTCGCGGGGAAGGTGGCTGTTGAGAAGCTGAAACGGGCTGATCTGGTTATCGATCCTACGCCGGGCACGATAATCCAGTCGGGTGATGTGGTGGCAATAGTCGGAGACCGTAGAGAACTTCTTAAGGCAGATGTGGAGATTGGTCTCGAGGTTGATGACGGAGGCGTAGTGGATCTCATCGGCGAAATTCTGAGTATCTGCGTCCTCAATCGGGAAGCGGTGGGCAAGACTCTTGGTGACATCAGCAACGAGCACGGCCATGGTTGTTTCCTGAAAAAAATAACACGCCAGGGTCATGAATTCCCCCTTACCAAAAATACTGTTGTTCATAAATGTGACGTTTTGGAGGTAGCCGGCGCGCAAAAAGATGTGGAGAAACTTGTCAAGCACCTGGGGTATCCCGAACGCCCAACAGTAATTACAGACCTGGTAATAGTGGGGTTAGGTTGTGTCCTGGGCACTTTGTTAGGTTTGATAATGGTGCCGGTTATGGGAATACCGGTAACGCTAGGAGTGGGCGGAGGTGTGCTTGTATCCGGGCTGGCGTTCGGCTGGCTGAGGAGTCTGCATCCCACTTTTGGACAGATTCCTGGCGGAGCGCAATGGGTTTTCACCGACCTGGGACTGAATCTCTTTATCGCCTGTGTTGGTTTGACCGCGGGCCCACGAGCTATCCATGCTCTGCAAACGACTGGAGTGTCTCTGTTTCTAGCCGGGGTGATTCTAACTCTGACGCCGCATATTGTTGGCCTGATCTTTGGCAGGTTAGTACTTAAAATGAATCCCGTTCTCCTGCTCGGTGCTCTGACCGGGGCGGGAACCAACACGGCTACCCTTAATGCGCTAAAAGAAGAAGCAGATAGCTCTACGCCGGTCCTAGGGTATAGCGTGCCCTTTGCATTCGGAAATGTCCTCCTTACCATCTGGGGAAGTGTATTGGTGAATGTGATGTAACAACCCCCTATTAGAATACTCTAGAATTGAGACGAATTCAGGTGTAGAATAGGGAGCTGTGCGTCTTGTCCCTTACCCTTTTCTTCCTGGCAGTTTCTCGTACCGTAGATCCTTAACTGAGAAGAATTTGTGCTTTTCTTAGCTTGTTTAGCTTATAGCCTTCATATCAGTGAAACTGCCGTAGCAAATGAGATTGTCCCCTGCATGAAGTTTATGATTACCCCTGGCCTCAAGTATTTTTTCATCCTGTCGTTCAATGGCCAAGACTAGAATTTTCCTTTTACTTAGTTCAGATGCAGCCAGGGTCTTTCCTATAGAAGGAGAATCCTTATGCAGTGCAATTTCAGCGATACCAAAGTCTTGTCCAAGATCGAGTATTCGTCCAATAGCCCTTTTCTGAATCTTGAATCTCTGACGAAGTTTCTCTTCAATTCTCTTTGAGAGTCCGCGTCCAATTCTGTTGTGAGTGGCAAGTTTGAATATAAAGTATAAGCCTATAGTAAGGACAACAAACCGTCCCACCGCCCAGAAAGAGGTTACGTTCAGAAAGGAAGAAACTAATCCTGCAACCACTACCACTGTGCCTGCGTTTCCAATTATCATAAGAATAGAGATGATCTTGCGTCGCGTAGGATGAGCGGTGATCAATTCCGCCTCTCGAGTGGTAAAGCCGGTACCTGTGAGGGCTGAAAGAGCCTGAAAACTTGATGTGCGACTGTCAAGATCGGTGAGCTGAAGAGCTACCGTGGCCACCTTTCTTATCATAACACTGACAAATACAACAATAATTACCAGGATAATTCCACCCATAGTTGAGGCCTCCTAATTTTGATAAAAATTATCTTAGAATGTACTCAGGGAGAGTTCTTTCCGTATATTTCTCTTTTACATAAGAGCCAGAGATAGCAATTTCTTTAGCTCCGTATTTCTCCTTTAATTCCTCCTTATCTTTTTTGAAGACGCCTGTAATCATTTTTGGCCGTTCAGGTTGAGCTTCTGGCGGTTTTTGGGCCAGATTTCGCTCCGCTTCTATTATGGCCTCCACTAACTCCTTTCGACTTTTGTAGGAGTGATTCTATTTTAGAAAAAAATGAAGAAATGTCAAAAGAGCGGGATGAAATGGCCTGATGGGAGAACTTGCCAGATTATGAAGACTAACTTATTCTATAATGGTTGAAGGAGGTCTCAATGAAAAAGCTAATTTCAGTGTTTATTGTGGTATCTTTCCTTCTTATTAGTCTTGCTTCTGCGGGTTCCGCCCAGGTATCGGACGCTATCTTCAGCCCCAAACAATACGATGAACTACCCCACGCTGAGGTAGAGTTTACTCTTCTTAGTGTCAATAAGCCTTATGGTAAGGTCAATGAGGCCATGATCAGTGCCAGTGGTAACCGGGTAGTGTATGTCTCTAGTTCTGGGGGCAACAATGCGATAATGGTTGTCAATAGTGACGGAACTGGATCAACTGAGGTCTTTCATGATGGTAAGATGACCGATCCCTTTGCCCCTGGTCGTAAATTGCTTCGTACAGGCCTTCCTTACATAAGTGGAGATGGGAATACCATTGCTTTTGCAGTTGCAAATGGGCTCGATGGGGCTACTCATTATCTATGCCTTATCAATTGGGATGGACATTGGCAGAAACCCCGGATAATTAGGTTCGATAACCTGGCTGACCCTGATTACTGGGTCTGGGAGCTATGCGACCCCTCTATATCGGATGATGGGAGTAAAATTGTAGTTCAGGTAGGTTTTAAGCAGTGGGATGAGTATTATTCTTGCATCGTATCCACCGACAAACATGGCAGTACTCCCAGATCTCTCCTTCGTTTCTGGGGCTATGAAACATTTAAGTACTATACCTGGTGGAGGCCCGTACTGATCAGTGGAAATGGAGAGCGTATTATCTTTAATGGCAAAGAGGCCGATGGCTGGGAAAGTGCCTATGTCCTCTGGAGTATGAATGCTGATGGAAGCGACCTGAAAAAGATAACCCCGGCAGGAGCAGTCGCTCTGGAGTACAGTGTTCCCTCTTACAATATCTCCAGTGATGGGAAAACTGCCGGATTGCTGGCTAACTTTCCTGAAGTCGATGGATGGCAGTATGTGCTCGTAAATGCGCGAGATGGAAGCAAGGTGAGAAGAATCCACACCTATGAGGGAGATTCTCTAGCTTCTGTAAACTATCATGCTCAACAGATGACACCAGATGCAGGAAGAGTCTTTTATTGCTATGCGCGTGAAGGCACTAGCGATTTTTACCGGAAAAATTGCGACGATACTGGAGATATGGTGGTCCTAGACGGAAATAGCGAGAATCTCCCCTGGGAATATTTCAATATTTGGCCAGGTCGGGGAAGTATGGAGGGAGACCAGAGGTTTTATATGGACCGAACTGGGAGTAGATTCTTGATCCTGAAGCAGCTAGATACAATATATGAGACAGACCTATATCTGGTCAGAATAAAGGGAGAGGAGGCAGAGTCAGTTGTGAGCAAAGTGGAGATTTCCGAACCCAAGCCTACCCGGGAAAAAGCAGATGGAGAAAAGGCGGGTGGAGAAAGAGCAGATGGACAAGAAACAGAGACTCCTACTGATTGGTACCAGGTACAGGTCAACTTACAGCAAGCTCTGCAGGAAGAACTGGAAATCGAGGGGAAGAGCATCCGCAAAATGGTGATTACTCTCGTCGTCTTCGGAACTCATGAAGATAAAACCTATACCATTGGCTGCTTTGATAATTTCTATCTTGCTAAGAAGGAAGCCTCTTTATGATTTATTCGTTCTCAATGAGAGCCTTAAACCAGTCCTCTTCTTCCCAAATCTTGAATCCCAACACCTTCCAAAGGCCATCTTCTCTGACTACTCTAAACTGCATCTCCTCACTACGCTCTTCTCCAGGAGTTGTTGCCCAGACATAATAGCTATTTATTCCTGTCCACTGCTTTTCATAACGAAATGTTTTAGCTATCAATTTGAGCATCTCCTCTTCTACCAGTTCAGATTCCTCTTGTGCCTCTTCCTTCTTTTCTTCCTGCATTGCCGATGCCGTCATTACTATCAGATAATCCGGAATCCTTTTGGACCAGCATTTCTTGGCCGTTTCTTCATTACCCAATAAGGATGCTTCCAGGAAAGATCTCAGGGCATTTTCCGGCGTAGAAAGATCAAAGAAAAATCCAACTTCCTGGACTAGGCCTATTTGTTTTTCCAGAATTTCTTGCGCCTTCCCCAGAGCCCTTTCAGCCTGAGCGTAGTCTTCATCCAGGAAGGAGTTCTCTGCCTCGTTCAAAAGTTTTACGAACTCAACTGCTTCATTTGACTGGCTCTGAGCACTAGCAGCGAGACATAAACATAAACACACTAAAACAGCCCCTAACACCAAAATCCTTTTTCGCATCTTTACCCTCCCATTCCCTCTTACTTTCCCTTAAGCTCCTCACTACTTTAAACTGGGAAATAGCGCTATTTGATTCTTCCCTCCTGCCTTTCCGATAATCTCCCTTTTCGCTTATACTCCCCGTCGAGCTAGTACAACTGATTCGCCTATTTTTGTTGTAGCTTCTCAACGATTCCTTCCAGTTCACTCTCCCATACCTGGTGAGTATCGAAGTGCTTATTGGGGTCCTGGAATATCACGTAAGCCCAGTAGAGGCAGAATATACCTAAAGTAATGATGGATAAAAAGATATAGAGTCCGTATGATCTCGCCTGAAGTGGATTACTGGGAGTTGTGGTTAGAGTCATTCCTTTTTTTCCCAGGGCCGTTGTCACCCTCTGCAAAAAGGCGATCTCTCCCTGCTCATGGTAGTAGTAGTCTGTGGTAAGATAGTACATAACCACTAGACCCACAATGAGACCGGCAAAAGATAAGACCCCCAAGGGAGTAGAAAAATTAGAGAAGGTTCCCAGGTAGCTTAATATAAGCCAGATAAAAAAGAGACTGTTGGGACGACGTGCTTCTTTTCTTTCCAGGAAAGAATCTGCTTTATTCAAAGTTCCCTTCTCTATTTCTGTCTTTTCTTCCAGAAGTTCTGAAAGACTTACTTTGAGTCTCTTTATCCGGTCGAAGTGATTGTTCCTGCGGCTGTAAAGCAGCCAGGTATACCACCAAAGGTAAATTGCAACTAAGGTACTAGCCGCAGTTGCCACCACTGGTCCCAGCAACCATCCTCCAAATAACATCCCTATCCCTCCAATGAGACCACTGACAATGATTGCCACCAAAAGGAATACCAGGTACAGTCCAAAAGAAAGTTTTCGGTCGGTACCGGCTCGTTCTTGAAACTCTGCAATGACTTTGGCCATTGTTTTACCTCCCTACGGCAAGGTTATTTTCGCCTTGCCCTATATAGTATTTTATTCTTTTCACCGTATCTTAATGCCTATTTTTTGTCATTATTGCGTGCTGTACGATGTGTTATTTCTCATAATCAATTGTCTTTCAATTTTGGCTGATAATAATTTCCAAAAATTATCCGCTCTGAATATCTAAAGGGCAACGCTGTTAATGCTTCAACTTCCCCGGCCAGATACATCCCCAGTATAGGATTTTTTGGTCTTATGAGACGGGTCATTATTCGCCGAGGATTGCCAGCTTGCCCCTGATATTTCCATAAGCTCCATTGTAAATAAATAAAAAAAGGATAGGCAACACATAAGAGCATTACCTATCCTTTAAAAGAACTAACCCATTTATTTGAGGAGTGTCTCTTCTTTTCACATTTTCACCCTCTTTAATGGTTAAATAATCTTTTCTTTAGTTTCTCTACTCAACTAATCATCTAGAGGTATTCTGATTAATAGATTTTGAGAAATCTCTCTTTTTCTTGACACCTTTCTTAAAAGGTTCTAGCTGTTCCTTTCTAGTGCTAGAGACTTTAGATTTGAGGGAATTATACTCCCTAATCTTGAACTCACTATAATATGTTTTACCCTTGATTGTTACTCATGCTCTGAAGATGGAAGGGCAGGAAGAAAAAGTAACAACTATCCGTATTACTTTTACCACAAGCACATAATTTGTCAAATTTTGGATTCTCTTTGTTAATTAAGTTTTGAAACTGGAGTAATCAAAGTTTAAAAGTGGAGTCTATCCACAGGTTGAATCTTTCTGAGAACAAATTGTGTATACTATCCTTCTTCTCAAAAATAATGTGAAGGAGGATAAATCATAACTAAACAGCTGCACAAGAGATTCTCTACTGAAGAGGCATAAATATTCTCAGAAGAATACCTGGATGATAAAAGAAAGCTTGTCTATATTCTGGAAATATTGAATATCACAAAAAAGGAGATTCCTGCAATTACTCGAGGAGTATAGAAAAGATCCTGATAATTTCTCTATTGAATATAGAAGAAAGAGTGTAAGCAGAAGAACAAATGAGGAGATGGAAAAGAGCATTATCAGCGAATTAGAAAAGGAACGATTATTGCTTCGAAAAATTTCTTAAAGGTAGGTTTATGCAGGAATTCTAGAAACTGGGAGGGCCAAGCTGATTTCTTCATAGTAAACTATGTAGGGCAGCTTGTTAACAGGGGACGACGCCTATTTATTGATTCTTTCCAGCCCCAGTATTTTCAAGAATCAAGGCCTAACCCCTTAACCTCTTTTATTAGGTTACAGTATTCACAATAGAGATTTGATTTTGGCATTGCCAGGGATAGCAATTTGGAAGCATTCCTGATTGTTCTCTTAGCAGATTCGATATTAGTCTCTATCTTTATCGGCTCAACGTGAAACCTCACAACACCATTTTGCTGAACTTCCTCTGGCCAGTAGTAAAGCAGGTAGGCTAATCCCTTGGTTCTGAAACCACTATGCTCGAGCATTAGACAATAACAATCAAGCTGATTTTGATAGTATCGTGCTGGATTTTCCTTTAACTTATATCCCCTGGTTTTATAGTCTAATGGAATATAGAAGCCATCTTCTATTAGACAATCATCA
>SDBT01011833.1_pt1 | contig 14016 bp, 6 predicted proteins | sample 2277101 | NCBI WGS metagenome assembly SDBT01 (sample SAMN10404973, study PRJNA504765) | marine sediment metagenome | isolation source: marine sediment core GS10_PC15, 103 cmbsf | place: Arctic Ocean: Southern Knipovich Ridge | collected 2010 | reverse complement strand
CTTCGTGCTCGGGATCCTCCTGCCTTTCTCGCTGACATTCGCTTTCCGCCCCGATTACGTGCTGCCTTGCTTTGCGGCCGTAGCGTTGCTGGCGGCCTGGGGCGTCGAGGAGGTCCTCCGCCGCGGGCCCGCGGGTGATCGGACCGTGCAGTTCTGCCGTCACGCCATCGCCGCCGCGCCGGTCCTGATCGCCGTGGCGCTGATCCTTCTGCCAGCGGCCTATCTGTTCCACGACCACATGCCCCGGCTGGTGACCAAGAACCTCCGGCTTCCCTCTCTCGTCCCCGCCACGACGTGGTGGATCGTGGGCGGGCTGATTCCCCTCGGAGCCGTGCTGCTCGCCCTGTCGATCCGCTGGTCGCTCCGCTGGCAGCTTCGGCGCGTGGCCGCCGTGGCCGTTATCGGCATGCTGGGGATCATCTTCGTGGAACGCAACATGTTCAGCCGCCACGCCCGAACCCGCGACGGCGAAAAGATGATCGCCTTCGCCCGCGAGGCGGCCCCCCTGATCGGCGACGAGCCGTTCGCGGTCAAACGCATGCAGAAGCTCGCGGTGGAACTGTACCTGGGCCGCTTCGGTCAACAGACCACCACGATCCGGAAGCTCAACAAGTCCGACGCAAAGTGGCTGCTGACCTGCGACCGGGGACTCATCGAACTGGGAGCCAGGCGGGACCTTCCGCAGGAAGGCAATGGGGACAAGCCGGTCACGCTGGCCGACCTGGTCAAGCAGGTCAGGCCGACCGACTTGGGCAAGGTGGAACTGGAGGGCCCGCCGGTCGTCACGCAGAAGTGGGGGAGAATGTACCTGATCCGCTTGAGGGACCGCCCGATCGAGCCGTCCGGGACGCCACGGGGAACCCGGCACCAGTCCGGCCGGCAGGATTGACAGCCGCGCCCCCTACACGTCGATCATGACCTTCCTGGGCCCGATCCGCAGATATACGCTCCACAGGTACAGCAACATCACCAGCGCGAAGCAGAGCTCCTTGAACTCCCCGGCCGTCTCGAAAAACGCCAGGTTCAGGTAGCTCCCTTTGGCCGGCGGGGTGAAGTAGTGGTCCAGCTTGTCCGGCAGGCGCATCAACACGGCCATCGCGGCGATGGGCACGAGCCGGTAGTTGGGCACGAGCCAGTACCACGGGCTCTTGCCCGCTTCAGGCCTCCGCTGCCACCGCAGCAGCACCAGCGGCAGGACCATGCCCCCGACAATCGTGGCCGCCAGCAATATCTGCCGCGGGATGTTCTCGAAGAGGTTGTTGAGCAGACTGTGAGACGTCTCCAGACGGTGCAGGTTGAACTGGTCCTGATCGTTTCGGGCCTTGATCCATTCCGGTGTCGGGAAGCCGATATAATCCTGACCGTAGCTGCACTCCTCCGCGGCGAAGTACAGCGCCGCCAGTCCGCCCAGGAGCATCAGGATGCCGATCCATTTCGGCAGTTCGCGGCGTCGGCGAAAGATCAGTATCCCCAGCGCGACGGCCGGCAGCAGCAGCAGCACCGTCAGGTTCTCCTGGATGGCCCAGTTGCCGGCTGTCATGTTCTTGAGGTCGGCCTCGCCGAACATGATCCGCCGGCACCAGTACTCCCCCAGCAGGGGGGGCACCAGGCGCAGAGCGACGCACGCCAGGGGCAGGCCCAGCCAGATGAAGCCGGGCAGGTCCCGACGCTGACCGGTCAGTTCGGTTTGTTCAAGGGCGCCATCCCGCATAGCATTCTCCGCGCGCCGCGGATTATTGCCCCCCCAACATCCCCTGTCCACCCCTTTTTCCGCCGTCGCGTGGGTCGGGCGGCGGCCTTGGGCCAAGGGGCCCCAACGGGCAGGCCAATCGCCATTCTCCGGGGTGTACTTGGCCGGTCGAATATGCGATAATCCGCCCCTCGGAAGGACACGGAGGTCCGCACTCCCCGGCGAGATACGGCGCTTCCAGGCAAGACCCAGGCAGCATCCAGGCGGCTCAGGCAGGAGCACAATCGGTGGCCAGACGTAAGACCAAGATGCCCGAAGACCCAGCGCCCGCCAACAATGGCGCGGACGAGCAAGTGACCACGGCCCCAGCCAGTCACGTGCAACTCACCTTCGAGGACGAACGGATCGAGGATCTCCTCATCGAAGAGGAGATGCGGGACTCCTACCTCACCTATGCCATGAGCACGATCGTCGCCCGCGCTCTGCCGGACGCCCGCGACGGGCTCAAACCATCTCAGCGACGCGTAATGGTCGCCATGAACGACCTCCGCCTGGGCCCCCGCACCAAGCACCGAAAGTGCGCCAAGATCACCGGCGACACCTCGGCGAACTATCACCCGCACAGCGGCGAAGGCGTGTACCCGACGTTGGTCCGCATGGGCCAGGAATGGAATCTGCGGTACACGCTGGTGAACCCGCAGGGCAACTTCGGGTCGATCGATGGCGACCCGCCCGCGGCCATGCGGTACACCGAGGCCCGCATGACCTCTCCGGCCATGGCGATGCTGGAGGACATCCACCTCGACACGGTCGACATGCAGGCCAACTACGACGACACCCGCACCGAGCCGACCGTCCTGCCCAGCAAGTTCCCCAACCTGCTGGTCAACGGATCCCAGGGGATCGCCGTGGGGATGGCCACGTCCATCCCGCCGCATAACCTGGGCGAGATCTGCGACGCGCTGGTGCTCCTGATTGACAAGCCCGATATGGATATCAAGGCCCTGTTGAAGGTCGTCAAGGGGCCGGATTTCCCCACCGGCGGGCTGATCTGCGGGCGGAAGGGGATCATGGACGGGTACACCACCGGCCGGGGCAGGCTGGCCGTCCGTGCCCGGATGCACACCGAACAGACCCCGGGCGGCAAGACCCAGATCGTCATCACCGAGATTCCATACCAGGTCATCAAGACCACGATCATCGAGCGGATCGCCGACACCGTCAAAGCCGGCCGGATCAAAGAGATCTCCGATATCCAGGATCACTCCGACCGGACCGGGATGCGGATCGTCGTGGAGTTGCGCAAAGGCGCCGACCCAAACGTGATCATCAACCAGCTCTACCGCTTCACGCCGCTCCAAAGCACGTTCAGCATCATCAACATCGCCCTGGTCAACCGCGCGCCACGAACGTTGACGCTCAAGAACATGCTGGAGGTGTTCCTTGACCACCGCAAGGACGTTGTGCGGCGGCGGACGAACTTCCTGTTGCGACGGGCGCGCCAGCGGGCCCACCTGCTGGAGGGGCTGATCCTCGCCGTAGCCGACATCGACGGCATCATCGCCATCATCAAGAAGAGCCCCGACGTGCCGACGGCCAAAGAGCGACTGATGGCCAAGAAGCTACGCCTCACCGAGCGGGCGGCCGTGCGCAAGCTCCTGCCGAAAGCGTTCGTCAAGCAGGCTTCCCGCTCCGACCAGCACCTCACTGGCGTTCAGGCCGACGCCATCCTGGCCATGCAGCTCCAGCGCCTGACCGGCCTGGAGATCAAGAAGCTCGCCCAGGACTACTGCTCGCTGATCGAGGAGATGGGGGGGTACGAAGTCATCCTCGCCGACGAGCGGCGGCTGCTCGACCTCATCCGCGAGGATATCTTCGAGATCAAGGAAAAGTACGCCGACCCGCGCCGTACCGAGATAGTCGGCGCCATCGGGGACTTCGACATCGAGGACCTCATCGCCGAAGAAGACGTCGTAGTCACGCTCAGCCACGAAGGCTACATCAAGCGCATGCCCGTGACCAACTACCGCAAGCAGGGGCGCGGCGGCAAGGGCATCATCGGCTCGGACAAGAAGGAAGGCGACTTCATCGAACACCTCTTCATCGCCTCCACCCACGATTACATCCTGTTGTTCATGGAGAGCGGGCGGATGTACTGGCAGAAGGTCTACGACGTCCCGTCGATGGCGCGCCAGTCCCGGGGCCGCGCGATCGTCAACGTCGTGGAGATGAAGCGTAACGAGAAGATATGCGCGGTCCTGAATGTGCGAGAATTCGATGATCGGTATCTGATCACGGCCACGAAGAAGGGGCAGATCAAGAAGACATCGCTGAAGGCGTATTCCAACCCACGGCGCGGCGGAATCGTGGCGACCGGCGTAGCCGAGAACGATCGCGTCATCGGCGCCGCCATCACCCACGGGAACCAGCAAATCGTGCTGGGCACGCGCGAAGGCAAGGCCATTCGCTTCAACGAGACGGACGTTCGGTCTATGGGCCGGTCCGCCGGGGGCGTGCGCGGCGTCAGGCTGGGCAAGGGAGACGAGGTGGTTGGGATGGCCGTGGTGGACACGGCCGCCACGCTACTGACCGTCTGCGAGAGGGGGTACGGCAAACGGACGAAGTTCGACGCCTACCGCACGCAGGCACGGGCCGGCTCGGGCATCATCAACATCCGCACCACGGGCCGGAACGGCAAGGTCGTGGCGGTGATGAGCGTCCTGGACAGCGACGAACTGATGTTGATCACCACCAGCGGCATGATCCTCCGCATCGGCATCTCCCACTTGCGCGTCATCGGGCGGGCCACGCAGGGGGTCCGACTGATCTCCCTCAAGGGAAATGACCGTCTGGTGTCCGTCGCACCACTGGCCGAAGAGAAGAACGGCTCCTGAGCCTCCGCCCGACGCGGCCGGCCGGAGATTCTTGCCGGAATCGGAGAGGTGATCGCGACTATGGCCATGCGGCGCCTGCTGACGATCTTGGGGATACTGCTAATGGCGGCGGCGACCGCCCGCACACAGCCGCCGACCGAATGGGACGACCAGGCCGTCGCCAAGTCCATCGAGGCCGCCAAGAAGTATCTCTGGGGTAGATGGCTGCCGGAAGAAGGGCACTGGCCGGAACCCCGGCCGGGACTGCCCGACACACGCTCCGTCAATTACGGCGGGCAGACCGCCCTGTGCCTGTACGCCCTTCTTGCCGCCGGCGAGAACCCCGGCGACGAACGAGTCGCCAAGACCCTCCAATGGCTCGCCAGGACCCCCATGCGGGGCACCTACGCCGTGGCGTTCCGGGCCAACGTCTGGGCCATGCTCGGGGCCAACAGCAAGTACCGCAAGAATCTCGCCAGAGACATACGCTACCTCGTCACCGGCATCAATAACGCAGGCGCTTACAGCTATGTGCCGCTCAGCGGGATGGGCGGGTCCTGGCAGACTCCGCCCGTGATGAAGCGATACGACAACTCCAACTCGCAGCTAGCCGTGCTCGGCGTGTGGGCCGGCGTGCTCAGCCGGATCGAGGTGGACAAACGCTACTGGCAGATGGTCGAGCGCCACTGGAAGGACGACCAGTTCCCCGACGGCGGATGGGGATACAGCGACACCGGCGCCAGCTACGGGTCCATGAGCGCGGCCGGGCTGGCCACGATGTTCATCTGCTACGACATGCTCCATGCCGACAAGCTCGTCCGCTGCGAAGCCGCCCCACGCTACGAGCCGATCGCCAACGGCTTGGCCTGGCTGGAGAAGAACTTCTCCGCCACCGACAACCCGCGCAAGGGGGTCAGTTGGTACTACTATTACCTCTATTGCGTCGAGCGCGTGGGCCTGGCAAGCGGGTACCGATACTTCGGTCCCCACGATTGGTACAAGCTGGGCGCGCAAGCCCTGGTCCGGCAGCAGCACGGCAATGGGGCCTGGATCGGCCTGACCCGCACCTCGTTCGCGCTGCTGTTCCTGGCCCGGGGGCGACACCCTGTCCTGTTCAACAAGCTCAAGTACGACGGCACCTGGAACACCCGCCCGAGGGACCTGGCCAACCTGACCCGCTGGATCAGCCGCAACTTCGAGAAGACCGTCAACTGGCAGATTATCCACCTGGGAACGCCCGTGGCCGACTGGCACGACGCGCCCATCCTGTTCATCTCCGGCGCGACGGCCCCGAAGTTCACCGCCCAGCAGATCGCCAAGCTTCGCAAGTTCGTTCTCCAGGGCGGCGTGATCCTCTCGGAGAGCGCGTGCAGTCGGGCGGCCTTCAACATGGGCATGCGCCGTGCCTACGCACGGATGTTCCCCGAGTACGAGCTCAAGAAGCTCTCGGGCGATCACCCCGTCTACACTGTCCACTATCAGGTACGGCGCGGGCAGTCGCTGTGGGGCATCTCCAACGGCGTCCGGCTGCTGGCCATCCATTCCCCCAAGGAGCTGTCTCTGCCGTGGCAGGCCAACCGCTACGCCACGCAGCCCCAGGCATTCCGGCTTGGGGCCAACATCTACTTCTTCGTCACCAACAAGGGCTCCCTCCGCCGACGCGGGGTAAGCCCCTGGCCCGTCGCAAAGAAGTTCACCCCGGCCGAGACCGTCAAAGTGGCGATCGTCAAGCATGGCGGCAACTTCCAGCCCGAACCGCTCGCCTGGACACGCTTTGCCGTACTCATGGGCAATCGCTACGGCGTGAAGGTCGAAGTGGCCGAGCCCACCCCGCCCGAGCGTCTCAGCGCCACCGACTGGCCCGTCGCGGCCATGACCGGCACGGGAACTCTCACGTTGACCGACGCCCAGCTTCAGGCGTTGCGCCGGTACGTCGAGGCCGGCGGGACGCTCGTGGTGGACGCCGCGGGGGGCAGCAAGGCTTTCGCCGACTCGGCGGAGAAGGTGCTGCGCGAGCTGCTGCCCGGCTCCCAGGAGGGGGCGATTGCGGCCAGTCATCCGCTCTTCACGCGTGTGGGCGCACCCATCGAGAAACTCTCCTATCGCATGGCGACGGGCCGCGTCCGCACGCTCACTGAACCCCGCCTGCGAACGATCATCCACCAGGGCCGGCTCGCCATCATCTTCAGCCGCGAGGACCTCACGGCCGGGCTGCTGGGATATCCCTGCTGGGGGCTGAGCGGATACGTGCCCGAGAGCGCCTTCGAGTTGATGCGTAACATCGTTCTGTACGCTTCCGGCAGAACCCTCCCTGCCCAGCCGGGTTGAATCACTCGACGCCGGATTGCCGGAATCCGGCCCGTGCGACGTCCTTTGGTTGAATCCCGATCATGCGAAACGTTACAGCGATGGCCGTTTTGATGCTCTCGGCCTTGTCCGCCGCCGCGGGCGAACAGCGCGCCGTGCTGCCGGTTACGGCCGATACCGGCATCGCCTACGTCCGCGGCAAAGAACGGTTCAGCAACGGCGGCGGGCCCACCTCCGCCTTGCGACAGAACCAGCACTGGCAGGGGTTCGAGAACAAGACGCTTCTGATGGGCTTCGACACCCGCGCGATTCGCGGTTGGACTGTCTCGCGCGCCGAGCTGCGCATCACGCTGGCTCGCGGGAAGCTCTACGGGGCTGGGCTGTGCACCGTGCTGGCGCCCTGGTCCGAGGGCAAGGCGATGAATTGGGTCGAGCGGGCGGGGGCGTCCTGCTGGGACTTCGCTCGTTGCCCCCGGCAAGGTGAGAAGCCTACATCGAGCCACTACTGGGCCTGGCCGGGCAGCAGCTTCTACAGCGTCTGCTGGGCTCACCCAGCCGCACGGTACAGCCACGCCGGACCGGGCCGCCTCCGCGCCGAGCCAACGGCCGACAAGCGGTTCGTCCGCGTGACGATCCCCGTCGATCCCGCCCTGGTGCATGACCTGGCGATCGGGGCCGCCTACGGGCTGGTCCTGACCGACGACAAGGGCCAGGTTGCCGAGTCCTACGCCCTCCACGGCGATGCCCGACCGTACCTGTACGACGAATCCCAGGACGTTTTCGTTTTCACGCGCAATGTGCAGGCGCCCGCCCTCCGCCCGGTCTTGGTGGTGGTGGGGGAGGCCGTGGACAAGACCCCGCCGGCGGCCCCCGCCGATGTACGGGTCTCGCAGGTTGCACCCAGCGACGGAACGATCACACTAACCTTCACGGCCCCCGGGGATGACGGGCCAGCCGGCACGGCCCAGGCATACGAAGCCGCCTGGCAGGAGGTCGGGACTTCGGCGCCAGCCGCTCCGCTGCCGCGCTGGTCACTACCCCGGCCTGTGACGGGCGGCGAACCACAGAGGCTTCCCGTTTTCACACTGCCGCCAGGCCGGTACGAACTGGCCATCCGCGCGGTGGACGAGGCGGGCAACCGCGGCCCGGCAGCCAAAGTCGCCGTCACCGTACCCAAGCCCCCGGACGCAACGTTGGTGAAGGCCCAGGCGACTGACGCTGCGGCCCCCACGCCGGCGGCGCCGGCAAACGAGAACCTGTCCGTCTACGCCTGCCCGGACGTGGCGAAGGTGGAGCCCGTGACCGGCCACGTGCTTCGCGACGGGGCGGCCTTCGCGCCCGACCCGGCCTTCGCCTCGGCCAATCCTGTCTGGCGAGCCGACGGGAAGCTCATCCGCCTCCAGGCCGCGGCCAATGAGGTGGTCGCGTTCAAGCTGATTATCAAGAAGGGCGCCCAGCCGCTGACGGGCGTGCGCGTGTCGGCGGGCGACCTGTCCGGCCCGGGCGGCGCGAAAATCGCCGCCGAGCCGAACGTACGCAGCTTCCGCGTATGGTACGTGGACACCGGACTGCTGACTCCGCGGGGCTATCGGCCTGCCGGCTCGCCCCCGGCCGCCCGCGGGAAACGGATCTGGCACGGCGACGCCTGTCTGCCGCTGGAGGCCCCGTTCGACCGAGCCTTCTCCGTGCCCTCGCCGGACAATCGCATCGACTCGCAGCAGTACCAAGCCGTCTGGGTGGACGTCTACGTCCCCAGGGGCACCCGCTCAGGGCTCTACAACGGCAAGATTACCGTCCGGGCGGAGGGGCTGGACCGGCCCGTCACGCTGAATCTGGCCCTCAACGTGCTCGGCCTGGCCCTGCCAGATGAACTGTCCTGGCGGGTGGAGATGAATCGCTACGGCCCGGTGACTGGCTACGCCGGCGTCTCCAAGGCCGACGCGGTAAAGGCCGAGCGACTCTACTATCAGCTTGCCCACCGCCACCGCACGGTCCTGAACATGCTTTCCTACACGCAGAGCAGCAGCGGCTACACTGGCTTGCTGCCCCAAATGGCGGGGCAGGGCACGGACGTGCGCGTGGCCGACTGGGCCGCCTGGGACAAACGCTTCGGACCGCTGTTCGACGGATCGGCCTTCTCCGCCAAGGGTGGCTACGTCGGACCCGGTGCCGACACGCCCATCGCCCACTTTTATCTGCCGTTCTGCGAGGGCTGGCCGGTCAAGCTCAACAAGCAGACCTACCGTGACTACGCCGTGCTCAAGACCCGCCTGGACTTTGCCGAGTGGGCCAAGACCTCCCGCCCGCTGGCCGAGACGATCAGCCAGGACTACCGGCGGGCGTTCGCTCGCGTGGTCCGACAGTATTTCGAGCACTTCGGGCAGAAGGGATGGCACCGGACCCGCTTCCAGGTGTTCTTCAATAACAAGTACTACTTCAAGCTGCCGTACTTCGCCGGCGGCTTCACGGGCAACGGCACGAGCTTCTGGCTGCTGGATGAGCCGATCGACTACGACGACTACGCTGCGGACCGATTCTACGTGAAGCTGGCCCGGGAGGGGTACGACGCCGCCGGCGCCTCATCGGTCCGTGTCGAGTATCGGCTGGACGTCTCACAGCCGTACCTGACGCGCGGGCTGTGGGACGATCTCGGCGGGCTCTGCGTCACCAGTGGCGGCCTGCGGTTCGCTCCTACCGTCGCCGCGCGGCAGAGGTGGCTGCCCGACGAGGCGTACTGGCACTACGGCCAACGGCCGAGCGTTGGCGACGCCCACATCAGCATGATCCGGCTGTTCCTGAAGTCATGGTGCGCCGGCGCCGTCGGCACGGTGCCGTACTGGAATTTCGGCGGCGAAAGCTGGCGAACGCCCAACGCCCTGGCGACGATCTGGACAGGAAAGAAGTACGCCGGCGGCCCGAAGAGCTACATCGGCGCGATCCCCGGCGCCCGCCTGAAGGTCATCCGCCGCGCCCAGCAGGATATCGAATACCTCAATCTGCTCGCCCGCTGCGAGGGCTGGGACCGGGCTCGGGTGCGAGCCGCCCTCAAGCCCTACGCCGACAATCCGGCAGCCCCGGTCCTGACGTTCGAGGGCCTTTCGGCCGACCAGTGGGTCGAGCTGCGAGGGTCCCTGGCCGCGACGATTCTTCTGGCCCGCAAGCAGCCGAAAGTCGCAATGCAATCCACCCAACCGTAAAGGAGACTGCTGGCATGGCTTCCTGGCGCATGAACACCCGCCGGTTCAATACCGTTCGAAGGCGTCTGACCGCAATGGCCCTGGCCGTGGCCCTGGCATCCTCATGCCTCCAGGCCCGCGCGGATAACGCCGTCGTCACAAATGCCTACCTCAACCCCGACGGGGCCCCGGCCGTTCGCGAGACGCCCGTGACGTTCTCGCGAATCGGGGCGGCGGGCGACTTCACCGCCGGCGTCACCCCCGTTGTCGGCGGCCGCGAACTGCCCGCCCAGGTGGACGTGTTGCGACGCGCCGAGGACGGATCTATCCGGCATGCACTGGTCACCTTCGTGGTGCCTTCGCTGGCGTCCGGCGGGGAGCTGAAGGTTTCCTACCTGAACAAGGCGCCCGCGGCGCCGGCGGAGTTCGTCTGGGCCGTGCCGCCAGAGGCATTCGACCTGCAGCTTGTCCTCAAGCGCAAGGGCGGCGGAGTGCTGACGTCGAACATCGCCAAGCGGCTCGGGGCCGACTGGGCCAAGGGCGACCGGGTCAAGGTGCTCCACGACGGGCCATTGATGAAGGAGTTCGAGATCCACGACGTGCCGCACGACGAGAACGGCTCGGTCAGCCGGAACTTCGATGTGTTCTGGCGTCTGCGGGTGTTCAGCGGGCTCAAGTCCGTCCGCGTGTCGGTCGTGGTCGAGCGATGCCGCATGTGGAACGACAAGATGCGACCGTGGAAGGCGTTCCATGATTTCGACGGCATGGAGGTACGCCTGGGCGAGAAGGTGCTCCACGCCGAGAAGGCCTACCGCCACCTGGACATGTGCCGCTACCGCGTGGTGACGTGGACGGCCGGCGAGATGGAGCGGATCGAGCGTCGTCCCAACTACGCCTACTGGGTGAAGGGCAAGTTCGTCCCGCTGTTCCGCAAGACCCGCGACTTCACGGCCGCCCAGGCCGAGGGGGACTTCCGCCGCAAGCTCACCCGTCACATCGCGCCGGGCGAGGCGAGAATCCTCCACGAGGGGATCATCCACAACCATATGCCCGGCACCGGAGGCCGGCCCGACATCGGCCCGTACCCGGATTGGGCCGTCGTGTACCTGCTGGTCGGCGGGTCCAAGCTCTACCGGGCCAATCTGCACGCCGACGGCAACGGCGGCGGAGCGTTCTACATTCACGCTCGCCAAGACCCCGACACGCCCGGCTACGATGTGAAGAACTTCGTCCGGCCCAAGGGCGGTCCGCGGACCATGCCCAGTCGGCGCGAGACTCGCACCAAGCCCGACGGTGCCCACACGCCCGCCATCGGCTATATCACTTACCTGCTCACCGGCGACAAGTACTACGCAGAGGAAATGTCCTTCTGGGCGTCGTACCAGTTGAGCTTCTATCCCTACCGCGGGCTGACGACCTCATTCCCGCTGCGGCACCAGGCCTGGGGCCTGCGGATGGTCGTGGACGCAGCCTTCATCCTGCCGACCGGCCACCCGCTCCAGGGCTACTTCACCAAGTCGGTCAACACGTACCTGGCCCGCTTCGATCCACTGATACAATCGCCACGAAAGATCCACTACGTCCGCGACCGTTACACGCGATCCGGGATGGCCCACCTGATCAACGTCAACACGTGCGCCCCGTGGCAGCACAGCTGGCTGATCTGGAGCCTGCACAACGCCGTGCTCAAGGGCTTCGACAACGCCCGCGAGCCGCGAGCCTGGGTGGCCGCCTACACCATCGGGCTGTATACCTCCAAGGACGAGTACGTCGCGCCCGACGGCAAGACTTACACCTTCGACCCGCGCGACGCCAACCAGTACTTCCTGGCCACGTCGCTGATGAAGGCCACTCCGACTACACGAACGGCCAAGAAGGTCGTCACCGTAGACGGCAAGGAGGTCAAGAAGGAGGTGCAGGTCCGGACCGTCCGAGTGGACCGGAAGTCGGCCGTGCCGATCGACAACTATGGGGCCGTGTGGTACTGGTCGAAGGTCAATTGGGACAACTCCTACTACGAGTACGCCGGCAAGGACCTGGACGTGCGCCCGGACGACAACGGCGTCTGGCCGATCCGCGAGAAGGGCTGGGGCCACGGGATGAAGTACAGCCGCTTCCGCAAGAAGCAGGAGCGGGCGTATCCATGGCACCGCTACGGAGCCTGGAACGGCCTGACGGCCGCCTACGAGGCCGACATCCCCGGCGCCAAGGAAGCCTATGACGTCATGACCAAGCTGGCCGGCGGCGCCGGCAAACGCAACCGGAAGTACGCCTTCGAGATGGTCCCGCAAGTCGCCAGGTAGCGACCCGCGGCAATCAATAGCCGATGGTGATCGACTGGCCTCCGCGGGCGGCCGACTCCCAGCACGCTTCGGAAAAGGCGATCACCGGCAGGAAGTCCTCCGGGGGCGACTGGTTCTGGGCCCGCCCCTTGACCACGTCGATGAAGTGGTGATCGACGATCTCGTCGGGGTCAAAGTCCTCCCTGACGGCCACCTTGCCGTCGCTGCAGACGGTCAGGACGTCCTTTCGGAAGAACAGCGCCTCCCCGCGGCTGCCGACAATGGTCATGTCCTCCCAGAACACACGCGGCGGCCCGTCCCCGAGCACGGCCAGGCTGCCCAGCGCCCCGTCCTCGAAGCGGTAGCTCACCGACGAGTCGATGTCCACCTCGGCCCCGCGGTTGTCAATCATCGCCGCCACCTCCACCGGCCGGGAGGGCATGATCCAGAATATCATGTCGATGATGTGCGCGCCCGTATCATTGATCTGCCCGCCGCCGGACAGGTCCAGCTGCTGCCGCCAGGTGCCGCGCGTCCCCTTCAGCCAGCTCTGGCTTATGAACGACTGCACGTACCGGGGCGTGCCGAATCCCTTCCCGCGGACGAACGACCGCATGAACCGCTGCATCCCCTGGAACCGCCGCTGGAAGGCCACGCACACGACCTTGCCGGTCTGGCCGGCCTTGTCGATGACCCGCTTGGTGTCGACCACGGAGGTCGTCAGGGGCTTCTCGGTCAGCACGTGACAGCCCGCGTCCAGCGAGTCGAGAATCTGGTCGGCGTGGAGCGTGTGGGGGCTGGAGATGGCCACTGCGTCCAACTCGGTGCTGTCAAGCATGCGGCGATGGTCCGCGTAGGACGGCACGTCAGCCACGGCCGGCACGGCCTCCCGCGCCAGGGCGAGCATCTCGGCCGACGGATCGACCAGCGCGACCACCTCCGCCTCGGGGTGCTCGGAAAGGACATTGATATGTTGCCGCCGGGCGTTGCCTCCGCAACCGATCATCGCAATTCGCAGCACGTCAGCCATTAAACTTCTCCTTCCTTTTCAGGCGATCAGTCCCCGCAGGAAACCGGCGCCCATCCGGAACCCCTCCGTCGGGCTCAGCGTCGCGTCTTCGTGCTCTATGGACAGTACGCCGTCAAAGCCCACCTCTCGCAGTTTGCCGATGTACTCGCCCCAGCAGATCCGCCCCGTGCCGGGGATGGTGTACCGCCACCAGCCGGCATCGAGCACGCCCAGCCGCCGCAGGGCCGCGTCGTTGACGGCCACGTCCTTGGCGTGCGTGTGGAAGATCCGCCCGGCGAACTCCTCCACCGCGGCCAGGTAATCGATCTCCTGCCAGGCCAGGTGGGACGGGTCGAAGTTGAGCCCGAAGTTCTCCTGCGGAAGGACCTCGAAGACGGCCCGCCAGTGATCCAGGTGCTGGAGGTTCGTGAGGAACCAGTTCTCCAGGGCGAGGCGGACCCCGCGCTGGGCCCCGTCAGCCAGGACCGGCTCGAAGATCCCCGGCAGATCCTGGCGGATGGTCTCCATTTTGGTCTTGCCGGGCGTCTCGAAGCCAGCCATGGTGCAGACGGTGTCCACGCCCAGGCTCTCGGCCGCGGCGACCGTGGCCTTGAGCAACTCGACCTGCTCCGGGCCCGCCTGGGGGTCGGTGATCTGCCCCGAGTAGAACGCCAGCGAC
>SDBT01011831.1_pt1 | contig 14018 bp, 17 predicted proteins | sample 2277101 | NCBI WGS metagenome assembly SDBT01 (sample SAMN10404973, study PRJNA504765) | marine sediment metagenome | isolation source: marine sediment core GS10_PC15, 103 cmbsf | place: Arctic Ocean: Southern Knipovich Ridge | collected 2010 | reverse complement strand
CGGTCTGTCGGTGATCGTTGTGGCGCTCTTCGGCTCAGGCATGCCCATCGGCGGCATGACGGCCGCCCTCTGCGTGGTGCTGTGGGGAGTAGTGTTCCTACTCAGGGGCAAGGCCCCAAGCCCAGGCCCAGACACATGCGGAATCTGCGGTACTCAGGGTAAAGGGCGCGAACATAGCCGAGCCTGGAAGCAAGACAAAACATCGCCGGAAGACCGATTCTGGCAAGGGGACTAGCAGTGAGCCACGACCTTAGTGTTCTACGTGCTAAGCCCTACGCGCAAATGAGCAAGGGAGAACGTATCGCTGCTAGTAAGGCAGGGATTATACCCCCAGTCCGGTCGCACAGAGAACGACAGCTTAGGACTAGGTACGGCCTTCTCCTAGAAGATTTCGACGCTATCTACAAGCGGCAGCATGGCGCTTGTGCCATCTGTGAGGAGTCCTACCCAAGCAATAAGCTGTATGTAGATCATCGCCACTCAGACGGGCATACCAGAGGACTTCTTTGCCCGCGATGCAACACCACAGTCGGTGTCTTAGAGTCGGGTATACTAACACGAGCCACGCTGTACATAACTTATGGAGGCACAGCATGACAACCCCTGGTTACAAGCGAGACGAAGGCAAGCTGCGGTACGAGCTTATTCCGCCGGAGCCTCTGGCGAAGCTAGCCCACGTCTACACGATGGGCGCGGGCAAGTACACAGACCACAACTGGCGGAAGGGCATGGCCTGGAGCCGCGTCATCGGGGCGATGCTACGCCATATCGAGGCGTTCCGCAACGGCACCTCGATTGACCCGAAAGACGGGCAGCACGTCCTGGGGTCGGTCGCTTGGTGCGCGTTTGCTCTGATGGAGTTCGAGCGAACACACCCAGAGCTAGACGACCGGATGCTAGACGGGAGAGACATCGAAGAGGTTGAAGCCATTACCTCCGATGCGTTTAAGCCAGCGGAGAAGGACTGCTGCGGCGGGGAGCCGAGGACATCCAGCACGTGCGAGGAGTGCGGGTGCGTAGAGGGCGGTAACGCCAGCTACACCTGCATACGGCACCAAGGAGTTTAGCCATGCCATACATAGATGACAGAGACAAGACCGTTTATGACCAAGGACTCAACGAAATCACCGACGCCTTCGCCAGAGTAGGAGCCAGCGACGGTGACCTGAACTACGTGCTTACGAAGGTGGCCATGGCCTGGTTGCTGTACCACCAGCCGCCCTACAACTACACACTGCGGGGCAAGGTTCTGCTAGCGTTCGAGGCCGCCAAGCTAGAGTTTTACCGGCGCGTGATGGCTCCTTACGAGGACAGGAAACGGGAAGAAAACGGGGACGTGTACCCAGAGGAGGTACTGTGATGCCACTCAACAATAAGATGACTATCCGGCGGGCTCCTGTTATATATGTTGCAGGCCCCATGGCAGGTCTCCGCTGGGGAGCCATGAACGACTGGCGCGAGGAGGTAGAAGAGCGCATGCCTGACTGCGAGATTCGGTCTCCCACGCGGGGCAAGGACTGGATTAAGCGAGTCAAACTACAGGGTACGGAGTACGAGGGGAAGCCTTTCGGCAGCGTCGCCGCCATCGTCAAGCGCGACCACTGGGACGTGAAGGGCGCTGACCTGATGATAGCCAACTTCCTTTACCCTTCGATGGTGTCCATCAGGGACATTTTGAAGGAGCACAGGATACCAGTAGAGGCTATCAGCATCAACAAGGAGTTCGAGCAGTACGACGTGAAAGAGATGCTTGGCCTGGACACCGAAAAGGTCAGCCTCGGCACGGCAACCGAGTATGGGTTCGCGCACGCGTACCACACCCCTGTCATAGCCATAATGCGCCAGAAGAGCATCCACCGCCACGTCTTCACGGAGGGCATTTCACTGGAGATCGTGCAAGACCTGGACACAGCTATCTTCCTATCGCGCAAACTGCTGAATCTGCCGGACGAGCCAGCGCTACCAACGCCCTGACCGGCGGCCAGGTAAGGTTGCATCGTCCTACCCAAAGCTGTATAATGAATAGTGAGATGGAAGTAACTTCACGCACGGGAGGGTCACCATGACCGAAGACAAAGCACGAGGCGCTGACGCTGCTAGCGTCAAAGCCTTCGTACCTGCTCCGCACGAGGCGGGCGTCTGGCATTGCAGCTACCAGGTAGACAAGTATAACGACGGGGTGGTCGATGGCAACCCTGACGACGTACTTGTAGGAGAGGGTAACCTGCTCACCGACCTCGGTGTGCGGGCAATGCTGAACCTCCTGGCCCTGAACGCTGGCACCGCTTTCACCACCGGCGCTAACGCGCACGTGGCGGCGGGCGACGCAGTTGTCGCAGCCGTGGACTCCGACAACGCCCTGGGGAACCGGCTGGAAGACCGGCACGTAGCAACGGCTGTAGTGACAGATCAGTCTGTGGCCTTCGCCGCTACCTTCGGGGCCGGTCACGCCACTGGCGACTGGGAAGAGGTCGGAGTTTTCAACTCCCTGGCCGCTGGTGACATGCTGAACCACATCGTATCGTCGCTCGGAACCAAGGCTGCTGGCGCGGCCTGGGTGCTGACGATTACCATCACCATCTCATAGAGAGGACACCATGAGTAAAGGTTTTTCACCCTGGCACCCGCACTACAAGGTAGAGAAGTACAACGACGGCAAGCTCGACCGCGAGCCGGACGAGGTAATCGAGTGGGACGGCAATGTGATGGCGGACTTGGGCATCAACCTGATGCTCGATCTTCTCATCGGTGGTGGTGGCACTGACTACGACAACACCAACGGCTACCTCGGCGTGGGCAACTCCGCCGTCGCCGCTGACTCCACCCAGACCGATCTCCAGGGCGCAAGCACGGCCCGCGTCATCATCGACGCGATAGCGACTATCGCTGCCGAGACCCTAACCTTCGTGGCGACCTTCGGCGCGGCCGCAGGTAACTTCGCCTGGGAAGAGGTCGGCATCTTCAACGGGGCGGCTGGTGGCACCATGCTGACGCGCAGCGTATCCGCGCTGGGCACGAAGGCGGCTGGGGCAACTTGGGTTTTGACCATAACGCTCACCGTGAGCTAGCATATTGATTTATTGATGTGCGACGCGTTATATTTGACGAGGACGAAGCAGAGCGCCTTTACCGCAGTGGGTTAAGCATAGAAGAGGTAGGGGAGTTACTGTCAGTTGGATACTGGTTGGTTTATCGCCGCCTGCTAAAAAGAGGTGTTAAGTTTCGAGCGGCCCGCAGTGGCCCTAACCATCTCAAACGCAAGCACCCCGACATCCTTTGGGACGACGATTCCTGGCTCCGTGAGCAGTACGCAACCAAAAGTACAACTGAGATCGCGGCGGAACTAGGGGATGTTTCTCACATGGCAATCTATCGAGCCCTGGAGCGCTTCGGCATAGAAATACGGCGGGACGAACATGCCAGCCGCGCCAACCAAACCAGCCCAAAAGCAGCGGCTCAGCGGCGTAGGAAACTAGGAACCAGGCACTCGTACTTGCAGCGGCAGTTGGCGATGTTTCTCTATCGCGCGGGATTTACTGACATCCGACAGGAGGAGCCGTTCTACACCTTCAACGTGGACTTCTACAGCCCCAGTCAGAACCTGGCTTTTGAGGCGGACGGCTCGTTCCATCAGATGCCTGCGCACAGAGACCACGATCAGCGCCGAGATCGGTTCTTGTTGATGCGCTATGAACTACCGGTAATTCGGTTCTCGACCACAGAGATTAGACGGCTGTATAGGACGGTGCAGTAATGGTTACCACATTCCTTCGTGCATATAATTTTGGAATTGGCTTCCTGGCCGTCGGCTGTACTGCAACGGCTACCGCGATCACCCTGCTGGAAGGCGATCTAGATAACTTCCCCGCCCCTACCACCACTCACCCCTATCGCCTTGTTATTGGACGCGAAGTCATGGAGGTCACCGCCCGCGACGAAGCCACCAACCGGCTGACGGTTCGGCGGGCTCAGGAAGGAACGGCGTCCGTGTCTCACGCTAGCCTGGCGCTTGTCAGCCTCCGCCTCACGGCGGAAGGCGTAAAGCGTATGCAGGACGCTATCGCCGCACTGGAGCAGAGCCTGCACAAAATCGAGGTTCGCGTCAACGACGGAGTGGACACCGGCCAGCAACCGCGCATAAACATCGTCGGCGGGGCGGGCATCACTGTGGTGGCAACCAACGAGCCTGCTGACAACGAAGTACGCATTGTGATTACGAGCCCTTAATGACTGTACAGACCACGCCCCTGGCAGTACGCCTAACCGACCCCTACGCCTTCAAGGTATCCACAGCGGGCGGTACACCCGTCCTGGAGGTGGACACCCTTAGCCTGGCCACCAAGCTACACGGGCGACTGCTGCTGAACGGCATCGAGATAGGCGACCAGCTAGCATTCTTCAACGGCTCTGTCATCGAGACGATAGACCTTGACGTGGTATCGGACGGCACTACCATCTCTCTATCCCTGGAGCAGTACGGCGGAGGAGACCTGACCCTGGTGCTGTCCACCGGAATGTACGCGTTCGATAGCACTCCGGCGGCGACTATTGCTCTGACCGCCGGTACGGACACCGTGCCCAGGCTTAACTACATCTACATAACCGCCAGAACCAAGGTTCTAGCATCCAGCACCATAGGATTCCCAGACGAAGAACACGTGGCAGTTGCTACTGTTATAGTGCAGTCAGCAGCCACCGTTGCAACCGACGGGTCGCTAAAAGTACATGCCTGGACAGACCATGCAGCGGACTTGGACAGACAGGGCCACCTATACGACATCAACTCCTGGATTCGAGCACAGCACTCTACCTGGTTGAGCGGTGTCGTTCCGACGCTAACCATTGCCCCTGGAGCCCCAGACAACGTTAACTTCGCCACGACAGCAGGCATAGTCGCCCAGCTTCATGACCACGCGCTGCCCGTATTTGACACAGCGGGGAGCACAGTGGTGTATGTCGTCAACGACTTCACGACTAAGTATCTTCAGGTCACTGACCTGAATGCCTTGCTGACCGATAGTGCTAACGCGTCCATGTCCGGCAAGTATTTCAACCTAGTGCTATGGGCTAGCGTCAGTGAGAAATCTGGTGATTGTAAGCTGTTCATTAACCTCCCTAGCGGCTCCTATAATAAGCAGGGCGATGCCGAGAATGACGTATCTGGCTATACCAACTTCTCGATACCGGTAGCCTACAGGGGTGCGGCATTCCTAATCTCTCGGCTGACTCTACGACACCAAGTGGCCGGTGGTGGTACTTGGACTTCAATTCTAGAGACAGACCTACGGGGCCAGATTCCGAACGTCATCGCGGGTGGTGGTGCACAGGCCATCACAACCGAGTTCGCCGACAGCACCTTCCGGCTCTTCGACGAGACCGACCCTACCAAGCTGCTAGCGTTCGAGCTTGCCGGTATCGCAGCCGGTAACACGCGAACGCTGACAGTGCCGGACGCCAGCGGTACTATTGCTCTAACCTCTGATCTTCATGCGGCTGTTACTCTGGCCGCAGACGCAGACGTTCTGCTGGGGCTGGTAGGTCAGCAACTACAGCTAAATGCACAGGTTGCTAACATCGTATTCGCTGGGCCTGCTGCTGGAGGAGCGGTTGACCCAACTTTCCGCGCGCTGGTGGATGCTGATATTCCAGGGGATGTAATGCGGGATGCCGAGCATCTAGCATCAGGAGCCGCTGCCCCTCACCACGCACGGCTTCATGGTGCAGCCGATCACAACGTGGCTGTCCTGATGGCTGGGGCTAATGAGAACCTGGGCGCGTACTACCTAGACATAGATGATATCGCTGTCCCTGCTAACCCTGGGGCGAGCATTCGGCGGTTGTTCGTAAACACAGCCACAGGAGAACTAAGCGTGCGTACCAGCGCGGGGGCTACAGTCTCCCTTGAAGCAGGAGGAGGAGGGGTTGCCGCTCACAACCTTCTGGACGGTGTAGTCCACCTGGACACTGTGTTGCAAGGATGCTCACGAGGCTCGCTTATTTACGGAACCTCTGGGCTGCTGTGGGATGAACTTCTTGTTGGCCTAATAGGTACGTTCCTGCGGGCTGACGGTGCTGATGTCTACTACGGCGCTATCCTGGACGCTGATATACCTGCTATCCACTCAGGAACGGCCCACCATGCCGTGTATACTAATGCTATGGCGGTCGCCGCTGTCGAGGCAGCAGACCCGCTTAACTTGACAGGCGTCGTGGCTCTCGCCAAGTACCTAGAGTTTGACGAGATCGCCGCGCCAGGCGCTGGAGCGGCTAACAAAGGTCGGATGTACGCCCTGGACGAAGACGGGCAGTCGATGCCGTACTGGGTATCGGAGGACGGCAACGCGCACGGCATGGCCCCGAAGTTCCGCGCCCGCGCCATCAGGACTGCGGTTCAGGCCCTGGGGTCTGGCGTGTTCACAAAACTACAATTCGATATCGAAGACTATGACCCGTTCGGCGACTACGACCACACCGTCGATTACGAATACACGGTGCCGGTGTCCGGCAGGTACGCCATTCACGCGACCGCACATATCGTAGACGTGGCGAACGCCAAGCTCATCATCCTCTCCATATACGTCAACGGCGTGGAGGCGTCACGAGGGCAGAGGTTTATCACCCACGGCAACATAGATACCAACGGCCTCGTCGTCTCCGACATCCTCGACCTGACCGTGGGCGACGATGTTGACATACGCCTCTACCACAACCACGGGGCCAACCGCAACTTGGTGGCGCATGCGACATCCAACCACTTTGCTATACACGCGATGAGTCTATAGCAGTAGACATGCGGCCCAAAACCTGGTAAACTGTAGGCAGAGGTAAAGAATTATGACTGGAAACCCGATCATAGATTTCAAGGTCATACTGAACCACGCTGACAGCAGCCTGGACGGGGCTATCACCGACGCAGATGTCACGCTCGACGTGGCCACCGGCGAGGGGGCCAACTTCCCCGCTACTGCCGACGGTGACTTCTGGGTCAGTATCGACGCCGAGATTCTACTGTGCACCTCTCGCGCCGCTGACACGCTGACCGTCACCCGCGCGCAGCAGGGAACCGCAGCCGCAGCCCATGACGACGGCGCGGCCGTGGAGCTTCGTATCACAGCAGAAGCCCTTGACGATATCAATAGCAACATCGTCACCGGCGTCCTCCAGGGCTGGGCCATACACACCGACCACGGCGTGGCCGTGGACATCGGCACCCTGCCAGCGAACCACTTCGTCTGGCGCGTGGACATCTGGTGCCAGGAGCTATTCGACGCGGGGGCCAAGACGATAGACGTTGGCTACGCTGCCGCGAGTACCCACATCGTCAATACCTTCGACGTGTCGGCTCCGATCATCGACAACATCGACGACGATGCGCACGGGGACGCAGGCGCTGCCATCGGCACTGTGCACGCCACTGAGCGCGACATTGAGATCATGCTGGACGCGGCGGCATCCACGCAGGGTAAGGTCTACGTCGTGGTACACTACACCGTAGCTGACGCAATACCGTAGGAGGCGACTAGTGCCTAATCGTCACCGGCCTGGTTACCACCACGAATACCACCAGCAGCACTACGTTCCTGTTGCTAACCCAAAGCTGTCTGGCAGGCCGAGGACAAGAACGCCCGAAGACCTGCGAATCTATCAGCGTAAATACCAGCGGCAGTATCACCGCGATAGGGCGCACAAGCTACGGGTCTACAAAGCCTTGCGCGGCTGTGCTGATTGCGGCGAGCACGACCCGATTGTGCTGGAGTTCGACCACGTGCGAGGCGAGAAGCTACTTACAATCGCTGACGCTCGTAGCTCCAGAAGCTGGGCGTCTATCATGGAAGAAATCGAGAAGTGCGAAGTGGTCTGCGCTAATTGTCACCGAAGACGAGAAGCGATAAGACGGGAGCTATCGAGTGCTTAACTGGTTCGGTTTCAATCGAGCGCAATTCAATCAGGCAGTTGCCGCTGCCTCGTCTATCAACACTGGTGCTACCCGCTCGCCGTTCGGTCACATCATGGTGGCCATCCCAGACGGCGATCTCCTACTCATCTACCAGCAGGGCACCAATGGTTTGTGCTATCGAGTCTCCACTAACGGGGGCACGGTCTGGGGGGCGGAGAACGTCATCGACGCCGACACCACCGTCTACGCCTCAGCCATCGTCAACCCCACGACCAAGGATGTGCACGTCGTCTACTCCAAGCACGGCGACCCTACCATTAACGACGAGCCCATCTACTACCGGCCGCTGATCTGGGACTCTGGGGACGAGGACTGGAACGTCGGCGGCGAGCAGCAACTAGCAGGGGGTGGAAGCCTCTACGACCCTGCGGTGGCTGGCCGACGGAATGCCACAATCAGTATCGGTGATGACAACTTCCCTGTCGTCACCTACCTGCGCAACGAGTACAATACCACGTCCTGGGCCATGCTGGTTTCTCAGGAAGCCTGGGCGCTCACTGACTTTAGCGTAGACCTGGATATCGGCGTTGCCGCCGACGAAGACTCACGCGGTGCAGCCGTGCAGACAGATGATCGAAGCGTCTACTTCGTCTCGCGCACGGGTTCGTGGTACAGCCTAGCTTTCGCAACTATCGCTAACCCGATGGCCGCCACCGGCGTTGACATGACCGTGCTGTTTAGCTGGCTGGGCTCTGAGAGCGCTATGGTGGCCGTGGCCCGCAACGACGACGGTGACCGCCTGGGTATCGTCTACCTGGCTGGCGATGGTGCGCCGCACTTCCGGCTGTACAGCATAGATGCTACCAGCAAGTATCTCATCTCTGACACGGAGATGGACGCGACAGCCGTCGAAAGCGTTAGCATCACCTGGGACGGCACGGTGTTCTGGCTGGCCTGGCTGGAGAGCGACAACGTGCGGGTCTCCAACAGCGACGCTCCGGCGACGGTCGTTCAGACATTCGCCAACCCAGACCCCGCTGCTGGCTACTACTGGTCATGGCTGAATAGCCCCGTATCTTGCCTGTACGCGCAGCGGGTCGTTTTCACCTGGTGCGACACACTAGCGACAACTTTCGTGGGCACCTTCCTGGCCGACCGCGCAGTCGCGGAGGACGAGACCGTCGTGGGGGTGGGAGAGGCCGAAATAGGCGTCTCAGAGGACGAAGTGGGCGCGGGCGCGGACGTAGTTACTGCCTTCGAAGTCATTGATGTACCTGACGCGGGCACCGGCGCGGATGCGTTCGCCCTGGGCATACCGATAGCAGAAACTGGCGCAGGGGTGGTTACTGCTGGGAAGTCCGTGGTCGTAGACGAGACCGGCGAGGGCACCGATAGCAGGCAGCTAGCAATGGCTGTGGGCGAGACGGGCACCGGTGCCGACAGCGTAGACATCATCGTCAACATACCAGTAGCAGATGCTGGCACCGGCGTGGATGCGGAAGCCCTGGGTATAGCGGTAGCAGACGCTGGCGCAGGGGTTACCGCACGAGAGGTAGGCCCTTGGTTTGCTGAAACCGGAGAGGGCGCGGACGCGGCCATCATCGCAGTAGAGCGCGTAGACGAGGCTGGAGCGGGCGCGGAGGCGCTGATAGCCACCATGCCGATGACAGACTCTGGCGTGGGCGTAGACGCTACCCTCGCTGAGAAGCCAGGCGCTGATGAAGAGGGCATCGGCGAGGACGAGGTGGAGATCGCGGTGGCTGTCGCTGAGGCGGGCTCCGGCGCAGACGTGATAGGTGCGGGAGATGCCATCTTCGTCAACGTGCCTGACACCGGCACCGGAGTAGATTCACCATCTATGATCTGGATTCCGACTGCGGTGGTTATACGACTGCTGGCCTCATCCGGCGAAGTCCGGTTGAAGACAGAGAGCTAAGGAGCTATAATAGAGTCATGACAGGTGTAAGGAGATCAGCCATCATCAGCGGAAATCAGGCGGTCGCGGAGATCGCCGAAGGCCCCGTGGTCTGGCTTGACGAACAACTACCTGATCTCGTAGTGATTGTTACTTGGGACACTGGTGGCTTCGTGGACTGGTCGTCTGCGGACGCGCACCCCCATCTTTACATAGCGCGCTACGAGAGCGAAGTTCACCTGGCTGACATCACCGGCGTAGCCGTAAACGTAGTCGAGGCCAAGGGCGAGCAGCGCTTCTCCTTCACTGCTGACTCCGGTGACGACACTCAGGGTGGCGAGTTCAACAACACCACTGACCCGCTGACCGTGGCTATCAGCGGCGCTAACTACCCGAACCTTAATGGTGTCCTGGCTGTCGGAGACATCGTACACATCGAGGCCGAGTACCTGCGAGTCACTGTTGTTGCCGGTGATAACATCACCTTCGCGCGTGGAGCGGAAGGCTCTTCCGCTGCCGCGCATGCGGATGCGGTGGACATCTATATGTCCAGCAACCCGTTCACCACCCCTGGGAACTACATAGCGCAAATAATTGGGACGTTTGGCGGTAAAACACAGCGCACGCAGCGATTCATTATCGAAGTGCTAGACTCAGTACCGGCACCGTAATGTCTATCACTGACGTTACCGCGCGCTACCCTCTAGCACCCGTCTGGTGGCGGGGGGCGTACACGCCTGCTGCGATCACTGACATCGTTATACACCACACTGCGATGGGCGAACTCCCAGCGGACGCTTCGGCAGAGGACGAGCTGATGGTGCTGGACACTATTTACGCCTTCCACGTCAACACCAGAGGCTTCGGTGGCATCGGCTACCACGGGGTAGCCTTCGCGTCTGGCCGCGCGTACATAACTAGCTCGCTTTTGCGCTGGGGGGCGCACGTTGCTTTCGAGAACGACCACTTGTGGGGCTTCGCGGCCGCAGGGGATTACAGCGACAGTATACCGCCGGAAGGCACCCTGCGAGGGCTCAGTGAACTAGTGGCTCTCGCGGACAGGACAAAGGCAGCCTGATGCTACCGCTACGACCGCACCTACACTGGAGAGGCACTACATGCCCAGGCCGCCGCTGGGCCGAATGGGTTCCACAATTGCGCAAATGGACGACAGTACCAGAGGAGGAAGACACCATGAAACTCTTACGAGGACAGCCATCAGGACGTGTCTACGTCCACGGAGAGGCAGGCAAGCGACACATCTCCCCCAACGAGATGAAGGCTCTCGTAGCGGCTGGGTACGTGGCGGTAGGTGTTCCTGACGCACAACTCAACTCTATCCCTAACGTAGAGGTGGAGGGCGTTGAGTACCCGCTCAAGGCTATCAAGCGAGCGACTCACGGTGCCGTCTATGCTACCGACGGCATCTACAAGTGGGGAATCACCTCCAGCGCCTTGTGGACTGAGATGAAGAAGAAGGGGCTGCTGGAGAACGGGCAACTCGCCGTGGTCAGCGACAACCTTTGGAACCGTATCTCGAACCGACCAGGCACATATCCTGTGCCTCTAAGTAAGAAGTATATGGGCAGCCTGATGCGTGGTGCTGTTTGGGCGATAGGCACGGGGGATATGAACGGCCCCATGAGGGTCGGCCACTCCGACTGGAAGCCGCCCGTCACCCTGAACAGCACGAGTGCTTACCTGGCGGGGCTGATAAAGGGGATAGAGCAGCCAGGAGGTTCCATCGGTTTCAGCGACGCAGACCTGCAACGAATCGCTAAGGCAGTCAACGATGAGCAGCATCGGAGGTCGGCAGCGTAGCACATGAACACCAAGGGCGAGCGCCGAGAGCAGCAGCGCCGCAAGAGGCGGCATGGCATGAAGGTTCATGGTGCTGGTGCCCGCCTGTTGGCTCGCATCGTGCAGGACAAGGCTGAGGAGGCCAAGCGTGCTACAGGTGCCAGTCAATAACTACATCATCATCGGCGAGCGGGCCGTGCAGTGGCTGCCGTCTGTGGCCAATATACCTGCGGAGGAAGACCCGCCGAAAGCAGTGTATCCAGTTTGGCTGATGGACTCAATAGGCATACGCGCGGCGGTGTTCATTCGCTGCCCGACTTGTCAGATGCCGCTGGGACTTTCGCCTGGAGACATTACCGAGCAGAAAGAGTGGAATAAGAAGGAGCCCACGCTGAACAGCATGCTGGGGTGCGTCAAGTGCTCTAACATCTGGATGATTACGAACAGCACGGCGTACCACCTCATGGCAATAACCACCCCGACAACAGAACGCCTACCACGAAGGCTAGTATTACCGACTGGAGGTAAGGCATGATAGACTCAATCCTCAAGCTGCTGCGGGGCAGCATACGACCAGGTGTGCTGGCAGTGCTCATCGCTGCCAACATCGGGCTGCTGTACCTCGGTGTGTTCATGGCGGACGCGCGAGAGTACATCTTCCAGGCCGTCGCGGTTGTGGAAGGCCCCACCCTGCTAGTGCTGGGCTTCTGGTTCGCCGAGCGCAAGCGACCATCGCTACCTGACGCGCCGGAGGAGGTAGAGGCGGTAGTAGTAGTGAACAACGCCATGCTACACTAGGTGTCTAAGGCTGGTGGCAGCACCAGGAAGAGGGCGGCAGAAATGCCGCCTTTTTTCTATATTTGCTTCGCGCCAGGAACCTGTTTGTATCTGAGCGCTAGTTGACAAGGCTGCAAAGTGTGCTATTCTTATAGAGAAGGGTAGGAAGCTATACCCACAAAGGAGTGGTAACATCATGACCCGACGCACAGTACGCAAGGTTCGCGCTCAGAAGGGTTTTTCTCTCCAAGAGGAAGCGCCCCCAGAGGAGCCGATGGCCTACGACGAGGAAGACGACCTGTCTGACCTTCTAGGCGAGGACGAGGAGGAAGAGCCTCCCATGCCTATGCCTGAAGAGGAAGAGGAAGAGGGCGGCTTTGCTCTAGCGAGAGAGATCGACGGCCTGTACAAGCTGCAAGACGACAGCGACAGCAACACCATCGCTCTTGCCAAGGCGCTGCGATTCATCGCCAAGCGCGTTATTGCTCTTGAGGGCAAGAGCGACGACGAGTCCGAGGAGGACAAGGAAGACAAGGGCGGCCGCAAGGTTGACATGGAAGCTGCCGAAGCTGACATGCCGGTCGGCGGAACCCAGGACATGGGCGAAGACATTCAGCAGGGCGGCGAGGCTCAGGAGCCTGGTCTGACTGCTGGACAGCCCCAGGGCATCGCGCAGAAGGCTCTCATCGCTACGGAGCTTGAGAAGGCCAAGGTGCACCCTGACATTATCGCCAAGGCCACTGGTCTCATCCGCAAGGACGACAAGTGGAGCAACTTCGGCGACAAGGACTCCGACGTTCCGGCCAACGCTCCGGTCACACCGGACACCAAGGACTGGGATGAGGACTTCGAGATCGTCCCTGGCTCTGGCAACGCACCTTCCAGTGTGAAGGGTATCGGTTCTGTTCACAAGGCCCTAGTGAAGCTGGGCATCGACGCCGACAAGGTGTTCGAGGGCGCAGGCATCATCCGCAAGGCGCAGGCAGTCACCGTTGGCGCAGGCGCAACCGGAGATGCCCTGACCGTGGACGAGATCGAGAAGCAGGCACGTAGCCTGTCCTTCCGAGACATTGCACGGATGGCCGACGAGCACGGCGTCCAATACTGGCAGTAGGCCAAGGAAGAAGAAGGAGACGAACAAACATGACTAGCTACCAAGGACTACACGGCCAGATCAACAAGGCCCAGGTCTTCAACCCCCGAAGCCTTGCTGATTGGATGCAGCGAGTGCCTGGCGGCTCCGGCCGCGAGCTTCGCTACGGCTACTTTGGCCCAGGCTCCGGCCTGATCGCCAAGGACATTACCACGGCCCCGCCTGCTGACGCCTTCGTCCAGGCTGATTTTTTCGTCAATACCTTCGGCGCGAAGGTATGGGACTCTCTGAACAACCAGACCCGCGCGTTCAACCTTCTGCGGAAGGTGGCGTGGGGGCCAACAACCGGTTACCGTATCCGTTCCGGTCGGCAGACCAACACGGAAGTGGTAGGCGAAGTCCAGGCCCTGCCTGACATCGACAGCCCCGACCTGGAGACCGTCAGCATTCAGCCGCGATTCGTCGTGACTCCTGGTGGCGTTTCCAGCCTAGCCCAATTCCTGGGCACGCTTGAGGGTGGCATCGGTGACGCTCTT
>SDBT01011830.1_pt1 | contig 14018 bp, 13 predicted proteins | sample 2277101 | NCBI WGS metagenome assembly SDBT01 (sample SAMN10404973, study PRJNA504765) | marine sediment metagenome | isolation source: marine sediment core GS10_PC15, 103 cmbsf | place: Arctic Ocean: Southern Knipovich Ridge | collected 2010 | reverse complement strand
TACTGCAAAGGATACGCGAAAAACAAAAAGAATCAAATTCCAATGTTAACTCAAACACTTATCAGTATTACCAACAGAATAAGAAGGTTTTCCTTGGGGTCGCTAAAAGCTATATTTGATACCGAACATAAAATTAAAACAGAAGAGTTATTCCAGAGAAATATACTAATTGATTTAAGCTCTATAATTCGTTTGGGAGGAGAGAAAGAAGATGCGCTATTTTTTCTCAATATGATATTAAAATATCTATGGGATAAAAACCTTACACGAGGGGCCTTCAATTTTCAGGGGATAAAACACATTACGATAGTCGAGGATACTCAATATTTTGCCCCAAGACATCTTACAAGACAAAATAAATTAACTTCATATTTAGAAGACATTGCTCTGCTCCAAAGAGGTACAGGTGAATGTTTAATCTCATTAGCTACTCACCCAGATATAAGCGAAGAGATCTTAGCAAATTGTGGCGTTTTAGTTTGTTTTAAAACACACATAGATAAAGAATTTCTATGCAAGTTATTAAATCTAGAGATAGAGCATGAAGATTATTTATCAATTTTAGAAAAAGGGCAATGTATTGTAAGAGTAAATTCCATTAAACGACCCTTTCTATTAGGAGTACCCTTAATTCCAAGAGAATGGTTAAAAATCTCAGAAATCAATAAGAATAACCAAACAGTTTTAGATAAATTTGATCCTGTAAAGAATGAGAATAAAGCGGTGCTTAAACGTTTTTCTAAAAAACGTGGTCCTTATTTAAAAAAAATAAAAAATCAATTTATGGGAATAATGAAAAAGAAAAATTATAAATATAAAAATAAGAAAAGAAAACTCGACTCATACTCGAATTTTGACGTAGAAGACGAATATTTACTAACTCTTGAGAAAGAAAACTCTGCTAATGAGGGGATACCGGGAAATTCTCCTGATGCTGAAGATGATTTCGAAAGACTTAGGAAATACATTGGAGAATTATCTGCAAAACAAGAAAGCAAAAAAGAAATCAAAAATTAGGAACTATTTACACTAATAGTCTTAACGAAGTTCTAAATCCAAAGAGAATCCAGAAAAAAAACCCAATTCCAATAAACACTATAAATTTCGACTTTGAGCGAATGATAAACTTATTAAAAAACATCAAATATAAACCGATAGCTATTAGCATTATTGATAAGAATGAGATAAAACTAATTAAAAAGAAAATGCTCTTCTCATATAATGTTAACGTATAAACGTTTTCTAACGAATTTATAGAGTCAAATGCGTCTCCCATGTATTGAACTACAATTTGTGGTTCTGGAAAATGGGTAAAAATATCATAAAGTAAAACTGTAAATATTTTAAATAGAAATCCAAATCCAATAAAAATGAAAATTGCAGAGCCTACTCTTCCGCGTTTTTTCACCAATTCTATGTTTCCATGGATTTTTTCGGAATATTCTTTTTCTCTCGCATGCCATAGTAAAATTATGCCCATTATTGAGAAACAGAGAAATAAAACGTAATTTCCGTAGCGAAAAAAGATATACCAAAAATAGTTTAATCCATCTAGGAATTGATTTATTGGTTTAAACATGGATCCAAAGTCTAATTCTAAAAGAAAATCAAACATTATGCTTCAAGAGTTAAGAAATAATTTATTTTAAGTTTTTAAATAGAACACTAAATATTCTAAATAGCAGTATTTAAAATTGTAAAAAAATTAAGTATTAAATCTTTATAAGGGAAATATATCATCATAAATTTTAGTAAAAATATTCTAAATTATCAATAATAAAAAAAAATAAAATATTCTAAAATTTCATCACGATAAATAGCTAGATAGATAAGCAGCTCCATTTAAATCAAATTTTAAATTATAGTATAAAGTGTTTATGATTGATAAGGCATATCTAAAGATTAGGTTGAAATTAGAAATTGATTATAAAGAGCTTTTCATAAGATATTATGATTCAAACAAAGATATTAGAAATCAGTGGTACTTGGGATAATTTCTTCACCAAAAACTTCCAGAGGTGCGATGTCATGAACATTAGGCATATTGAATATAACTTGTTGAACGCCAATATCAGCTAATTTACGACAGGTTTTTATGACATCCGACCCAGTCATATTACCTTGAGATATATTAACCATATTAAGAACTGTTCGTTCTATTTCATCATACGGTCTACTTATATCTTCGCAGTGCTTCTTTAACACTTTGAGTTTTTCTTTAATTACTCTATTCCCTGTAAAAGCAATAAGATTACATGCATTAGCATATTTAGCGACAAATCGCAAAGTCTTTTTCTCACCACCACCACCAATTAGAATAGGTGGGTATGGTTTTGATATCGGTTGAGGACTACAGATTGGTTCAGCTAATTGATAATGTTTTCCATTAAAGGGTTCTCGTTTACCAGCCCATAATAATTTGGCGATTTGAAGTGTTTCTTCTAGACGTTCAAAACGTTCCTTGGTGGATGGGAATGGAAGTCCTAAACCTACTGCTTCTTGTTTAAACCAAGCTGCTCCAATTCCAAAGTATGCACGTCCACCTGAAAGCACATCAAGTGTAGTCACTGACTTAATTAAAACGCCTGGATGGCGATATACAACCCCGGTAACTAGTGTACCTAATTTTACACGTTGTGTTATAGCGGCTAGATAATTCAAGACGCTATACCCTTCTAACATTGGTTCTTCAACAGAACCAATCATTGGTAGTTGGAAAAAGTGATCCATAACCCAAATACTATAGAAGCCTGCTTTCTCAGCTGCCTTGGCAATTTCTGATAGTTTTGATCGAAGTTCAGATGTGCCACCAGGCCATGAAAATCTTGGAATTTGAAGTCCAATTCTCATATAGAATACTCCTAATTACGTTAATTTCATAATTTACTCTCTTTTAACATTTCTTTTTTTTCTAGAGTTAACGTTCAGAAAATTAATCACTCTATAAGAAAAGATATATTTAAAATTCTATTAAGTTAGAATTTCAATCCTTAAAAAAATTCCTAAATTTTCACATATAGCTAAGTAGAATAATTCGGAGAAGTACTTGAAACCTTAATTATAGAACCAATTCGTTTCTTTTTTTCATTTTAAGCATATTTCTTCCAACATTACCTTTATTTTATAATGTCCATGAGTTTAAATAAAGATTTCTGGAATAATTCTGCTTTTCAATAATACTAAAATCAGCATAATCGAGATTTATTCGAGAGAGTCAAATCTAATTTTTCCTGCAATTTTTTTTAGATTAGTATCATGTACAAAACCAAACATAACAGATCATCTTATAAATTCTGGAAAGTAGACTTGTGTATATATCTTGTTATTTCGTATCCTATAATAATGGGTTTATACTTCATATGATTGGAACTTTATCAAAAAGAGCATGAATTTTAGTGTGATAAATTTTATATGTAAAACCCTCAGGTATTTGTTCATCTATAAGTTTTATTAAATCTTTGATTTTTTCTTCGTTAGCTGTGAAATTATCATCAAACTTATGAAAATAAATCGATAAATTAAAGAATAAACCTGCGGTTTTTAAGACATTAAGGATTTCTCTTAAAAAAACTATAGATATAAAATAAACATTTTCATCCTGAATATCAATAGCATAAATTATTTCGCTTGTTTCGGAGATGTATTTATGTAATTTTTGCTTATACTTTTTTCGATATCGCTCTTGTCCCCCAAAATCCCATATTAAATATTTGGTGTTACCATCTTCAAACTCCGAAATCTTAATTCCTCTTGTTGGTATTAAGGAAGTAAAAGATAATAAATCAGTAATATTCTGCATTGAAAGAACAATAGAAGACTTACCACTATTAGCTAGACCTAAAATAAGTATTTTTTTTAGGTTTTTTTCCATACAAATGATAAGAAAAAAATTTTATTTAAATACTCTTAAAACAACATATATTGATTTTTAATTCTGAATTAGAGAAATTTATAATTAAGAATAATTACTCAAGAGTGTGAATAAAATGAAATTTATTGATCTAAGTATTCCAATAATAAATCCAGATGAATTAATATTTGACCCGCCTTTAACACAACCCTCAATTACTTATACTTCCCATGAAGAAGGTGCTGAACAAATGGCATTTATATTTCCAAAATTAAAGCCTAAAGATCATCTACCAAATGGAAAGGGTTGGGCGATAGAAACAATAACTTTAGGCACTCATAGTGGAACTCATATGGATGCGCCATGGCATTTTGCTCCCATTCAAGATAAAGAAATTGGGGAGAGGAAAGCAATGACAATTGATGAGATTCCACTGGAATGGTGTATTGGTCCTTTAATAGTTTTAGATGTTACTGATTATGAAGAAGGCTATGTAATGACTCCGGAAGATGTAAATAAAAAGCTAAATGATATATTTCACGAATTGCAACACGGAGATATATTAGTTATAAATACTAATGCTTCAAAACATTTCGGTACAAAAGAATATATTAATCATGGTGTTTGTGTTGGAAGGAAAGCGACTTCATATATCATTCGGCAAGGAGTTCATATTGTTGGTACGGATTCTTGGAGTTGGGACGCACCATTCTCAATTACTGCTGAAAAATGGAAGAAAATGGTGAGGGCAAAGCAACCTGATCCTTCAATTATCTGGGAGGGTCATTTTGCAGGAATTGAATTGGGTTACTTTCAAATGGAAAAATTAACGAATTTAGATAAAGTTCCGCCAATAGGAGCTACAATTTATTGTTTTCCAATAAAGATTGCACGAGCAGGTGCGGGATGGGTTCGTGCTGTAGCAACTCTTCCAGAATAACTAAAATAATAAAAAGAAATTCTTTTATTAATCCTCTTTAAATATCTTTTGCACTAATTTGTCATCATCTTTGAACTCATGAAGGGCTCCAGACCAATCCTTTAGTATTTTACGATATTTCTGTTCAAATTGATTAACAAATTCTTTCAAGGGTGATCTTACCTCAGAAGTTTGACTTCCTTTTATAAATAATGCACCAAATATGCGATCACCATATTCTAAAAGTATTGTAATATCTCCATGATCAATTGTTTTCAAGGCTTCAGTAGATTTAGTCATTTCTTTTATAAATGCCGTAATTGCAGAGAACATTCCTGAAACTAATCCGGCATCTTGCTCACTATCTTTTTGGAAAGCATAGTTAAAGACACCTCGTCCATCATCATATATTATATAGAGCCCTTGTTTTTCTGCTCTTTCAAAAGTATACTTGAACTCAGGTTTCCATATATCAACTAATTTATTGAAATAGAGATATTTAAGTGTAAAATATAATCTTTTTCTTTCGTTTTCATCGTCAGGCTTCAGCTCTTTTAATAATTTATCTTCTTCTAAATTGTCTAAAAGAGTCTTAATTTCTTCTCTCTCTTGTTTTGAGTCGACTATAATTCCCTTTTTTTTTTTTGTAATCAAGTATTGTGCTTGTTCTTGGATATAATCATCATATGAGAGATAATCACTAAGGGTAGAAAACACAACTTTTTCTATATGGTTATCATCAATGGGGAGATTTTTACTTTTAAATATCTTCTTACCATAGAATATAATTAAAGTCCAAATTATTAAATTAAATACATATCGAGTGTATAAATAGGGAAGAGCTAATATTCCTAAAACACCCTTTAGATCAGCATTTAAAGCTGCTGTTCTAAGCGTATAGAAATTGAAGCTATAGAAATTTGTTAAACTAGTTTGCCCTGTTATCCAATATTCATCCGGAACAAAATTAATTAAAGGTTGAAAATTTAGAAACCAAAGGATTATTGAGAATATGACTATTACTGGCAAATATGAGCTGAAAGCTATAAATTGAGTTTTAATATATTTCATAATATATGCTAATAGCGCTGCTATAATTATTATTGGGACAATAATTAAGATGATAACATTAAACACATTCATTAGATCAAATAAAATTGCATCCTTTAATGTTGGATTTACGGATTCGTGAACAAATTGAGCAGAACTAATTATATATTCGCTATCTCCGAAAAAGTTTTCAAACAAAGGTATAAATACTACCATATTTAAAATTAAATAAAGTAGAACCGCTACAAAACCTACGATTATTCCGTAATAAAAGTTTGAATAATCTATTCTTCTAATCTTTTCTTTTTTATTTTTCCACCAATCAATTAATTTAATGAAAATTAGAATAGAAAATGGTTCGAAAATTTTAAGGAATAAGACAAAAATGACAGATGCCATAATAAAGTACGCAAAGAAGTATATAACTATGAAAATTGATGTAGTACCTGACTCGGTGGCAGATTCAGCAATGAATAATATGATCGAGATAATGGACATAGGTGCTCCTACGGTATATAAACTTTTATAGGTCTGTTTTCTTATAGCTTCTCCAAAATATCTACCTTTTAATGCAATTTGAGAGCTAAATAGTAATTCTATACTAAAAATAAAGATTGCTAGGTAAACAAATAAAATTTCTAGAAACCATCCTAAAGCAGTCTTTCCTGATGTCAAAGATTCTCCCTCTAAACCTGAAATTTTTAATATAACTTGTAAAAGGTAAAGAGATATAGGTAAAAGTATGATAAGAAGTTTTAAGATTTCTTTTTCTCTCGTCCAATCATTTCTAATTAATTCGCTCCGAATTCTTTTGATGGGGCTCTCTTTTAGTTGATAAGTTATCAGTTTTAAATTAGATTCAATAGAACCATCTTCTTTTCTCATTTGATTCCATGTATATAACATTGATATAAATGGTGCTACAAAAAAGATAAATGGTAAAGTAACTAATGGATAAAAAGCGAATGACGAAATTAATGATCCTAAATGAGCACCTAAAAAGATTAAACCTTGATCATTAGTTGGATCTTCTAATTCTTCCGGTTCAACACCTAGTTGGAAAATAATTGGAAGAACCCAGTATACCAAGTAAAAAACTAATATTCCCAAATAGATTCTTAAATATAATTTTCCAATTAACTTATTCCGAATGAAAAAATAAGGAATAATCAAAATTAAAATAGGAATTACGTTAAGAATAATAGTGAAAAAAACGTCTTCAAGCATGCTCATTATAATTCACATAAGTTATTTTTTATTTGACGAATTAAAATTTTATTTAAATATAATTGTGCTATTTTAATTATAATAGTGCAGTTGTTTTTGAATGTTTTTGATTTTAATATGACGTCTAATAAAAAAGTAGGGATAATAGTTGACAAAAATTTTGCGTTGAAACATGTTCCACCTTATCCACATCCAACTTTTCTTTCTTTTGAATCCCCTATGAGAATTGAATGCATTATAACTTATTTAGAGAAAAAAAAATTTTTCGAAGATAATAGAATAATAAAGATAAAACCCAAATTAATCGACGAATCAATATTAAATTTAGCTCATACAAAATATTACATAGATTCAATAAGGCATCTTTCAAATTTAGGGAATGGCTTAATTGGTGAGGAAGTATTTATTACAAAGGACACATATGAATTAGCTAAAAAAGCTGTAGGAGGGGCAATTCAAGCATTAGAAGAAGTAATAACTAATAAGGTAAATCAATCATTTGCTCTTGTGAGACCTCCTGGTCATCATGCTTTACGAGAAACTGGTTCTGGTTTCTGTATTTTTAATAATATCGCAAATTCTGTAATTTATTTAAGAGAAAGATTACAATTTCACAAAAAAATTGCTATAATTGATATTGATGATCATTTTGGAGATGGTATAGCACAATACTTTTATGATGATCCAAGTGTACTTTATTTTTCAGTTCATGAATATGATTATGTTGAAGGAGATATTGGTTTTATAAACGAACTTGGTGATGGAGAAGGGCTCGGTAAAAATATAAATTTTCCATTACCTATGAATTCTACTGATGATGATTTCTTAGAATTTATGGAAATATTAGAGCCCATATTGAAAGAATTTTCTCCCGAGCTTATAATCGTAGCAGCAGGATTTGATACGTATTTTGCTGATCCGATTGGAAATTGTTTACTGACAACGTGGTCATATTATAAATTTGCTGAACAGATATTAAGAATAGCAGAGGATATATGCGAGGGAAAGCTAGCTTTTATACTTGAAGGAGGTTATAGTTTAATTGGCCTACCCTACTGTGTTCATGCAGTTATAAAAGCTCTTTTAAACGAGGATTACAAACAGCCCCATTTCGAGAAATTTAAAACTCCAAGTGAGAGGAAAAACGAAGAAATACAAAAAATTAAATCCAGCTTATTAGGAATTCTTAACAAGTATTGGAAGTTAGGAAGTTAAAAATATTAAAGAACTCAAAACATAAAATTATAATTTTAAATTATAGATCCAAAATGTTTTTGAAAGAAGGTCGAATAAAAGAAAAATTAATGGAAATTATTCATGCAAAGACAGGATGGGGGAACCCATTAAGTCCGCATAGTGAATGTGAGGATTTACATATCAAAAATATAAAAAACTCCCCAGATTGGAAACAGATAATTGATTTTAAATATATTTTTGATGAAGATGGATTCTCTCAGTATGACAAAACACATGTTTTTGATGGAACTTTAACGATTATAAATGAGACTATCTTTAAAATAGATATGGAAGAAATTCACGTGGGAGTAGCTACAATTTTAAGATATAACCCAAATGAAAAAAAATAAAATTTTTATTTTAAATCTTCATAGTTTTCCACAGGTTTTAAAACTTCTAATAGATTACTGGAGTTCTATAAAATAAAAAAATAAAAAAAAAAGTTTTAAACAAAATCAGTTAATTTTATGGCATACTCCTGAGTTGTGAAAAGAGCGTCTCTCGGCCCTGCTTTGGGACTTATATAGCAAATTAATGCCCCAGTGCCCCCGATTGGAATGGGACAAATAATTAAATGGCCTTTTCCAGTAATATTTGTTCCAATTATTCTTTCTTCAGTATTTTCCACGATCATATACTTGATTCCTTGAAGAGTTATGGTAGACATTCCCTTTTCACCGAGTTCTAGCTTCTGGTTGAGTAATTCATTTATAAGTTCAAGATCACTATTTAGGTCCCAATTACTTGTCTGACTTATAATCAAACCCGTTTTGCCGATAATAGCCACCCCAAAAATATTTTGTTCCAGATTTAACAAATCATCTATGATAGACTCTATTTCCGACATTATAAGCAAATTTTTATTATTAAATTTTTATATTATTAAATTGTTATAATAACATAGATAAAATAAATCATAAATTTAAAAAATATTGTAATTGCTGATTTCTTTAACTATTAAGAACTAAATTTTCTAAAGTAGTAATTAAACGTAGTTTTTTTTTTATCCATCTAAGCATTTTTTTAGATAATTTTAGATTATTAATTCCAATTTCTTTTATCTCATTTTTATCTATTCGTACCCATAATTCGGCAGCATCCGAGGGGCTGTATAGAAAAAAAGGATCATCATCTCCTATCCTATAAACAAATCCTTTCGTTATTAACGACTTTTTAAATAACTTACTTTCAATCTGTTTTAAATATTTTGAATTATTTAACCCAATATTCCAAAATTCATCCCGATTCATTCCTTCTAAAAAATTATTATATTGAAGATATAATCTTACATTATTTGATCCTTTTTTAAAAAGAATAGAAACACTTTCATTGGAGATCTGTATTAATTTTTTTATAAAATAATTTAATGATCTAGTATAGATATCTGACATTATAACCAAATATTAAATTATTAAATTGTTATAATAACATAAATAAAATAAATCATAAATTTAAATATAATTTAAAAAATATTTTAAAAATTAATGGTGAAATTAGTTGGCTTTGAGAATGTGGAGAAAGGCTATACTTTTGAGCCTTAGAGAAAAGAAGGTTTTTATTATATTTACACTTATATACACTGTTTTAATTTTCTTGACAAGTTTGGCTTTGGAATTAGCTCTTGGTGCTTATTTTCTCATAATTTTCTTTGGTACGAGTTTATTTCTTTCATTACTCTATGCTTGGATTTTAGTTTCAAGAAAAAGGCGAATCTGGGCGACATTTAAATGTATCGGTTATACAAATAAAAACATACTTGCTTTAGTATCAGGAATGATCTTATTTACAACATTTATAGGCTTTATAATAGTAATTGAAATTTTATTTCATTATACAGCAGCAATAGCTTATTTGCAGTCAGAAAACATTCTTCCTGACCTCGCACCAATTTTAATTGGATTAATTCCAGTAATTCTTACAAGTGTTATTTTTTTAGGAGTTCAATTGCTTGCACTTATTGTAGCTTATAGAAAAGTACTAAAGGTAAGGCCAATAATCGCACTTAGGAAGGTAGGAGAATAGAGAGGGTAAAAAATTATGGCTACAGAAAGAGATATAATGGTTGAAGCTATAGATATTAATAAAGAATATAGAAGAGCAGGCGCTATTATTCGAGCATTGGCCGATGTTAATTTAAAGATTAAATCTGGTGAATTTATAATTATTAAAGGTCCCACAGGATGCGGAAAATCAACTCTTCTCAATGTTTTATCAGGCTTGGATCTTCCCGATTCTGGTAGAATTATATTTGATGGCGAAAATATCGCTAGAGCAACAGAGGATAGATTAAGTAAGCTCCGACGGCAAAAGATTGGGTTTGTATTTCAAGATTTTAATCTTATTAACACTCTTACAGCAATTGAAAATATTGAGGCTGTTTTATGGCCAACCGTTTTACGTCAAAAAGAAATTGAAAATCGTGCTATTGTAGCACTGAGAGAGGTAGATCTACTTGATCGCAAAGATCACTTCCCTGTTCAATTATCTGGTGGTGAAAAGCAGAGATGTGGTATCGCTCGAGCAATTGTACATCGCCCAAGAGTTATTCTTGCAGATGAACCCACAGGGAATTTAGATCCTGAATCTGAAAAATCTGTTATGGATTTATTAGAGAAAATCAATAAAGATATGGAAACAACGGTTATTGTTGTCACTCATAGAAACTCTCTTGCATCTTATGCTAATAGGGTCATCACAATGGATAACGGTAAGATCGTAAATATTAAATAAAACAATTTTTAAAATCTTATTTTCAATATTTTTTTTTATCGTTTTCAAACTTGAGACTAATTTTATTTTAAATCTTAATATTCGCAATATTAGATGAATTATTGATCATAATTTATCACAAAAATATAAATATGTAAATAGTTTTTGAAATCCTAATAAACCAATAAAAATAGTTTAGATCTTTAATAATTTAACAGGGATAATATTTTATGGGATTTAAAAGGGTTTTTTTTAGTGGTTGTGCAGGGATGTTATGTCTTATTCCTATGGCATGGATCTCATTTAGGTTTCTAAATTTAACCGAAGGAGTTACAGGGGGATTAATTGCAAACATTGATGATGCTGTTGGTGCAATAGCGGGATTTTTAGGACCAGGTGGTATTGTTATAGAAATCCTAATTGGTATGGTAATTGGCGTTGCTTTAATCTTTTTATTTCCGATACATTGGATTCTCTATTATCGACCTGATGATGTTGGATTACTCATTGCGGTGACTGTCCCTTGGATTTTAGCTTGTGTTATAACTAGTGGACTTTTTGCTCATTCTCCTCGAGGTGGTTTTAATACAAGCTTATCAATGGGGATTGGATATGTTATTATTTTGACAGTTATATATTTTGTATTATCTGCTGTATTACCACTTGGATCTGCGATTTTGGACGGTGTTGTATTAGGTTTGACAGATTTACCATATCTTTTTGCTGTTATTACCGCAGTTTTTGAAGGTTGTTTAGTTGGAGCTATTTTTGGAGCATTTATAGGAAGCTTGAGATATAAACCTGAAGCGGGAAAAGAAAAGAAAGAGAAAGCAAAAGAAGAACCAGTGGAAGTTCCTGAAATTTTTCCAAGCCAAACTTTACAACAAGAGAGTACTAGTACAACCACATCTGATTCCTGCACTGAATGTGGTGCTATACTTACAGTGGAAGATTCATTCTGTACTAATTGTGGAGCGAAAAAAAGTTAATAAATTGTTTACTGAAATTCTCTAATTTATTATTTTAAAATTATTTCCAGTTTTAATTTCGTCAGTAAAATATATTAATCATTAAATTATGGTTATTTATATTAATATTAAAAGTTCAATGTATTATAAGGGATTATGCCTAAAGAGATAAAGGGTTTAATATTAAGTCGTCTAATCATTTTAATTTCAATAATCCTTGTTCCTATTGTAATTTTCTTAATATATAACTTAGCTGATTTTGATTTATGGTTTTCTAGTGATCCAATAGTTAAATTTGTGATTATTAAGATTCTATCCCCTCTTGTGTTTAGTATTTCTTGGTTATTTTTCTTGATTCTCTTTGTTAACCGATTTGCTTCCACGATCGATAATTTTGATAAATTAGTTAGCGTAGTTCCCTCAAGACTCAAATTTTTTTATGGGTTAAATGCTATCATTATTCTATTTATTTTTATTTTCCCACTAATTACACCGTTTATTTCAATTCTTAGTTTCGCATCTTTTGCATGGAGATTAACCACGTTTAAAAAAGAAGCATGGGATGATGATTCAGAAGTTAAGTTTATTACAAAATTCATGATGGTTTTAGCATCGATCATTCCAATTTTCTGTACAATTAGTATTATTCCAGAATTTATTGTTTTAGCATCTTTCTTATGGAACGATATATGGCTTCCTTTATTACCTTTAATTTTAAGCATTTCCTTTTCGTTATTTACTGCTTTAGCTATCGGGGCACTTATTATATTGTTTTATAATTCAGGGATAAGTGAATATGAACAAATGTACGCAGAACCATCAAAAAAACTGAGATTATGGAATGTAAAAATACTTGAAATAGTGCTATTTATATTTTTTTTGACTTTGGATTTATTTGAGTTTGATGTAATTTATTTTTTCTATATGGCTGGATTTGTAATTATTATTTTCACATCAATTATAAATTTTCTTCAAGGAAAATCTAAAATAAAAAGTTTTAAAAGCCATTTCTTAGGATATTTTATAGCTGCTGTATTTATAGGTTCAAATGTCCTTTTTTATACGACTGCGAGCGAATTTGCTAACATATTGAGTGCAGTGAGTTTAATCGTTTCTGCGATATTATACATTTTCGTGTTTTTTTATACTTTCATACGACTAGAAGAAGCATGATTTTAAAATGTTCTGTTTGTCATTATTAATTATCAAGTTGTATAAAAATTAAAAATTAATTTTCTAATCCTGTTTATCTCACTCAAGGGCTTTTGTATATAATTTCAGCTTTATAAAGAAAGAGCTATGAATATAAACTAGGAAAAAGGAACTAGATTTTTTACTCCAAAATTTCTGGGATTATCTAAAGTAAACAGAGGAATTTAAAGATTCTACTATATTAGAATAAATATTATTAAAAACCTATATTTAAATTATTACCTTACAATAAAAATTTTAAAAAAAAAAATATGGGAGAATTATGAAAAATCTAAATACAAAATCATTAATGGTTTTTACGATTCTTTTTTTCTCCATTCTTTCATCGCCGATGATTGTTATGGGACAAAATAAGAACAGAGATGATGGCATTAATTTTGATCAAATTGGTCCAGGTGTTTTTCAAGGTTTTCAAGGAGGATTCGGCGCTATTTTTGGCGATAATCTAGGATATGGCGGTAATATATTAGGTACTGTATTTAAAATGCTATTTCTTCAAGGATTAAATCTAACTGCTCATGAAATGTTAGATAATGTTTTTGTTTTAAGTGCAAATCAAACACGTACGATTCAAAGGAATACATATAATTTCCGTAATGAACGTGATGATAGAGAAATTGTTTTAGCTCCTCCAGGATATAATAGAGCTATTGAAGCTATAAGTAATGCGACTGGAACTGATTATGGAGATGCTTATTGTGCTATAGAAAAAAATGGTGAGATATCCTATGAAATAGAAATTGGTACTGCGGTTACTCTCGTTATCTGGGATAATGATAAATCCTTTATTACAGCTGTTAATAAATTAGTTAACTTTTTTAAGAGAATTATGCTTTATGAAAGAACA
>SDBT01011829.1_pt1 | contig 14019 bp, 31 predicted proteins | sample 2277101 | NCBI WGS metagenome assembly SDBT01 (sample SAMN10404973, study PRJNA504765) | marine sediment metagenome | isolation source: marine sediment core GS10_PC15, 103 cmbsf | place: Arctic Ocean: Southern Knipovich Ridge | collected 2010 | reverse complement strand
GGCGGCGGCGGCGCTGGCGGCGAGCTCGGCCTGGCGCTGGCGCTCGGCCTCAGCTAGAGCGGCGGCCTTCCTGGCCTGCTCGGCGTCCTTGCGCTTTTGCTCGGCCTCGGCGGCGGCAGCGTTGGCGGCGGCGAGTGCCGCGGCCGCTGCTTCCTTGTCTCGAGCTCGAGCGGCGGCGGCGGCGAGCTCGGTCTGGCGCTGGACCTCGAGCTCGGCGGCGGCGGCCTCACGCTCGGCCTGGGCCTGGCGCTCCTCGAGCGCGGCCTTGACAGCGGCGGCCTTGGCGGCGGCCGCCTCACGCTCGACCTGAGCGGCGGCGGCGAGCTCGGCGGCTCGCTGCGCCTGCTCTCGCTCGAGTTGCTGTTTCAACAATTCGGGCGGAAGGATCCCGCCTTCGCCGGGCGCCGGCACTGCCCCGTTGCTCGGTGGGGCATGCGTAACGGCCGGGGGGTGACCAGGGGCCGGTGCTACGGGAGCGTATACGGCAAGCAGTGGAGCGAAGGCCGGAAAGTCTATCTCGAGTTGATCGATCTGCTCGCCATTGAGTAGGCCCGCGAAGAATCGCGCCATTTCATCGATGGTCGGAATTCGATCCACCCCCTGTGTGTATTGGAGGGCCCACTCCTTGAGCGCCTTGAGCTGGTACTCCATGAGATATTTATTCGCCCACTGCATCAGTGCGACGGGATCGATCAGCGTCCCATCGGGCGCCGGGCTGGGCGCCGGTCCTGCGCCGGGCACGGGCATATATTTGGCGATGAACGGCTCGAGCTCGGGAAAGGCTAGCTCGAGCCTATCGACCTGTTCACCCGTGAGCACTGAAGCGAAAAACTTTCCGGCCTCGTCCATCGTGGGCATTCTGTTGGCGGCGATGATCTCTTTTCGGAACGCTTCCAACTTGGTGAGCTGGAACGGCATCAGATGCTCTTCCAGCCACTTGTATAATGCGGCCATGCGTTGGGGAGACACATCGGTCGGACGGAGCTCGGTTGGCGTTGCTACGCGAGGGCGGCGCGTTGGTTGCGTCACGCGACGACTGGGCCGCTTCACCCGCAGGCTTGCCGCCCTCGTAGCACCCGGGCCCAAGATTCGAGCCAACATCCACGCGGAGAAAGGCACGCCGGCCCCGTACAATATCGCAAGCGGAATCACGCGAAACCTCCCATGCCTAACTTCTTACTTGGATCCTCGAGCCGGCCGTCTGGCCAGCGCACAACAATGTGATACATGCGCGCACCGTTGCGCATGGGCCGCGAGTAGAACGCCGGCGACACCTGGACTGCCGGCTGATGGAGCGGCCCGTGTGGGCCCAGCAAGAGCTCGGCGCATCGCCAACTGGCCAGGTCCTCGCAGTCCGCGTGTCCCTGCTCGCGTATCTGGCGGACACCAAGGAATTGCTCTTGGCCGTTGCCGCCCTTGCAGGCGCTTTGTCCCGTGGGCTCTTCCTTCTGCCAGCGGATATCGGAATCGTAAAGCGGGAGCTCGCCCTTGCGCTCGTACAACCACGCCATGTCTGCGTAGATGAGCGCCCAACATAGGCAGGACAGAGCCCGCTCGCTGAAAGGTCGCGTTGCTGGACTCGAAAACAAATCCGTACAGAATGCAACATCCTTCATTCGAGCGAGCCCCGCCTCCCTAGTTTGCTTGCCGCTACTCCAACACCAACCCGAACAGGGCGGCTCTGAACGTACGAGCCGCTCCGCTGATGTTCGTGACGCTCAATGAAATGTCCTGCGACACTTTGGCGGTGTCGAGAATCATCGCAACGTCGCGAGCGTTCTCCTGCATGACTCGACCGGGCACAGCACCCTCGGCTACGAATTGGCTATTTTTCCCGACCTTCACGTCATCCAAGGAAAAATCTCCAGCAATGTCGCTGGGTATCACCAACCGTTGCCCACGGAACAATACTTGAGGTCGAGATATCACGGTCACCGAAGCACCGGCCGCCACTGCCGCATCGCTTAAAAAGCCGAGCGGGAAAGTGCGCACCTTGGTGGGCTTCGTCTCACGTAGTATCGCAGCGTTTCGAGCGATGATGAGTTCCGCGATCCGGTTCTTGTCGGCAGTGCCCATGTGGACATCCTGCCCCGCCGCCGCGAGAAACGCCTCAACCTCATTGTCATGTCCAATGAGATCGATGTTCATGTCCTGACCTACGAGATAATCCGTCATGGAATTCCCTTTGGCAAAGACCGTTACAACGTCACGGCTCAGCCCTGGCCATCAAGCGCCAGGCTAACCGAGCAACGACGCCAAGCCCCTGCTCGGTCCTTCTACGGAGCGAGAGGCTGGCGACTTTCGGTGAGCATTCTTTCACCTATGCCCATACCGAGAGCCGAAACATAGCTGCACAGTCCGCCGTCACCGACGTTGTGCAAGTGCTCGGGTGCTACGTCCATGAACGCGAGCAAGTGAGCACCGAGGCCCACACCCAGATCGATGGGGATCCCCAGGAACTCGGGGCTCTGCCAGCGACCGTTGACCATGCCGAGCGCAAAGGCGGTACCCGTGACCTCGGCGGTTTGCACCACCTGATACACGGTGGATTCCGCTTCGTCCTTGGCTTTTTTGAGGCTGCGCTTCGCGCTCTCTACGCGCCTGTCCATCTCTTCCAAAGTTTTTAGTGAAACCTGCACGTTGAAAACCTCCCGAGGGTTGTGGGTCTGCCAGCGTAACGGAACCGAAACAGCAGATCCATAGCCCACGCGTACAGACAGGCACCCTGTAGCTCCCCCCTGGAGCTCAGAAAAACGCGTGAAATCGATCTCTTAGGTGGCTAATGTGTAGGAGACCGGAGTTCTGTATATGTCAGACCAAGACGATTCAACGCCCAAGCCCCCGATCTCATTGGGGGATCTCTGCGATGGCCTGCAATTCTTCGACGCCCGCCAGGCGGCCAAGCACCTGGGGGTGTCAGCGGCCCAGATAACAAACCTGCGCGCCAACCGGCAGCTCTTCCCCGCCCTCATCGGCCGTCACCCCGTCTACGCGCTGGCCGACCTGGACCGGCACAAGCACCGGGAGCAGACCGCCAAGGCTCAGGTGTTCGCGGCGCTCAAGGCCGGCAGGTCGCCCGTCGATGTTGTGATTGACCTCGATGTAGATCCGGTGAAGGTCGGCCGCTGGGTGGGCCAGTACGCCAAGCTATCGCGGCTGTGGTTAATCGAGACGCCTCGAGGCTCCTATGGTCGGTGGCTCGAGGGCCACGGCCTGGCCGAGCTCACGCCTCGCGACTTGCGACGTGTGATCCAATTGCTGGTGAGCGATCCGCTCGTGCAAGAGAAAGCCGCGCTCGCCCTCGAGGGCCCGAAGCGACAAGCGCCGAGGCTCGAGGCGAGCGGCTAGCGTTTCGCCGCGAGCTCGGCGTGGGCCTTTACTGCGATGCTCTCGAATTTGTCCGCTGTGATCCGGCCGGCGTCCAGGTCCGCTCTAGCTTTCGCAAGTCGGCTTTCTGCATCTGCGCTCCGGAGGCCGGGCTTGGGCGCGCTCTTCCGATACTTCTTCGCGAGCAGACGGTTGTACTCGCCCCACTTTGCGCGGGCCTCGTAATCGCTCAGTAGGTGCCGGGCCACATAAGCGCGTGTCGTTGGCGAGAACTGCCCGAACGATCCATGTGGGCCCGGCTTCCTAACGTCCCGCGTATATTCCTTGGCGGCGAAATTCGCGACGTTCACAAACGCCTTGAGCGCCTTGGTGCGGTCGTAGGTATCGGCGGCCTGGCGGTTGACCAGTTGCTTGGCCGTGCCCTCTATCATCTGGTAGGTGGGCTCGCTGCTTGTGTCGATGTACAGCTTGAGCTCATCCCCGAGCACAGTATTCTCGGGACCACCCGCCGGGGTGCGCTTGCGCTTGGCGGCCTTGCGGAACATGGGGCTTCGTCCCGCGCCCATCGTTTGCTGTTCCCGTGTGATCTTTCCCTGCTTCTCAAGTAGAGCCAGCGTCCGATCTAGCCCGGCATCCGTCACGCGAAACCCCTCGGCGTCGAGCTTGCCCGCGAGCTCATGCCGGCCGATCAGCCCGGTTGCCGACATCGCCGCGAGCAACCCCTTGGCGGTAAGGGCCGCGCCCCACACCCGAGGCGCTACTGTCTTGCCTGGTACACGCTTGGCTCGAGGCTTTGGGTTGCCCTTGAATTTTACGCCGGACGGCTGGCCCGCCTTTTTTGCGGCCCGCGCTGTCACATCAGGATCGGTCAGGTATTCGTGGCCCGCGACGTAGACGCGCCGAACCTCGCCGGCGTCGATTAGGTCCGAGACCACCGCGTCAAACGCTGTCGTCACCTCGGATCGCGTGACCGTCGCGGAGTCCCATTGACTGTGTGCCCATGGCAACATCACGGTAAGCCGGTTAGTGGCCCGATCGCTCTCTTGCAGCCGTCGGATGTGTACGGGTAGCGCGGTCTGCATCTTCCGATATAGGCCGAGCATTCGCGGCACCGTCTCAAGCAATTTGGCATCCCGGCCGGCGAACCTTTCGCCCCACAGTCGGAGACTGGCCGGCAGAAGATTAAGCGCATCGGCCACGCGCGGCGCCATGTCTATGCCCTTGGCCTTGCTGCGCGAGCTCGAGCTGCTCGCCTTGGCCTTCACCTCATAGCGGCCGATGTCATAGCCCTTGACCGCCGCCGGCGTTGGACAAGCGTAGAGCTCCACGCCCTCGGGTCCCCCCTTGTCCTCCCGCACAATTCGAGCGAGGCCGAGCTTCACAAGCTGGCGCAACGCCGCCTTGTCTTTCTTGCTTCCGAAATATGCCCCGCGCGCTAGCTTATCCCCGTGGGCGATCATCAGTTGGCGCATTGCTACCGGCTGCCAGCCCGTTAGCTTCCGTTCAGCCACGACGGCTAACCGTACCTGCGCTTAAGGCGCCGGCGCAGTTGAGTCTCGGCTACCGATTCAGTGGTCGCCTTCTTCTTCTTGGCCGGCTTGCGCTTCTTGGTCGCCTTCTTCTTCTTGGCCGGCTTGCGCTTCTTGGTCGCCTTCTTCTTCTTCGTGGCCTTCTTCTTTTTCTTGGCTGCCATGGTGGGGTTGCCCTTCTTCTTTTTGGCCTTGCGTTGCCGCGCCAACGCCGCCGGCGCTTTCTCATCGGCCTCGGCGTGGTTGGCTGCGATCACCGTGCCCAGCACTCGAGCCGGCCCCTTCCAGGGATAGATATTATATCGGAACCGGCCGCCGCCAAGGGGTTTGCCTTCGCCGCCCACTGCAATCGCCTGCATCGGCCCATGGTGCCCAGGCCGCCCGGGGGTGTCAATCATGGCTCGAGCCGCGTATCGTTGGACGTTATGAAACCCCAAGCCGTGCGCCTGGCGGACGTGTTCATCATCGGCCCGGTGATGATCGCCAGCGCAGTGGTGGTCAGCCGCACCGGCCGCCGGGGACTGGGCGCCGCCCTCGGTGCCCTGGGCGTGGCTACCATCGCCTACAACGCGCGGAATTACTCGAGACGCCAGGAGCTCGAGCGCACCAGGAGGGCGGCCAATGCCGGCACGTAGGAGCCGCCGCTACGTGGGCGTGGGCGAGCTAAGCCCCCAGGAATCGACTCGGCGCCAAGCTGCTCGAGACGAGAGCCAGGTTAATTGCAGCATGAGCAAGCCCGAGCTCGAGCTCATCCTCGCGGCGCTGAACGCCGGCGGCGAGGCGCTAGGCGAGGAAATCGATCGGCGCGAGCATGATCTCGAGGCGTACGGCAGTGACGCAGAGGGGCGCGAGTATATCGAAGCCGCGCACCGGCACATGAAAACCCTTGACTGGTTCGCCGGCAAACTCGAGGGCAAGTAATGGCCCTCGTGCGCCGGGGCCTCCCACAGTTTTAGGCTCGGCTGCGCCGTGGCCGGCGGTTGTGGGCAGTCCTGCGCCGAGCTTCGCGCACGTCGATCCGGTGCTCGCCGGCGGCCTTCATCACATGGGCCAGGGTGGCCGGATCCTCGAGCGTCTTTTTCAGTCGGCCGCCGAGCTCCCGCACCTTGCCCTCGAGCTCGAGGCGCTTGTCTGGATCCTCAGCGAGATCCACGACACCGCGCACAAAGTCGCCTAGGGAGCTGCGCTGCCTCATGGCCTACCATTGCACGATTCGAGGCCACGCGGACAGACCCGAACCGTTAAAGCCTCGCCGGCGCACTCGTACACACACTCCGTCGCCCAATTGCAAAGCCCACAACTGCCTACCAGGTCGCCAGCGCAGGAGACGCCCGGGGCGTTCTGAAGCGTAGAGCAACCCCCGCACCCGTTGAGCTCGCCGCCATCGCATGGCCCAGCATCGAGGGCCCCGCCATCGAGGCCGGCGTCCAGGTCCTCGAGCTCGCCGCCATCGAGGCCGGCGTCCAGATCCTCGAGCTCACCGCCATCGAGGCCGGCGTCCTCGAGCAGCTCGAGCGGCTCCATGCCATCGCCGATCAGCAACTGTCGAATGTCTGAACTGCCGTCACGCTCGCCGGCGTCCAGGTCCTCGAGCTCGCCGCCGGCGCCGCCGCATGCGACCAGCACAAGCAGGGTCAGAACGCCGAGCATTCGGAGAGTGATCGAATAACAGCACTCATCGCCGCGACAACAGAACATCACCCGGCGGGTCGTCGCGTGATGGTGAGAGCATCGGCTCGGCCGGCCGCAGATCTCGCAGTCCTCTCGCCCCGGCGTCATGGGTCACCGTACAGGGCGCGGAGAGCCTTCAGGAGCTTTGCCCGATCCGCAGAGCTCAAGCTATCGACGATAGCGATCACATCGTCCACCGTGGGCGCAGCGGCCGGCACCCGGGTCTGCTTCGTTACATCCTCCTCTCGGTGTGTCTCTTCCGTTTCGTCGAATGCCGCCTGTACATCATCGGGGAGCTTGCTTTTGTCCTCGAGCAGACTGCAACGACCGGCAGCCAGGCAATGCGCCAGGCTCTCGCACGCCTCCCCGGTACTCAGGCACAGCAGCGTTGCGTTTGGCTTGTTCATCGTCGCCTCCGTCCTTGGCCGAGCTCACGCACAGACTCGACAGAATCACCACCTGACGCTAGGAGTTCGCGCTTTGCCCAGTCGCCGCACCAGTGGCACCCGTGCCCTATGCAGGCCACGAACCGCACAACGCCTGTGGTGCCCGCTACGCCCTGGAGCTCGGAGCGGGCACAGTAGGCGCAGAGGGTAGCGAGCTCGCGGGCGCCGTTCGTCCAGGCTTGTTGCAGGCCAGCGGTCCGAAACGGTAGCGCCGTTAACATGTGAGCTTCGATCGCGACCGGGCCGCCGCCAGGAAGATCACGAGAGCGGCCGCCGATCTGCCGCCGGCAGTGCATGCATACGCTCATCGCTTGCCCCCCGTGAGCGAGGCCGCGACCTCGAGCGCCGCCTCGCGATCGTCGTCATCCATCGCCGCTAGAGCTTCCGCACAATCCGCGCAGTCCTTGGGGTGGGCCTGGTCTGCGAGCAATACGGTAATGTCCGCCCAGTCTTTGGTGTGTGTCCCCGTGGGGGTTTCGTCGGCATAGACTGCGCACCGCTCACGCCACTTTATGACTGCGATCGCCAGGGCATTCTCGGCCGCATTGTCGCGGCCCACCTCGACGTAGTTAACAGCAGCGGCAACCACGGCCAGGAGCTCGGGGTGCAAGCCGTGGCCGTCTTCTAGAAACACCTCAAGCGGGGTGGGTGCGGTTTCTTCAGCCATCAGTTCGGAGAGCCCCCGCCCGCCTGTTCGATCGGGCTTGTGGGTTTCCCGAGTTCTGCGAAGAGCACATTTCTGAGCACCTTCTCGATTTCGCCTGCGCTGAGGAGCCGGTCCCCTGCGGATAAGCCGCTGAGCTCCATCGCGGCGGCGACCTCGCGCACCAAGTCCGCCAGCATAATGCCCCAGCCGACCGGATCGGAGCCGTCGAGATCCACGCAGAGAACCACCTTCCCATCGACCCGGATCGCTATCGACGCAACCTCGCGATCGAAGGCCACCGGTATGTCCAGCCGTCGTTGCCTCATCGGTCGAGCTCTTTCTGCTGTTGCATTAGGCACGGCCTGTCTGCTCAGCTGCTGCTTCGACAGAATCGTATGCCTTCAATGCCCATGCGGCGAACGTCTCGCGGCTGTTGCCAGAACGAAGAGCGAGGCCAGCAAGAAATCCCATGAACATGTCGGACAGTAGCTCTATCTTTATTTCATGTGTGTTCATGAAGTCGTCGACAGTGGCATTGAATGCATCGGCCAACTCCATGTCTCGTTGGGTGAATACCTTCATCGGTCGGCCCTCTCTTCATCCGTCCGGGGCTTCATTTCGTCGCACCACTCCATGGCCTCACGAGGGGTTTGGAAGCGCTCGCTTCCCTGGAAGCCGTTGATGTACACCCAACCCATCCACCCGCCATCGTAGAGGGGGCGGGCCATCTTCCATGGGCCGTCTTTCAGCATTTTGTCGTGCTCGCGCGTCCAGCCGCGTTCGATGCAAAGCGCCCTAATCTCCTCGGTTGTCGGCATCAGTCGGACCTCATGCATCCAGGCCAATCGGGCCTAAAAATTCCGGACCACCGAGAAACCTGAGCAGCTCGGTGAACTCGCCCGTAATGCCGTCAGCAAGTGAGGTCATCAATTCGGGCTTAACAATCACACCGGGTGGGTAATAGAAAAAGCACTCGCGGCCTTTTCCGCAAAAGAACCCAGCCTCAAGGTGTGCGCTGCGACCGCAGGGCATCACCACCACACAGGCATCTGCCCAAAGCATTGCCTGATAATCCCGATTGAACCCATCAATGGCGATCGGGTCATCTAGTCCCGCTACAAATTGATCCAAGTCCCAGGTGCTCCAGTCGGGATCGATGTCTTCCCAGCTAAAACCCCGACGCCGAAAGTCGTACACATGGTAGCCGGCGCGGCGCAAACCAAGCACCACTTCAGGTTGATGCTCATTGCGCCAGCTCGAGGCTACATAGATTTTCGAGACCTGCGGCATCAGTCGGACCCTTTCTGCTGGCGCCCTTGGATCTCTTTAGAGTCGCTCTCCTCGCAGAAGCACATCCACCAGCCGCGGCGCTCATAAAAGACGGAATGGTCGCTGCCGCAATCGAGGCATACGGCAGACATGATGAGCGCTTCGCAGCGGTCGCGATCGCTCGGCAAGTCTTGAAGGAGGCGCCGCACCTGGGCGCCCGTTTCCAAGGAAGTTGCCATCAGTCGCCCGCCTCGCACTCGGCAATGCTGAAGTGTTGCGGCTCACAGTCGCACGACTGAGGGCACCGCTTGTAAGGGTCCGGGGGCACGTTGATTTGGGTGTGTCCAATAACTGCGATCTGGTCGCGGGTCGCCTGGCAACCCAAACAACGAGTAGGGAATCTCGACGGATCCACCCGAGGCCGACGCAATACAGGACAGCCCGAAGCCCGCCAGGTTCGATAGTCGTCCGCCAGGTTCTCACAGTCGCCAGCCCGGGCAACGCCCCGGGCGTCCCGCTGCTGGGCAAGCATGGCCGCCGAGCCGATCACTTCTAACAGTCGGGGGTCGAGCAGCTCGAGCTCGCTCTTGCTCGTCACGCGTCCACCTCGCGAGGAGTGACGGCCAGCATGGTACAGCGGAAGTCTCGGATTTCATCGCCACCGTTGGCAACGCGTAGCACGGTCTGCTCACCGGGCCGCTGTGTGTCTAACTTGAGCTCATCCCCGGTTGCTAGAACTGCCAACGGCACGCGGAGAGCCGGCGTAGGGAGTAGCAACTGATTGCGCCCATTGATCACCAGACCATGAAGCCACCATGTGCCGGCCGGCGCTGCATCGAAGGCGAATGCACGAACGACTATCAACGCGGAGTTGTAGATCTCACCGTCATCGAGGACTTGGGCCTTTACTTCCCACACGGCCGGGCCCGGGGGCACTCGGGGAATCTGGAACACCAGGCGCACCCGGCGCACCCCACGCTGGCGAGCGATGCGCTGGAACTCGCGGATGCTGATCGGGCGCTCGTTGGTCTCGTCAGTCATTGCCGTTGTTTCCGCGCAGTTTGAAGCTCGAGCTCGAGCACGCTTCTGGGTTTCAAGCACCGAGCCCAGGCTGTGACACCGCGTCCGAGCTCGGTCAGCTGGTAGGGGATCGGCTTGTCTGCCTGGGCCTCGAGCTCCTCCTGCGTCGGCAGCTCCCGCTCGCAATACAGGCAGAAGGTAGCGGCACACGTCGGGCACCCGCCGAGGGCCCGCACACATGGATGGTCTACCAGGCCCACCCGTCGCTGTTCCTGGCACTCGTCCTGCTCAATTATGAAGTCCGCCATAGCTTCAGCTCCTTAATATAAGGTAGACGGGGGCGCCCGTAAATGATGCACGATAAAAGAATATTATCGTGCATCATTGCGCCCGGGGTCAGGCTCGGGCATTCTGGGCAATCCGGCTGGGCCGCCGGCGCTCGCTTCGTACAGTCCCGAGCTGTCGGCCCCCCGCCGGCAGTTGCTTGGGAGGTGGATGGTGGATGGATTATTGGTGCTGGCCGAGGCCCTCGAGCGAGCCGGCAAAAGCATGGCCTCGGGTCTCGTGACCATAGCGGAAGCGGTGGGCGACCTGGCCGTGGCCATCGACGACCACGCCGGTGCTCCGTGTTTGGTGTGCCAGGGCGCGGGCCGTCTGTCTGGCAACGATGTCTGTGAGGCGTGCGACGGAACCGGATGGAAAAGGCCGCCACCGAGAGAGCCGAGCGAACCGCAAGAGGTCTGATGCCTAGCGAGCTCCAAATGCTGGCCGAGATCCTGGCGCTGCTCAAGAGCAACGCAGCCGAGCAATTCAAATGGCCAGAGGAGGGCGCCCGCCACATCCTGGGGGCCGCGCTTTCCAGCGGCGAAAGCCTCGGGCCCGGTCGCACCGAACACCTCTATGCACGCTCGGAGGTTCCCGATCGCGTACGGGTTCTAGGAATTATCCCGGTCGGTCCGCCCGAGCTTGAGCTACGCGACGTGCGGATCGGAAAACAGAGCGTGTTCGCCAACGCCAACCCGATCCGCTTTGGCTCGCTCGCTCCTCTCGGGGGTGTCTTCCCGATCGAAGGGCCCCACCTCCATGTGTCGCAGGACATGTGCATCGAGGTAACAAACCCGCTTGGCTTCTCTGTAGAGGTCTCTGCGTCTGTCCTCTGTGTGACTGAGGGCCGACCGCCCTGGGCGGCGCGGCTATGAGAAAGGCCGCGGCCGAGGCCATCCAATACTGGCACTGGGGCGCCTTCCGGTGGGCCGTCGTCTACCCCAGGACCCAGGGCGGCGGTAACTCCACCTTCCCGCCTCGCTTCCTGGTCCTGGGCCCCAGGCCGCCCCCGGTAGAGGTCGAGCTCGTGGGCCGTCAGTTCACCGAGCAGAGCCTGCGTCCTACCGTTGTGCATGGCGACGTTGTGCAGGGGCAGTGCCTTGTGATCGAGGGTGTGCTCGGCCCGGAACTGGCCCGGTTGATCCTCGAGGATGTAGAACTGCACAACAGGAGCTTGCGCAATGTCGCCTCACGATGATCCCACCCCGCCGCCGGAAGAGCCGCCGGCGGCCGACAGCAACGCGCCATCGCTGGCAGACTTCGCCGGCGAGCTCGCAAGTGCGCTCCAGGGCATCGAGGACGCCTACGAGAAATTGAGCGGGAGCGATCACATAGCCGCCTCGTTGTTGGTCCACCTGGCCGCCCGGCTGTGGACCGAGGCCGGCGCCCAACCCGAGACGTTCGTATCGCTGGCCGAAACCCTGGTGAAGCTCGAGGCGCAGGCAAGGGGGCGATCATGACCGAGGCGCAGCTCGAGCTCGAGCCGGAACCGCACGCCGAGCTCGCCTTTGAATGGTCCCACCTTGGACCCTACGATCACAATTCCCGCTTCTGCGAACCTGGCGGCCGCATAGCTGCCTTTGCGTTCGATAGTAGCGACGGCTGGCGGGTTGTCCTTTATACAGCCCGGGGCCCTGCCCCAGAGGGGGAGCTCGGGCCGTTCCCTACCCTCGAGCTCGCCCAGGAGTACGCCGGCGCCGAGGCCGGGCGCCGTGGGCTGCTGGCCCCCGCAATGGAGCGGGGCCTGTGCTGTGCTTGCGGCCACCACCGTTGTGGCAGCTGCACATGACCGACGACACGCCGACGCCAGACTATGCACGGCCCCCCGGCTTCATGACGCTAGGCACAAAACTTGGCAACAACACGATCCTTATTCGTGTGGTTGAAATCGCATCTGTTTGTGAGGCGGGCCGGCGAGGATCCCTCTTATTTCTTCGTAGCGGCGAGTCGGTCGCCGTCCGCGAAAACCTCGGTGAAGTAGTCGAGGCAATGAACGCCGAGGCGCCCGACTGATGCCAGGCACACCGATCGCCTATCAGCTCACCGGCGCCGCCGAGGAGTATCTCGAGGAGCTTCGGCACGAGCAGAGGGGCGCCCTCGAGGAGCTGTTACGGCTGGCGGCGGCGATTGGTCCAATGATGAAGGCAGACGAGCGGAAGCTACTACACCGTACCTGTGGCGGCGCAATGTCGTCACGCTACCGCCCCGATCAGCTCGAGCTCGCGGCGCGGCTCGAGGCGTTGCAGGTTATCGAGCTGTGCAGCGAAGACGATCGGCCGGGCGCTTCCTATCGACGGACCAAGCTCGGTGTGCTGGTGGCTCGACACAATGATGAGCACGTGCTCGAGGCTCGGGCCGTGGGGCAGAAGTGAGGCGCGAGATCCTCGAGGCCGCGCTAGAGCTCGGCGCCCCACCGCTCGAGGCCCGTGAGCTCACCTGGGATCAGTTCATCGGCCACCACCGCGTGATGCACTTTGCACGCTCGGCGCGGCCGCGCTGCCGGCTCCTCGAGGGCCCGCGGGTTCCGGTGGGCGATGATGGCCTGCGCCTGGTTCGCGTGGAGCTCGAGCGGCCTGGTAGCTCGTGGACCCATGACCAGGGCGTGGCGCTCGTAGACGGAGAGACGCCGGTGTGCATCGCAGCGCATGGGTTGATCTACACCGAGCCGGCGCTGCGCGGCCTGGGCTACGGCGTCGATGTCGACACCGGGCTATACCTCCTGCATCCCGAGCTCTATCTCGAGCGCCGCGCCGCCATCTATCCGGCCGAGGGGATCAAGCTCGTCAAGCGAGCATTCGCCAACCTTGCCGAGCTCGGCGCAGTGGTTAGGGTGCCAGAGTGACGACCGACCGCTACGCCGGCGCAACGTGCGACATGTGCCACAAAGCCCGCGGGGTTGCCCGGATCACTGTGACCTGGGAGCAGCTCGAGGGCGCGCCACCGTTGAGCGGTTTCGCCGCGCACCTCCCGGATTTCGCACCGGCCGACGACGGCACGTATAGCAGCGATAGCAAAGTGCTGTGCATGCGCTGCATGAACCTCAGCCTCAAGCATGGGGTGGACGCAGTGGAGGACGCGATCCTCGACGGCGCAAAGCCGGCATTGCTCAGCAGCTCGCCGGCGTCCGACAAGCCGAACTAAAAAAGGGGCCCCAACGATGAAGCTATCCATGAAAGCCGGCGGTCAACTGATAGAGCTCGAGGGGCGGCAGATGTGGATGGGCCTCGCGTCAGAGGTGCCCATCGGAGGCGGCGACACACAGCTCTTCCGGCTCAGACCCCAACTACTCGGCCGAATACTCGCGCTTGTCGTCGACCGTCAAACGGCGGAACGGTTCGAGCTCTGCGACATGCGCGTTTGCCGCAACAGCCAATTTCTGTCATCGGACCCGATCCCTCTCGCCATGTTTGCCACCGACGTCGAAGGCTTTCCGAACATGGGCGAGCTCAAGTTTCACGATGAGAAGTATGGCGAGCTCCTAGATCTGGAGGCGTGCCCAGTCGGTTGCGATGTGGAATTCGACGTTCAGAACGTGAGCGACAAGCCCACGCTCTTTCGCGGGGCCATCATCTGGCTTGTGCTCGATGCCCCGGCCCGCGAGCGATGAAACATCGCTGCCACGTTCCTGGGTGTTCGATACCGTGTCCGCCGAAGTGGCTCACATGTCGATCGTGCTGGGCCAAGGTTCCGGGCGAGCTGCGCACAGCTGTTTACGCCACACTGAGACAACGAGACAAAGGCGCAGTCAATGCCACCTGGGCTCCCTGGTGGCGCGCACAGGCTCGCG